>Ga0075118_10000991_pt1 | contig 22487 bp, 25 predicted proteins | sample AntAceMetag02UKE_FD_69794 | JGI IMG/M metagenome (GOLD analysis project Ga0075118, IMG submission 69794) | Saline lake microbial communities from Ace Lake, Antarctica - Antarctic Ace Lake Metagenome 02UKE | ecosystem: Environmental > Aquatic > Non-marine Saline and Alkaline > Saline | place...
GAATTCCCCGGAAGCAAATCATCTATTGCTTACAAAAAACTGACTAAGAGTGTCAGCGAATGGCCTATTTTGGGCCAGCCGCGAGGACACCTTGAGTTTTTGTGAAGCGATTAGTACTACAATAAATCGGGATGACTGATAATGACTTCAGCAACTGGGGCTTCCGTTTACGACAACGTTAAAACAGTGGGTGACGATAAAGATGAGAATCTTGATGAGGTCGTAGACCGTTATGCGCCATTAGTTAAGCGAATAGCTCACCATTTACTACTGCGTATGCCAGCGAGCGTACAAGTCGATGATCTCATCCAATCAGGAATGATTGGTTTGCTCGAGGCGTCTAGAAAATATGATGTCACAAAAGGCGCAAGTTTTGAAACTTACGCAGGTATCAGAATTCGTGGCTCAATGCTGGATGAAGTCCGCAAAGGTGATTGGGCGCCGCGATCTGTGCATCGTAAATCTCGAAAGGTAGCAGAAGCAATAAAAATTATCGAAGCAAGAACCGGTAAAGATGCAAAAGTGCAAGATATTGCTGAGGAAATGGAAATTGATCTCAATGCCTATTTCGCCATTCTTCAGGACGCATCAGGAAGTCGCTTATTTAGCTTTGAAGATGTGATGGAAGGTGATGATTCTGCAATTGAGACAGCCGTAGGCGACTTGCCGGGGCCGTGTGATGGTTTGCAGAGGTCTACTTTTAAAGCGCATTTGGCGAAAGCGATTGATGGACTACCTGACCGCGAAAAACTGGTATTGGCGCTTTACTACGATGAGGAGTTAAACCTTAAAGAAATCGGTGAAGTTATCGGTGTTAGTGAATCCCGTGTCAGCCAAATTCACAGTCAAGCAGCGTTGAGACTGCGGGCGAGACTTTCCGAGTGGCGCTAGTTTTTGGGCTAGCGTTGGGCGTTGATTTTTAATGATGGGTTTTTGGTAATAGAATTTTATAAGCGAGGGAGCTGCCTATGCATAAAGCCAAGGAGATGACTGCAACTACCTATCTCAATGAATCTTATTTCTTCATACTGCTGGCACTGAGTGTCTCAATTATCAGCCTTTATTTTTGTCAAAGCTGTGAGGATTGTATGTTGAGATGACGCATCTACATCAAATCTTTTGTAATGACAGGGTGCGCAGTTTAGTGGGTATATTAGCTCGGCTACACAGCGCAGAAGGCACTGTAGAGTCAGCAGGCGCGGGGCAAGCGAATTGAAAATAAACGAGTCAATGAATGCGGCTCTCACGCAGGCAAACAGGTTGTTTGATATGGGAGTCGATTCAGCTCAGTTGGCGTATTTTGGTTTGTCAGAGGCCAAGGCTCAACTGATGGGGCTGTTGTATACGAAGCAGGATCGGGTGAGCAAGACCCCTTAGCTTGGTCTAAGCTGGTGTAAGCCGTTAGTTCGCAGTATTGCTTGATTTGTAGGAGTTGCGGTTGCTTTAAGTTGGGTGCATTCGATCGCAGCACCGATGACCGGTGCATAGATTTAATGCCAAGAGGCGGTGCTAGGAATAAGCCCTGCCAAATTATAGACTTTTACTGTTAGTCGCCTCAAAAACAGCTAAGCATTGCGCTCAGTAACGCTTAGGGTGCTAGCCATGGCCATTAACCGTTTTTCACTGAAATCAGTATCAAGATTTGCGTCCAGTTCGCCCACCCTTGCCATCGAATAACGAGTTGCTGGATCCAGTATTTCAATTCACTATAATCGACACGTGTTGGTTGGAGGGGTTCACCTCCAGGGCGCTTATTTATAGAACTTCCAACGTGTTAAAGCAAAGCGGAGCAGACCACAATCTCAATACAATTAGTGGCGAGAACCATAGGTGCAAGTAGGCCGACTAGCTTCAGCCGACCGGTCAGGTTTTCTTGATTGTGATTTAGCATGGAGTCTCTTTCTCGTATTTGGCTAGAGTTCCCTAATGACTTGTTGCTCGATTCATATTGAAATCGGGCATAGAGCTCTAAGGCGCCGCCGAGTCGTTGTCAGTAGGCACAATTGACGTGGCTGCCATGGTTATATCTCGAAGGAGCAAACTGTATTCATAAAAAGTAGCTGAAGTTTAAGGCACCATAGGCTTATTTCGATTAGTGAAATCTTAATTTGGTGTGATGATCAGGATTCTAAGATCATTGCACTGGATCGCTTTCGGGAAGTAATCACTTGCTAAACTGGCTATAATCCCTGTGTGCTTGTAACTTCCTGATCTTGAGAACCGACGCTCTAATGCTAGAAAAACAACTACAACCGACTGATCCGCTGGCGATGCTCTCGGCCGTCAATTTATTCTGCGAACGGGATGATCGTGTCCTATTTCGAGATTTAGATTTCAGCTTAGCGCAGGGCCAAATTGTCCAAGTTCGAGGGAGCAATGGAAGCGGAAAAACAACTTTATTGCGAATTTTATGCGGCCTCAATGATGGCTATGAGGGGAGTATTCACTGGTATGGTGATGAATTAAGTGACAGGGCAGATGAATTTGCTGCGGCCTTGTTGTACATCGGTCATCGAGCCGGCGTTAACAAAGTCCTGACTCCGCTGGAAAACTTAAGATGGAGTTGCAGCCTTCAGAGCGCGGTTAGTGAGGCGCAGTTGTTGGATGCATTATCGACAGTTGGCCTTAGAGGGTTCGAGTACTCGGCTTGTTTTGGCCTCTCTGCCGGACAGCAACAGCGGGTCGCTCTTGCGCGATTGCTTTTGAGTCCCGCGAAGCTGTGGGTTTTAGATGAGCCTTTCACAACACTGGACATTAAAGGAGTTAGACTGCTGGAAAGCTTGCTCACTAGCCACGCGCAGCAGGGAGGAAGTGTCTTGGTGACCACCCATCACCCCCTTAAAATAGACGGGCTTTTGGAGTTAAATCTCGGATGAATAATGGGACTACTACAGGAACATCCGCTGGCAGGGCGTTTATATCTACCCTTAAACGCGATCTGCTGATTGCTTTTAAGCGTAAAAATGATATTGCTAATCCGTTTATGTTTTTCTTTATTGTCGTATCGCTATTTCCTATCGGCATCGGCCCAGACGCGGATAAACTCAGAGAAATCGCGCCTGGGGTTATTTGGATAGCTGCGTTGCTGTCATCGATGTTGTCCATGGACAGTTTGTACCGTGCCGATTTTGAGGATGGTTCACTTGAACAGCTCTTGCTGTCTCCTAACCCACTGTTTTTCTTGGTACTTGCGAAAAACATAAGTCATTGGCTCGTGAGCGGCTTGCCGGTGATATTAGTGTCTCCGATATTGGCATATATGTTGAATTTGCCTAGCGAGGCATACGCGGTGCTGGTTCTTTCTTTGCTGATCGGCACCCCTATTATTAGTTTGCTAGGCTCTATAGCGGTGGCCCTTACGGTGGGTCTAGGCAGCCGGGGTTTGATTCTCGCTGTGATCACCCTGCCAATGAGTGTGCCTGTCTTGATTTTTGGCACGCTGGCGGTTCAATCTCAGCTTAATGGCATTAACCCTATAGGTTACTTGGCGTTGCTTTTTGCCATGTTTGCCGCCGCATTAAGCTTGGCCCCACTGGCATCGGCAGCGGCGCTTCGAATCAGTGTGAATTAATGTTTTTTATTTGGTCTAAAAGCGCGTAATTCTCGTATTTTTAGTACGTTACAATCCGTAACAGGGGTACAATATGCCCACGTGGTATAGTCCTTAAATCAAGAGCTTAGGTAAAAATTTATGTGGTTGTGGTTCTCAAAACTTGGCTCGCCAAAATGGTTTTATGAGCTCTCTGAGAAATGGTTGCCATGGCTAATCGGTGCAATGGTGATTTTCCTTACTATTGGTGTTGTTTGGGCACTATTGTATTTACCGCCCGATTATCAGCAAGGCTATACCTCGCGGATACTTGTCGTGCATGTCGCGGTAGCAGGGACGTCGTTAGCATTTTTCCCGCTAATGGCCATTGCCGGAACTATTACCTTGGTTTGGAAAATGAAGCTAGCCGATATGGTGGCAAAAAATGCCGCGCCACTGGGCGCTTGGTTTTCATTTATTACATTAGCCACAGGCTCCATCTGGGGTAGCGCTAGCTGGGGTACTTGGTGGGAGTGGTCGGACAGTCGCTTAGTGTCTATGCTATTTCAGTTTTTCTTGCTCCTAGGTGTTATTTCACTTCGATCTGCTCTGGATAACTCCGAAACTGCATCTAAAGCCTGTGCCCTATTGTCTATTGTTGGTTGCATAAATGTGGTGGTTATAAAGTATTCAGTAGAGTGGTGGAATACCCTGCACCAACCAGCTAGCCCAATCAATTTGGACTCAGGAAGTGCGAACGGCCCTGAATTTTGGGTGGCCACAGCAATTATGATTATAGCGGTGTATCTGTTTTTCACGGTTAGCCTGATTTTATCAACGCGCAATGAAATTCTACAGCGAGAAAAAAGGTCTCAGTGGGTTAGTGATATTGTTAAGAAACAACATGCACAGGCCAGGTCATAGATATGATTGAAGCGATTCAGTTTGCAAGTTTTAGTGAATTTCTAAATATGGGTGGTTATGCCTTTAATGTATGGGCTGTGTACGGCCTATTTGTTATTTTTATTTTTGCAAATTTGCTCGCGCCTAGAATAAGGCGTAAATCAATAATGAAAGAGCAATACCGAAGGATAGTGCTCAGTGAAGAATCTGATGCCAGTAAAAGTGATTAATGCAAACGAGGAGATGCTCACTAATTTGACTCCTCAATTTGACTCCTTAGGAGAAGCAAAATGAAACCGCATCGAAAGAAAAAACTGGGAATCATCCTGTTTATCGCAGCCGGTTTAAGTGTGGCAGCGGGGGTGACGTTATTCGCTCTTAGCCAAAATATAAATATGTTTTTTACCCCCACTCAAGTAGCTGATGGTGAAGTTAAAACCGATACGTATTTCAGAATTGGTGGAATGGTAAAGGAGGGGTCGATAGTGCACTCTGGCGACAGCTTGGAGGTGAAGTTCATAACGACTGACTTTGTGAGTGATGTGCCTATTCAGTATGAAGGTATTCTGCCTGATTTGTTTAGAGAGGGGCAGGGCATTGTCGCCGAAGGAAAAGTTGATGTTGCTGGAGTTTTTCAGGCATCGAAAGTACTAGCGAAACATGACGAGAATTATATGTCAGCGGAAGTGAAAGCTGCGATGGACTCAGCTGCTGCGGCAGGTGAAAAACAGAAATCCTATGGTGGAAAGTCTAATGATACCTGAGTTAGGTTCGTTCTCACTTATTTTGGCGTTACTACTTTGCGTAGTTCTTGGGACATTACCTATTATTGGTGCGAGCACCAATAATGTTCTATGGATGTCGTTAGCGCGCCCGTTAACAGCTGGAATTTTTGTTTTTGTCGGCCTTGCTTTGGCAACGCTGACCTATGCGTTCGCCACTGATGATTTTTCAGTCCAATACGTTGCTCAGACTTCAAATACCCTTCTTCCTGATAGGTACAAATTCACTGCTGTATGGGGCGGGCACGAAGGTTCTTTTCTTTTATGGACGTTCATGCTGACAGGCTGGATGGTGGCTGTAAGTATATTCAGCAAATCTATGCCGCTGGACTTTCTATCCAGAGTGCTGGGTATTCTTGGCATGCTCTGCTTTGGCTATCTGCTTTTCATGCTTGCTACATCAAACCCGTTTGATCGTGTCGTGCCTTTGCCGCCGGCTGACGGCGCTGACCTGAATTCTGCTTTACAAGATTTTGGTTTCATTGTGCACCCGCCGACGCTGTATATGGGTTATGTGGGTTTTTCAGTGGTTTTCGCGTTTGCAGTGGCAGCACTTTTAAGCGGGCGTCTTGACGCGGCTTGGGCAAGGTGGTGCAGACCATGGGCTAACATCGCATGGGCCATTTTGACAATTGGAATTGCCTTAGGGAGCTGGTGGGCTTATTACGAATTAGGCTGGGGTGGCTGGTGGGCTTGGGATCCGGTGGAAAATCCACCGCTTATTACCTGGCTTTTCGGTACTGCGCTGATCCACTCGCTAGCCGTTACTGAGAAGCGTGGGGTCTTCAAAAGCTGGACTATTATGCTGGCAATCTTAGCGTTTTCAGGCAGCCTTTTAGGGACCTTTATCACTCGCTCCGGTTTGCTGACGTCAGTGCATGCCTTCGCCAGTGACCCCTCTCGGGGATTCTTTATCTTAGGTATTTTAGGGATTGCTATTGGCGGTTCGTTAACTCTTTTTGCACTGCGTGCGCCAATGCTCAAGAGCGATTTCAGCTTTGATTTAGTCTCTAGAGAAATATTTTTACTGGTAAATAATGTCATCTTAGTTGTGTCAGCAGCATCGGTCTTTTTGGGGACTTTATTCCCAATGGTATATCAAGCTGTGACGGATGATTTGATTTCTATAGGGCCGCCATATTTTAATTTAATATTCGTGCCCTTGATGTTTTTACTGGTGATATTTGTTGGTATCGGGCCGATTAGTCGCTGGAAAAAAACCTCGGTAAGTTTTTTGGTAAAGCAGCTATCAAAAGTGGCGCTGGCGAGTTTGGCAATCGGTGTAGCTTTCCCGTTAGTCATCCTGCTTGAGTTTTCTTTGCCTGCAACAATTGCTATGTCACTATCGGCGTGGATAGTGCTAGGAATGATAAAAGATATTGCGAACAAAACCGCCAATAAGCCAGATTTTATTTCAGGTCTGCGGTCTCTGAGTTATAGCTACTATGGGATGCAACTAGCACATTTCGGGATAGCGCTAATGGTCACGGGCGTTGCTCTGACAAGCTATTTTAGTACTGAGAAAAGCGTGCTGTTGGACGCAGGTCAAAGTATAGATGTAGGTAGCTATGTTTTCACGCTTAAAGGTAGCAGCCAAGTGAGGGGGGCGAATTACGTAGGGGAAGAGGTGACTATGTTGGTCACGAAGTCAGACGTTCCTATTGCTACATTACTGCCCCAGCGACGGATCTATATCGCGACGGGCACCCCATCTACTGAGATGGCAATCGATGCGGGCTTTTTAAGGGATCTTTTTGTAACCCTTGGGGAGCAAAAGGAAAGTGGGGCTTGGTCAATGACGATATATGTGAAACCATTTATCCGTTGGATTTGGCTGGGAGCTATCTTTATGGCACTTGGTGGTAGCCTTGCCGCTGCAGATAAACGTTATCGTAAGCTTCAAAAACGTACTGAGCAATCGTTGGAGATCAAAGGCGGGGAAGTCCTGCAAGCGGTTTCTTAAATTATGAATAGATTCGTTTTCTTTGTGCCAGTGATAGCTTTCTTTGCTCTAGCGTTGATGCTTTGGCAGGGGCTTTATTTAGATACAAAAGCCTTGCCATCAATGCTTATCGATAAGCCTATGCCTGAATTTTTATTAACGACTGTCGATGGCGATGAGGTGACTAATGCTGATTTGCCTGAGCAAGCATTTCTTCTCAACATCTGGGGCAGCTATTGTCTTCCCTGCTTGATTGAACATCCAACTTTTATGCGCTTGGCAGAAGAAGGGGAGATACCTGTGGTTGGGGTTAACTATCGGGATCGGCAAAACTTAGCGCTCAATTGGCTAGATGATAATGGCAACCCCTTTGAGTTCAGTATTTTGGATGAGAGTGGCCGGTTTGGAATCGACTTAGGTGTATACGGTGCACCAGAAACCTATTTAGTAGACGGCGATGGAGTGATTCGTTATCGACATGTTAGCGTGCTCGATGAATCAGTCTGGCGAGAAGAATTTATGCCAGCTATCGCTGAGCTGCGTGGTGGAGGATCCCAATGAGGCATTTTTATACGTCGATCTTTTTAGTTTTTATATTGCTGACGTTTGGCAATTCGAATATCGCCATAGCACAAGTCGATACCTTTAAATTTGATACCCCTGAACAACAGCAGCGTTTTCGCAAGCTTTCGGATGAACTGCGTTGTCCAATGTGCCAGAACACGAATCTTAGCGGTTCTACAGGGGGCGTTGCTGAAGATTTAAGACGTGAGATTCATCGAATGATTGTTGAAGGGTTGACCGACGCTGACATCGAGAAATTCATGTTTGATCGCTACGGTGACTTTATTTTTTATAAACCTCGGTTTCGCGCAGAAACAGCATTTCTGTGGTTTGCCCCTATTCTTTTTCTTTTACTTGGGTTTGCTGCAGGCTACATGGTTTGGCGCAAATCAAAATTGTCAGCTCATCAATCGGCATCGCTTGATGTTGGTCAACTAAACCGTTTAAACGATCTGCTTGACAGTAAGCAATGATCACAACTTGATTGGAATTTCTTTTGTTCTGGTATTTGTCAGCGATTCTTTTAATTATTGCCGCACTTTTTGTGCTTGTTCCCCTGTGGCTGCGAAGCCGCTCACTTAACTATGTAGGTGCGGCGCTGAGGAAAGAAGCAAATATTGCTTTGTTTCATGAGCGCAGAGACGAGCTTGAGGCCGACTATACGTCGGGGAATATCGATCAGCCGAGTTATGATGCGCTGGTGCTGGAGTTGCAGCAGAGCTTACTTACCGATGTGTCGCTAGATGATGATGCCACTATTAGCAATGAGTCCAAGGGCAAAGCTAGAAACAGTAAACCAGCCTTTCTTCAATTTGCCATACTCGTACCTGTGCTTTTCACACTAGCGATACCAATCGCTGCCTATATTCTTTATGAACGTTGGGGTTATCTAGATGAGGTTGCACTTACCGACCTGTTTAAGCGAACCATAAATAATCAGGATGATGTGGAAGAGGCGAAATCTCTAATCATTAGTCTAGGACAGGCCGCTCAAGAAAATCCAGATCAGCCCTGGCCGCTTTATTTCCTCGGTGAAAATTTTGCGAACGTTGGCATGTTCGCAGAAGCATCACGGTCTTATGAAATGGCCGCTGAGCTGTTAGATGACACGCCAGATAAGGCTCTAGTGCTTGGGCGCGTCGCATTGTCTCAATATATTTTGGCGGGATTTAAATTCACACCCGAGGTCTTGGCTATTGCCGATGAGGCACGGTCTATAAATCCGTCTGAAATTTCAATACTGCAACTTTTAGCGGCGGATGCAGAACAAAGGGAAGACTATGCTGCAGCAATCGAGTATTGGCGATTACTCATTCAATCCAGCCCAAATTCTGAACAGGCGCAGTCGCTGCGTACAAACATTGCCGCGGCGCAGATGATCTTGGCACGTGATGATCCTGATCTGGCGCAGGGCCCCTCAATTAACGTTAGGCTAAGTTTAGAGGCGGGTTTAAAGTTGCCTGCTAACCTTCGCGTTTTTATCGCAGCTCGCAATGCGGCACAAGAAGGGCTTCCTCCTTTGGCAGCTGTAGCGATAACAGTGGGGGAGCTACCAACGGTTATTAGGCTAGACAATTCTACCGCCGTTGGGCCTTTCAACTTGTCTTCAGCTGAGACCGTGTTTGTTTCCGCTCTTGTTTCCTATGCCGGTGTTGCAGCGCCAAAGGCCGGGGACTACCGCGTGGTTTCTCAAAACTTCTCTCCCAATGGACAAAATGCGGAGATCGAACTTGTTCTAGCCGATCTTGTTCCTTAGATCTTGCCTGTATGTATTGGAATGAATTTTTTATCATTGCAGTGGCGCACTTGTTTGCGGTTGCGTCTCCTGGGCCCGATTTTGCTGTGGTTTTAAAGCAGAGTGTTACAGGTGGCACTCGCGTCGGCGTCTGGACAAGCCTTGGTGTAGGGTCGGCTATTCTTCTTCATGTGACATACTGTGTGCTAGGTGTCGCTGTTGTACTCACACAATCCCCGATGTTATTTATGCTGGTTCGTTATTTGGCTGCCGTGTACCTGCTTTATCTCGGTGTGACGGCGATTAGGGCATCTTTTAGCAGCAGTGACGAAAGCGAAGAGGTTTCGTCTGTTGTTTCCGTGAAACCGCTGCAAGCATTCTACGTGGGTTTTTTAACTAATGGCTTGAATCCAAAGGCCACGCTTTTTTTCCTTTCACTTTTTACTGTGGTGATAAGCCCTGCAACTCCTATAGTGGTTCAAGCCGGCTATGGTATTTATTTGGCGGTCGCTACCTTTGTTTGGTTTGCATCTCTTTCGGTATTGCTGGGACGCGAAAAATTTAAACGATGGATGTTAAAGCTCGGCGTTTGGTTCGAGCGAATAATGGGTTTTATATTAATTCTTCTTGCCGTTCAAATCGCTGTATTCGCTTAGCAGTTGCAGGGTTATACGAGGATCAATAGCGGTGCATCTACCGTGCTAAGTAGGTTATGATTGCCGACAGGAGTTAACAATGGCTGCAATAGAAATACCCAATAAATTGGTCGATAATTTTGGTCGCCACATAGACTACGTAAGATTGTCGGTTACCGATCGTTGTGATTTCCGCTGTGTGTATTGTATGACCGAAGACATGACTTTTCTGCCTCGCGAGCAAGTACTTTCCCTAGACGAGCTGTTTCAAGTCGCCCAGGCATTCACTGAGCTTGGTGTTCGCAAAATCAGGTTAACTGGCGGCGAGCCTATGGTTCGTCGTGGCGTAATGAGTCTGTTTGAGAAACTTGGCACATTGCCTGGACTCGAGGAGTTATTGCTAACCACCAATGGATCACAACTTGATAAGTATGCAAAACCATTACGCGCTGCTGGCGTAAATAGAATTAATATAAGTATCGATAGCTTAGACGCTGATCGCTTTAAGCGCATTTCTCGGGTTGGAAAACTCGATAAAGTTTTGCAAGGTATAGACGCTGCTATCGCTGCTGGATTTGAGCGAATTAAGTTAAACTCTGTGATAATGCGCGGGTACAATGAAGATGAGGTGATAGCTTTAGCTGACTACGCGATTGAGCGTGATATTGATATCGCATTCATCGAAGAGATGCCGCTAGGCGAAGCATCTGAGCACGACCGCGAGGAAACAACTTGCAGCAACGCATGGGTCAGAGAGCAAATTGAGCGTAAATACGAACTCGCCGATAGCAGCGCTAAAACAGCCGGTCCGTCTAGATATGTATCCTTATTAGACAAGAAGAGCAGAATCGGGTTTATCTCCCCGGTAACACATAATTTTTGTGAAGATTGCAATAGAGTGAGGGTGACAGTAGAGGGTAGGTTGCTGCTGTGTTTGGGGAACGAGCATTCTGTGGATTTGCGCGAAATTTTGCGTGACCCAGCAAAGGATATGAACGATCTAAAGTTGGCCCTGGTAGAGTCTATGGATACAAAGCCAGAGCGTCACTATTTTTATGAAAAAAACCATGTGCAGCCAGTGCGGCTCATGAACATGACAGGGGGCTAATTAGTATGAGCGACTCTCAATCCTTACGTATCGCTGTGGTTACTGTTTCCGATACCAGAACCGAAGAAACCGATAAATCCGGCAAAGTTTTGATCGACTGCCTGGAACACTCAGGCCATTTGCTAAAGCATAAATCCATTATTAAAGATGATGTGTATTTGCTGCGCGCTGAGATATCGCAATTAATTGCTGATAGCGAAATTCACGCCATCTTGATGACTGGCGGCACTGGTTTCACTGCTCGTGATAATACTCAGATTGCGATTAAGCCGTTGTTTGATTCTCATATTGAAGGTTTTGGCGAATTATTTCGTCAGCTGTCCTACGAGGAGATTGGTACTTCTACCATCCAGTCTCGTGTTTTCGCAGGATTTGCCAATAACTGTATTATTTTTTGTCTGCCTGGATCGCCAGGAGCCTGTCTGACAGGTTGGACAAAAATCATTTCTAGTCAGCTCGACTCGAGCTTTAAGCCCTGCAATTTTGTCGACAAGCTAAGACCTGTTTAGCAACTCAATTTAGCAACTCAATTTAGCAACTCAATTTAGCAAAAGTAATTAAGTGATTGGGACGTTGATTTCCCGACTAAATTGGCGTGGCCGTCAATTGTAGCTGAGTGTTCAAGTGATAGCTGTAGGTGATGGTTGTAGATAAAGAAGCTAGGGGGCGGTTAGGGGCTAAATAAACTTAACACCAGCAAAAGCGGGTGGGCCTAGGCTGGTGCTCAGTTAAAACTGCAAGTTGAAGACTAGTCATAATGCCTCCTTCTATTAAGTTAGATTATACGGACGCGTATAGAATTGCAGCTGGAACGGCGAGGGCTGCTAGTACTAATACAACGCTCACTACAGTCGCTTCTACAACCGGTCGCACTTTTCTTAATGCTTCAGTCATGTCTTTCTCCTTAAGGTTCAGGGTTTGAAAAAGGGGAAACTTTTTCAGTTCTTAGGTTATCTCCACAGAACAGTGCGTATAGTAACACATAATGTTATTAAAGGTAACACTTTGTGTGAAAAAAACGAATGTGTTGTTAAAAGTAACACAATCCTAAAAAATTAAGCGGGTAATGATAAATATATATATAAATCAATGCTATAACGATGTTTCTGCAAAGAGATCGCTATGTGAGTTTTTCTGAAAGGGTAGCTTTTGATAACTGATGCTTTGCTAACTCCTTTAAATGCTTAGGCTTTTATTCGATAGGGTTATATGTGAAACGTAACAATGGGTAACACATTCTGTGTGCTGGAATTTTATTTTATGGTCTAAACGTGAGTTCAGGCCGTCGATGTGAATAAACGCTATCTAAGACAAGGGCAAGGATGAAACAAATTGTCGATTAGGCTACCCACATGAACATTATGTCTTATTTTAAAAACTGCCAGCAATTACGCTTATTGCTATGCTTTACCGCTGCCGCTATGGTGTTGCTCTTAGCCTTGTATGGCTGATCCATTTGGTTGTCTTAAGTTATACAGCTGCTCGCTTGGTCAAAGCCGCAGCGCAGTGGCTCCGAATATCGAGGGGCTTTAAAGTCATCGCTGAGCATTTTCACTGGCTTGTGCCCGGTTCAGACTCTGGCACCTTTAACATGTAGAGGCTAGAATCATGGCTTATTTAAATAAGGTACATAATCTATGCGGGTCATGACATTTAATGCCAACGGTATTCGGGCCGCGGCGAGAAAAGGCTTTTTCGACTGGTTGCCTGAGGCCAATGTTGATGTGGTTTGTGTGCAAGAAACCAAAGCTCAAATTGACCAACTCTCAGACCCGGTATTCCATCCAGAGCAATACACTTGCCATTATTTTGATGCGGTGAAAAAAGGCTATGCGGGTACAGCAATATATTGTCGTCAAAAACCCGACAAGGTGGCGTCAGGATTAGGCTTTGAGGTTGCCGATACAGAAGGGCGTTATATTCAGGCTGACTTTGGTAATCTCAGTGTGGCGTCATTGTATTTGCCTTCTGGGTCCTCAGGGACTGAAAAACAAACGCGTAAGATTGAATTTATGACGCAATTCATGAAGCATATGAAAAGGTTTAAAAGCAGTGGTAAGGAACTCATGGTTTGCGGTGATTGGAACATCTGTCACAAAGAAATAGACATTAAGAATTGGAAGCCTAACCAAAAAAATTCCGGTTTTTTACCAGAGGAAAGGCAGTGGTTAGACGAGCTTTACGATCAAGTTGGCTATGTTGATGCGTTTAGAGAAGCGAATAATGAGGAGCATCAGTATTCATGGTGGTCGAACCGTGGCCAAGCCCGAGCCAACAATGTTGGGTGGAGGCTAGATTACCAAGTGGTGACGCCGGTGACGGCAGCCAAGGTTGTAAGCGCAGAGATTTACAGAGAGCAAAGTTTTTCTGATCATGCCCCCGTGATTTTAGACTACAAGCTATAGGGTTATAAGTGTAGTGTAGGGGCAGGGTAGAAATTGAGACTAAGCAAAAGCGGTGAAATTATGTTAAAGAAAAAAACGTTAAAACTTATCAGTATCATCGTGCTATTAATTGGCGCGGGCATCACGTCAACTTACGGTTACTCGCAAACTCTGTTCGCTGTCATTGATACATCGAAAGGGGAAATAAGGGTTAAATTGAACGATAGAGCCGCACCGACCTCTGTTGCCAATTTTGCTAATCTGGCTCAGCGTGGGTTTTATGACGGCCTGAATTTTCATCGCTTAGAGCGTAATTTTATGGTTCAGGGTGGAGATCCAGACGGTAATGGAACTGGCGGTCCTGGATATCAATTTCAGGGAGAAGTCAATTTGCGGCATAATCAGCCTGGGATTATTTCTATGGCTAATTCAGGTCCGGGCACAGATGGAAGTCAGTTTTTTCTTACCCACCTTGCGACCCCACATCTTAATGGCTTGCATTCTGTTTTTGGTGTGGTCAGTGAAGGATTGCCGGTAGTGCAGCTGCTTAGAAAAGGGGACATTATTAACAGTATTGTGATTGAGGGTGATTTAAGTTCGTTGTTTGAAAAAAGAAAAGATAAATTGGAACAATGGAATGACGTACTAGATGCGAATTTTTCAAACCTGCGCGCCTTCCCCAAATAATACCTACTAATATACCCGCGCTGGCAATTTTCTGTATCGTGTAGCTCATATTATGAGGGGCTACTAACTCCTGTTAATAGACGAGCCTTGAAACTTAAGGTGTTGGCGTTCAGGGGTGCTAATGCATAGAATGCGCCGATAGTTCAATGATGCCAGTAGCATAAAGCGGGTCTTTAGAATACTTTTTTGAATGGTTTAACGGTTACTTTTTTATATACCCCAGCTGAGACATAAGGGTCCATATCTGCCCAATATTGAGCTGCCGCCAAATTTTCAAATTCGGCAACAACGAGGCTGCCGCTGAAACCAGCATCGCTAGGGTTTTCACTGTCGATAGCCGGATGAGGCCCTGCAAGCAATAAACGATTCTGATCTGCCAATTCACTTAGCCTGGCAAGGTGGTTGTCTCGTACAGATAGGCGTTTAGATAAACTGTCTGTCACATCCTCGCTGATGATTGCGTAATACATAAATCATTTCTCTTATTGTTAAGCGGAGTCTTTACTTGTGTCAGGTGGGTCTTTGTCTTCGGTTTCAATATATTTTGAAAGCGTTGGCATTTGGGCAAGTATAAATCCAAAAGTAAATATCATATTGCCAAAAACCTTAAATTGTATCCAATGTGCCTCGCTTAAAGTAAAAGCCACCACCAGATTTATTATACCCATGACGATGAAATAAATTATCCAAACAGTGTTGAGTTTTAACCACACATCTCTTGGTGCATTGATAGCATGCCCCATCATATGTTCGATTGCTGGCTTTTCTCCGATAAATCTAGAGCCTAGGAACACAGTAGCAAAAATCCAATTAACGATAGGAGCTTTTAACTTTAAATAGGCGATGTCTCTGAATATTATTGTCGGGAGACAAAATAGAACCACAGCTCCAAGGGTTATCCACTGAAATTTGTCGAGCCTTCGCTGCATTAGGAAAATTGAGCCGTAGGTTAAAATGGAAGCGACGATGAGAAATTCGGCCGCACTGAACACGCCGCCGATGGTGTGTTCTATGCCTGCTACGGAGACGACTCTTTCATCCATCATCCACACCGTAAAAAAGACAAGTAGTGGGATGTAATCAAGAAATTGCTTCATATTGTTTGAGTCCTAGCGTAGAGATGCCTATCGATGGCAAATGGGATGTATATGGTAATTCATTTGGAGAAATGTGTCTGCTTTTGAGCGGTGATGGTTTAGAATCATCGCCTTTATTAAATACGCTAAAACCAAGCTAAATATAGCCATAAATGAGTAAATTTCTTCAAATACACCCTCAAAATCCTGAATCGCGTTCTATCAAACAAGTGGTTGATGTGCTTTTACAGGGTGGTGTCATAGTTTATCCAACGGACTCAACTTACGCCTTGGGTTGTCATATTGGGGATAAAGCTGCTTTAGAGCGTATTCGGCGGATTCGCCGGCTGGATGTTAAACACAATTTTACTTTGGTTTGCTCTGATCTTGCCTCTATTTCTACCTATGCGCAGGTGCACAATAGCGCTTATCGAATACTCAAGGCCTATACCCCTGGTCCCTACACTTTTATCCTAAAAGCGACGGCAGAGGTGCCGAGAAGATTAATGCACCCAAAACGCAAAACAATAGGGCTGAGGGTGCCAGATAACGCCATCGCGCAGGCTATTATATCAACGTTAGGTGAGCCCATTATGAGCACAAGCCTGATTTTGCCTGATGACGATGAGCAGTTATTTGACGCATATGAAATGCGGCTCAAAATAGGCAAGTTAGTTGATATGGTTGTCGACGGTGGGGCCGGCGGCTTAGAACCGACTACCATGATTGATTTGGTCGAGGGTGTTCCTAGCGTTATACGTGAGGGAAAAGGTGATTCATCCCCCTTTGTGTGATGTGCGCGGTTATTATAATCTGCCGCATACAGCTTAAGTGAATAGGTGTCTTGGTGACACTCAATTAAAAACTAGGAGTTAATTTTGTCAACGGTCGATTCGCAACAGCGAGTATTGTCAGGTATGCGTCCCACAGGTCAACTGCATTTGGGGCATCTCCACGGGGTTCTTAAAAATTGGGTTAGATTACAGCATGAATATGACTGCTTTTTCTTTGTCGCCGATTGGCACGCGCTAACTACGCACTATGGTGACCCTAGCATCTTCGAAAACAACGTGCTGGATATGGTGATTGACTGGTTAGCCTGTGGGGTAAACCCAGGATCTGCGTCGCTGTTTGTTCAGTCCAAAGTCCCAGAACACGCCGAGCTACATTTACTGCTTTCAATGATTACCCCTCTGGGCTGGTTGGAGCGTGTCCCTAGTTACAAAGATCAGCAAGAGAAACTCAATGACAGGGACTTGGATACATACGGTTTCTTGGGTTATCCCCTGTTACAAGCCGCCGACATTTTAATTTACCGAGCCGGTTATGTGCCCGTGGGTGCCGACCAGGTGGCTCATGTGGAGCTAACGCGCGAAGTGGCTAGGCGCTTCAATCATATTTACGGTAAGGAGCCGGGTTTTGAGGAAAATGCTTTAGCGGCAATCAAGAAGATGGGTAAAAAGGCCGCGCGTATGTATACCAATTTTCGAACTGCTTACCAAGAACAGGGAGACCATGAGGCGCTGGAAAAGGCGCAGGCACTGTTAAGAGAGCAGCAAAATATCACGATCGGTGACAGGGAGCGGTTATTTGGCTACCTAGAAGGTGGGGGTAAGATGATTTTGGCCGAGCCACAGGCCTTGTTGACTCCCTCGTCTAAAATGCCAGGCCTGGATGGGCAGAAGATGTCCAAGTCCTATAACAATACGATAAGTCTGCGCGAGCCTTTAGAGGATGTCGTCAAGAAGATCAGCACCATGCCTACAGACCCAGCTCGGGTTAGATTAACCGACCCTGGCGACCCGAATAAGTGTCCGGTGTGGCAGTTACATCAGACTTATTCAAATGATGAGACAAAGAAATGGGTTGTGGAGGGCTGCACAAGTGCGGGCATTGGGTGTCTCGAGTGTAAGCGTCCGGTTATCGATGCCGTTATCGCTGAGCTTGAGCCTATTCAAAAGGCGGCCGAACAGTATGAGAAGGACCCAGATCTTGTGAGGTCGATTATTGCCGAAGGCAGTGAAAAGGCCCGCGAGACAGCAAAAGAGACATTGCACGATGTCAGGGTCGCCGTGGGTCTTGGTTGACTGTGCGCCTCGGTTGATGCGAGGCCAAGATTCATTCAAGGAGCATTGGATACGTTTTTTTGTTAGAATTACTCAGTACTACAGTTCCTGATTACGCCCCAAAACTACAGCCCTAAAATAGGCACTTCGATTGATAACTATTGGCACCGACACTGATACCGAGACTATCGAACCGCAAGGGCTAAACGCTTCTCCAGCCGTTGTTGATTCAGACAATCCTGAGCAAGGGGAGATGCCATTTGCGTTTGTTGCAGGTGAAGCATTCACCGAGATCCCCAAGGATCTCTATATTCCGCCCGATGCGCTAGAAATATTCTTAGAAGCCTTTGAGGGACCTCTAGACCTTCTGCTCTACCTTATTAAAAAGCAAAACATCGATATCCTTGAAATCAATGTTTCTGATATTACTGATCAGTACATGGCATATGTAGATTTGATGCAATCAAGTCAGTTTGAACTCGCTGCAGAATACATGGTGATGGCGGCGATGCTAGCCGAGATAAAGTCGCGTATTTTGTTACCGCGTCAGGTAGAAGAGGAAGCCGAAGAAGACGATCCTAGAATGCAGCTTATTAGACGCTTGCAAGAGTATGAACGTTACAAGCAGGCAGCGCAGGATCTCGACGAGCTGCCAAGAATGGATAGAGATATTCACAGGGCAGGTGCTGCCTTGCCTGCTATAGAGCGGATGGCCCCTGAGCCTGAAGTGGATCTCAATGAAGTGCTGATGGCGTTAGCTAAAGTCTTAAAAAGAGCGGACATGTTTGAGAGCCATCACGTGCAAAGAGAGACTCTGTCTACACGTGAAAAAATGTCCGAGATTTTGGTTAGAATTACCTCAGAAAAATTCGTGCCTCTGGTGTCTTTACTGATACGAGGAGAAGGTCGATTAGGGGTAGTGGTAACCTTTCTGGCAATCATGGAATTATTGAAAGATTCAATGATAGATATCGTCCAAACAGAGGCGTTTGGGCCTATACACATCAAGGCCAGAAGTTAGCAATAATGCGATTCAGTAAGAATAATAATTAAAGAGCCGCAGTGCCAGAGAGTATTAATACCCTACGGTTTTGTTACTCGATAAGTTTAGGAAAGATAGACAGAATGAGCGATGTAGATAACAAAGTTAAAATGATTGTTGAAGGTTTGCTTTTGGCTGCGGGTCGGCCGCTGACCTTAGATGCTATTGGTCAAATATTCGCTGAAGATGAGACGCCCGATAATTCAGAACTGCAAGCGGTAATGGCTGCCATAGATGAAAGCTGTAATGACAGGGGCTTTGAGCTCAAAGAAACGGCCTCTGGTTTTAGGTTTCAAGTTAAGCAAGAACTGAGCGAGTGGATTGGGAAACTTTGGGAGGAGCGCCCTCCAAGGTACACAAGAGCTTTGCTCGAAACTCTGGCACTAGTTGCTTATCGTCAGCCACTTACGCGCGGCGATATTGAAGAGATTCGGGGAGTCGGTGTGAGTTCAAACATTGTACGAACTCTACTCGACCGAGAATGGATAAGGGTGGTTGGTCATCGTGATGTGCCAGGGCGGCCAGCAATGTTTGCGACCACAAGGCAGTTTTTGGACTATTTCAACTTGAAGAGTTTGCAGGAGTTGCCGCCGCTGGCAGATATTAAGGATCTTGTGGAGAAATCAACAGAACTGGATCTTGAAGACGGCTTGGCCGATGCCAGAGTGCTTGATCTACCGGAAGATGTTAATGATGAAAATGCCTTTGAATCACATCAAAGTGAGGCAGAAAAGCTAGCTGAAGAGGCGGCCTTCGCATTATCTAAAAAACCATTAGACGAGATCTTAGCTGAGGGCTTAGGCATACCTGAACACGAAATCGAAGAAGATGACGACGAAGTCGATGAAGAAATTGCCGAACAAGAAATAGACCAAGAAGCTGATTTTAAAGTAGCCTCCAATGAGATTCAAAATGTTCAGCAAGATGCAGAAATAGAGGTTCCTGAAAAAAGTGTTGAGAATGACTTAGAAGAAATAGACGAATTCAGCGAAAGGCTAGAAGCCAGTTTAGATCCTGATATTGACGATAGCGATTTGGATGATGAAGAAAACCCAGTTAAGAAATAGCCCATTAGCTACAGGCACGTAAATTAATCCTCTTGAGTTTTTAGACTCAGAAAGATTCCGGCCCACATAATAAAGTAATTAAATAAGATGACAGAGAAGCTCCAAAAAGTACTCGCACGTGCTGGATTCGGTTCGCGGCGGGAGATAGAAACTTGGATAGCCAAGGGTCGGGTAAAAGTTAACGGCAAAGTTGCTGTTGTGGGTGATCGAGTTGATGAAGAGGATCGGGTCACGGTTGATGGTAAAAAACTTTCTCCTCAAACAAAACAGCGTTTTGATCGCCGTGTATTACTTTACAACAAGCCTGAGAACGAGATCTGTACGCGCAAGGACCCGGAAGGCAGGCGCACTGTTTTCGATAAGTTGCCAGTCATTGCGCACGGACGTTGGGTTTCCGTTGGAAGGTTAGACATTAATACCAGTGGCCTGTTGTTATTTACGACAGACGGCGAACTCGCTAACAAGCTAATGCACCCATCTTTTGAAATCGAGCGAGAATACGCCGTGCGAGTCATGGGTGAGGTGACCCAAGAGATGGTCGACCTGATGCACAAAGGTGTCATGATCGAGGGCAATCTTTGTCGCTTTACAGATATTCAATATTTCGCAGGTGATGGTGCCAACCAGTGGTATCACGTAGTCCTGATAGAGGGGCGTAACCGAGAAGTGCGTAAGCTTTGGGAATCGCAGGGACTGAAAGTAAGTCGTCTTAAGCGAGTAAGGTTTGGCTCTATCTTCATGCCTAGCACGATTACCAAAGGGCAGTTTCGCGAAATGCCAAAACAGGAAGTTGATAAACTATTAAAACTTGTCGCAGAGCCTAAACCAGCTAGCTAATTTTACAATCAGTTGGTGTGTCCTAGCGCTAACATATTACTTTGCCGCTACATTTTTTTGCTCTATCTATAACCCTTTTGACTGAATCTGTGCCGGTAGCCGTTGCATAGCTTATGCTTAGTTGAAGAGGGAACATTTCAAGTTGATCTTGTAAAAGATTGTACCAACCCTTAACAGATTTCATTGTAAGTGAAATTAATTCTGGACCGTTTGGTGTTATAAGAAAAAAGTCAAGCCTTGCAGCGATAAGTCAGATTAGTGCTATCTTTTTTTTTGAGCATAAGTTCGGCGAGCGCAACCATGCTTTCAGCATGCACTGCCATACCATTAAGATTCTGCCGAGAGTGAAAGGAAATGCTTGCTATTGCGAGCGGGTGGTTGTCGATTTGCGAACTCGATTCCTCACTGCAGTAATGTGTGAAGGCTTGTCCGGCTGATTATCCGACTAACTGAGTTTTGGTCGGCGCTAGCTACTGCATCGCTATCTTTTACAGCGTGACTAATCGGTGCTGGTAATAATAGAAAGCTGTTCTCAGTTTTCTGAAGCTTCGTCTCACTAAATCTGGCATTGCGCTTGAAAGGTAATTCGCCAGACTCGACGCCTGCATTACTTAATCTGTAGCCGCAACTTTGTGAGCTTTGCTTGCCTAGTCGAATTTTTATTCCTCTTTCTTCTTCATGACAATATACGCCGTCTATAATTTGGCTTTTACAAATATTTTCTAAAAAGTACTTTAGCCTGATTTTTTGATCTAGTGTTGACTGGCGCAGTGAAATTAATTTAGATCGCTCATATTCCGAATCGCTATCGCCGACATAATCACAGTAGTGTTGTACGACTTTTTTCGTGCTGGCGTTTTTCTCGATTGTTTGAAGGGAAACGACCATAGCAATTCTCTTAAGATTACACTTAATTAAATGCCAGCAGTTTTGACTCGGGACTACAGGGTCATATCGGTATTTTTTACCGGAATATTTTCTTGATAAAGCGCTTTATCTGCGCTTTGGAACAATCGGTCTTTGTTGTCATTTGGTTTTAGAGTAGCGGCGCCAGTGCTTGCTATTACGATGAATTTTTTATTCGCAGTTTTGAACTGCATTTCTTCTATTGCGGCTCGAATGCGCTCTTCGATGACTGTGGCTCCGGATAAAGAGGTCTTGTTGAGCAAGACGACAAACTCAGCGTCCGCCATACCTAAAGCTCGGATCGGTTAGTCGATTGACTAAGGTGAGCTGCTGGGCTATTTCTGTTAAGGCCATATTTCCTGTTTTATGTCCGTATTCATCATTTATCTTTTTAAAACCTTCGACATTGATAACTAAACGCGACGGGGCAATCAAGGCGCTTGGCTTATTCCATTTCTCTGAGCAAGGTGTTGTCTAAAGATAAACGATTTCCAGAGCCTGTAAGAGGATCAGTAAGAGATGCGATTAATGCTGCGCGGTACTGTGAGGTATTTTATATTAGGCAGATCAATGCCCTTAATATGCCTTCTAAAGACTCGAGCTGGCTTTCTTTAAAGCGCTTGCCTCGATAGAAAGTGATTTCTACCAAATGATCCAGTGCTGTGGTTATTCTGTGGCCGCAACGGCGCGCAGCCTGCGCTCCCTAATCCACCTTTATTGGCCTGCTATCATGTTGATAAACAAGTCCGCGCAATTGAGTTGACGGTCTTAGTTCTGCAAAGAAAGTTTTAGGAATTTCTTCATATCGAGATTGCTTTGCAACACAGAGCTTAATCGAAATTCTAGGGGGTGGTTTTCGGTTTCAAATTCCGGGTTTAAATCTCTGCGCATAATGAGGCGCGTCGTGCTATCGAATTCGATAGTGACCGATTTTGGCGTGGCTGTAGGCATTTTGATTTCCTAACTGCGGCAGCTACATTAGTTTTAGCGACTCCTATAATGTGCCGCAGTTACTTTGCTGAGAGTATGCTAACCATCAAAAAAGGTGGAATTTAACTGCGAATGCGAGCTTGTAGCCCAGAAGATATCTGGTGCGGCTTAAATTGGCTAGCAGTGACTTGCAAAAAATTCCGACAATAAAGTGGCAGTAAACATTCCTGATTAGCTGGCTGGCGGCAAGTATTTGCCGGGCTCAAAATCTCGGCAATTCATTGCGGCTTTATG
>Ga0075118_10000995_pt1 | contig 22473 bp, 32 predicted proteins | sample AntAceMetag02UKE_FD_69794 | JGI IMG/M metagenome (GOLD analysis project Ga0075118, IMG submission 69794) | Saline lake microbial communities from Ace Lake, Antarctica - Antarctic Ace Lake Metagenome 02UKE | ecosystem: Environmental > Aquatic > Non-marine Saline and Alkaline > Saline | place...
TGTCGACAGACATTTTGAAAAACTCTTACTTTATTATCCTCCTTACTTCTTATTATAAGCATGGGATTATTAAAATAAGTGACTGGAATAACTGAACCGGGTTGATCTAAATCATTTACAAAACCTATGGCAAACCAACTGCTATTAAAAATTTTCTCTTGTTCAACTTTCAAACATGCATCCTCAGTATAGTATTCATTAGGTATTCCCTTTGCTTTTTTAATATCTAATAAAGATAGTTCTAATTGGTTTTTATGAGGAATATTATCTTTTGGAAGATCTGTTATCATTCAATAAAATTTTGAATGATAAAGCGGAAATAATCAACTAGAAATTATCTTTAGCTAATCTCATTTTTCTAAAAACTTCAACGGGATCTTCTGAATTATATAGCTTTTGGAATACCTTATCCTCACACCGTAAAAATGGATTTAAACTTAATTCCTTTTGAATTTCTGTTGGTAAAGTGGGCCGGGCGTCTGATACCTGCTTTTCAATCCATTTTCCATATGTGATTAAATCTTCATTTTCTGGATCAATAGATAAGGCAAAAAGAAGATTGCTATGAGTATACTCATGTCCGCAGTAAATAAGAGTTTCTTTTGGCAATTTTTTTAATATTGAAAGAGATTGCCAAAATAATTCAGGTGTTCCTTCGAACATCCTTCCACATCCAAGGCTAAATAAAGTATCACCTGCAAATAATATTGAATAATCTTGATTAAAATAACAAATGTGTTGCAGGGTATGTCCTGGAGTAGAAATTATTTTATAAGCGTTACCAAAAATAGTAATTTCTTGATTTGATTTAACCGTAATATCAACATTTGGTAATTGATCATCTAACTCATGTCCTATGACTTTAGCTTTATATTTTTTTTTTAAATCCTCAACGGCTGCGGTATGATCATCGTGATGGTGAGTCAGTAGTATATGACTTAATGAACAATCATTGAGATCTAAAATTTTTTCACACATTTCTAAATCGGAAGGATCAACTATCGCTGCTTCTTTTGCGTGAGGAAGCTTAACTAAGTACCCGTAATTATCTGATAATTGAGGAAAAAGATAAATATTTGGTTTTTGCATAGAAATAGCATGTTAAGAAAATTAAATATAAAATACAACTATGGAAATTAGCGCATCTACTATTCATAGCTTTTATAATTCGGAACTTGGAAAAATAGTTAGGCAAGAGACGATTAACAACCTCTTAGATGCTATGGAGGGTCATCATTTAAGTAAGGTATGCGGTTTAGGTTATACCTCTCCCTATATGACTTTTCTTAAAGAATCACACCCACAATGTATTTTTCAAGAAATGTTTCCAGATTTCTTGGGAGCGATTATAAAAGATAATTTAGATTTTAAGCAAGAAGCAGTAGATGAATACTTTCTACCTATCGAGCCTTCAACCGTTGATGTTATTATACTTTCTCATATTTTAGAGTTAGTGGAAAGACCAGAGACGGTAATTGAAGAAGCCTGGAGAGTTTTAAAGCCTAATGGACTTTTGATTTCCATCATACCTAGAAGAGCGGGAGTATGGACGAGGTATGATAATAACCCATTTGGTTTTGGTAGATCTTTTTCTAAAAAACAATTAAATTACCTCCTTGGGTCTTATTTTTATTTAGATAGTAGCTATTACTATCTATACACACCTCCTTGGAATAACTTTTTTAATTATAGGTTGTCTTCTTTTTTAGAAAAAATAGGCCCTGTCACAGTTCCATTTTTAAGTGGCCTGAAGATGGAAGTTTCAAAAAAAATTATTTACGCCAAGCCCAATCAAAGAAAAAAGAAGTCCAGTCTTCAGAGAAATTTAGCGACTATTTAGAAATCTATTAATTATTTCCCATACATTTAATACAATTACATATTGCTTGGTTTTTTTTATGCTTATAACTTATTTAATAACATAGTCTCTTGATATTCAATTATGAGCATGCTTTTTTGAAAGTGAGATTTCCACAATGATTTATCAGGCTTTTAATTAATGCCTTAATAAGTATAATTTTTTCTTGTTTGATTTTCATTATTATTTAATCGTATCTATTTGCGTTCTCCTTTTTTCAATATCTAAATCGGGTTTCTCAGGTGGTGGGTTAGCTTTAATTGCCGTAACTGTTCTTTCTATCAATTTTGGGCCACTTAAAGCTATTTCTATACTTTTACCATTATTGCTTGTGTGTGATTTAATGGCAGGATATTTAAATAGAAAATATATTGATAAAAAAGTCATTTTAGGACTTGTTCCTTTTACTTTATTAGGGGTAATTTTAGGAACATTACTTTTTAAAATTATTGATTTGAATATGATTAGTATTTTTATTGGTTCAATATCATTGGCTTATGTTTTCTTTAATTATTTGATGACAAAGTCTATTTTAAATTCAGTACCGTTTAATGGTAGTAAGTCTTTTTGGGGAACATTAAGTGGATTTACTAGCTTCTGTCTTCATTCTGGCGGACTCCCTATGCAAACTTACTTGCTGAGTCAATATAGGAAAAAAACAGAATTTGTTGCAACCTTAGTATTTAGCATGGCGATCATTAATGTCTCTAAAATTGTGCCTTATTTTTATCTTGAGATTCTGTCCCTAAAACAAATTTTGGAATACATGTTATTTTCTCCCATAGCTATTGGTGGAGTACTCTTAGGTAATTGGATGAATAAAAAGGTAAGTGATAAATCTTTCTTTTTGATAATTAATATTTTTATTGTAGTGGCTTCAATGAGATTAATTTACGACGGATTTAACGCTCTATAATCTTTCTTTAAAAAGAGAAATTAAATCATCCTCACTTTGTAATTTTTCTATTTCAACAGAACTTACTAGAACATCATACTTGTTATTTTTTTTTTCAATACAAATTGGAAGATTGTTTTGAAATTTTTCTAAACTATTAAGTTCTAAATCCTCTTTATGTAAGAAAGTAAAGCTATGTATGGAGTTATTTATAAAAGTCTTCCATTTTTTTTTCATCACAATATTAAATGTAACCTTGCATAGGTTACATTTATAAGTTTCTGGTGATATATATTTGTGAATTAAATCTAAAGTACCATTCCATTTCCCACCTTTAGCGTTATAGATGAGAATAAATTCTCTTTTATTTATGAGGCTCATTAGGTAGATAAATTAAATAAAACTTCATTACAAAAGATATTTGATGGTGCTTTTGGAAATAAAAATCTTTGGTTTTTTTTTACATCATAAGTTTCGTTAATGGTAAAGCCAACTTTTTTTGCTAAAATTGTAAAATCTTTAATGCTACATGGGTGAATATTTTCAGTATTAAACCATTGATCCTCATGTGATTCCCCTAATAAATTATCAAAGCTTCCTTTCACAGAAAAATTAAATACTTTTTTATAATAATTTGAATTATCAAAGCTGATGATAATATTTTTTCCAACTTTTTTTAAAAGTTGTAATAATTTATCAGGAGCATTTACCGTTTGAATTGTTTGTGTCAGTATGCAGTAATCAAATTGATTATGAGGAAAATCTTCAAGAATTTGATTAATATCACCTTGAACAACATCAAGTCCATTTTCTAAACAAGTAACAACTTTTTCTTGATTTATCTCCACACCCTGTGTCTGTACATCATCTTTAGCGTTAAGAAGAGATAGTAGTTCACCTGAAGAGCAACCGATATCGAGCACTTTTGATCCACTTGGTATAATATCTAATATTATTTTATAATCGTTTCTCATTTATGATTTTATTCCTTTTAAAAAACCAGTTGTGATTTTAAACAACTGAGATTCATCCAATAAAAAACTATCATGCCCTCTATCTGATACGACTTCGGCTGAACTAACCAAAGATCCTATAGAATTTAATAATGATACGATCCCTCGAGATTCTTTAGTGGGAAAAAGCCAGTCACTTGTAAAAGATACTACCAAAAATCTTATTTTATTTGAAATGATGAATTTCTTATTTTTAATTATTTGTTCTGATACGTCAAAATAATCCATAGCCCTAGTCATATATAAATAACTATTAGCATCAAATCGATCCACAAAACTTTTACCTTGATATCTTAAATAGCTTTCAACTTGAAAATCAATATCAAATCCAAAAGATAGATCTTTTTTTTCCTGAAGATTACGTCCAAATTTTTTTTGAAAAGCAGCATCAGAGAGGTAGGTTATGTGCGCAATCATTCTAGCAACAGAAAGTCCATTTTCTGGTTTCGTATCTTCACTTAGGTAATTACCTTTTCTCCAATTAGGATCCAGCATAATTGATTGTCTGCCCGCTTCATCAAAAGCAATATTTTGAGCTGAATGTTTAAGAGCTCCCGCAATCGATATTATAGACCTTAATGATTCTGGGTAACTAGCTGCCCATTGAAGTACTTGCATTGAGCCCATAGACCCACCAATTACAGAAAGTAATTTTTTTATTTTTAATTCATCAATTAAGATTTTTTGAACCTTAACCATATCTTGTATTGTGATAGTAGGAAAATCTATTCCGTAAATTTTATTAGTTTTAGAGTTGATCTCATTAGGTCCTGTAGTACCGACACAACCACCAAGGACATTGGAACATATAACAAAATATTTTTTCGTATCAACCGTTTTACCTGGGCCAATCATTAAATCCCACCATCCCTTTTTTTTTGTAATAGGATTTTTTTCAGATGGAAATTGATCGCCAGTTAATGCATGACAAACTAAAATAGCATTACTTTTATCTGAATTTAATTTACCATAAGTTTGATAAGCTATTTCAAATTTATCTAAAGATTTACCGCTATCTAAAATTAATTCTTCATCACATTTTAATATAAAACCAGGATATTTAATATTTTGTATAATTTCTCTCATGATTAAATTTTTAACAAAAAATTACATCAAGAGGGTGTGGAATTTAGCGCTTTAGCTGTTTATCACCCGCAAGCTGTAATCAAATCGGTGTTATTTGAATAATCGCGAAATTCAAAATTTTGTCAATAGATAATTAGTGATATTTAATGCTAATTAGTTTATTTATTGATAAATAAGCAATTAAAATGTTAAAAAAAAATAACTCATATAAAGGTGGAGCAGAAGAATTTAGGGGTTTTATTCGTCTTTCTTCAAATGAAAATAGTTACGGCCCAGCAAATTCTGTTATCAGCCAAATAAAAAAAAATGCAGGATTTTCAAATATTTATCCTGAAATTAATAGCCAGTCACTTATTAAAAAAATATCTATCCATAATAATATAAAGGAAGAAAATATTATAGTAGGAGCCGGATCTGACGAAATACTACAGATGATTTTTCATGCTTTAACGACCCCTGGTGATTATGTAATGTATTCAAAATATTCATTTGCAATGTATAAAATTTTTGCAAAAGCATTTAAGTGTAAGAGTGTCATTTATAATGATAGTCAGTTTCAATTTTCATTAGATGAATTTAAGAAACAATACTCTTCTAAAGTAAAAATAATTTTTATAGCAAATCCTAATAATCCCACAGGAGCTATTTTTTATAAAAAAGACCTATTAAATTTTATTAAATCAATTAATAAAAAAACAATTATAGTATTAGATTCCGCCTATAGTGAATACGTCCTAGATGGTAATTATTCAGATGGTCTTGATTTTGCTAAAAAATTTAACAATGTTATTGTCACTAAATCATTTTCAAAAATTTATTCGTTAGGGGGTTTAAGAATTGGCTGGGGTTATAGTCATTCCAATATAATTAAAAAATTATATCAAGTAAAAAAACCATTTAACGTTAATAGACTAGCTGCTGTTGCCGCAATTGAATCTTTAAAAAATTCAAATTGGCTAAAAAAAAATGTTGAATTAAATCAAAATAATAAAAAATTTTTAATTCATAATATGAAAAATAAAAAATTTGAAATTATAGACACTTTGGCAAATTTTGTTTTACTTAAGTGTAAATCTGAAAATATAGCAAATTTATTATTTTTATTTGCTATGAAAAATAAAATTACAATTAGACCGTTAACTTCTTATGGATTAAAATCTTATATAAGAATGACTATTGGGACTGCTAGTGAAATGAAAAATGTTGTAAAAGTTTTTAATAAATTTTAATGTTTAAAAATCTTCTCATTATTGGTTTTGGTCTTATTGGGTCTTCCATTGTCAGAGGAGCTCAACAAGCTAAATTAACCCAAAAATTTTCCGTGTTTGATACAGATAAATCAGTAAAAAAAAGGATTTTATCTTCTGACTTTAAAGATGTTGAGCATTTTTCATCCTTAAAAATTGCAATAGAAAATGCAGACTTAATTATTATTTGTACACCTGTACTAGAGTATGAAAAAATTTTTAAATCTATTGATAAATATGGAAAATCTGGACTTATAGTTACTGACGTAGGTTCAACTAAATCTAATATTGTCGATCTCTATAATAATAAATTTAAAAATAAGTTCTCTTTTGTTCCTTCACATCCAATTGCTGGCACGGAAAAGTCTGGATTAGAGAACGGTTTTGCTAAACTTTTTCATAATAGATATAATATTATTTGTCCTACAAATCATAAAAAAACAAAAGATGTTCTTGTGATCAAGAAATTTTGGGAAGGCTTGGGTATGCAGGTTGATATTTTGTCTGCTAAAGAACACGATAAAATTTTAGGTTTAACCTCTCATCTTCCGCATTTAATTGCGTATTCATTAGTAAGAACAGCAATGAAAAAAGAAAAAACAATGAAATCTAATATTATTAAATACTCTGCTGGTGGGTTCAGAGATTTTACTAGAATTACTGAGAATAATCCTAATATGTGGAGGGATACATTTATAGCAAATGAAAAGATTATTAACGAGCTATCTCAATTATTTATATCTGAGATTAAAAAATTCGGTTTAGAAATTAAACAAAAAAAATTATCTAAGCTTCATTCTAAATTAGATCAAACAAGAAAAGTTAGAAGAGGCATTATAAAAGCTAAGATGGCCGGAAAATTTATTCCTAATGATTAAGACTATTAATTTCAATTTTTAATTTTTTAAGAAATTCTTCTTTAGATAATCCTGGTTGAATAGGTTCTTTGAACTCAATTGTTATTTTCCCAGATTGCATTTGATTATTTTTAGGCCAATATTTACCTGAATTGATAGCAATAGGTATTACTGGCTTATTAGAGTTTTTGTATATTGAATATATTCCTGGTTTTAAATCAGGTTGATCACCATATGTAGTTCTAGTTCCCTCTGGAAAAATAACGACTGGCCTAAATTTACTTAATCTTTTGGTCTCTTCATTAACATGTTTGATGCTTTTAATACCCTGACTACGGTCAATAGCAATCATTTCTAATTTTTTTAAATATTGTCCAAATAAAGGTATATTTAATAATTCTTTTTTTAAAATATAGGCAGGATTATAAAATAAACTATTAAAGTAAATAGTTTCAAAGATAGACTGGTGTTTAGATGCATACAAATATCCTTCGTCGACATTATCCTTATCATGATTGATTACTTCTACTGTTATCTTTGATGATAACTTTAATGACATAAGCATACTATTGGTAAGCAAATTTAAAAAAAATCTAAATTTTTTATATGAACTAAATAGTCCAAATATACTAACAATTAAAACTAATGTTGTTGTAAAGTAAAAAAGTATTAAAAATTTAATTTTCATATTTTTTAATAAATACTATCCTAGATATGAGGTATTTAATATATTCAGAAAATAATTTCTCCAAGGGAATAACTGTATTTTTGTAAGCTACTGGATAGGGTTGTATCTCAAGATCAGTAATTTGTTGAAAGAGGAATAATGATCGTTGCATATGTAGATCAGTAGTTACAAGTATAATTGAATTAATATTGTTTTTTAGTGCCCATAATCTCACCTCAACAGCATTCTGGTATGTATTTTCTGCCTTGTATCCAAATTCAATGCAGCAATCTACTTTATTCTCATCTAAACCTAAAATTTTTTGAAGTACTGTTTTTGAACCTCCGACACCCGATATAAACATCTTGTCAAAATTTGTTTTATTAATAAGTTCATATCCTTTCTCAATTCTTTTACCCCTATCTCCAGTTAATACTATGACTGCATCGCTTGATTTTAAATTTAAAGGTTTATCAGGAATAGAATTTTTAAAATTTATCAAACCTAATGTTAAAGATATTATGATTATTAAAAGTACGAAATTAAATCTTTTAAAAAAATAAGCACAATTACATGATTTCATTTTTACACAAATCTTCCAAAGTATCGCGTGAACGAATAACACGGTGTTCATCTTTAAAAAATAAAACCTCTAATGGTCTAGGTCTACTATTATAAGTAGAAGACATGGAAGAACCATAAGCTCCTACATTTTTAAAAATTATTATATCTCCTACTTTTAATGGAGGTAATAAAGCATCTCTGATGAAAAAGTCAGAAGATTCACAGACTCCGCCACCAATATCATATCTAATTTTTTCACTTTTTTGATCACTCTCAATTAGTTCTATTATTGGCTCAATTCCATAAAGAGCACATCGTATGTATTCTGACATAGAGCTATCTAGTAAGGCTATATTTTTGTTTCCAGATTTTTTTAAAAAATTAACTTTTGAAACCAAGTAACCTGAATCGGCAATTAAAAATCTACCCGGCTCAAATATAACTTCATAATTTTTATGATTCATGATTGCATTTAATTCTGATGACCAAAGATCAAAATCTAATCCCTGATTCCCATTATCTAAAACAGCAAATCCTCCACCAAAATCTAAATTTCGAATTTCAAAACCTTGTTCATTCAGTTTATCTGCAAGACTGATTATAGATTGATATGATTCTATGAGTTTTTTATACTCTGTTATTTGGCTGCCAATATGAACAGAAAGCGTTTTTAGGTTGATATGATTAAGTTCTTTAATCATATCAAAATCAATTTGATCAATTTCAATTCCAAATTTACCTCCTGATTTCCCTGTAGTGATTTTTGAAAGTGTCTTAGCATCAACCCCTGGATTAATTCTAATTCCAATATTGGTAATAAGTCCTTTTTCTTTTGAGTAATTATTGATCAGGTGGAGCTCCTCAATATTTTCTATATTAATACTAGAAATTTTTTGAGTTATTGCATATTTTAAGTCAAAGTTATTTTTACTTGATCCATTAAGCATTATTTTATTTGGCTTGATGCCTGATCTTAGAGCTTTATAAAGTTCTCCAGAAGAAACCACTACTGCCCCAATATCTTTTTGTTTAAATAAGTTAATAATCGCTAAGTTGGGATTAGCTTTAATAGCAAAGGAAAAATTATGATTAAAATTTAATTTTAGGTTATTTAAAAAGTTAATTTTATTATCAATGATTGTCTGATCATAACAGTAAAATGGTGTTTGAAACTCTTGAGATAATCTTTTAAACATAATTCTATTCTTGTTCAAGCTCTGGTGGATATTGCAATGTAGATTTATCTTTAACGCCATCAGGTAATCTATTATTTTTATAATTTCCGCATGACACTAATGTGAGTAAAATTAATAAAGTTAGATATTTGCCCAACGTTCTCATTATTTTTTCAGAAATGTCTCTGCATTTTTAATTGCTTCAATTACTTTTTTTGGATTGGTACTCATCGCTGTTTTCTTTCTTGTTACACTATTTCTAATGTCTATATATTGGAATATATTTTGATCAATTGTATGATTAAATTTTTTAAATTCACCTAAGCTTAATTGGTTCATATTTTTTTTATTTAATTGTGCATAGTTTACAATTGATGCAATGATTTGATATGAATCCCTGAATGATATATTTTTTTCTAATACTAAATAGTCAGCTAAATCCGTTGCTGAGGCAAAGTTATCCTCACATATTTTAAGGCCTTTATTTGCATTAAAACTAGATTCTTTGAGAACCTCTGTCATTACGTTGATACATAATTTCAAATCATCATAACTATCAAAAATTATTTTTTTATCTTCCTGAAAATCTTTAAAATAAGTTAAAGGCAGGTTCGATAAAACGTTTAAAAGGCTAGAACTTTGATTTCTAATAATATTAGTTTTTCCTCTAATTAACTCTAATGAATCGGGATTCCTCTTTTGAGGCATTATAGAACTCCCTGTTGAATAATTTTTACTGATACTAAATAAATCAAATAGGTTGCTTGACCATAGTATTAGCTCTGATGACATTTTTCCTAAGTGAAGACTAACCATTGAAAGTGTTTGAAGAAAATAAACACAAAAATCTCTATCGCTAACAGCATCAAGTGAGTTTGTTTTAGATTTACTAAATCCAAGCTCTTTGTTCAGTAATTTCGTATCTAGATTGTAGTTACTTCCAGCTAATGCAGCGCTACCCAATGGATTTTCATCTGTCATTTTTTCTACAAATTCTAATTGAGATAAATCTCTTTTAAACATTTCAAAGTAAGCCATCAAATGATGTGCTAGTGTAACGGGTTGTGCTACTTGCAAGTGTGTAAAACCTGGAATTATATTAGATTGATTATTCTTTGATTGTTTAATAATAATTTTCATCATCAATTTAATTTGAATTTTTAAATTTTTACAACTTTCTAATACCCAAAGTCTAGTATCTGTTGCTACTTGATCATTTCTTGATCTACCAGTGTGAATTTTAGATGCTGTTTCACCTATGATCGAGTGAAGTAAAGATTCTATATTCATATGAATATCTTCATTCTCTCTACTAAATTTTATTTTTTTATCTGAATGATTTTTAACAATTGTATTCAATCCTTTTTGAATTTTCACTAATTCACGATTTGATAAAATTTTTAATTTATTTAGTGCTAATGCATGTGCTTTAGTAACTTTTATATCTTGATTAAATAATCGAGAATCAATATCAATAGAAGTATTAATCGCATCCATCAATTCTGACGTTTTCTTATTAATACTTGTTGATAGAATTTTTTTATTTTTTTTAGTCATAAATTTTTAATTTATCTAGAAAAATAAATAATTGCCGCAAAAATTAATACAGCAACTCCTTGAAATAAAACGCGCATTCTCATTAATTTATTGCTATACTTTTTATTAAAATTACCATTTTTAGCCATCGCTATTACACCTATGATTACAACTAATAGAGCCAAAAACATGCACACAATTAAAATGAAAGGTAAAATATTGTTCATAAACATAGTTGGAACATATCAAAAAATCTTAAAATGTCGATTAATTGATCAATTTATTGATAAAAATGAATAAAGTTATTTTATTTCTTCATGGTTATGGTGCTAACGGCAATGATCTTATTGGTCTTAAGGATCATATAGAAAATAAAGATAATTCAATTTTATTTGAATCGCCAAATGCGCCTGAGTCATGCCCTCTTAACTATTTCGGATATCAATGGTTTAATTTAGCTGAAAGAACTCCAGAAGAAATCTATTCAGGTTTAAAAAAATCATATAAATATTTAGATGAAATATTGTCTGATCTTATTGTTAGACATAACACTAGTTATGAGAAGATTGTTTTAATTGGTTTTTCTCAGGGTGCAATGCTCGCATCATATTTTGGATTAATATCTAAAGTTACTATGGGGGGAATTATTTCATTATCGGGAGCTTTACCAAGAAATATTTTAGATGATATTTCTCTATTAAATGAAAGTCAAAAATTTTCTATTTTCCATGGTAGATCAGATTCCGTAGTCCCCTTTGAGAGATCTCAACAATTACATGAATTTCTAATATTAAATAAAATTCAAAGTAATTTAATTCTTGAAGATAATTGTGATCATGGAATAAGCATTAAAGCTATTGAGGAAATGAAAGTTAAAGTTAAGGACTGGTTATCTTAATTTATTAACATGACAATTTCCAAAGTATGTTAATATTGTCTTATGGTCGATTCGAATAATTGCCCTTCTTTAGTACTTAATGCTGATTATAGGCCATTAAGCTATTTCCCATTATCTATTTGGAGTTGGAAGGATTCTGTTAAAGCTGTTTTTCTTGAAAGAGTTAACATTGTCAATGAATACGATCAGTATGTAAATTCGCCAAGTTTTAAAATGAAAATACCAAGCGTAATTTCTTTGAAAGATTATATACCACATAATCACAAACCACCTTTTACTAGATTTAATGTTTTCTTGAGGGATGATTTCATATGTCAATATTGCAATAAGAAATTTCAAACAAAAGAACTTACTTTTGATCATCTTATTCCTAGGTCTAAAGGGGGAGTTACTAATTGGGAAAATGTCGTCACTTCCTGTTCTCACTGTAATTGGACAAAAGGCAGTAAGTCTCTTCGAGCCTCAGGATTTAACTTATTAAAAAAACCCCAAGAGCCATCTCAATATTCCTTAAGGTTAAAAAGTAAAAATTTTCCTTCAAATTATCTTCATGAAAGTTGGAGGGATTATTTGTATTGGGATAGTATTCTTGAAAAGAATTAATATTTCTTTGTAATTTTAATAGCTAAATAGCAAGCTTGCTTAATTGCCTTACTTAAAAATACATATCCTGGAGTCATTTCAGCTTCGTGATTTACACCAGTGTCATGATGTTCTAATTCATCTTCCCTAAATTGTTTAACGATTTTTAATAGTTTAGGGTCAATTTTATTTTTAGATAAAATTTTAACTTGCTCTTCATAGTGACGACCAATTACCTCTTCTACTGCTACAGTGCATGCCATGGCAGCCTTTTCACCCAAAAGTGCAGTACTTAAACCTAAAAGGTATCCTGCTGTATTCCATAAAGGAAACAGACTTGTAGGTCTAACGCCCATATCTACAATGAGTTCATCAAAAGTAGATTTATGAATTTCCTCTTGCTCTGCCATTTCGACAATTTTTTTCCATATAGTTGAATTTTTTTTAAAAATAGTAAGTTGTCCACGATATATTTGAGTTGCTCCATGCTCCCCAGCATGATCAACCCTAATTATTTCTTCAAGGATTTTTTTTTCTTCAGAGGATAATCGTTTTTTATTTTTTGATGATTGCATTTTTAATTATAAGTATCAGAAAACCCAATGAAGCCAAAGCATTATAACTAGAAAGATGTAGTCCTAAAATTTTTTTATTAGCATTTTCACAATCAATAATTAGAGTATTATTTTGTAATGCATTTTTTAAACTATCAACTCCTGAAGGCAGAGTAACAGCACTTTCACATCCTGATGATTTGATTATTCCAAGAGATAAGAGAGAGTGGTTTACAGAAAATACCATTTCAGCCAATAGACATAAAAAAATCAAAATTGTTATTGATTTATTTGATGGTTTTAAAAATAGTTGAAATAGAAAAATCAATATAATAATTAGGTAGGGTATTCTTTGAAAAGTACAGAGTCTACAGGGAAGTAATCCAAATCCATATTCCAGTATTAACGCAAATCCTAAAGCAAAAAATGAATAAAAAAATATGATATTATTTGTTTGATTCTTCATAATTTATAATTATATAAAATATATTCCTATTATTACCATTACAATTAATGCAATAGGAATAACTAAAAAAATTAGAGTCTTATTCTTATTGAGAAAAGCTAAACTTTTTTCAGCTAATATTTTAATTATTAATCCTACTATTAAAAATCTGAGACCTCTGGCAAAAATCGCACTTAAAATAAATATTAAAAAATCAAATTTTAAAAATCCACTAGTGACGGTAATAATTTTAAAAGGTATAGGTGTAAATCCACCAATTATTACAGAGTACACCCCCCATTTACTGTAAAAATCAATAAAATGTTCAATTTTATTTTCATCAAAAAGATGACTAATATTATCGTATATAAAATATCCTATACCGTAGGCTATAGCCCCACCCATTACAGAAAAAAAAGTACAATTTAAGATAGAGAAAAAAATTTTATTTCTATTATAATAGCAAATTGGTATTAGAAATAAGTCTGGTGGTATTGGAAAAAAAATACTTTCAGTAAAGGCTATTAAAGATAAAATGGACTGTGAGTATCTTGATCTTGATTTACTCTCAAGAAATTTTTTTATTTTTTTTAACAAGATTGTTATTATTTATATCAAATAATGCCAAAGGTAAGCTACCATTAAAGCTGGGATTGCACTATAAAGTGTTGCTAAAACAGCAACTTTTGGAGCTATTGCCATAGCTGGAAATAATGCGTCACCGTCATTTGAAATGGAATTGCCTATTTGAGCAGACATTGGGATTTGCCCACTTATATACATTGAGGTAATCATGATTTGAGGTCCACAACCAGGAATAAAGCCTATTAAAATAGCTACTAGCGGAACGAATGGACCAAGTAACATCAAATAGTCAAACATCTTCCCTTGAGTTGATAAGTTTAGAAGTTCAAAACATACAAAAGCAGTAATAACCCATACGGTAACAAAACAGGTTGTATCAACAGTCTTTCTTATTGAGCTTTCATGAACTGAAGCCATTTGAATATCTGTAAGTGGATTAAACACCCACATCAGTAAACAAAAAATGGAAGCTAAAAAACTAAACATCACAACTAAATCAAAATTCAGTAAAATAATTGAAGGACTAATATTAAAAGCATTAAATATTCCTAATATCAAACCTGGAATAACTAATAATAGCCAAATAGAGTATAATTTATTAGGTATTTTATTAATTGGAATATTTTCTGTATTTAATTTTTTCTTAGGAATTGCTGGTGATATTATTTTTGAAAAAGGAAGAGAGATATAACCCGTCACAATTCCAGTAATTAAAGTTACGGGAAGTATAATAAGAGCAGCAGTGGGCTTTGAGGCAATTAATAAAAATGCAGCATCCCCCATTGTACTTATTAGAGTGGCTAGTACAGAACTGAAAGAAACAATACCTCTTGTGTAAAGACTCATAACCATAATTGCTCCACCACAACCCGGTATTACTCCAAGAAGGGCACAAATAGGAATTTCGTAAATTGTATTTTTTTCAATAAATGATTGTAAATTAAATTTTTTTTTTTCTAAAAAACTAAACATTAATAAGGTTGCGGCAACAAACGAAGTAACAGAAATATATGCAGATGAAGCTGATTCAATTAAGACTAGTCTAGTTTCTTCAAACAGCATTAAAGAACCAAATATTATAAAAAGAATGATTTTAGAAATTCTAAAATATTGAATTCTTTTAGTTAATATTAATACAAGTTCTGTCATGTTTAGCCTAGGCTAAACTATATAGACCTAGCTAAGATTTGTAAAGAGGGCTTTACATTCTAATCATAGCAAATATGCTTAATGAAATGTCTAATACAAGATATAGCGGACCTAAACAGTATTCTAAAATTAGAGCACAAAATAGTGCAGAAATGCTCGAAGATTATGTTGAGACTATTGGTGATTTAATAGCAAATAATGGAGAAGCCCGTAATGCAGATTTAGCTAATCATTTTGGCGTATCTCAAGCTACGATAAATAAAAATATAAAAAGGTTAATTGCTTTTGACTTAGTTAAAACAGAACCTTATCGATCTATATTTTTAACACCTAAAGGCAACTTACTAGCGGATGCTTCAAGAAAAAAACATGAGATAGTTTTAAATTTTCTATTAAAGCTTGGTGTTCCAAATAAAATCGCTGAAGAAGATAGTGAAGGTATAGAGCATCACGTGAGTACCGAAACTTTAGCGATAATGAAAAAATTTATTTCTAATTAATTTTTTTTTGTTTTTGTAATAAGTTTTTTTTCCAAAACATTGTCTAATAAAAATACAGCAATTGTTAAAAAAACTATGATTGTTAGTGCATGTAATGACCCAAGTTCTAATGACTCACTTGAGGAATACTGATATAACTCAGTCGCCAAAGTATTAAAATTAAAAGGCCTTAGAAGTAGTGTGATAGGGAGCTCTTTCATAGTATCGACCATGACTAGAAATATTCCAGCAATTACACTTATTTTAATTTGAGGTAAAATTATTCTGAAATATGTTGTGGAATATCTTCTACCCATCATTCGAGATGCATCATCAATAGATTTAGAAATTTTCTCTAAGCCTGAATCGATACTATTATTAGATAAAGAAATAAGTCTAATGCTCAAAGCTAAAACTAATCCAATTATAGAAGAGCTAATTAATAAATTATTTAAAAAAAGTAAATCCAATAATTTATCAATACTAATGATAAAATAAATTACCCCAAGAGCTACCACTACTCCCGGAATTGCATAACCGATATTGATTATTTTTTTTAAATATATAAAAATTTTATTTTTCGAGAACCTTCCAGAAAAATTTATTAAAACTGATAAAAATGCACATATTATTGCAACAGTAAAACCAATTACTAATGTATTGAATAAACTCTGGAAATAATTTCCATAATTAATTTTTGATAAATTATGTAAGTATAAATATAAAGTAAATAATATAGGTATAAAGTACCCCAAGATAATAGGAATTAAACCAATATAAAAAGCTAAATAGCCTTTTACTTTTGAAAGCTTATATCTTTTCCAATTAAGAAATTCATAATTGGAGTTATGAAAGTTCTTCTTACCTCTAATTTTTTGTTCAATAATATATAAAATTAACATCATTAAAATAACAACAAGCGATAAAAAATAAGCTGCATTTAAATTATTCAAGATAGAAATATAATTATAAATACCTATAGATAACGTGCTCAAACCAAAAAAAGAAGCAACACCAAAATCATTTATAGTTTCCATCAAAGCCAATGAAAGACCAGCTATGATGCCCGGAGCAGACATAGGGATACCTATCTTAAAAAAGCACTCAAGAGGTGTCTTACCTATTGTTCTTCCTGCCTCTATATATCTCGCGGATAGATTGATGATTGATATTCTGGTTAAAAGATAGACGTATGGGAATAACGATAATGCTAAAATAACAGAACCAAAGAATGAGTTCCTTATAGATATACCGATAAATTCTATACCTATCGATTTAAGCAGTATAGGCAGAAAGCCTGATGGCTCTAATATTTCAGCATAAGTATATGCAGAAATATATCCCGGCACAGCTAATGGAAGGATTGCAATTATTTGTAAAAATTTTCTCCCTTTAAATTCTGTCATTGTAGTGAGCCAAGCTAAAGGAATGCTGATAATCAGTACAAGAAATGCCACTAATATAATGATAGTGAAGGAACCAAAAAAATATCTTGCTACATAAATATCATCTTTAATTATAAATATTGAGAATAATCCTTTTGAAAAAATCATAACCACAGGTGTTAAAAAAACCAGTGCTATAAAAAAATTTATTAAATATTTTATATTTAAATACTTCATATTATTATTAAAATTATACAAGCTACTAATGCCAATGCCATGACTCTATTAAATACAATAATTTTCTTATGGTCATTAGTAAATTTCTGAAAGTAATGTCCGATTAAAGCCCATGTTATCCCACTTGATAGAGTTGAAAATACAAAACATAAAAAAATTATAATAAATTCTACCTGATATGAAAATTGACCTTCAAGAAAAAGAGACGAGGCAGAAACCGAAACCATAACCCCTTTAGGGTTAATTATTTGAAAAAAATATATTTGAATAAAATTTAGTGGTTTGAAATCACTTGAATCAGAAAAGTTTTTAGAAGTAAATATTTTATAAGAAAGATAAAGTAAAAAAATGGATGATAGAATTTTTATGATCCAGTATAAGCTAGGATAAATTAAAAAAATTTTTCCAAGGCCAAACAGACATATAGTTAGGACTGATAGGTATCCAAAAAAAACTCCAAAAATCTGAGGTATTGTATTGCTAAAACCATATTTTACAGCAGTAGTAGATAGTATAATATTATTGGGACCAGGAGTGAATGCGGTCACGTTAGCAAATATAAACACAGGTAATGCGAAATAAAAATAATCCAAAGCACTGAGATATTAGACTTATTTGAGAAGAATAAAATAGTAGTTACAAAGCGTCTTAACCATGGAATAAATAGTATTTGTCATTATAAATATATATAAAGCAATATGAGAAAATTAAGGCGCTGTGGCGGAATGGTAGACGCGCCGGACTCAAAATCCGGTGAAGGCAACTTTGTGAGAGTTCCTCCTCTAGACATTAAACCCAATATTTAAAACGATTTTTAAAAAAACTTTTCATAGAAAAAATATGTGTAGTGCGAAAAACCGGAGGAAAACCGGAAAGGACTATGAGAATGGCACACATAAGATACAGAAATGGAAAATATAGATTAGAAATATCTCTGAACGGAAAGAGAGTTAACAAATCTTTTATAAAAAAATCTGACGCAACTAAATATGCAAGACAAGTTGAGTTAGATATCCAACAAAAAAGATATTTAGATTATTCAAAAGCAAGTAGAACTACTTTGAAATCTATTTTGATTTTAAGAAAAGATAAGAAAACTACATCCAAACAATTATTTTATAAGATTCAAAAGATATTGTCTTATAAGACTCTGGTTGATTTACCACTAACAGAAATAACACCGGGTGATTTAGCAGAATACAAAGATATTAGATTAGATGAAGTATCTACAGCTACAGTTAATAGAGAGTTATCTTGTATTAGCACAACCTACAAAATGGCTATGAATGAATTTAAGATTCCAATACCGGACAATCCGGTTAAATCTTTCTTAAAGGAAACTGAAGTTCCAAAAGAGGGTAGGCGTTTAATAGGTGATGAAGAGCAAAGGATATTGTCTGTTATGGGTGGAAAACGAATGTCTATTTGGTGGAAACCATTATTTATTTTTTCCGTAAGAACGGGTATGAGAAAAGGTGAACACCTTAAATTATGTTGGTCTGATATTGATTTTGAAAAAAGACTTATAAAAGTCAGAGGGGAAACATCAAAGGGTAAGAGAGTCAGATACATTCCCTTAACAAATGAATTGCTAGAAATATTGCAACGGGTTCCGCGAAGTATTAACGGAAAGATATTTCAACTTTCTTATAGTTATATTGATGAAGGATTCAAAAGCATTTTAAAAAAAGCCGGAATCCAAAATTACTATTGGCACTGTAATCGTAAGACAGCAATCTCTACTTTGTTTGACAAAGGTTTATCTATCCCAGAGGTAATGTCTATAAGTGGTCATAGAACGTTATCTGCTCTGATGAGATATCTAGACCATGAAGCATCTAAGTTAGCTGATAAATTAAATTCTCATGAAGAGATTGCTGAAATAAATCAAGCTAGTAGTAGTTAATATATGGAAATACTCTTGCTAGTAGACTTGATAGTATTAGCTATATATCTAGTTTTTAACTAGCTGTAGCCAATTGGGTATTAAATGCGCGATACTTTTTTAAACACGCATCAAAATATGTTGAGATACAATTATCTTTCATAGATATATCCATTAAATCTAAGTGAGGATTTTTCTTAATGAAATCTATTCCAAGCATACCCATTGAGGTTGCTTTATCGGTTGTTAGCATTTCTTTTATTTGAGGGTAATTATTTAAGTCAGCCTTTGTATTTGTCCAACAATATCCTCTTATATTATTAATTCCATAAATTTCCATAGCCATTAACGTGAACACTCTTTCAAGAGATACTTGTCTACCATTAACTTGTTCAAAGATTTTTATATATTTTGAATTAACAAAATTTGTATGCCAAATATAATCAATGTCTTTTACTGGATACTTTTTAGTCCAAGCTGTAAATCTTTTCTCACCCCGGAAATCATATCCATGAATGTGAGATAAAATTCTTTTAGTTAAAAAGTCTGTAGACCCACAATAATATTTATTGGAATCCAACTTTAATAAATAAACTCCGCGACTACTTTTCGACATTTAACACCAACTGATATTGATATCCAAATTCTGTATTTTTTAAATTAACAGTATGGCTACCTTGTTTATCTGTTCGCAATTGTCTTAACAAAGCTGATGATGTAGTAGGGATTATATCTGTTGCATCTTCTATTTGTTTGAGAGTTCTGAACTGTGCATCTTGCATTAACTCAACTATTTTTCTTTTACTACCTTTTAAAAAACTAGAATAATTAGTTGATGTTGTTTTACTTTCAATATCAGACTCTGATAAATGATTAGTGTTTAGATTTTCTACCATTGGTACCTCCTAATAAATTAGAGTAATCAACTTGATGAATCCAAGAGTCGACATATTCAGTTTTAGACTCAAAATCTCTTTCACCATACATTAACCAATGAGATGACTTGGCCTTGGTTGGACCATGTTTTTCAAGGTAATTGTAGTAAATAGAGTCGTGGAATCCATTTTCAAATTGAGTCAATGCAACTCTCTGCTCTGGAGTTCCGCCAAATCTTAGAGCCCTAGTAGGATTCATAATAAATCTTTCTACAAATTTAATTGGCTTATTTTTTGATAGATATTCATTCAAACCAATACCCAACTTCCAAGACCTTAGAGTCTTTGCTAAGAAATTAGATTTATCTATATAGAAAACTCCATTTGATAACTCAACTACAAATACTGCTTTCTCTATTGTATCTACAAAGTTATGAACTTCTGCTGTAGGCAATCCATTGTTTGTTACTACTTGATAATTTTTCATTTAGAAATCCCCCTTGAATTTATTTAAAACTTCTAAAGCTATCTCTTCCGGGGACTTATCCGGGTTTAGATTTATATCTTCTAGTTTATTTTTTCGATATTTAGCTTCTGGCATAATATCTTTTGAAAGCAAACTATCTGCTAATTTGTAATCACCTTTTCTGATTGAATAATCAATTAAAGATTCCTCTGTTTTTTTATTTTCAGTAGCTGATTTTATTTTATCATCTAACTGTTTCTTGACACTACTAGACCCATACTTTGCTTTGTACTTGTCATAATAGACTTTTGTTTCTTCTGCCATATTAGTTCTCCATATATGTTGTTAATTGAAAAAGCAGTGTTGATTATTTGTTACTGCCTATACCTTAATTGTACTGCTCCAGAGGTAGTAAGTAAGGGGACCCAATTCGATTTATATGGTTTAATTCCGATTATTTTTTGTTAAAATTTAAACCTAAGCACCATGACTAAAAAAAAGATTAAAAAAGAACCTGTAGCTAATGATAGTCCAATGAGCTTGTACGATAGAATAATTGCAATAGGCGAAAAAAAATATGGTCCAGACAATAAATTTGTGTTGAAGAAATGGATTATGTAGACGATTATTAAACTCTGTTTGACTAGCTATGGTAATAAAACTTAAAAATCTAAAAGTAGCGCCTCGTGACCATCCAATCTATACGGGGAAATATCAATCTTATTCTATAAAAACTAAACCCACTATTAAAAAAGAAATACAGAACAAAACTGTGAAAAAAAAGAAATGAATAAAAATTATCTTAACTTATTAGGGATGGTAGCTTCCTTAATATTTATTATTTTTGCTTATAATTTTCTTAATTCAAAAATCACATCTACAATAGATAAAGGAGGTAATGCAGGAGGTTGGATAGCACTTGCTATGCCTACTATTCTTGCAATGATAGTTATGCCATTCTCAATTGTTTCTGAAATTAGAAAAGTTTTTAATTTAAAAAGGAGAACGGATTTAATAATAAAATCTGATACACTAGAAACAACCATTACTCTTATTTATACAATTTTATTTCTTATGCTTCTTGAGATATTTAATTTTCCCTTCAAAATAAGTGTGATTTTCAATTATATTTTTTAATTAAATGGAAACATTATTATGGTGGTTTGAAAACTTAAAAAAAGGAAAAAGTAGGAGCACTTAGCAGAACTGATGCCTAAAATTATTTCAAGAGCAGAAGCGAGGGAACAAGGGTTAAAGAAATATTACACGGGTAAACCTTGTAAGCATGGTCATATTGCAGAAAGAATTACAATTAATGGGCTTTGCTACATCTGCTCAAGAGCAATTATTAAAAAGTACCTACTATCAGAAAAAGGGAAAGTAGTTACGAAAGAAGCTCACAAGACTCCTGCTGCAAAAAAGTCTAGAAAAAAGTACCTACTATCAGAAAAAGGGAAAGCAGTTTGGAAGAAAGCTAACAAAAAATTTTATGATAATAATCCTCTCTATAGAATGGCAAACAATTTACGAAGTCAAATTAGTCATCAATTAAATGGTATTAAAGCTGTCAAAGAAAAACATTTTTTTGAACTAGTTGGATGTAATTCTGAACAGCTAAAAAGCCATCTCGAATATCAATTTTTAATTAATATGAGTTGGGATAATTATGGCAAATGGCATGTTGACCACATAGTTCCTGTTGCTTATTTCATTAAAAATTTTGATTTTTCAAAAGCAGAGACCCAACAAATTGCCTACAATTATTCAAATCTACAACCCATATGGGCCAATGAAAATACATCTAAAGGTGCTAAAATATCTAAAAGCAATGCTGAAAAGAAAATAGCTGAGATTAAAAAGTTAATTAATGCCTGAAATCGTTTCAAGAGCAGAAGCAAGGGAACAAGGTTTAATAAACTTCTTTACTGGAAAACCCTGTATTAATGGCCATGTATCAGAAAGAGTTGTTAAAAAGGGCGAATGTATAGATTGCATGAAAATTCGTTCTAAAAAGAGAAGTAAAAAAAAATCTCAA
>Ga0075118_10000999_pt1 | contig 22398 bp, 20 predicted proteins | sample AntAceMetag02UKE_FD_69794 | JGI IMG/M metagenome (GOLD analysis project Ga0075118, IMG submission 69794) | Saline lake microbial communities from Ace Lake, Antarctica - Antarctic Ace Lake Metagenome 02UKE | ecosystem: Environmental > Aquatic > Non-marine Saline and Alkaline > Saline | place...
GGGAGATCAGGATAAATGCGGCCAAGAGGCTGCGCCCGTAGGAGAATTACCATGGCGAAGCCAACCACAATCAAGATCCGCCTGAATTCCAGCGCGGGCACAGGCCACTTTTACGTGACCAAGAAAAATGCACGCACCATGACCGAGAAAATGGTCACACGAAAATATGACCCGGTTGTACGTAAGCATGTTGAATATAAAGAAGGCAAAATTAAGTAGGTAAACGCCAACTTCTGTTTTGAAAGGCCACGCAATTGCGTGGTCTTTTTCTATGGTTCATGCCTCTGGGGCCGCATGTATCGAGCAGGCAGACAAAAAAACGCCCCACCAATTCTGGCAGGGCGTTGGGTCTTTTGTTTGTTTTAAGGCCGGTTTACTCTCTGTTACCCATCAACATCAGCAAGAATGAGAACATGTTCAAGAAGTCGAGATAGAGGTTCAGCGCTCCAAAGATGGCGGATTTGGCCAACCATTCTTGATCTCCGTGATGCGCATGTGCCAGATACTCATTCTTGATGTTTTGCGTGTCATAGGCTGTGAGGCCTGCGAATACCAAAACGCCAATGGCTGAGATTGCGAAGAGCAAGGCTGGAGATTGCAAGAAGATGTTGACGATCATCGCCACAACCAAACCAATTACGCCCATGATCAAAAAGCTGCTCCAACCTGAGATATCGCTCTTTGTTGTATAGCCAAACAGTGACAAGCCTGCGAAAGCGATGGCTGTGACCAAGAAGGTTTGAGTGATGGAGTGCCCGGTGTAGCGAATGAAGATTGAACTGAGGGACAGGCCGATCAGCGTTGCAAACACAAAGAAGAATAATTGTGCCCCAGCCGCAGAGGCGCGGCGCATGACAGCGCCCATGCCCAGAAACAACACAGCCAGAGGTGCCAGCATGATCACGTATTTCAGCCATGTGCCATAAATCATCAGGCCAAAGTTGGTAAGCAATTTGCCGTTCGGCAATTGTGCTGCGGCCAGATTGGCATCTGTTGTTGTGGCCAGACCCGCGATGGCCCAAGCGGCTACAGCGGTGATCACCATGCCCACGGACATCGTGCTGTAAACTTTATTCATATGTGCCCGAAGGCCCGCATCGATTGCTGCGGTGCGACTGCCGGCATTTGCGGGTATCGTATTATAATCTGCCATGGTTTTCTCCAAATTTCTACGACTGCAGCGTTGATTACGCTATTGCACTAATATTGGGGGTTCGGGCCGCCAATTTCAAGTTAAACTCGCCTTATTAACAGTGATATTTTTCGATTGTTCCGAAAATACCAATTTTTTGTACATCAGGTGGTCTTGGGACCACGCACCACCAATTTCCCAATCGATTTTCGCGCCTTGAGGTGGGCTAAAGCCTCCAGAGCCTGATTAAAATCATAGACGGCACTGATATGGGGTTTGAGCAGGCCGTCGCTGATCATCTTCAAAGCCTGCGTGAGGCTGTCGGATAACAGCTGTGGCGCGAAATTCAGATAGCCGCCCCAATAAAATCCCATGACATCAACGTTTTTGACCAGAAGATGATTGGCTTTGATTTGAGGGATATTGCCACTGGCAAAGCCAATGGTCAGATAGCGCGCCTCTGGCTTGCAGCATTTCAGCGCCGCCACGAATGGATCACCGCCCACGGGGTCAAAGACCACATCCACTCCACCGAGCGCTTTTACCATCGCAATCATATCTTCGCTGGAACTGTCGATCGTGACATCAGCGCCGCGAGCGCGGCAGACCTCTAGTTTGTCTTGTCCTCTGGCCACAGCAATAACCCGAGCTCCCAAAGCAGCGCCGATCTCAACCGCGGTTAACCCCACGCCACCCGCGGCCCCGAGCACCAATAGAGTATCTCCAGGTTTGATTTTGGCGCGGTGGGTTAAGGCCAAATGTGACGTGCCATAGCTGACCAAGGCTGAGGCGGCGGTTTCAAAGGGCAAGTCATCTGAGATTATGAGGCAGCGCGCGGAATCCACCGCAATGGCCTCAGCGAGGCCGCCAGACCCTGCGAAGGCTGCGACACGATCCCCAATTTTAAAATCCGTGACCGCGCTTCCGATGGCCAAGACATGGCCCGCAACTTCCATGCCCAGGGTGAAGGGCAGAGCAGGAGTCTCTTGGTAAGTGCCGCGAATCATCAGAAGATCGGCGAAGTTTAGGGCACAGGCCACGGTGCGGATGAGGATTTCAGTCGGGCCAACTGTCGGAAATGACCTATCTAAAAAGACAGGTTCTTGACTGTGATCTTGGACTTGAAGTGTCAGCATCGAGGAAATTCACCTCATTTGTTAAACATTTATCAAATAAATAGGCTGTTTCTCATAAGAATTCCAGCAAGAAATATTTGGCGCAAAAGGTGGAAATAATATCTAAAAATAATCCGTTTATTGGAATTCTCGTCGTGGGAGGCAATTGGGATGAAATGTGAATCTGACAAAAGGTTAATATTTAGTTAGTTTTTTGTATTTCTTTTCTGAGCCGGTCTTTTGCTATGTTTTTGCATAGATTGATGTCGGGTGACTCGTTCAGGTTGAAAGTCTTCGGGATCAAAAAATTTATTGGAGGCGAAAATGAATAATCATGTTAATATGGATGCGTGTTAATGCGATTGTCAAAGGCGGTGGCTGGTCGGAATGAACCAGCAGCAATTGGCAGAAAAAGTAGGTATCAAATTCCAATAAATTCAAAAATATGAAACTTGAATGAACCGGGTCAGCGCGTCCTGTTTGTGGAATATCTACTAAGTAATGGATGTCCCGGTGAGTTTTTTTTGAAGGCTTGAAATAGGCAAACCCAAATAAGTCTGTCTCCAATGATTTGCTTGGAGACAAGGAAGCCCTGGATCAGGTGCGGTCCTATTATGCCATGCCAGGAAATCAACGCAAACCGTTGTTTGATATGGCGGGTGTGTTGAGCAACGCGGCTTAGGCGGCTTGCTTGACCAAATGCGGCTGCTTCCCCTAGATGGACCAAACTATGAAAGAATGCCCGATGACAGATCCGATCCCAAGCCCCGACACCATTTTGACGCTGGCCTATAAGCTGGCTGATGCTGCGGCAGTGGAGACATTGCAATGGTTTAGAGCCGCAGAACTTCTGGCTGAAAATAAGCTAGAGGCTGGGTTCGATCCCGTTACGCAGGCCGATAAGGCTGCAGAGCAGGCCATGCGTGCCGTATTGGCGCAGTATAGACCGCAAGATGCGATTGTCGGTGAAGAGGCTCAGGATCAAACTGGCACCTCCGGCCTCGCTTGGGTGCTTGATCCCATTGATGGCACCCGTGGCTATGTCAGTGGCACTCCAACTTGGGGCACGCTGATTGCGCTGAATGACGGTGAGGCTCCAATTTTTGGTATTATTGATCAACCTTATACTGGTGAGCGCTTTGTCGGGGGTCTGGGCCATGCATTTATGGAGCGCGTTGGCATAAAAACTCCTCTGGCCACGCGCAACACAGTGAACCTGTCGGAGGCCATAATTTTCACGACCTTCCCCGAAGTTGGCAGCGCTTCGGAGGCCGCGGGTTTCCATCAAGTCGCGCAGGCTTGTAAATTGACCCGTTACGGGATGGATTGCTATGCCTATGCGCTATTGGCTTCTGGCCAAATTGATTTGGTGATTGAGGCTGGGTTGCAAAGCTATGACATCCAAGCCCCGATGGCTCTGGTCCGCGCGGCGGGTGGTGTGGCGAGTGATTGGCGTGGGGGCAACCCTATGAATGGGGGGAGGTGCATTTGTGCTGCCACCCCCGAGCTGCATGCGACAGCGCTAAAGATGTTACAAAAGGTGCCGCTTGACTGATACGCTTATTCAAAATGCCCGGTTGGTTTTGACGATGGACGCCACGCGCCGGGCTATTACTGCAGGTGATGTGCTGTTACGCGATGGTGTGATTGCGGCTGTCGGGGTGGACTTTCCATCCGACGGCTGTAGCGTGGTCAATGCGGAGGGCTGTTTGGTTACGCCGGGCTTGGTCAATACGCACCATCACCTGTATCAAACCATGACCCGCGCGGTGCCTGGCGCACAGGATGCGGCGCTGTTTGGTTGGTTGCAAACGCTTTACCCTATCTGGGCTGCAATGCGGCCGGATGATTTTTTTACATCCGCACAGGTGGGCATGGTGGAGCTTTTGCTATCGGGCTGCACCACCACGGCGGATCATCTATACCTCTACCCCAATGGCGCGCGGCTTGAAGATACCATTCACGCCGCACAAGAGATCGGCATGCGGTTTCATCCTACCCGTGGTGCGATGAGCATTGGGGAAAGTGATGGTGGGCTACCGCCGGATCACCTGGTCGAGCGTGAGGCGGCGATCTTGGACGATATGATCAGAGTCATCGATGCGTTTCATGATGCCAGCCATGGCTCAATGCTGCGTGTTGGCGTGGCGCCGTGTTCACCTTTTTCGGTGAGCCGCGAGTTGATGCGGGACGCCGCTGTTTTGGCGCGCGATAAAAGCGTTATGATGCACACGCATTTGGCAGAAAATAATGAAGATATCGCTTATAGTCTTGAAAGATTTGGTATGCGCCCGGGCCAATATGCTGAGGAGCTGGGCTGGACTGGCCCGGACGTTTGGCATGCCCATTGCGTTAAGCTAAACCCGCAAGAGATTGCATTGTTTGCGCGCACCCAAACTGGGGTGGCCCATTGTCCATGTTCTAATTGCCGTCTGGCCTCTGGCATTGCGCCGGTGCGTGCCATGCGCGATGCTGGGGTTCCTGTTGGGTTGGGGGTGGATGGGTCTGCGTCGAACGATTCAGGCAATCTGATGGCCGAAGCCCGTCAGACTATGCTGCTCCAGCGGGTGGCCTACGGGGCTGGGGCAATGTCCCCGGGAGAGGCGCTTGAGATTGCCACCCGCGGTGGAGCGCAGATTTTGGGGCGTGATGACTGTGGGTCCCTAGAAGTTGGCAAATGTGCAGATGTGGTGATCTGGGATATGGAGGACGTTAGTGCTGCGGGCAATTGGGACCCGGCTGCAATCTTGCTGGCCGGACCCAGCTTGGCGCGAGATGTGTTTGTGAATGGCAAGCAGGTGGTGGCTGAGGGTCATATCACCACCCTAGATCAACGGGCGCTTGCTGCGCGGCAAAATCAACAGATGCGCGCCTTACAAGAGCGGGTTTAACCTAAAGAGGTTTCCCCGCCACCCAGACTTGGCGCATGGCTCGATCATCGCCCATCATGATTGTAGGAAACAGAGCTTCCCAAAAATTATTGGCATTATGGCTGCGTTGTTCAATGGCTTGCGTTGATTTGAGGTTGAGAACGCAGAGATCCGCCTCCGCACCCGCTCCCAAATGACCCACTTTGCCTTGCAGGTGCAGTGCTTGGGCCGAACCTTCGCTGGCCAACCACATCAGTTGGGCGGGATGAGGTGCCGCGCCGCGCAGCTGTGCCACCTCATAGGCTGCAGCCATGGTGCGCAGCATCGAAAAATTCGACCCGCCGCCGATATCAGAGGCGAGGCCAAGCCCGACCTTGGCTTTTGCCAAGCCCATGAGATCGAACAAGCCGGATCCGATAAACATATTGGAGGTAGGGCAATGGATGACAGAGGCACCGACTTCGGCCAGTTGATCTATTTCGCAAGGCTCAAGATGGATGGCATGGCCATAAACGCCCCGCGCGCCCAAAAGCCCGTGTTGCGCATAGGTGTCGAGATAATCGCGCGCTGTGGGGAAGAGTTCGCGCACCCAAGTGATTTCCTCGGTTTGCTCTGACAGATGCGTTTGCATCAGACAGTTTGGCCGCTCGGCCCAGAGTGCGCCGAGCGCGTCAAGCTGTTCGGGGGTGGAGGTGGGGGAAAATCGAGGGGTGATGGCATAGACGGCACGTCCTTTGCTGTGCCAGGTATCGATCAGGGCTTTGCTCTCGTCATAGGCTCTTTGCGTGGTATCAATCAAACCCTCTGGGGCGTTGCGATCCATACAGGTCTTGCCGCCCACAACGCGCATGCCGCGCTGGGCTGCGGCCTCAAAATAAGCGTTGACAGAGGTGGGGGCGGTTGTGCAATAGCTGGCCATTGTGGTCGTACCATGGCTCAAAGCAATGTCGAGATAGCGCTCGGCAATCTCAGCGGCATAGTTGGGATCTGATAGGCGCATCTCTTCGGGGAATGTATAGGTGTTGAGCCAGTCAATAAGGCGTTTGCCCCAGCTCGCGATGATGGCGGTTTGCGGGTAATGCACATGAGCATCCACAAAGCCCGGCACAATCAGATCTTCTCCGTAATCAGTGACAGTGGCTTGCGGATACTCGACACTTAAATTCGCGCGGGTTCCGACAGCTCTGATATGACCATCCTCCACCAAAACTGCTCCATCACGGCGGTGCTGAGTGACCTCTTGCCAAGGCTGTTGGAAGGGATGTCCAGTGAACCCGAGAGTTTGGCCAATAAGCAAGTTGAGCGCCATTAAAATGCCTTCCAAAAATTGGTTTGTCACCCTTTACCTTGTCATAGCATTAGCAAGTTCGTAAAGGCAGGTATGACAGATCTTTATGACAATCCGCCTGACCTGAGTGATGTATTAGACGCCCAACGTGTGTTGGATGTGCGTTTGGCTGTGGAGCATGAAGATGTGGCGCGGCTGCATATGCTGTTGGACCCGCTCCACCCTGCCGATATTGCCGACCTTTTAGAGCAGATTAGTGATGGTCTAAGAACCCGATTGCTACACTTTTGGAAGGGTGGAATCGATGGGGATGTGCTTTCAGAGCTGGATGAGAGCATCCGTGAAGACATTATTGACGGGCTAAACTCAGCCGAGCTTGCGCATGCTGTGCGCGACCTCGATTCGGATGATGTGGTGGATCTGCTCGAAGATCTTAATGAGCCACAGCAAGAGGCCATCCTTGACGCGTTGGATGATGCCGAGCGGATCGTGGTTGAGCAATCACTGTCTTTTCCGGAAAATTCCGCGGGCCGATTGATGCAACGCGAGGTGGTTATGGCGCCTGAGCATTGGAGTGTTGGCCAAGCGATTGATTATTTGCGTCGCCATCAGAATTTGCCAGAACAGTTTTACCACATGATCTTGATTGATCCGCGTATGCGCCCCACGGGTTATGTCACTCTGGGCAAGCTGTTGGGTGCCAAACGCGCGGTACCGTTGCACGATATTGTGGAAGACAGCTTCCGCACCATACCAGTGGATCAGCCGGAAAAAGATGTGGCTTATGCATTCAATCAATATCACTTGATCTCAGCACCTGTTGTAGATGTGGATGACCGTCTTGTGGGGGTGATAACCATTGATGATGCGATGATTGTGCTGGACGAAGAATATGAAGAAGACATGATGCGTTTGGCTGGGGTTGGCGAAGGCTCTCTGTCTGACCGGGTGATTGAGACCACACGGGGGCGGTTCCCTTGGTTGGCTGTGAACCTGTGCACGGCGATTGTGGCTTCTATGGTGATTTCGATGTTTGAGGCCGCCATTGCACAATTTGTGGCTTTAGCGGTGTTGATGCCTATTGTGGCCTCTATGGGGGGCAACGCAGGTACGCAGTCACTTACTGTGGCCGTGCGTGCGATTGCCACCAAGGATTTGACCACCTCCAACGTATGGCGGGTGATCCGGCGTGAGGTTTTGGTGGGACTGTTGAATGGGATCATCTTTGCAGTGGTTTTGGGGCTTGTTGGGTATTTCTGGTTCGGCTCATCGATCATCGGCTGGGTGCTGGCATTGGCGATGGTGTTGAACATGGTTGTCGCCGGTCTGGCAGGGACGGTTGTGCCGGTCTTGTTGGAGAAAATTGGGATTGATCCGGCTTTGGCCTCGGGCGCCTTTGTGACCACGGTCACTGATGTGGTGGGCTTTTTTGCCTTTCTAGGTTTGGCCGCTTGGATGTTGCTGTGACGCTGGAGGCGCAAAAGCAAGCGGCCCGTGCTGCAGCCTTCGCTCGACGCAAACTGGCTTTTGAGGCACAAAATGGTGCTGCTTCTGGCCTGTTGTCGGAAATATTAGCCGGTTACCGCGGCGCAGCGTTGGCCGGCTTTATGCCGATCAACACTGAAATTGACCCACGCCCTGCAATGGCAGAGGCTTCGGCCCATGGGGCGGTTGGTGTGCCGGTGATCACAGCCGCCACCACGCCCTTGGAGTTCGCCCGATGGTCTCCGGGAGTTGTGATGGTCGAAGGGGCGTTCAAAGCGCATATTCCGGCTGACATTGAGTGGATGATCCCAGAGATTGTGATTGTGCCTTTGGTCGCTTGGGATGAGACCGGTGGGCGTTTGGGCTATGGCGGCGGCTTTTACGATCGCACGCTCGAGGGTCTACGCGCGCGCGGACCTGTTTTGGCTATTGGTTTCGCCTTTAACGTGCAACAGGCTTATGATCTTCCACTGGAGGTCACGGATCAACCGCTGGATATGATTGTGACCGAAGACCGAGTGCTTACCATAGGAGATTGAGATGTCCAAAGCCCATGATTTCAGTTCTTATGTTCGTGGACCGGCAACTTAGGCCAAGGCACCGCTGCCTATAAAGGCTGCGCGCGCCGTTTGCAGGTGGCTACACAGGGCAAGCCTGTGATCGAATGTTCCGTTGCTGGTGGCTGATCCAGCGCTGCACAATCCTGAAGATATGCTGCTCAGTGCGCTAAGTGCCTGTCATATGCTGTGGTATATGCATTTGGTATTTGAAGCAGGGATTGTGGTGCTGGGTTATGGGGATTCTCCACTTGGACACGGTTAGAGTGCAACCTCTGGCGCTGGGCGTTTTTTAGGAACAACCCTTAGGCCTGTCATCACCCTGGCGGCTGGGACGGATGTGCAGGCGGTTGGTGCAGTTCACGGCAATATCCACGATGTTTGTTTTATTGCGAAATCTGTCAATTTCCCTGTGATCTGTCAAGCGCGCTATCTCCGCGGAAAGGCTAGAGCCACAACATCTTGCACTATGGGCCGTGTCGTCCTAAGGGCTTTATATGAAAATTCTTTATCTTGGCGATGTGATGGGCCGTTCCGGGCGGCAGGCAATTTCAGAAGAACTGCCAGTGCTGCGGGCGCGGCTTAAAGCGGACTTTGTAGTTGTGAATGGTGAGAATGCCACCAGCGGCATGGGGCTTTCGGGCAAACATGCACAGGCGATCTTAGAGGCGGGTGCCGATTGCATCACGCTCGGCGATCATGCCTTCGATCAAAAAGACATGTTGCAATTTATCGAGCAAGAGCCGCGTATTATTAGGCCTTTGAACTTCTCCAAATCAGCCCCCGGGCGTGGTGCTGCGATTTTCTCAGCGACCCGTGGCCGTAAGGTCTTGGTGGCGCAGGTTTTGGGGCAGGTCTTTATGAAGCGTCCCTTTGATGATCCATTCTCTGCTATTGATGCAATATTATCGCGTCACCCTTTGGGCGGACAGGTTGCGGCAATTGTGGTGGATGTGCACTGCGAGGCCACCTCGGAGAAAATGGCCATGGGTCATTTCTGTGACGGCAAGGTCAGTATGGTGGTGGGCAGCCACACCCATGTGCCAACAGCTGACGCGCAAATTTTAGAACGTGGCACCGGTTTTCAAAGCGATGCGGGGATGTGCGGTGACTATAATTCGGTGATCGGAATGCAAAAGGCCGAGCCTTTGCGGCGTTTTATCACGGGCATGCCTAAGGCTCGGTTTGAGCCGGCGCTTGGTCCTGCAACGCTTTGCGGGTTGATGGTGGAAACCGACGATGCCACAGGGCGGGCCAAATCAATTCAGATGATCCGGCATGGCGGTCTGTTGAGCCAAAGCCCTGAGATCCAACCAGAGTGAGCCGGCTGATCCCCTTTGCTTGGCTGCTGTTTATTGGCGTCAGCTGGGGCATGACACAACCGCTGACAAAGATTGCTGTGAGCGGTGGCTACCAACCCTTGGGCATGATCTTTTGGCAGATGTTGATCAGCGTGCTGGTTTTGGGAGTCATCAATATGTTACGGCGCAGGCCGTTGCCGTTGGATCGGCGGGTTATAGGGTTTTATATCGCCTTTGCCTTGATAGGCACTGTGATCCCCAACGCAGCCTCTTATAAAGCCTATACGGTATTGCCCTCGGGAATTATGTCGCTGCTCCTGTCTTTGATCCCGATGATGGCCTTTCCAATCGCGCTGATCTTTGGGCTGGACCGCTTTAGCATCAAACGTATGGCAGGGCTGTCGTTGGGACTTTTTGCGATTCTTATGATCATCGGTGTGCCTGATGCTTTGCCCAATGCTGGGATGTTGGCTTTTATTCCTTTGGGGCTGATTCCCAGTTTGATGTATGCGTTTGAAGGCAATTTTGTGGCCCGTTTTGGAACTGGTGGTGCTGGACCTTTGCAGCTGTTGCTGGGGGCTTCTATCGCGGGCGTTGTGATCACCGGGCCGATTGCTTTTGCGACGGGGCAGTGGATAAATCCAATCCATGTGTGGGGCATTGCCGATTTTGCATTGATTGCCTCGGCTTTGATCCATACCCTTGTATATACCCTATATGTTATGATTGTGCGCAACTATGGGCCGGTATTCTCGGTGCAAGTCAGCTATGTGGTCACAGCCTCTGGTCTAGGTTGGGCGATGCTCATTCTTGGGGAACGTTATTCGGGGCCAATTTGGTTGGCCTTGGCGGTGATGTTTGTTGGAATTTATTTGGTCAGTCCTGACCTGAAGGGCAAAAAAAACGATGGAGAGTCTCAGTCTAGGTGACACCTGCCAAGCGCTATTGGCGTTGAGTGTTGTGGCCATCATGTTCGTTTTGTTCCTGCGCGAGTCGTTGCCCACAGAGGTTGTGGCTATCTTGGGCGTGGCCTTGCTGTTGGTGACCGGATTATTGCCCTATGCGGCGGCACTTGAGGTGCTGTCAAACCCGGCGCCTTGGACCATTGCGGCAATGTTTTTGGTAATGGGCGCTTTGGTGCGCACCGGCAGCCTGGTGGCTTTCACCAAATTAGCAGACCGTGCAGCGCGCTATAGTCCCGCTTTGGGTTTGGGGCTTATGATTGGCTTTGTGGTCTTGGCCTCTGCTGTGGTGGGCAATACGCCGGTGGTTGTTGTGATGATCCCGGTTTTTGTGCAATTGGCCAAAACCTTGGAGATGCGGGCCAGTAAGCTTTTAATCCCGCTTTCTTACGCTGCAATTCTGGGCGGTACGCTCACCTTGATTGGCACCTCGACAAATCTGTTGGTTGACGGCGTAGCGCGCGCCAATGGTTTGGCAGGTTTTACCATTTTTGAAGTCACCCCTTTGGGTGTTATTTTGGTGATCTGGGGCATGATCTATCTTCGGTTCATAGCCCCTAAACTTTTGCCCGAGCGGGACAGTTTGACCAGCTTGCTGTCAGACCGGCCCAAAATGAAATTCTTTTCTGAAGCGGTGATCCCGCCGGAGTCCAACTTGATTGGCCGGGCCGTATCGGGGGTGCGCTTGTTTCAGCGTGAAGGGGTGCGGTTGGTGGATGTTATCCGCGGGGATGCCTCGCTGCGCCGCAAAATGCAGGATGTAGAGTTGCAGGTGGGCGACCGGATAATCTTGCGCACCGAGATGGCAGAGCTGTTGTCATTGCAGCGCACTAAAAGCCTTAAGCGGGTTGATCAAATATCTGCTGTGCAAACCTCAACGGTCGAGGTGTTGATCACTCCCGGTTGCCGGATGATTGGCCGTTCGCTTGGCGCGCTGCGCTTGCGACGAAGGTATGGTGTTTATCCTTTGGCGCTGCACCGGAGAAATCAAAATATTTCTGGGCAGTTGGATGATGTGGTGGTTAAAATTGGTGATACGCTGCTTCTCGAAGGGGCGCCTGCGGATATAGGTAGGCTGTCGGCTGACATGGATGTAGTAGAGATAAATGCTCCTTCGGCCCAAGCCTTTCGCCGCTCCCATAGCCCGATTGCCTTGCTGGCCTTGCTGGGCATTGTGGGGCTTGCAGCGTTTCAAGTGGCTCCAATTTTGCTGCTGGCCATTGTTGCGGTGGCCATTGTGCTGGTGACAGGCTGCATTGATGCGGATGAGGCCTTCGCGTTTGTGGATGGTCGTTTGTTAGTGCTGATCTTTGCCATGCTCGGCGTGGGTGCGGCGCTGAAGCATACGGGGGCGGTGGCGTTGATATCCAATACCATTGCGCCCTATTTGGGGCTGTTGCCCGGATTTTTGATTGTTTGGGCGATTTACCTTCTGACATCGGTGCTTACGGAAATGGTCTCCAACAATGCGGTGGCGGTGGTTATCACGCCTTTGGCGATTAGCATTGCAATTAATTTAGGCATTGATCCAAGGCCCTTGGTTGTGGCGGTCATGGTTGCGGCGAGTGCGAGTTTTGCAACGCCCATCGGCTATCAAACCAATATGCTGGTCTATGGCCCAGGTGGCTATAAGTTTAGCGATTTTTTGAAGGTTGGCGTGCCGCTTAACTTGTCGATCGGTGTGATCGCGTCGCTCTGTATCCCGTGGCTTTGGCCGTTGTACCCTAGCTAGGCTAGAGCGGCCAAAACACCAATATCGCAGGAATTGAAACTGTAACGATTAAGATCTCCAAAGGCAGTCCTAAACGCCAATAGTCGCCGAAGGAATATCCGCCAGGCCCCAGAATCAACGTGTTATTTTTGTGGCCAATCGGTGTGAGGAAGGCGGCAGAGGCAGAAATAGCCACCGCCATCAAAAACGGATCTGGGTTCACGCCCAAAGATTGGGCCATTTGAATGGAAATTGGGGCGGCTATAATGGTTGTGGCGGTGTTGTTGAGTACGTCCGAAAGGGTCATTGTGGCCACCATCAAAATTGTGAGGATCGTCCAAGGGGCCATGCCCTGAGTTAAATCCACTAAGGCCCCAGCGATCAACTCTGTACCACCGCTGCTTTGCAGCGCGGCCCCTAAAGGGATCATAGAACCCAAGAGCACCACAACCGGCCATTCGATGTGACTGTAGAGTTGGTGCAGCGGGATGATGCCTGTCAAGATATAGGCAATGACAACAAAGCCCAGGGCAATCGGGAGATAAATCAATCCAACACTAGCCGCAAAGACGGCCACCACAAATAAGCCAATGGCCAGCCAGACCTTATGATCTGCGGTCACTTGTAGGCCGCGATCTGCCAAAGGCAGACAGCCTAGCCAGTTGATCACATCATCGGCGGTTTCTTGTGGTACGAGGATCAAAAGGATATCCCCGGGCCGTAGGATAGTTTTGCGCAGCTGTTTGGTGATCTGCTTGCCTTGCCGTGAGATACCCATAAGCACCGACCGTTGCCGCCATGCGAGGCCCACGGCCTGAGCTGAGCTGCCATTCACCCGGGCCGTGTCACTCACAACACACTCCAGCATGGTCAGCCCGTCGCTGTCTGTGGTAAGAATGTCTTGACGCGTAGCGTCTGAAAAATCCAACTGCACGGCGGTGCGAAACTCATCTAAAGCTTCTGGTGCGGCTTTGAGGATCAAAGCGTCGCCTGCTTTCAGCTCGGTAGTTGCCGCAGTGCCATAGCGCTTTTTACCATCTCTGAGCAGCCCAAGGATTGCGACGTCATTCTTCTCAGCGGTTTCATAAAGGCTTCGTAAACGTTGGTCGATGTATTTAGATTCCTCAGGCACGGTCAATTCTGCAATGAATTGGCCAATGTCGCCAAAGCCCTCGGACTTGGCCTTTGCATCACGCTGCGGGATCAACCTCCAGCCTACCAGCGAGACAAACAGCAGCCCCGCTAAGGCAGCCACACCGCCTACAGGTGCGAAGTCAAACATTTTGAAAGGCTCGCCCAGTTCTTGCTCGCGGATGGCGGCGATGATGATGTTGGGGGGCGTTCCAATTACGGTCACCATCCCTCCAAGGATTGTGGCAAAGGACAGCGGCATCAAAGAGAGGCCCACGGCCCGCTTGGCTTTGCGTGCGGTTTGAATATCCACAGGCATTAAGAGAGCCAAAGCCGCAACATTGTTCATGAATGCAGACAGTACCCCGCCTACAAAACCCATCAACGCGATATGGCCGCCCAAACTGCGGCTGGCATTGATCAACGTTCGCGTGATTAAAAACACGGCCCCCGAGCGCACCAATCCCGCAGACACCACCAAGACCAGCGCCACTACCAACGTGGCGGGATGCCCAAAGCCCGCAAAGGCCTCTGAGCTGGGGACCACTCCTAAAACAACTGCGACCAAAAGCGCGGAAAAAGCAACGATATCATAGCGAAGCCGCCCCCAAATCAGCATCACAAACACCAGGCCAAATAGCGAAAATAAGATAATTTGGTTTAACGTCATGGCGTTGCTCCTTGTGTTGCGAGACGCGTCCAATCTTCCACAGGCGACCTGCAATATAAATAGGCGAAACCAAAGAAACCCGGTTAAGGCCTAAATTGCGCCTTTACATGGGTTGAATTGCGACGCGGCCGCGCCTAAAACTCTGCGACATCTAGTAGATCAGGGGGCTCTCATGGCAGGCCATTCAAAATGGGCAAATATCCAGCACCGTAAAGGTCGCCAGGATGCAGTGCGGTCGAAACTTTTTTCGAAACTGGCCAAAGAGATCACTGTGGCTGCCAAACTGGGCGACCCGGATCCAGAAAAAAACCCACGGCTGAGGATGGCTGTTAAAGAAGCAAAATCAGTCTCAGTCCCAAAAGACGTGATTGATCGTGCGATTAAGAAATCCCAAGGCGGGGATGCAGATTCCTATGACGAAATCCGTTATGAGGGCTATGGGCCGGGCGGCGTGGCTGTGATCGTGGAAGCGATGACTGACAACCGCAACCGCACCGCCTCAACCGTGCGCAGTACATTTGCCAAATGCGGTGGTAATTTGGGCGAAACCGGCTCTGTGTCTTTCATGTTTGAGCGCAAAGGTCAGGTGACTTATCATGTGTCTATTGGTGATGAAGACACGGTGATGATGGCCGCACTTGAGGCCGGAGCTGAAGACGTGGAGTCAAGCGAAGATGGGCACGCAATTTTCTGTGCTGATACTGATTTGAATGAGGTCTCCTCTGCGCTGGAAGCCCAATTGGGTGAATCAGAAAGTGCGAAATTGATTTGGCTGCCGCAAACGACCACGGAGTTGGATCTTGAGGGTATGGAAAAGCTAATGAAGCTGATTGATACTTTGGAAGACGACGACGACGTCCAAAGGGTCACAGCAAACTTTGAAGTGAGTGACGAGGTCATGGCTGCGATGTAGCCCTGCAGCGATCACTTTGGACGATATAAAGGGGCCAGCTTGGCCCCTTTTGCTTGTGCGGTTGTCATGGTGAGCCATGAATTGCATGTGGTAATGGCCGCTTCTGATCGGGTGATCTGCCTCAATGGTCACATTTGCTGTGAGGGCAGGCCAGAGGTGGTCGCCGAGGCGCCTACCTACCGAGCCTTGTTTGGCTCCGGCACCCGCGGTGCCTTGGCCCTGTATCGCCATGAGCATTCCCATAGCCATGACGCAGATTGCGACCATAGCCAAGATGCAGCGGAAGCGGTGCGCCGTGATGATATTTGATGATTTTTTGATTCGTGCAGCGATTGCAGCCGTCGGCGTTGCCATTGCAGCTGCACCGCTTGGGTGTTTCGTGGTCTGGCGCCGCATGGCCTATGTGGGCGATGCCACGGCCTATGCGGCGATCTTAGGCGTAGCGCTGGCGCTGGCGCTGTCTGTTCTGGTGATCTGGGGAATTTTACTGATTGCGATTGGCATGGCCTTCACGGTCTCGGCCTTAGGAGAGCGTGGCGCAACCACGGACAGTTTGCTCGGTGTTTTGGCCTATTCTGCTTTGGCGGCTGGGCTGGTGGCAGCGAGCCTGCTCAGTCCGGGAAAACTAGATCTTATGGCCTATTTATTTGGGGATATTCTTGTAGTGTCCAAGGCCGACTTGGCGCTTATTTTGGGCGGAGCCTGCGCGGTATCATTTTTGCTCATACGGCGTTGGCGGGCCTTGGTCACCACGATTGTTAGCCTCGATCTGGCCTATGCGGCGGGGTATAGCCCACGCAAGGCGCAGTTGGTGCTAACATTGGCCTTGGCATTGGTGGTGGCAATTGCGATCAAAGTCGTGGGGGCTATGCTGATCATCCCCGTTGCGGCCGTGCGGCCTTGGGCGCGGGGCCCTGAAGCCATGGTGCTTTTGGCCACATCTGCGGCTGTGGTGGCGGCATTGGGGGGCTTGCAAGCGAGCCTGTGGTTCGAAACCCCGACCGGCCCGTCTATTGTTTATACTGCAGCACTGATGTTTGCTTTGCCATTTGCTCTGCGGTCCATATTTGGGCGCGGGTGATCTGTGAGAGTAATTACTCTTCGGGTTTTGCCTCTGGCCGTACGACCTTAAAGCCGCCGTCCATATAGGCCAAGGGGCTGGTACCGCGCTTTGTGACTTTTGTGACATTACCAATACAAATGTCATGGCTGCCATGGGTGATAATCTTATCTAAAGTGCATTCAAAGGCCGTGGCGCCGGACAGAAGTGGTCCCGTTGGTCCCTCAACATGGTCGATTGCACCAAAGCGGTCTGGTTGTTCGACGTCAAACCGGCCGGAAAAACGTTCGGCCAATGCGGCTGCACCTTCGGGCAAGACATTCACGCAGAATACCCGATTGCCTGCCACGGCCAAGCCAATACGGCTATCGGAGCGCAGACAAACCAAAACGGAAGGTGGATCTGCGGAAAGGGAAGAAAATGCGCTCACAGTTGCCCCAGTCGCCCCATTTTCACCGATCGTCGTCACAACCGTGACCGATTGCGCAACATGGCGCATGGCTTCAATGAATAATGTGCGATCAACCATGTGCTCTGTCCTAATCGGGCTCTGTCTTGAAAGAGCAGCCATACCGTCTTTGACAAACAATTCAATACCAGGAAATGGCTTTTCACGTGAAATCAGTTTTGACGTTGCTGGAGGAAGGGGCAATGGCAAAGCTTGAAAATTACATGTTTGCCCTGCGCTGATATCCTGTGAGTTTGGTTGGGCCCCTGGTTGCTACTTTTGAAATATCTATGAAGGTGCATTGAAAAGAGATGGTAGGGACGCCAAAAGAGGCGATAAGGCGAATTTTGGAGCCTCCTGAATCTCTGTGAATTCGAATGATTCGCAATTTTAATTTAAAAAATGTCTATAAAAATATATAATTAGTGCATATTTTATCTGCAGTTTGTCGCAAAGAGGTCATTTAGCCGCGCTTCTGCATGACGCCTCTAATGTCCAGAGTGGGAATCAGGTTTATTTTTTAATTTTGACTTGCGTCATAGGGGGCTTTGCCCATTAATAGATAACAAAATAGCATCCTGTTGGGGTGGAACAATACAGGGAATACGTTTTGGTTGAGGTACAAGCGAAGGCATTCGTTGAATTTCAACGTGTGCAGAAGAGTTACGACGGCGAAATTTTGGTTGTTAAAGATCTTAATTTGGCCATGCCACGCGGTGAATTTTTAACCCTTCTCGGGCCATCTGGCTCAGGTAAGACAACTTGCTTAATGATGTTGGCTGGATTTGAAACAGCAACACATGGTGATATCATGTTGGATGGTATTTCTATTAATAATATACCTCCCCACAAACGCGGAATTGGAATGGTTTTCCAGAACTATGCGTTGTTTCCCCACATGACCGTAGCCGAAAACTTGGCTTTTCCACTTGAAGTTCGTAAAATTCCAAAATCTGAACGCGAGGCTAAAGTGAAGCGGGTTCTTGAGATGGTGCAAATGGGGCAGTTTGGCGGACGTAGGCCTGCCCAGTTGTCGGGTGGCCAACAACAGCGCGTAGCTCTTGCTCGAGCGTTGGTATTTGAGGCCGAGCTAGTGTTGATGGATGAGCCGCTAGGAGCACTCGACAAGCAATTACGTGAGCATATGCAGTTCGAAATTAAGAGAATTGCTAATAATCTGGGAATTACCGTAGTTTACGTAACTCATGACCAGACAGAGGCGCTAACCATGTCAGATCGTGTTGCTGTTTTCGATGATGGCCGTATTCAGCAGTTAGCCCCGCCAGATGAGTTATATGAGTCTCCGCAAAACAGCTTCGTTGCCCAGTTTATTGGTGAGAACAACACACTAGAAGGCGTCGTCAAAGAGATTGCCAATGGTGTTGCTTTGGTACAGCTTGACGGCGGGGGATTAATTGATTGCAATCCAGTCAATGTCTCCAAAGCTGGCGAACGCACTAGGGTTTCAATCCGGCCGGAACGGGTAGAGTTTAAAAAAGAACGTTTGCAACCCGGTGCGCACACGCTGACTGCAGAAGTTCTTGAATTTATTTACATGGGCGATATTTTCCGCACCCGCCTGCGAGTAGCCGGCAATGATAATTTTATAGTTAAGACCCGTAACGCGCCTGATCAGGTGCGTTTGGAGCCTGGCGCCCAGATTGAGATTGGGTGGTTACCATCTGATTGTCACGCGTTAGACGCATAGGTGATGCAAGCCATATCGTCTGCTTTGATTGCAGATGAATATAAAGAAATTTGCTGTTTAACCCGTAGCGCAAATTTTTTTTCATAAAGAACGGGATGTGTGGGAGAATGTAATGAAATTTACAAAAACTGTTTTTGCAACGGCGGCACTTTCGCTATTTGCAGGATTAGCACTTGCTGAGGAAATGACCATCGTGTCATGGGGCGGCGCTTATTCAAAATCACAACTTAAAGCTTATCATGAGCCTTATACAGCAAAAACTGGTGTCACTATCATTAATGATGAAAGTGCCGGTACGGCAGTGCCAAAATTGCGTGCTATGAAAGAAGCGGGCAATTTAACTTGGGATGTTGTCGACGTTGAAGCTGGTCCAGCGATGCAACTTTGCGATGAAGGCCTTGCAATGGAAATCGATCATGATTCCATGTTGGCCGCCGCGCCAGACGGAACTCTTGCTTCAGTAGATTTTGGTGATTTTATCGTGTCGGAATGCTTTATTCCGCAGATTGTCTACTCATATACAGTGGGCTACCGCAACGACATGGTCGGCAGCACACCTCCAACAAGCATCTGTGCGATCTTTGATACAAAAACTTATCCTGGCAAGCGCTCATTGAAAAAAGGCGCTCTTTCCAACATGGAATGGGCCCTTCTATGTGATGGCGTAGCAAAAGCAGATATTTATCCAACACTGGAAACAGCAGCTGGTCAGGACCAAGCTCTTGCTAAACTTGATACCATCAAAGACGATGTGATCTGGTGGTCTGCAGGCGCCGATACACCACAATTGCTTGCCGATGGCGAAGTGGTGATGGGCTCTACCTTTAACGGGCGTTTATTCGCACTTATTGAAGAGCAAAAGCAACCTGTTTCAATGCTTTGGGATGGTCAAATTTATGACCTTGATGGCTGGATTATTCCAACCGGTCTTAGCCCCGAGCGTCAAGCACGAGCATTGGATTATGTGAAGTTTGCAACTGACACGCAGCGTCTTGCAGATCAGTCCATGTGGATCAGCTATGGACCAACTCGCGCTTCTTCGGCAGTTTTGGTTGATAAGCACGCAGAATTAGGTATCGACATGGCGCCCCATATGCCAACTGATCCTGCAAACTCGAAAAATACGTTCCTTATGAACTATGCTTTCTGGGCGGATTATAAAGACGATATTGAATCTAAGTTCCAAGCTTGGCTTGCTCAATAAAACACTTAATATTGAAAAGGGCCTTCTGGCCCTTTTCTTAATTTGTTTGGCTATTCTAGAAGTTAAGCCGACTATGGGGGCAATATGAGCTATACTGACGACAACGGCCCAATGATGACTATGGATGGAAAACCCCTTAAAAGAAGCTTGGCAATAGCGTTAAGGCAGCAAAAAATTCGGGCTCTGCTCCTAATATCACCACTACTTATATTTGTTTTATTCACTTTTCTTTTTCCTATAGCATCTATGCTTTTCCGCTCGGTTGAAAATGACATTGTCTCTGAAATACTGCCCGAAACTGTTGTCGCCTTATATAGTTGGGATGCTGAGTCGGATGAATTGCCTGATGAAATTGTGTATTCGGCTTTTGCGGGAGACCTTCAGCGGGCAGCAAAAGCAAAGGATCATACTCGGGTTGGTTTACGTTTAAATTATGAAAAATCTGGTATGGCCTCGCTTTTTAAAAAAACAGCTCGTCAAGCAAAAAAATGGGATCTTGAGGCGGATACATCTTTAAAAGCCAAGCTAATAGAAACACATAAGGGTTGGGCCGATATTGCTGTCTGGCAAACTCTTAAAACTCACAGCGCTCGGTATACCAGCGGATATTTTTTAAATTCAATTGATATGCGAAAAACGGTTTCTGGGCCTGAATTTCAGCCTGAAGATAGACAAATTTTGGTGACGCTTTTCAAGCGAACGCTGATTATATCCTTGGTAATAACGATGTCCTGTATTTTATTGAGTTATCCGGTGGCGTGGCTTCTTGCCAACTTACCAATGCGGCAGGCAAACTTGTTGATGATTTTGGTCCTCTTACCGTTCTGGACCTCTTTGCTTGTTCGTACGTCTGCATGGAAAGTCATGTTGCAACAGCAAGGAGTTATCAATGACCTTTTGGTCGCACTTGGTATGATCGAAGAAACTGGCCGTTTGGCTTTGATCAATAATCAGTTAGGCACTGTCATTGCGATGACACATATTTTGTTGCCGTTTATGATACTGCCGATGTACTCTGTTATGCAGTCGATTCCTCCGACCTATCTACGGGCGGCAAAATCTCTTGGTGCTACCAATTGGACAGCGTTTTGGCGGATTTATTTTCCACAATCAGTGCCAGGAATTGGAGCTGGATCCATTTTAGTTTTCATACTTTCAATTGGTTACTACATCACTCCAGAAATTGTAGGTGGTAATAAGGGCGTCTTTATTTCCAATCGAATAGCTTACCATATTTTTCAGTCAATGAATTGGGGCTTGGCTGCGGCACTCGGAACAATTTTGCTTGTAACCGTATTAATTCTCTACTGGGCTTACGATAAAATTGTTGGAATAGACAACGTAAAGCTGGGGGGCTGATATAATGGTTATATCTCACGAGTTGCCGCGACGCCCTTTGTCTTTCGTATTGCCTGTGATGGGGCTTATGGGGGGCTTTTTCGGCGTATTTTTTGGCCCTACTTTCGGATCGGCGCTAGTTGGACTTGTTCTTGTTGCAACAGTCTCTGTCTTTCTCGCCTACCTGATCATTTCAACAGAATATTTGAGTCGAAAAGTTACACGTCTACTTTTACCCGTTCCTTTAACTGTTTTAGGGCTAGTATTTTTTGGGCCTATTAGTGGATTTTTTGGTGCGCTGTTTGGGTGGTTTTTTGGGTGGTTCTTCTATTGGATTTATGAAGGCGGTTATCGTGCAAAATTGCAGCCCTATCTGACATCTGGACAGGTCTTATGGTATTATAGTTTTAGGGTAATTTGCGGTTTGATTTTTACTTTCTTAATCGCGCCCGTTCTCGTTGTGATACCTTTGTCTTTCAACGCTCAGAATTATTTTACTTTCACCCCTGAAATGTTACGTCTGGACCCAGCTGGCTATTCTCTCAAGCACTATCAGGACTTTTTTAACAACGGCGATTGGCAACGTTCGTTTTGGAATTCACTAATCATTGCTCCGTTTGCGACGGTTATTTCAGTTTCGCTTGGAACGCTTGCTGCTATTGGACTCAGTCAAAGCCATGTACCGGCTAAGCGTGCAATTATGGCTATCCTTATTTCGCCTATGATAGTGCCTCTGATTATTTCGGCGATGGGCATGTTCTTCTTCTACTCGACCCTGGGTAATTTTATGGAGAATACCTTGGGGCTTGATAAAAACTTGGTCGGCTACATCAAAGTTATTTTGGCTCACGCAGTTTTGGGGATCCCGTTTGTAATCATCACAGTGACGGCAACGCTCGTTGGGTTTGATAAATCCCTGACGCGCGCCGCGTCCAGTATGGGAGCCGGTCCGGTAAAAACTTTTTTCAAGGTTCAAATGCCGTTAATTATGCCCGGGGTAATCTCTGGTGGGTTGTTCGCGTTTATTACCTCGTTTGATGAAGTCGTCGTTGTTATGTTCATTGGCTCCGCTAGTCAAAAAACGCTTCCTTGGCAGATGTTTATAGGTCTTCGTGAACAGATTAGTCCTACTATTTTGGCTGTGGCTACTATACTTGTCGGTGTTTCCGTTGTGTTACTTCTGACACTTGAATTGTTACGCCGGCGCTCAGAGAGGCTACGCGGGCTGAGCCCGGGCTAAATACACTAAATTTCTAATATGAGACCTCTGCATAACTACGGGATTCCCAATGCGGCTAAATTTTACTAAACTTGGTCCATGCAAAAGCCATTTTCCACCCAACCCGAACTTTTCGTAACCAGCGCCGACCTTGAGCACCCCAGCCTGCAAGGCTGGGACGGGGCGGAGGCAGTGCTGGACTGGGCCAAACTCGAACATCTGCTGATTGGAATTTACGCCAGCAAGACTGGTCGTCCCAGCTATCCGTTGCTGACTTTGCTGCGCG
>Ga0075118_10001007_pt1 | contig 22221 bp, 13 predicted proteins | sample AntAceMetag02UKE_FD_69794 | JGI IMG/M metagenome (GOLD analysis project Ga0075118, IMG submission 69794) | Saline lake microbial communities from Ace Lake, Antarctica - Antarctic Ace Lake Metagenome 02UKE | ecosystem: Environmental > Aquatic > Non-marine Saline and Alkaline > Saline | place...
AGGTATAGTTTTAGACATACCGATTTTGCCGACTCAGTCGCCATGTCAATGCAAATATCGACTTTATTTGTCTTAAATAACTCTAAATAAGCGCGTTACCCTTAAGTTGACGCCAATGAGTAGAGGGGTCAAAACGCGAGTTGGCGGATCTGGCGAAGGCGGATTGTCTGATGGGGAAGGCGATCTACAAAATTGTCCTGAAGGCTCCGGGACACGGAGAGGGGAAGAGGCCGAGGTTTGTTTTCGCGGATCGAGATTCTTGCTCCCATGTCATGCCATGACTGGCGATCCCTTATTCGCGTAAATGGTCTCGTCCCACGCGATTTTTTCAGGGAGCTCTAATTAGGGCGATTCCTAAAAGGCATTCGAGTTGGATTCGACAACGATCCTCGCAAATTGACTCGATTCCGGTAAGGGCACACGATACTCGTCGACATAAAATCCATCGGATCGCTGGGTGTCGACAATCTTCATGACTCCGTTCAGGCTGGAACCATCGAGAGGCTCCCGGGTCCAGGTGATAAGGTTCGAGTAAAACTCCACGAAAAATTGGAGGTCTTCCGTATGTTGGTTGGTCTGGAAGGTGAGAGCGATCGAGGATCCTGGGGTTTGGGAAAGTGGAGCAATCTGGAGCGGGGAAGAATCTCTCTGCTTGGGATCGAGGGCAAAGGCATATTCGGCCAGGTTGTTGATGCCGTCTTGATCTGGATCATCTTCCGGGGCCGCGATCGCAGCTTCTCCCGGTGCAAACTGCTGATCTTGCCAGTCGTTGTAGGAGAGGTCGGGCTCGGATGCCGCAGGGAGATCAAAATAGGTGACCAAGGCCGCAGCTTGAGCGCGCCCCAATGCGACATAGTCAGGACCAGTGATCCACTCGTTGTCCGTGATCCGGCGGAAGAAATGCCCCTCGTGAGTGAGGGCCATGACTGACTCTCCCCAATGATTCCAGAAGTAGGATTCGATGAAGGAGCAGGCGTTGAGTTGGGAAAACTGGGGATCTCGATTGGCAAACAACGGGGTCGCGGCGGCAAAGGCCTCAATGTAGTCCTGTTGGATCACTTCGAAGGCCGGTGAGACCGAAGGGGATAGGTGTTTGAAGAAAAAGGTGTCGCGAAAGTTTCCTCGGGTGGAATGGAGATTGAGAGCGAGTGTGATCGGGTTGGAACTGGCCATGCGTTCGTCAATATGCCCCTTCACCGCTTCCACTTCCGGGGTTCGGATCCCGCACCATTCCGATTCGAGATCAAAGCCCTTGCTGTCCCAGCGGGTTTTTCCTAGGTGCACACCGTCCACGTTGAGTAACGGGAGGACATCGAATAAGCAATGCTCGCGGAGTTGACGCCCTAGGGGGGAATCTTCAAGGATCTGTTCCAAAAATCCCAAGAGACAGTGGGTCGAGGTGACTTCCCCGGCGTGGGCGCGCGAGTGGATCCAAACGCGGTGCTTCCCGGAGTCGGGGTAACGGGGGTTTTTTACCGTGACCAAGGGGAGGTTTCGTCCCTGGGTGGAGGTTCCCAAGATACGGGAGTTTGCGTAAGGCGACGACCGCATCATCGTCGAGACCTCATTGAAAGTCTCCTCGACTCCGAGCGGATGAAAAAATGCTAACTCGATTTTTTGAATTCCCGGGACGACATTGAGGACGATGGAACTGCTATTGGGAGCTTCCAGAGCATTGAGTCGACGCCAACTGCTGGGGGCGGGATCGAGGATCCGCAGAAAGGGACGCGGATTTTCGGCGTGGTCGATGTTAAGGTTGATCGAGCGGCCGGAGACTCCATCCATGGTGAAGCGAAACCAGTATTTGCGTGATCCAATTTCCCCGGGTTCAGTGTAAATACTGAGATTAAAATTTCCGGTGGAAGGAGAGAATACGGCCCGAAGAGACCCGTTGTCATAGTCGGAGTCGAACGTGATGCCATCCACGGTCGAGGTAAGTTTGTTGACTTGCCCGGAGGTCAGTAAAAGCAGTGCCACATAAAAGAGGCTTACCCATATCGTTAGCAAAAATTGATGTGAGGTGTGGGAGAAAGAGGGGGAGAGCGAGGACATAAGGCTTCGCCCAGAATAGTTGGATTTTCTTATGGAACTACAAAAATGCCCTTTTTCATCAGCGCGCCGAGATAAATTTAGCTGAGACGCGACGTTTTGCAGGAAAGAGAGGCCGCTTGAGCCAGAGGTGAAGATGTGCTGACGATTGGTCACCTGCCTCAGAAGCTCAGTCGTCAGCCTGGCATGTTTTTTTTGCCACCTTCTCCCCCGATGTCTTCCCGCCGTGGGGTGATGACTGCAGATGAAATTAATTTTGGAGTGGTGAGTCGCTGAGGGGGGGGCTTCTCCATTCTCACGATCAACGCGCCACCAAAAAGAACCATCACGGTGTAATAGATCCAAACGAGGGCAACTAGAAATGAGCCAATCAAGCCATAAGCACTCAGTTTTTCCTCAAACGAAAGCATCGTCATGACGATACTTCCCGCTTCCCAAAAAGCCGCCGCAATCGCTCCGGCAATCAACGACAACTTCCACGTGACTACCGCCTTGGACAGATAGCGATACAGCAAGGTCAACACCATCACGTTGAGCACCATTCCCACTGTTAGGGACACGACTTTAGAAACTTGTGGAAGAATCGACAACTCCACTGAGCTCAGCTCTGCAAGGGTCCGGATGCCCATCCCCAAAATGAACAAGGTCAGCACCAAGACCCCCACCGCCAAGATCATCACAAATGAGCGAACTCGGCTCGATATCGCCTTCCGAATGGCCCCTCTTAACCCCGTTTCCTGCGCCAGATTCCTCACTTCCCAAATCCGGTAAAACCCCCTGTCAATCTGCGCGAACACCAACGAAGCCGTGAAAACAAAGATCAGTCCAGCCAAGGGACCATTCACCAATGGCTGATCTTGGACTTGCTCCAATACCTGTGACATCGAATCGGAAAATTCCGGTTTCATCTGGCGCGATAGTAGACCCAAAATCTCCTGCCGTGCGCTTGGTCCGTTCGGCATAAATCTAAAAAAATAGCCCACTCCCGCCACCAGAACCATCATCAAGGGAAGCAAGGAGAGGGCGGCATAGAATGCCACCCCGGCCGCCAACGACGCACATTCGTAGTGTCCCCATGCCCGAGCGACTGCATGAATCCTTTTTAACATGTTGAAGAAGCTATGAGACCCGATCGCTGAAGAGAAGCCCGATCCACCCGAGGATAAAAGGACTCACGCGCTTTGCGCCGTATGAGTGATCCTCGGCAGCTCAGATCGAAGGGGCTACTCGGCGGCGATGCGGAGGCGGGTGGTCTGGTGGCCGGGCGCTTCGGCGGTGATTTCCCAGGCTCCGCCTGGTTCGTGGTCCGGGACGGTGGTGGGGGCTTGGAGGGTGCCTGCGGCGGATCCGGTGGTCTCGGACATGACGTCGCCGAGGGCGAGGACGGCGCGGAGGGCGGCCTCGGCCTCTTGCTCGGTGATGGCGAGTTGAGGAGGCATGGGGATCTCGCCCCAAGTGCCGGAGCCGCCTTTCTTGAGCTTCTCTTTGAGGGTTTCAAGGGCTTTGGGTTGATCTTTATAGCGGAGGGCGACATCGGTGTAGCGGGGGCCAATCGATTTGGCGTCCGTTTGGTGGCAGGCGAAGCAGAGCCGGGCGGTGAGGGTTTCGGTGACGGGCTTGGATAGGCTGATGACGCCGGAGTCGTGGCCGGCCGGGGCGATGTAGCGGAGGCGGACCACGGCTTGGGCGGGATCGCTGAGGCCCTTGACCTTGAAGCCGAGGGTTCCTCCGGGGGCGAGGGTGTCGGCGGCGAGTTCAAGTTCGAGCTTCGGTTGTTGATTGGAACCGTTGAGGGGGACGCGGGCGATGCTGCGGTTGCCGGAAGCGTCGATGGCGACGGCCCGCAATTCGCTGCCGGTGTTGGCGGGGACCGTGACGGTGGATCCGGAGGCCAGTTTCGTTTCGGCAGCGCCGATGGTGAGCCACCACTCCACCGTTATTTTTTCGTTCTCGGGATCGCTGGCGGACTTTACCTGCCAGCGATTGGCTTGTCCGGCGACAGCTTCCACTTCGAGGGTGGGTGCCTCGTTTCCTCCGCCTGGACGAATGCGGCGGACGCGGCCGTCGCGGTTGAAATACCAACCGGAACCGTATTCGAGGAGCCAGTAGGAACCATCGGCGGCGAGCTCGAGGTCCATGGGATGGCGGAGGCCGTCGGAGATCTTCACCAATTTCTCGAGGTCATCATTTTGGTCAAGTTTCGCCTTCCAGAGTTTGCCGCGCATCCAATCGTAGGTGATGAGACTGTGGTCATCGTCCTTGGAGAGAAGATTCCAGGGGCGCTTGGCATCGTGGTAGAAAATCGGGCCGGCCATGGCGTTGCGGCCGCCGGATTCCATGACCGGGAACTCGGAGGAATTGGAGTAGGGATACCAGATGAAGGCCTTTTGGGCAGGGGGGAGAATTTCGAGTCCGGTGTTGCGGCTCCCGGGATTGCGCGGAGCGGTGGGGTCGGTGAGGGTGCCGGGCTTGCCGGTCGTGAAATCGACGATGGGGTAGGGCTTGTTGTTGCCGATGAGGAAGGGCCAGCCGAAGTTGCCGGCTTGGCGTGCTTGGTTGATTTCGTCGTAGCCCATGGGACCCTTTGTGTCGGCTTCGCGAGCGTCGGGTCCCACTTCGCCCCAATAGATGTAGCCGGTTTTGGGATCGAGTGAGAGGCGGAAGGGATTGCGGCAACCCATCACGTAGATCTCGGCGCGGGTGTCCGGGGTGCCGGGCTTGAAGAGGTTCCCGGCGGGGATTTCGTAGCCGTCTTTGGTGGGGCGGATGCGCAGGACCTTGCCGCGGAGGTCGTTGGTGTTGCCGGCGGAGCGCATCGCGTCGGTGTGATCGCGTTTCTCACGATCATCGATGGGAGCCTTGCCACCGCTTTCGAAAGGATTGGTGTTGTCGCCGGTGGAGAGGAAGAGCAGTCCGTCCGGGCTGAATTTGAGGCTGCCGCCCTGGTGGCAGACGGTGTCCCGGCGATCGGTGATGACATCGAAGATTTTCTGCTCCGAGGAAAGATCGAGGAGGCCGCCCTTGAGGGTGAAGCGGGAGAGGCGGTTGAGCAGCTCGGTCGGGTGGCTGTAGTAAAGGTAGAGCTTTTGGCTGGTGGCGAAGTCGGGGGCGAGGGTGAGACCGAGGCCTCCGTCCTCGCGGGCGTATGGGCTCTTCTTGTCGGACTCCCGGAGGGCCGTGACGGGGAGTTCTCCGATGACAAAGGTGCCTCCGGTGTCGGGATTGACGCGGAGGAGGCGGCCTTCGCGCTCGAGGACATAGACGCTGCCGTCGGGGGCGATGCTGATCTCCATGGGGTCGCGGAAATTCTCGGCGATGGTCTCGATGCGGAGGTTCTCGGCGGAGAGCGAGCCGAGGAGGAGAAGAGAGAGAAGGAGCTTTTTCATGAGGTGAGGGTGAGGGAGAAGGCTTTAGGAGATCAGTTCGGAGAACGCACTAGTCTGGGCGATCCTATCGTTTTTTCAAGTTTAGGTCGAGATTGCCGCAGTGGTCAATAGGGTTGCCGAAGGGATTGAGGAGAGTGGTCCACCAGTTGCTGATCGTTTTGTGACCTTCGGCCCCATCAGAGGGATCTTGAATGGAGCGCCCGACGATTTTGAGACGCCCACCGCTGCCTCTGATGACGGTGGCGTGTCGCGATACCCGGCCTATTTTTTGTTGAGGCCTATTTTTTGATTGAATAGTGCCGGAGCTGGGCACTTTGTTATCAGCGCAATTGAGAATAAATTTGGTGCTCCTGCTCTGCCGCTATCTCTGTAAGAAAGAGGTTCCCTTCAGAATCTAGGAGGCCTTCCCTCGCACCGCTCAGGCTACCTCCAGCTAATGATTGACATCGAATTGAAAATGTTCAAAAGAACACCCTTTATTTAAAGAGTGTCAAAGTCTGCGCTGGTGGCGGTGGTCAAGCCATCGGCATCGAGAGAGCGGGGTTTGAAGCTGAAGCTCTTGTTGAGATTGATCCGTCTTCTTGCGCAACCCTTCGTCTGAATCGTCCCCAATGGAATGTCATTGAAGGTAATGTTCGTGAATTCAGTGCGGCACCTTATCGGGGTGTTGATTTTTTGGCGGGCGGGGTCCCTTGTCCGCCTTTTTTAATTGCGGGCAAGCAACTTGGAGCGGGCGACGAACGGGATCTTTTTCCAGAGGCAATCCGCCTGATCGAAGAATGCCAGCCTAAGGCCGTGATGCTTGAGAACGTTCGCGGATTCCTAGGGGCGGTTTTCGAAGACTACCGGCGCAAGCTCAAGAGTCAGCTCAAGGCTCTCGGCTATCAAACTTCGTGGCAGCTTTTGAATGCTTCGGACTTCGGAGTGACCCAACTGCGCCCTCGTGTCGTCATCGTAGCGGTTCGTGACGACACCGCCCCGTTCTATCAATCACCTCTCGTTATGGATAAGATGCCACCGACAGTTGGTCAGCTTCTTTACGATTTGATGGCAGAACGAGGGTTGGAGCGGCGCCAAGGCTTGGCGAGACCGTGCTGATGACATCGCTCCAACTCTTGTTGGCGGCTCAAAAACACACGGAGGTGCTAAATTGGTAACGCCTTCCCGGCACCAGTTGCCAATGCTGTCGCTAAGCAGCTGCACACCGCTATTCTTGCTGCTGCTTCGAGCAAAAAGAAAGTGGTCTCGATCGCTTCCTTTTTTGAATGCGAAAAGCGTGGATTACGTCTTATCGTCTCATGGTGAAAATACCCCTCTTATCGTCAGTGATTTCTTTGATTTGGGCTTTCCTCTGGATCGGGGTGATGCCAGTTGCGGCTGATCTTTCAGATGAGGCCACCGCGTTGAACGTTCGATTAAAGGAGTCGGATGAAGTGGAGGTATTTCAGGCCTTTGAGGATTGGGTTTTTGAAAAAGGATTGGACGAGGAGGAGCGAAAAGAGCGAGTCCGCGAAGCTTTGGTGATTCTTCCGTATCCGTGGAGTCGCTCGCAACATGCCTTGCAACTGGAGGGGTTTCAGAAGCGCTTGGTGCAAAGGTTTCCGCAGTCATGGTGGGCCTGGGTGGCCGCGGCGGAATTGATTGATCATTCCCCGACGAGCGTGATGATTCGCGAGGAGGGCTTCGAACGGCTCAGAAGGTGGCGGAGCGGAACGCATGGCGTGGCTGATCATGACCGTGTGCTCACGATTCAGTTTCTGCGAAAGGCTGTAGAGTTGGCGATCGGCGCCAAGATTTCGGGGGATGAACTTGCAGAAATCTATCTAAATTTGGCGACAAAATTTGACTCGTTACAGGGAGATGGGAACGCGGTGCTCACCGATCTGGCTACTTTACCGGATCCGAATACCAATGGGATTCTGTCGAGGGCGCGTGATGGAGCCCGGCTGGATCAAGATGGGAAATTGCAACTCCCTGCTCTTCGAGGGTCTTTTGAGGAGACGAGGACGGATTATGAGCGGAGTTTGTGGTGCCTGCAACAGGCCGAGAAGGTTGCGGAGAAGAAAGCCGAGGTGAAGTACAAGATTGCTCATTTTTGGCATGATCTTCTGGGCGTGGATCAAGTGGCGTATGCCGGATACATTTACATTGAAGGGACGGAGAGTGAATTTGATATGGAGGCTCCGGGAGAGTTCGAGCTGCACACTTTGACGGATGATGAGACCTTGGTGGTCGGAGAGGATGGACCGAGGCGGGTGATCCTCCCGGAGCATTGCCAGTATATCCGGATGATGAGGGAGGTGATTGAGGATGAGACGGCCTCGGTTGAAATTCGCGGGAGGGCCGCTGAGGATTTGAGTGACACTATTTATGCCGATCGACGCCAATTTGAGAGAGTCGTTGAGTTGATGCAGCGGATGGACCGGTTGCGATCTCACGACGAAAAAGAGGATGATGAGGGGGTGTTTGCGCAGTATTATAGTACCGACCCCGGGGTAGAGTGGGATGCGGGGGGCTCCTTTGCGGCGGGAACGCAGCCGGAGGTGACCTTGTATTCGAGGGGGCTGGATGAGGTGGAACTTGAGGTGTGGAAGATTGATGTCGATCAGCTATGGAACAATCCAGACTCTGGCGATCTTGAGTCATTGGTGTTTGAACGTCGTCCGGTGTCGCTGCCGGATACCAACCATGAGGGGAAGGATATTCGAAAGGAGCATGAGTGGTTTGAGGAGGGGTGTGATTTGGTGAAGCGGTGGAAGGTACCGGTGAGAAGGAAGCCGAACTTGCTGCAGACGACGACGGTGGCCGAGGTCCCGGTGAGGGCGCCGGGGAACTATCTCGTGGTTCGCCGGAGTAAAGAAGGACGTGAGGTTTTGCCGCTAGAGATCTGTGACGTGGCCCTTGTGAGTGGTGGGTCGGTGAGGAGCGGTTATGAGGAGGGTAGTGCTTGCTTATATGCAGTTGATCCAAGTAGCGGGAAGGCCTTGGAAGGGGTGGAGTTGAAGCAGAACAGTTGGGGTGAGGATGAGGAATACGCGATCTCAGATCACACCGGACGGTTTCAAGAATTTGGAGCGAAGAGCGATCTTGTTTGGGGGCAAGTTTGGGTTCGGTGGCCTGATTCAGCTTGGGTGGTGGGGCGAGTTTCTTCCCAAAGTGGGAGTGTCCTTTGGTCAGACGATGTGCGTTGGCAGTCATTTTTGGTGATGAATCAACCGCTCTATCGACCGGGGCAGAAGGTTTCCTTGGCAGGTTGGCTTCGGGAGAGTCCGAGATGGACCGGGCGGGAACCTGTGATTCCGAAAGGGATGCCGTTGCGAATGAGGGTGACTGATCCGACGGGACGGGAAGTGTGGATGGGCGAGACCAAGCTGGATGATTTTGGAGGATTTACGGGGGAATTTCAGCTGAGCGATGAGGTGGTCCTGGGTGACTACCGGGTTGATCTGATTGAGAAGAGGCGGGTGGAAGATGACTTCGATCCTTTTGAAGAGCGTAATCCGGTTTTTAAATGGGACAAAATTGGGTCCACTCATTGGTGGGTCCGGAGTTGGACTTTTGAAGTGGGTGAGTTTCGCAAGCCGGATTTTCAGGTTGCGATTGAGCCGGTGGAAGGTGGCGATGGCTTCGAGGTGATGGTGGTGGCGACTTATCTTTCGGGGGAGCCGGTGAAGGGGGCTCCGGTGGTTGGCGGTTTGGAGGGAACGCCTGATCTTGTTCGTTTCCACCCCAAGCGAAGATGGGATGACCTTTTTGGTGAGGGCTATCAGTGGGGCCTACCCTTGCCGGTGCAAATTGAAGGTTGGCAAAATTGGGCGATGTGGCGAGAGGGCGATGCTCGCAATTACTATGATGGTCAGGACTATTCCGTCGTTTCACGTGCTGAGGGAGTGACAGATGAAACCGGCAGGGTTCGTTTGAGGTTTGAGGCTGAGTTCCCTTTTCTTGATCAATTTCCCTATAAAATTGGGATCAAGGTTGGGGTGACCGCGATGAGTGGACGCCGCATCGGGGCGAGGAAATTGTGGACTCACACCGGGCGTTCTTTTGAGGTCTTTGCGCGGCCGCTTCAGGGCTTCTATCGATCAGGAGAGAGGGTGGAAGTAGAAGTGGGTGTGATTGATGTGGAGGGACGTCCGAGAGAGGGTAAGGGGCTTTTGAAATTGGAGCGGATTGGTGGCGAGGGATTTGAACCGGTGCTGGAGCGCGAGGTTCGCGTTGACCGGGGTGGCTCGGCGGTGGTCTCTTTTGAGGCTCCGGCGGGTGGGCAGTATCGCTGTGTTTTTGAAGGTGGTGGAAGTGAGCGTGGCTTTGTCGTTGAGGTGGTGGGTGATGGCGGGACGAGAGGAAAGTACGATGGACTTCAGATCATTCCGCGTGACTTTTTGGTTGATGACAGTGGCCGTCTTGAAGTTCTTGTGCGGACCGATGAACCGTCGGCTGAGGTGTGGGTTTTCGAGAGTGTTCCGAATGGGCATCGTCGCACACCGCGGAGGGTCACGACTCAAAATCACACCGCTTTGATCGAGGTTCCGGTTCATCCGAGTCAGCGCCCCAATTTCTTCATCGAGGCGATGACCTTTGTGAAGGGGCGGCCTGTGAGGACGAGTTGTCGAGTTCTCTATCCTGATGAGGCAAGTCGGCTGGAAGTGGGAATGGCTTTAGATGAAGAGGTGGGGAAGCCGGGTGGTAAGGCGGCGGTCGATTTCGAGGTGAGCGATCATGAAGGTGGTCCGGCTGAAGCGGCGCTGGTTTTGACGGTCTTTGACCGATCACTTGAGGATCTTGCCGGGGGGCTGCCATCGACAGCGAGGTTACGAAAGAAGTTTTCGGATTCTGTAGGAGCGCAAAGTTCGATGGATGAGCGATGGCGTGAGGAGTCGCTGTTTCAGGGGATGTGGGAGCCGGGAGTCTTTTCCGAACGCGATGGCTTGGAGGGAGAAGTGGAGCGCCGGAAGAGTTCCCGCTTCGTCTTGATCGGTCGGGAAATTTGGAATGGTTACCACCCACCGAGTTTTGGTGGTGGTGGGGGGGCTGGATTTCCAGTTACGCCAGCGACGCCTTCGACCTTCCAGATGTCGAGAGAGAGCGGCCTGAGTGATGATGAATTTGGCCTCGTCGATCAGGTGCAAGTGCGGAGCAAGTTTGCCGACAGAGCTTACTGGGGCGGAGCGCTGCGCACTGATCAAGATGGTCGCTTGCGGGTTGATTTTGAGCTTCCGGAAAACTTGACGTCATGGCGGGTGCAGTCATGGGCCTTTGGAAAAGGGCGCTCGTTTGGGGAAGCAGAATTGGAGCTCCCGGTTTCGAAGGAACTGCAGGTGAGGCCGATGATGCCGCGGGCGGCGGTGGTGGGTGATGAGTTGTTGCTCGGAGCGATGGTGCAGAATCTCTCCAAAATCAGGGACACCTTTATACTGAAGTTTGAGGTTGAGGGCGCTTCGGTTGAGAATCCCGGAGGTCGGGAGATTACTTTGGAGGGTGGTGAAGAAGGCTTGGCTCAATGGAAGGTCGTGATGGATAAGCCAGGCGGGGTGGTGTTTCGAGTGAAGGCGGTGGGTCGGGAGACCAAGCTTGCGGATGGCTTTGAGCATCGGGTTCCGCTGGCGGCTCGAGAGGTTCAGCGGACGGTTTCGGACTCGGCATTTATCAAGGGTGGGCAGGTTGGGGCCAAGCTGGAGATTTTGTCTGATCCTGGAATGAAGGGGCGTTCGATGACCGTCCGGGTTGAGGCTCACCCTGCGGTTGGGGCCTTGATGGTGCTGCCAGATTTGGTGGACTATCCTCATGGTTGTGTGGAGCAGACGCTCAATCGTTTTCTTCCGTTGATGATCGCCACGAAGGCTACCGATCAGTTGGGGCTTGATTGGGAAGCGATGTCCCATGTCATGCGGAAGCGGGGTGATGCGCTTGGTTGGATCAGTGGCAGGGAGGTTCGATCGGTGGTGCATTCGAAAAGAGATCTGAGCGTCGAGAAGGTTCAGGATATGATTCAAGTTGGAATTCACCGGCTCGGTGAGCTTCAAAAAGATGATGGTTCGTGGGGTTGGTTTTCGGCGAATGATCCGGAGAGTCGGGTCGACCTAACCGCTTTGGCGGTGCGCGGACTGATCATGGCCGATGCCAAGGGCCGCGATGGCGAACGGTCGTATGCCATCAGGCGGGGCGTCGATTGGCTTGAGAGATGGAGCACGCTGAAAGTGAGCCGGGAAACGAAGGTGAGAACTTTGGCCGAGGCGGCTTACGTGGCGTGGGTGCTCCGGGAAGCGGGGAGTAAGAAGACGGAGGGATTGCTCAAAGAGCTTTGGGCGGTGAGGGAAATGTTACCGCTGACTTCGCGGATTCAGTTCTTTTTGGCGATGGTAAATTCTCCGGAGCGTGAGGTGTTGGAGGGTGAGATTCGGAAGGTCATGGAGGGTTCCCAAATTAGGTCGAACTCGCCTGGAACCTGGTGGAATGAGAGGGTGGAACGCCGCGCCTACTATTTGAAGATGTTGGTCAAAATCGGTGCAAAGAAGGAGCTATTGGACCGCGAAATCCAGGCGCTTCTTAATGCGAGAGTTGATGGGATTCGTTGGCGAAGCACTCGCGAGTCAGCGCTCTGTGTCGAAGCGATTCTGGAAGCTTCTTTGGTCGAGGGCATGATCTCTCTTGGCCGCGATGAGTCGATGAAAGTTACCGTCGATGGCTTGGGGCAGAAGCGTGTTGTTTCTCTCTCCTTGAAGAACCTTTGGTCTGAGACAGTCGAGATTTCGGTTTCCGGGAAGGACTTGGAAGAGAGAGAGAATCTTGCTTTGAATGTTTCGCGTACAGGTGCCAATCCGTTCTTTGTCGTCGCTTCGATCAGTCATCCTTCCTCTGATCCAAAGGTGATGCGTGAGCAAGAAGCCGGGGTGAAATTGGAGCGGCGATACTATCGAGTGACCCAAGATGGAAACCGGGTTTTGGTAAAAGAGGGCGAAGCTCTCAACGTGGGAGAAATCATCGAAGTCGAGCTGGAGATTAACTCCGATCAGCCTCGTGAGTTTCTGCATTTACGCGACCCGATTCCGGGGGGGCTTGAGCCGCTGATGCAGCTGAGTGGGTATCATCAAAGTGCTTATCGGGAGAGCCGGACGGGCGAGTCGCACTTCTTTATTACGGAGCTTTCGGATTGGAATCGCCGGCATCGCTACGCCCTGAGTGTCGTGACCGAAGGTGCATCGATGGCGTTGCCGGCTCAGGTGGAGTGCATGTATGCGCCGGAGATTCGCGGCAGAAGTGCGGCGCGTGTTTTTCAGGTGGAGAGAGAGTAGGGACTTTAAGGGGTTGTGATTGTGAGGATCGCGGTGGGACAGAAGGCTGGATCGGGGCGTCTTGCCAGCTGGTCTTGGATGACTTTCGAAGAGCGTTCGACCTTTCCCTGGAGGACCTGCTTGCCCTTGGCGATGATGGTGATCGCGTGATCGAGATCGAGGAGTCGGTCAAGTTCCTGGTGATAGGCCTCGGCCAGGTGGGTTTTCATAGGTGATTAAGGAGGGCGCAGTGAGCTCGCCGAAAGAACAAGGAAAATCGATCCTCAGGACTCTGGGAATGACAATGCTGGAACCAGTCTTAATCTGAAAGAAGCAGGTTTGATCAGGACGGGGACTAACGTTGAAAACTTGGGCGACAAAAGGTGTTTCGCGGAAAGAGACAATCTTTTGAATAGCCGAAGCGCGCGATTCGTCTACTCCTTCTGTGGTGAAGAAGCGTTTCTGTGAATTTATAGGGGTCTGCTTGTGTTTGATGCTTTTGGTGGGCCAGGGGAATGCCGAGCTATCGCCCGAGGCGAAGGCATTTCGAGTGCGGCTGCAAGAATCTGAAGCGGTGGAGGATTATGAGAAGATGGAGGAGTGGGTTTTTGAAGATGGTTTCAAGGTGAAGCAGGTGGTTGCGCGTTTGGAGGAGGCCATGAGGGTCATTTCTCTCACTTCTGACAATTCTCGCCATCGAAGCGAGCGGGAGAACCTCTCGAGGCGACTGGTGGAGGAGTTTGCGGATTCGTGGGAAGCCTGGATGATGGCGGCGGAGATTCACGAGAAGCTGCCGGATGAAGTTGTGCTTCGCGAAAATGGCTTTGAGAGGCGTGAGAGGTGGGGAAATGGAACTCATAATGTCAGAAAGCGTGACCGGATCCGTGTCCTGCAATTGCTTTTCAAGGCCAAGGAGGTTGGTGAACGAGGACACACGACGGGCACCGTGAGTGGTGATGCGCTTGCGGAGGTTTATTTGAAATTGGCTGATCAATTTAAGCGGATCCGGACGGATCGCTCAAAGGTTCTCACGGACTTGGATCATTTGCCGGAGCCTGAATCCGAATACCAGAGAATTGAGGAACGAGGCATCGTGCTCGATACTTCGGGGAAGTTGCTTCTTCCTGAACTCCGGGAGTCGTTTGAGAAGGCCATCACTGATGATGAGCGAATTTATTGGCTGCGGCATCAGGCTGGTGCGGTGGCCCGGGCTTTGAAAGCAGAGGCAAAGCGCGATCTGGCGATGCTTTGGCATGATTTGCTCGGAGTTGATCGGGTCGCGGCCCAAGGGTATCTCTACGTCGAGGGAACCGAGAGTGAATTTGATATGAAGGCTCCCGGTGAGTTTGAGCTGCATACTTTGAGGGACGGTGAGACCTTTGTAGTGGGGCCGGACGGGCCCAAGCGGGTCACCTTGCCCGTGCATTGTCGGTATATCCGAATGTTGCACGAGGTGATCGAGGACCAGGCGGCACCCGAGAAGATCCGTTGGTGGGCGGCCCGGAATCTCGTTGAGACAATCTATGTTGATCGGAGGCAATTTGGGACGGCTCTGAATCTCGCTGGGAAGATGGGGACACGAAAGGTGGTGAGACACGGGATGGAGATCGATGAAGGAATCGAACCTTGGGGGTTTCGAGGGAATGCGGAGCTGAGTGGGATGGGTTCTGTTGCGCATGGTTCCTCTCCCAAGGTGACGCTGTATTCCCGGGGTCTGGATCGAGTGAAGTTGGAGTTGCGGAAGATCAAGATTGAGCAGGTGCTGAAGTATCCGGAAGAAGGCTTGGATAAATATTTCATGCTGAGGTCGGGTTCCTTCAGGTTTCGTGAGAAGGACGATGAGATGAAGGAAATGAACAGGTGGCTCGAAGAATCTAGCGATCATCATAAGGCGCTAAATGTTCCGATTCGTAAGAAGGAGAATCGGGCGCAAACAGCGACCCCGGTGCAGCTTCCTGACTTGGAGCCAGGGCACTATGTGATCCTATTGAATGACGAGAAAGCGCAGGAGGTTCTGCCCTTTCAAATCTACGATGTCGCCTTGGTTGGTGCGGAAATGATTCAGCGTGAAGAGACGAATGAAAATCCGCTTCTTTTTGCGGTTGATCCCTCGAACGGTGAGGCTCTCGAGGGAGTGGAATTCCGGCAGATTAGGAAGAAGTCCAGAGAGGATTTCTATACTTTGTCCGATCATACCGGGCAGTTGCATGGTGTTACGAATGTCGAGCCATCTCTGGTTCGGCGAGCCGGGTCGGAATGGCAGTTGCTGGAATGGGACAGACCTTATGGAATCCAGGCATTATGGAGCGAGGATCAGGTGCAATCTTTTCTGGTCACAAATCAACCGCTCTATCGGCCCGGGCAGAAGGTTTCACTGGCAGGTTGGCTCCGCCTTGCGCCCGAGTGGATGGGGTGGGATCGCAAGTTGCCCGCAAAGCTGCCGGTGAGAATCAGGGTTTATGATTCGACCGGGAGAGAGATTTGGACAGGACAGACGAGACTTGATGATTTGAGTGGCTTCACCGGAGAGTTTCAGTTGGGAGACGAAATCGTGCTGGGTGAGTATCTGGTGCAGCTTGACGTGGAGTCATTTGATGATGAGCGATCGGTTAGGGTCTCGGATCCCCTTGTCGAGAAGGAGGAGCCCTTTGATTTTGAGGATGTCAGCTGGGATCGACTTTCCGTCTATCCTCGATGGACCTTTGAAGTGGGTGAGTTTCGAAAGCCTGATTTTCAGGTGAAGCTGGAACCTGTGGTCGATGGCGATGGTTTCGAAGCGATTGTCGAAGCGACCTATCTTTCTGGAGAACCGGTGAAAGGCGCGGTCGTTGTGGTGGGGTTGGAGGCGACGCCATCGCTATCCCGTGTTTTCCCGAAGCGGACTTGGGATGATCTCTATGAGGAAGGCTACGAATGGGGGACTCAAGTGCCGCGTTATGTCAAAGGTTGGCAGAGGTGGGCGATGTGGTCTTGGTATGTGGAGCTGCTCTCGGAGGACTTTGATGGCATCGTTCCATGGAACCACCCGGTCCACCAAAAGGCGGAGGTTGTCACTGGTGATGATGGACGGGCCAAGGTGAAATTTGATACCAAACTCCCTTTTCTAGACCGCTATTCCTATCAAATACGTCTGCTTGCAAGCGTGACTGAATTTACCGGGCGCTCGGTGAGTGCCGAAGAGTTCTTGATGCACACCGGGCGACCGTTCGAAGTTTTCGCGCGCCCTTTGAAAGGATTCTATCGAACAGAGGAGCAGGTGAATGTTGAAGTCGGAATCTTGAATTGCGACCGGGAGCCCCTGCCGGGAAAGGGGATCTTCAAGGTGGAGCGGATCGTGAATAGAGAATTTGAGCCTGTCCTGAGTCGGAAGATTGAGGTGGGGGAGACCGGCCTTGAGATGGTGTCGTTTGAGGCTCCGACCGGCGGGCAATACCGCTGTGTCTTTGAAGGCGGTGGAAGTGAGCGCGGGTTTGTGATGGAGGTGGTCGGGAAAGGCGGACAGATCGGAAGCTACGGGGGAGTGCAGGTGATCCCACAGGATTTCATCACCAGCCCGAATGAAACGGTGGAGGTGTTGATCCGAACGGATGAGCCATCGACAACGGTCTGGCTGTTCGAGGGGCAGCCGAATGGTTTGGGAGGCAGTCCTAGAATCGTCAAGACAGAGAATCATACTGCGATTGTGCGCCTTCCGGTGAGTCGAGCGGCACAACCGAATTTCGGCTTGGAGGCGATGGCTTTTTGGAAGGGTCGGCTGCGAACAAGCTTGTGTTTGATTCTGGTTCCGGACGTGGCAAGTCGGTTGGAGGTGGCGATGAAGCTGGACCGGAAAGTGGGTGAACCGGGTGGAACAGCTGCTGTCGAGGTGAAGGTCAGAGATCATGAAGGAGCACCGAGCGAGGCTTCATTGGCGTTGACGGTTTTTGATCGGGCCTTGGAGGATTTGTCAGGAAGCCTGCCTTCGACGTCGGGTCTGAGAGAGATGTTCTATCTTGAAAGTCGAATGACAAGTTCACTGGGAAGTCGATGGGACTATGAATGGATGCCCAACCGCCTCAAGGAGCCGGGTGTTTTCGCGAATCGCTATTATCTCGCTGGAGAGATCTCGTTGGGAAAGGCTTCGCGCTTTGTGAAACATGGTGAGGAATTGTGGGAGAGATACGAACCACCCGAGCTTCCGAATCAGGTGGGTAGTGGTCTGAACTTCACGGTGACTCCTGCCACGCCGCAATTTTTTCCGCAATTGGCTCAGGGTGGGCCACTGGGTTTAAAGGAGTCCTGGCAAGTTGAGCAGGTCAAGATGAGGAAGAAGTTTGCGGATCGAGCCTATTGGGGGGGAGCTTTGCGGACGGGCAAGGATGGTCGCTTGAGAGTGAGTTTTGAGCTGCCGGAGAATCTGACCTCATGGCGGGTGCAATCTTGGGCCTTTGGAAAAGGGCGATCTTTTGGCGAGGCGAAGTTGGAGTTACCGGTTTCGAAGAAGTTGCAGGTGAGGCCGCTTCTTCCCAGGGCGGCGGTGGTGGGTGATGAGTTGGTGGTTGGAGCCATGATTCAAAATCTCTCTGAAAGTAGTGGATCCTTCGTAATTACTCTTGAGGTCGAGGGTGCCTCGGTGGCGGATGAGGGTGTCAGGAAGATTCAGCTCGAAGCCGGGGCTGAGGGAATGGCGCAGTGGAAGGTGACGATGGAGAAACCCGGCGGAGTGGTATTCCGGGTGAAGGCTGCGAGTGCTGACGGAAAGCTCAGCGATGGTTTTGAGTATCGCGTTCCCGTGGCTGCACGAGAGGTGAGTCGAACTGTTTCCGATACCGCCATGATTAAGAAGAATGAGTAGATCTCGGAGCTCAGGTTCTCTTACGATCCCGGGATGGCAGGGAGGAAGATTCAGATCCGGGCTGAGGCTCATCCGGCGGTGAGTGCCCTGACAGTTCTCCCGGATTTGGTGCAATACCCTTACGGCTGTGCCGAGCAAACTCTCAATCGCTTTCTCCCGCTTCTCGTGGCCTCGGAATCGGCGAGCCAACTCGGGTTGGATTGGGATAAGATGATTCACCTTTCGAAGAATCTTGGACACTCGCTGGGATGGATTAGCGGGAGAGGGCAGGCCGAGCTTTCGCGTGAGCCTGTCGATCTGAGCGAGGCTAAGGTCAACGACATGGTTCATGTGGGTATGAGCCGTTTGAAGGAGAAGCAGAATAGCGACGGTTCTTGGGGCTGGTTCTCGGGAGACGATCCCAATGCGCGGGTTTATCTCACGGCCCTGGCGGTGCGCGGATTGATGATGGCTGAGAAGGCGGGGAAGAAATTGAAAAAAGATCATCCGACAGAGAGGGCGGTGAGCTGGCTCGAGCGTTTGAGTGGGCCAGATTACTCGAAGAAATCAAGCAAGGTTCTACTCGCAAAAGCGGCTTTCGCGGCCTGGGCATTGAAAGAAGCTGGCAGCGATGAGGTTGAGAAGTTGGTGAAGAAGCTCTGGGAGATTCGTGATGTTCTCCCGCTGACTTCGCGGATTCATCTGGCCTTGGCGATGGCGGACAAGGAGCAGGTGGCCGCTCTTACGGAAGAAATTCGCAAGGAACTCGGGGTTCTTAAGGTGAATCGAAACCGGTATTACAGTTGGTGGAATGAGCCGGTGGAGCGACGTGCTTGTTTCCTGAAGTTGTTGGTGAAGGTGGGTGCAGATGAAGACGAGCTACGGGAGGAAATTCGGACGCTTCTCGCCGCTCGAAAAGATGGGGGACATTGGAAAAGCACCCGTGAATCGGGCTTTTGTCTGGAGGTCATTGTGGAGGCGATGCTCTCCTTCGATTTGGATCCTTTTGCCAGTGGTGTGGATACCGAGATCGAGATTCGTGCGAAGGGGAAGGCTCATACTGTCATTTTATCAGAAGAAGAGCTCTGGTCCGGCAAGCTTGAGTTGCCGATCGATGCGATTGTCGCCGGTGAAGAAAAGGAGATTGTCCTCGAAATCACACGCCGGGGTGATCTTGAGTCACCGGTCTTTCTGAACGCGGCCATCACCCATCCTTCTTCTGACCCCAAGGCGATGAAAAGCGAGGAGTCCGGTTTAGAATTGAAGCGTCACTATTTGCGGGTGAATCCGAATGGGAATCGGACCCTGTTGAAAGAAGGGGACGTAGTGAAGGTGGGTGAAGTGATCGAAGTCATCCTGCAGATTGACTCCGACGAGCCGCGTGAGTTCCTGCATTTGCGCGACCCAATTCCGGCGGGGCTTGAGCCGATGATCCAACTCAGTGGGTATCATCAAAGTGCGTATCGGGAGAGCCGGACGGGCGAGTCACACTTTTTCATCTCGGAACTCTCCAATTGGAATCGTAATCACCGATACACCCTGAGTGTCGTGACTGAAGGAGTCTGCCTGGCCCTGCCGGCCCATGTGGAGTGCATGTATTCCCCGGAGATTCGTGGGAGGAGTAAGGCCAGGAAGTTGACCATTGGAAATTAGGAAGTTGGAAATAGCGTTTGAGGCTCTGGGATCGGATGGGTCGCAAAGCTCGAGCTTCCTGAGGCTGCCCGTGTTGATTCTTTTGAATGCCTTCTTGAATGCCGGGACGGTGACGGAGCGAGCGAAACATCTCCGAGGACACTCTGCGGGTTTCTTTTCCCGAGATCACTGGAGAGCTGCGCCTTATTTATGATGCCACTCCCAATTCCAGTATTAGGACGACAGGCGTCGATGGTCATCGTCAGGCTCTCACGCATGGGGTTCTGAATCCCGGGCACTAGGCGATGGTCATTTGTCAAGATCTGCAGATCATGAAGACGGGGGTAGTGGGGCCAATCTTTGCTCACCAGAATGGAATTCCCGGCAAGATGTCCACCTGGGCTTCTAGTTATTCGTTGCATGTATGGGATTGCAGTTCTGTCTTAGGTTCAGAGACTTGGATCCTAAAGGAAACGGGTCCTATTCGCTAGCCCGTGTCATTCGCGAGCGTCGGTTGGACCTTGTGCGGCTCGGTTTGGAGAATGAGATGAAGGCTGCTCTCACTGCTCTGACGAAGTCAGAACCGCCTATTTCTTCGTAATGTCAGTGCTCACGACATCTTACTCACCGTGAGCAACCGTGGAGGATACGACTATGCGATGGCGACTGATGCCAAAGGTAACGAACTCGCTACCATGCGGCCTTACGTCTATCCGCCCGTCATCTTCACCATAATTGCGCCTGAAATCAATCCCGGGTCTCGCACTTGGGCGGCCTGAGGAGGTTGGACTAGGATTTTAGAAACTGACCCTTATAAAATTTCCCTTCGTGCCGCTTCCCGCAAATAGGGGCTATCGCCATCGTCTGGGCTGCCAAGAATAAGGGAGAGATGTTTTAGAAGTAGCGGGCGAGTGTGGCTGCTTCTTCACCGGGTGGGATTTCAAGATGCCCTTTGCCTTCCAGTGGGGTCACGAAGTCGCCGGAATTTTGGGGTGACAGTGAGACTGCTTGGCCTTCTTGATTCATTTTTGCCGGGAAGAACTGGGTGAGGAAGGGGTGTCGCTGGATGGGGGTGGCGAGTGAGAGGGTAATGGGTTCGGCGTCGGGTTCACCGGTCATGCGGCGGAGCATGGGAACGACGTAGCGTTGGAAGGTGGTGAGGGTGGAATTGGGATTACCGGGGAGTGCGACCACGCCCTTCCAATAGGCGAGGGGCTTGCCGGGGCGCTGGGCGACGCCGTGGAAAATGGGGTCTCCTCGGAGTGATTCGAGAGCGGGGCGAACGTAGTCTTTACGGCCTTTTGAGATGCCGCCGGAGAGGATGACGAGATCGCAGTTCTCCAAGGCTCTGGCGATGCCGGCGGTCGTTGCGGCGAGGTCATCGGGGAGGTGTTCCCAGGAGACCGCGGTGGGACCCCATTGGTGGATGGCACTCAGAAGGGTGATACCATTGGACTGGCGGAGTTGGTGGGGGAGGGGAGTCTGCTCGACGGGGATGAGTTCGTCGCCGGTGGACAGGATTTTGAGGCGGGGAAGGCGGGTGCTTTTGATGGTGGCGGCTCCGATTGAGGCCATCATGCCGAGGTGTCCCGGCGTGATGCGTGTGCCGGATTTAATGATAAGATCTCCCTGTGAGGCGTCCGAGCCTTCCCGGTGGATGAATTTTCCGGCGACCGGCTGGCATTCGATACGGGCTTCCTCTGCGGTGAGGGTGACTTCTTCATAAGGGACAATGGTGTCGCAATCGGGTGGCAGGACCGAGCCGGTCATGATCTGCCAGCAATGTCCGGGCTTTAGCGGCGGCGGGGTGGCATGGCCTGCGGCGTGGATGCCCTGGAGAGTGAGCGGTGTGCCTTTGAAATCTGAAAAACGGAAGGCCACGCCATCCATCGTGACGCGATCGAAGGGAGGAAAAGGTCGATCTGCAAAAAGATCCTCACGTAAGACACGGCCGAGCGCATCGGCGAGACTGATGTTTTCCGCATCCAGTAAATCGAGGTTGGAAAGCATCAAGTTGTCGGCGTCCTGCGGTGTGATCACACTCATGCGAGTATCTTACCGGTTTTGTCACCACTTCTCAACTGTCACGCTGGGAAAAATAGGCTAATGTTAAGACGTGCGCGCGTTCCTTCTGATTCTGCTGACTTCTCTCCTTCCTGCCAAGACGATCCGGGTTTGCACCTATAATGCCTCGTTGTGGCAAACCTCCGAGGGGCGCTTGTCGGCACTTCTGCGCCCGGGGACTTTTGCTCCGGCGAAGCAGATCGCGGAAGTGGTTCAGATTCTCGAGCCTGATGTTCTCCTTCTCAACGAGTTCGATTTTGATGCCAATGGCACTGCCGCAAGTCGTATGAACGACAAGTATTTCAAGGTGAGTCAAAACGGTCGTGCGATACAGGACTACCCCTACCGTTACGTCGCGATCTCCAATACGGGCATCCATTCCGGGTTCGACTTTGACAATAATGGCGTCGTTGATGTCTCTCCCGGTGACCAAAGCTACGGCGGAGATGCCTTTGGCTTTGGTGAATTTCCGGGAAAATTTGCGATGGCGGTCTTTTCAAAATTCCCGATTGATCCCGAAGCAGTCCGGACTTTTGAGGAGATTCTTTGGAAGGACATGCCGGAGAATTTGATCCCTCCGGGGTTTTATTCGGAGGCTGAGCAGGAGGTCTTTCGGATCTCTTCCAAAAGCCATTGGGACGTTCCGATTCAAGTTCACGGGACGACCGTCCACTTTTTAGTGAGCCATCCCACTCCTCCGGTTTTTGATGGCGCGGAAGACCGGAATGGCCGGCGAAATCACGATGAGATCCGTCTCTGGGCCGATTACCTAACCCAAGGGGCTGCTGGCTATCTCGGGGGAGGACTGGGGGCGGGGAAGCGATTCGTGATCGCGGGTGACCAGAATGCCGACCCGACCCGGGGAGACAGTGTGAATGCTGCCATCAATCAGCTTCTCGATCACCCGCGGGTGAACGGATCCTTCATCCCCGAGCGCACGGGGGATCAAACAGCCTTCAACCGTTTTGATACCGCGACGTTCCGATTGCGGGTGGACTATGTT
>Ga0075118_10001010_pt1 | contig 22174 bp, 19 predicted proteins | sample AntAceMetag02UKE_FD_69794 | JGI IMG/M metagenome (GOLD analysis project Ga0075118, IMG submission 69794) | Saline lake microbial communities from Ace Lake, Antarctica - Antarctic Ace Lake Metagenome 02UKE | ecosystem: Environmental > Aquatic > Non-marine Saline and Alkaline > Saline | place...
GCGTCCTGTTTGTGCTGGTGCCTTGGCCCGTGGCGGTAGTCGCGTTGATCAGTGGAATCACCGCTCTCTTCGCCTTTCGGCAGCTGCATGCGTTTTTCGGTTTCGCGGCGCTGTTGGTGGGATTAGTGGGATTACTTTTTGAGATTCCCGTGATCTGGATGATGCCCGCGGTCGGTCTGCTCCTGATTCCGGTCACCGTCGGATTAATGTCGGGTCGCACGCTGGAAATGCCCGTGCCGGTCGAGACGAATACGAAGACTTAGAAATCCAGTCGCGACCTCGTGTCTCCCGCCGAAAACGTGGACCAAGCGAGCGGATGACTGGAGCCGGACAGGTTAGGCGGCACCGTCATCGCAGCTCCTTACCGTGATGGCGGGATTGAAACTCGTTTGGAGTGGCCTCGTTCTCTTTGTTTCCTGCTGTGGAAATTAATTAGATCCGTAGATTCCTGCCATGTTCACCAATATCTCCTGCTACAAGTTTGCCCACCTCACCGAGCTCAAGACGCTGCGCGCTGAGCTGTTAGCAGCCTGCAAACAGCGGGAGCTCAAAGGCACAATTTTGTTGAGCCCGGAGGGGATCAACCTTTTCGCCGCAGGAGCACGAACTGCGGTCGATGAAGTGGTGGTGATCATCCGCTCGATTCCCGGACTCGAAGACCTGGCCCCAAAATATAGCGACAGTGATCACCAGCCGTTTAACCGCATGCTGGTGCGCCTGAAAAAGGAGATCATCGCATTCGGAGTGGAGGGCATTGACCCCGCGGCGCGCACCTCACCGAAGCTAAAGGCGACCGAGCTCAAGCAATGGCTCGACGAAGGCAGGCCGGTGACCCTGCTCGATACCCGCAACGACTACGAAGTGAAGCTCGGCACCTTCAAAGGAGCTGTGCTCGCCGGAATCGACTCGTTCCGGGATTTTCCGCAGGCGGTAGCCAAATTGCCGACTGAATTGAAGAACCAACCCGTGGTTATGTTTTGCACGGGCGGCATCCGCTGCGAGAAGGCCGGACCGTTTATGGAGCGTGAGGGGTTCAAAGAGATCTACCAACTCGAAGGCGGTATCCTAAAATATTTTGAGGAAGTCGGCGGCGATCATTACGACGGCGAGTGTTTCGTGTTTGATCAGCGGGTGGGCGTGGATCCCGCGCTACGCGAGTCCGACTCTACCCAGTGTTTCCATTGCCAGACGCCCTTGACGGCGGAGGAACAGGAGCATCCGCATTACCAACCGCCGCAGTGCTGCCCGCATTGCTACGTGCCGGATGCGGAGAAGGAACGGGTGGCGTTGTTGGTAAGGCAGGCGACCTTGGATAGCGTGATCGATCCCCTGCCTGGGTCCGTGCCATACGACAACCGGCGTCCGTTTACCGTCCCCGGTGAGCAGGAAGGGGCGACTCTCGGCGCGGCCCTCACGTCCGTATTTCCCCATCTGCCCCAGACGCATTGGCAAGCGATCGTTGACGACCAGCGCATGGTCGACAGCGCCGACCGACCGGTGACCCTGGACCAACCGGTGCGAGCCGGGCAGTATTTCGCCCAACTACTCCCTGCGACCACGGAGCCCGCCGTAAAAGCCGGCGTGCGGCTACTCTACGAAGACGAAGCGATCGTGGTGTTGTCGAAACCAGCGCCCCTGCCGATGCATCCGGGCGGACGCTTTAAACGCAACACGCTCGATTATTTCCTAACTCAAGTCTACTCCCCGCATCACCCGCGACCCGCACACCGGCTTGATGCCAATACGAGTGGTTTGGTGATCTGCTCCCGCACCCGCCGGATTGCGGGCCTGCTGCAACCGCAGTTCACCGCCGGCAAAGTTGAGAAGACTTATCTCGCCCGGGTGCACGGTAAACCGACGACTGAAAGCTTCTCGTGTGATAAACCCATCGGCACGGAAGTCGGCCCCTCCGGCAACCGACAGCTCGATCCTAAAAACGGCAAAGCTGCCCACACCAAATTCAAGCTCATCGCGTATCGGAAAACTGATGACACGAGCCTCTTGGAAGTAAAACCGATCACTGGCCGGACCCACCAAATCCGCCTGCATCTGCAGTCGCTGGGAATCCCCATCTGCGGTGACCCCATCTACGGCAACGAACCGGCTCAACCTGGCGATCCCGGAACGCTCCCCGTCGATGCCCCACCCATGTGCCTGCATTGTTGGCGGCTCAGTTTTGTCCACCCCCTCACCAAAGCGCGCGTAAAATTCGAGGACCAAAAGCCAAGTTGGGTGGACTAAGTTTTACAGGAGAAAACTGAGCAAGCAGAGCTACCGTTTGATTTGCCCGACTGCTAGATTGCGTAAGGAAATCGGACACGCGGATCGTTCGCGGGGAAGTCCCGAATATTGCGGGTGACCAGAATACAGCCCTCGATCTCCGCGCTGGCGAGAACCACGGCGTCGGGCAACTTGAGCCGAAGGCTTTGCCGGAGCTCAACAGTTCGCCGCGCCACGGAGTCGCTAAGTTCCACTTTCTTCATGCTGGCGAGCAGCCCTTCTACCGCTCGTTTTTCGGCTGAAGTCCGAGGCCCACCCATGAGCTCAGTGAACGAAATAAATGGATGGTGAGGTGCCCGATACCGGGCCGATTCCTCTTTCGCGACTGGCAGTCCTTGAAGATAGTCGATCAATACATCGGGATCGATGATGGCTTTCATTCCTGCCACTTCTCTCGTAAGCCGTCGATGATTGCGCAGCTGTCTTGTCGATCAGTGACCATGCGCCGAACGATGCTTCTCTCGAGCTGAGTTGCTGCTCCGTCAGCATTGCGGCAATGGCTCGACGCACAGCCTCTGCACGGGAAATTTCCTTTTCTCTGCAAAGAGTATCCAACGCAGCTATCTAGCTTTCAGGGAGATCAACAATTGTTCTCTCGATAACGTCATCAGGCATCATCTATCTGAAAGCTATATAATGAGAGTTCAAATAGATGGGTAGGACTCCAAACGCCGATCACCGGCTATTCCCATCAATAACGGTGCACCTTATCTCCATCTGCGGTGAGCCCATCTACGGTCACCAACCCGCCGAACGCGGAGTCACGCCTCGATCGCCGCGGCCATGCCAGTCTCAACATCTGGCCGGAGGGATACCCGTCAATTCATTTTCCCGATCAATTGCGAAGGCGTGCTTTCATCTCCTCTGGCGGAATAGCCGTCGTCGGATCCTGTTGATGGGCGGCACGACGTTGGTCGATTACCGCTTCTGGAGCGACGGAGAGCGGGGCTTCGTCAATATCCATGGCCCGTCGGATCAAGCGCTGCCACTCGGAAACGGAAAGGGCAGGTAGCTCAGCCAAGATCTCGTTGATACCCACAGGACGAGAATCAAGGCTCAACGCTATTTGAGCAATATTCGGATGGACTCCGGCTTTTCCTATAAAAGGCCGCGTTTTTTCGGGATATTTGAAGAGGCTCAAAACGTATACTAAAAACATACGAACGTATGAAGTAATCAGACATTCATTAAAATCTAAAAATCCATAATTCAAAGCCGCCGAGTATTTATATGGAGTTTATTAAACTGCCCTTGCTGCTTCAAATAGTTCTGCGGGGATGGGATTCTCCAGTTCCCAAACCATCGATATTGGTCTGTTTCCGTCTGAGTCGATCAGCTTTTTAACGGGGCCGAGGAACACGAATGGTGCTGTTTCGTTCTCAACCTGTTTCTCTAACCGGGCGAAAAATAGAACCGTATAGCCTCGGTCCTTGTAGTTTAGGTAGTTCTGTCCTGTGGGACTTATCTGCGTGGTCGTGGACTGACTTTCCCAATGAAGTTTCGTGCGACTAATCGGATAGTCGCGATACTGGGTCGTTGGAGAGAAGTCTTTTTCGGTCTTTCGGAAAGTGACGAGATGGATGTAACAACGATGTTGCTTCGAATGTAGGACCCCGACTCCGGTCGGACCAGAGCGATGCACTGTGCAGAGTCCAAGCGCCGACTTAATTTCAGAAGAACCGTAGGCGGCATGTAGCTGAAGAGTGCAGGGAAATCTTAGTGAGATCGGCGTGCTCGGATACGCCAATTTACTTCGCCGCCAGTCCACAATCTCCGCGAGATCCGCTCTCGCTGACTCGTTACGATGCCATTTCTCGAGGGATTCTTCCACTGAGTCGACGCCGATATTTGAAGCCTTCTTACCCCATAGCAGATAGTGAAGATGAGTTGATTCTTCTTTGGCGAGTGCAGTGACGTCCTGGCCTCGATCGTTTTTCGCGAAGGTCTCAAGTTGATCGAGAACACGAGGGTCAGTGCGTAACACAATTCTGCGTAAAGCCTGCCGACACTGGTGCCGTTCGGGATCAACTGGCAATGGACGACGGCTAGCGATTGCTCGCCATTCCGACCAAGTTCGTGCTCGAAGTAGCTCTAACGGAGATATTCCTGTCGCTCGAACAAAATTGCCGAAAGTGGGATCACAGCCGTGGTCGCGATTAAATGTTTCCAAGCTTTCCGTTACTAGGTTAGCGAAGTTTTTGAGGCTTTCGCGGATGTTTGAAAGCACGTATTCTCGTGCCACTCGCTCCAACTGAAGACTGCATCCGGGCGGAAGATTGGGAAATTCATTTTCTACCTCCTTATCCATTCGTCGTCGATCGCGAGTGAGCAGTGCGGCGAATTTTCGATCAATCCGATACCTGCCATGGTTTTGCCCGATGAAGTCGAGCACTGTGAGGCAGTCTTTTTCTGGTGAATGTCGGAGACCTCGACCGAGTTGCTGCAAGAATACGGTCAAACTATCCGTGGGTCGGAGAAACATGACCAAGTTGATCTCCGGCACGTCGACCCCTTCGCTGAATACGTCGACCGTAAACAGAAAAGGTGTCCGCCCGGTCCTAAAGTCTTGAACCAATTTTTCTCGTTCACTCGATGGTGTATTTCCCACGATCACCGCCGAATTAAGTTCAAGCTGATTGAATGCTGCGGCCATGTAGTAGGCATGGGAGACAGATGCGCAGAAGCCCACGGCACGCACTTTATTAAGATTCGGTTGATAGCGACGAAGGCTTGCGATGATGAAATCGACGCGTTGGCGGGCACGAATATCATCTCCGGTGTAGACCTCAGTAAGTGCGGCTGGATCGTAGCGTCCGTTTCGCCAAAAATGTTCGTCTGAAAGGGAAATAGGGTCTGTTACGCCGAAATAGTGAAATGGGCATAGCAGCTTTTCCTCTAGCGCTTCGGGTAGACGAATCTCTGCGGCGTACTCGCCACCGAAGTCCGGTAGGATCGAACTACCGTCCATGCGTTCAGGGGTGGCGGTCAGACCCAGTAGAATATCGGGACTGAAGCTGTCGAATATCGACCGGTAACTCGCAGCTGCGCCGTGGTGTGCCTCGTCGATTACTATGAACCGAAAACGATCTGCTGAAAGAGGGGACAAGGACCTTGCGGAGGAGAGGCTCTGAATTGATGCAAAAACATGTTCTCCTTCATCCGGTCGGTGTCCATCGACCCAGAGTTCGCCGAAATTGGCATCGCGTAAGACTGAGCGAAAACAGTCTCTTGCCTGCTCCAAAATTTCCTTTCGGTGGGCAATAAACAGCAAGGTCGGTTTGGATTGAGATTGCGACGCAGTACTTTTTGAAAAGTCGCGAGCAAATCGACTGTAGTCAAACGCCGCCACGACGGTCTTCCCTGTGCCAGTGGCTGAGACGACAAGATTGCGGGAACGTCCAGTCGCCCGAGCAGCAGCAAGTGCATCTAGAATCCGTTCTTGAAATGGATGTGGCTTTATATCGGCGAAAAAGCGTGTCGTATTTTGTGTGTTGCCACTTCGTGCACGCTGGATGGCCGCACGAAATTTTTGCGGCTGACAGGGATCGAAATCTTCGAATTCCGAACTTTCCCAGTAAGACGAAAATTCTGCAGTAAAGCCATGCAGAATATGAGGGAGATCCGCTTGTGTAACTTTGACAGTCCATTCAAGCCCACTAGTCATGGCTGGTCGGGACATGTTGGCTGATCCAATATAGGCTGTTGAAAACCGAGACCGTCGGTAGAAATGGTAAGCTTTAGCGTGGAGGCGAGTGCGCTCTGTATCGTAAGATACTCTAACCGAAAATCCAGGTTGCCTCGCTAGCCATTCGATTGCTTCCGGATCCGATGCTCCCATGTAGGAGGTCGTCAGTATTCGCACAGGGATTTTACGCTTAGCCAAATCTTCGAGTGCTGGGAGCAGTAGTTTCAGTCCGGACCACTTGATGAATGACACGAGAATATCCACTCGGTCGGCGGTTGCCATTTCCTTGCGCAATTCGTGCTCCAGTTGAGGGTCACCGCGTCTACCCGTTAAAAGGCTGCTAGTTGTTAGTGGGGTAAGAGGGCGAGGAGGAGGTTCGGCGCTTTCGGAAGGTTGCAGTGCGAGCAATAGAGGATCGCCCGATTCAATGAGATTATTGCGATGCAAATACTCCAGTCCGTCTGTCGCAGAAAGGAGGTCTATCATCCGATTCACGAGCGCTAGACGTTCTGCTGGTGTTTTTTGGCGAAGGGCTTGAGCTATGACTTGAAACAGAAATTGGCTGTAAGTCTGAGGGGCTTCCTCGTCGTCGAGTTTCCCCAAGATTGGCTTAAGTTCGGGGTGCGTCGCCAGAGCTTCGGCCAATTTTGTATCGATCAACCGCTCATAAATTCCGGGAGTCAGCTTTTCATTTTGGTCGGGTTGCATGATGACGAGTAGAGGTGGCCGTTCCGAAGGACCTTACCCTCCTTGGCACAATCATTGGTCAACCTCCTACTTCGTAAAAGCTATTCTAAGTATCTCCTGTACTTTCACGTCTTTAGGTGTCCGGTATTCATCTCGGATTTATGTGTCGTTTCGTCGAATCGGACGGATTGAACGCGGTTGCGTTTTTCGGTAAGGCAGTAAACTTCGCCCGGGAACAAGATGGGCCGTGGAAATGGGAGGCAAGGACTGGCCCTTGAGTCAATGATGGCTGATCTCGAGTCGCTTTCGTGTTTTCGTCGAACTTAGTTAAAGCTGGTTGGGGCTCGTTCTGGATCTGTTAATCCTAGAAAATCCTTTACTTTACTTTAAAATACACTCAACGGCGAGTCTTAGTCGGCACGTATTTTTGATTTCTCAATCTACCGTTTTGCTAATCCCTTTTCTAAAAGTTAAGTCGTTGTCGGGTTGGATACTGCCGTTGGTGAGAAGGCTCACTTTTAGGATTTGATCTTCGACGGTGGTTGCGTTTTCGAAATCGCGTTCTCCGTTTTCGAACATCCTGATTTGATCTTTGAGTTCATCGATGATTTCCAGCTGGGCTTTCCGCTCAGTCGCGAAGGTAATCGGGTATCCATTTTCGTCCTACCACGCGGGGATGAGTCCTTGGCAAAGGGTATCAATGAATAGCGCGTATGCCTTTCGGCTGTTTTGGTTTAAGGCGACCGTTCCAATTGCGGTTAGCATACTGGAACCAACTCAGCCCCACCACTGACTATGAGTATCATTTTTGGGTATTTCGTGTGTTTTGTGGTTCCTTCGGATATTGGTTTGATTAGGACTTCGGCATGGAAAACGAAGTTGTGGCGTCGGCTGAATCGGAACCGGTATTGAGTCCGCTGGAAGCGCGGGTGTTGGGATGTTTGATGGAGAAGGAGGCGACGACGCCGGACATCTATCCGCTGTCGCTCAACAGCCTCGTCAATGCCTGCAACCAGAAGAACAACCGGGCTCCCGTGATGGCGGTGGACGATGACGCGGTGGTCGCAGCGCTGGAGCTACTCAAGGATAAGCATCTCATCACGCTATTCTCGGGAGCGAATGCTCGGGCGCTCAAATATCGGCACAAATTCTTCGAGATCTGGCCGGTCGAGCCGGCTGCTCAGGCTTTCATGTGCGAGCTGATGTTGCGGGGACCACAAACCGCCGCCGGATTGCGCGGCAACTGCGAGCGGTTGGCGGCGGTGCCCGATCTCGGGGGAGCAGAGGAATTGCTGATAGATCTCGCGGCGCGTCCTGCGGGCCCGATGGTGCGGAAACTGGAACGGCAACCCGGGCAGAAAGAGAGCCGATGGGCGGCGTTGATCGTCGAAGGGGGTGATGCCGTCGGCACGGCCACTTTCACGGAGAAAACAACGGTCAGCGTGGCCCTTAAATTACCGCCCGAGGCTGAGGCGCGGATCGTGGCGTTGGAAGCTGAAGTCGCCGCGCTCAAACGTGAATTTTCCGCGTTGCGCGATTCGTTGGGTGGGTGATCTTTTTTTAAAGCTGAAAAACTGAAAAGCTGAAATTTAAGGGTTAGTAGCTGCGTTTGAGGCGAAGACGAAAAGGTGGTTTCGGCCGGGAGGAGCGGGATGGCGATTGCCAACTGCGGAGAGGCAACGCGGACGATTCGGAGATCATCCCTCCCACGGATTGTTAAACGATACCGCGGTGTCGCTTTGCTCCATTGCGCCTACGGGCGGGCTGAAAGGGGCACCTTCGGAGGGCGGCGAAAAGAGCGCTGTGACCTCTGGGTCTGAGACCCGGTGGATTCGTTTGGTTTTGTCACCACTCCCCCGGGAGTTGCGTAAATGACGTTTAGAGAAAATCTAAATAATACCATGATTCTGCTCTGATTTGTCTAACTTCTGACCGTCGCATTTGACAGAGGGTAGGGGCGTGTCTTGGTGGGAGCTCGTCTGTCTGAATTTCAACTAATCGCGTTACCTAACTCATGACCATTTTTTGGCCCATACTGCTGATTGCCTTCGCCTCCCTGTTGGCGGCTTTCGTGCGATTGCCGGGCCAATGGAAGGTGTTGTGGGCTCTCTTTCCCGGGGCGGCGTTTGCTTGGGTGGTGCTCAGCTGGCCCGAAGTCGCGGCCGGGGGGCAGTTGATGGCTTCGATCAGTTGGTTCGAACATCTGGGGGCCACGGTGGATTTGCGATTGGATGCCTACGGCGGACTGATGGCGGGACTCGTTACGGGAGTCGGGACCCTGATCATAATCTACTCGGCGGGTTACATGGAGGGCCAAGCGGGCGGTTCCCGACTGATCAGTCTCCTGCTGATTTTTATGGCGGCGATGCTGGGTATCGTGCTCGCCGATAACCTGATCCTGCTCTTCATCTTCTGGGAGCTCACGAGCATCACCTCCTACCTGCTCGTCGGCTTCAACCACGAGAAGCTGGAGGCCCGCAAGAAAGCGCTCCAGGCCTTGCTCGTCACCGGCACGGGCGGATTAGCGTTGTTGGCCGGACTGGTGCTTCTCGGCATGGAGGCCGGGTCGTGGCAGATCTCCGAGATCCTTCAGCGCGGCGACATCGTGACGGCGTCACCTTACCTGCCGGGGATCATCATATTGATTCTGCTGGGAGCGTTCACCAAGTCAGCGCAGTTTCCCTTTCACTTTTGGTTGCCCAATGCGATGGCGGCGCCGACTCCCGTCAGTGCGTTCTTGCACTCGGCGACCATGGTCAAGGCGGGGGTGTTTATCCTCGGTCGCTTTTCGCCGATCTTTAACGGTTCGGAGTGGTGGCATGGTCCGGTCGTCGTCGCCGGACTGGTGACGCTGTTGGTTGGTGCCATTCTCGGTCTCTTCCAGACCGATCTGAAAAAGATTTTGGCCTACACGACTCTCGCGGTCTTGGGCATGCTGACGATGTTGATCGGGTTCGGCAGCGATCTGGCCTTGAAGTCGATGCTGGTATTTCTGATCGGCCACGCCCTTTACAAGGCCGCCTTGTTTATGGTGGCAGGCGGGATCGACCACGGCACGGGCACCCGCGATGTTTGGAAGCTGGGCGGACTGCGCGCGGTCATGCCGTTTACGATGGTGGCGGGCGCATTGGCAGCCTTTTCCAAGGCCGGATTTCCGCCGTTTCTGGGTTTCATTGGCAAGGAGTATGTTTACAAGACCGGCACGTCGCTTGATCACTTTGCCCCGATTTTCACCGGCGGGATGCTGCTGGGTAACATGCTCATATTTGCGCTGGCGCTGAAGGTCGGTTGGTATCCGTTTTGGTCCAAGAGTAAGGAAGTCATGCTGGAAGGTCATCCCCACGAAGTCGGTTGGATGATGTGGTTTCCGCCGCTAGTGCTGGCCGTGCTCGGTCTCGTCTTGGGTTTCCTACCGGCTTGGACGGGCGACACGTTGGTGCTGCCGGCGTTGGCGGAGATCACGGGTACATCGTCGCAGGAACACCTGGCGCTGTGGCATGGGGTGACCCTGCCGCTATTCCTCAGCCTAGTGACGTTTGCGGGCGGCGTAATGATCTACCGAGGACGGGAGTTTTTCTGGAAGAAACATGATCGGGTGGAAGCCGCGCCCAAGGTGGAACATGCTTATGATCGTTTGCTCGCAGGGTTGATTACGTTTTCGAAGCGCCAAACCCAAGCTATCCAGGGCGGCTCGCTCAGCCGCTACCTGTTCATCGTGGTCGGCGCGACGGCGTCTTTGCTGCTGTGGAAATTTGTGCGCTTTGATGGCTGGCCCGAGTTGACTTGGGAGGGACGACTCGCGCCTGTTCCGGTCATCGCCTCCATCTGGGTCATGGTCGGTGCCATCGTCGCTTCGGTGGCCAAACGTCGACTCATCGCTCTGCTCGCGATGGGAGTCGTAGGCCTCGGGATCACGGTGCTCTTCATCAATTTCGGAGCGCCCGACTTAGCCATCACACAGTTGTTGGTGGATGCCTTGACGGTCGTGCTGTTGCTCTTGGTGGTCTATCGGCTGCCGCCCATGAAGGCAGAAGCCAATCGCTGGATCATTCGAGCGGACGCCGCGATGGCGGTTTTCTTTGGCGGCCTGATTGCGGCCCTCACGCTAAGCGCGATGCAAGTCCATGTTGTCGAGCGGGTGGGGGACACTTTGGCCCAGATGAGCTACGTCGAGGCTTACGGCCGCAACGTGGTTAATGTGATCCTAGTCGACTTCCGGGCCCTCGATACCTACGGCGAAATTATTGTGTTGGCGATCGCGGCGATCGGCGTGACTGCGCTGCTTTCGGCGCGCAAAGAAAGGAGTTCAGATGAGGACTAATTCACTGATGTTTGCGCAGATGCCTCGGGTGATGCTGCCGGTTATTTTGGCCCTAGCGGCGGTGACATTTTACCGCGGTCATCACGTGCCGGGGGGCGGGTTTATCGGCGGATTGGTCGGGGCCTTGGCTTTCATCTTGGTCGCATTGGGGCAGGGCACGGAGGCCGCCCGCCGCGCCATGTGGCTGGAACCGATCACGCTATTGTGGATGGGGGTCGGCGTCGCGTTGTTTGCGTTGGTGCTAGGATTTGTGGGCGGCAGCGGCGGTTTTCAAGGGCTCTGGCTGGACGAGTTTACGGTGCCGTTGATTGGCAAGGTGCATTTGGGCACGCCGATGCTTTTCGACCTCGGCGTATTTTTGACCGTGATGGGATTTGGCACCAAAGTAGGTTTTGGCCTGCAGGAGGATAACCTATGAACATGCTCATCGCGCTGACCGTGGGGGTCCTGTTTGCCACCGGAGTTTTCTGTTTGTTACGCCGCTGCCTTATGCGGCTGATCATCGGCTTGGTGCTGCTCGGTCAAGCCGCCAATCTCTTGGTGTTTTCGGCGGGCGGGCTAAAGTCGGGCGTGCCTGCGTTGATTCCGCTCGGCAGCATGACGCCGCCGGAAGGGGCGGCGGATCCGTTGCCCCAGGCGCTGGTGCTGACCGCGGTTGTGATCGGGTTCGGCCTGACGGTTTTTGCGATCACCTTGATCCACCGGGCCCGCGCCACGAGTGGAAACGACGACGTGGATGCGTTCAACGAAACGGACCGGTTATGAGCGACGCGCTGCTGCTTTTTCTCCCTTTAATCGTGCCCGCTGCTGCGGCGGTGCTCGCCTTGATCATTCGAGCGTTCAAAGGACCGCAAGCAATTGTCGGCGTGCTGGGTGCAGCGGGAATGTTGATCGTGGGACTCATGCTGGTGGCGCGCACTGATGCGCTCGGCGTGATCGCCACCCAGTCGGGGATGTGGCCTGCACCGTTTGGAATTTCGTTGGTCGCCGATCGGTTGGCCGCAGCAATGGTCGCGGTCGCTGGATTGGTGGCCTTGGCGGGATCGATCTACGCGTGGCGGGATCTGGCGGACGACAAACTGGGCCCCTATTTCGTGCCGCTCATGCAATTCCTGCTGATGGGCGTCCAGGGCTCCTTTCTGACGGCGGATTTATTTAATCTCTACGTCTGGTTCGAGGTCATGTTGGTCGCGTCGTTCGTATTGCTCACGCTCGGCAACAAACGCCAACAGCTCGAAGGCGCGCTGAAGTATGTAGTGCTCAACATTCTGGCCTCCGCGTTGTTCCTGATCGGCGCCGGTTTGATTTACGCCCAACTCGGCACTCTCAATATGGCGGATGTAGCGGTGCGTTTGGCGCATCCCGATCAAGTGGATCTCGTGCGCACCTCAGGGGTATTATTGATTGCCGCGTTCGGCCTGAAAGCAGGCTTGTTTCCGTTGTTTTTCTGGCTGCCTTCCTCGTATCACACACCGCGGCCCGTGGTGTCGGCGATCTTTGCCGGCCTGCTCACCAAGGTGGGCGTCTACGCGTTGATGCGGACCTCTACCCTGACCTTTGCGGCGAAGGCGCCGGTCTTGTTGGAGCTGATCTACGTGATCGCTTTGCTCACGATGGTATCGGGCGTGTTGGGCGCGGCGGCTCATTTTGATATGCGACGGATCCTGTCGTTCCACATCGTGAGTCAGATCGGTTACATTATCCTTGGCTTGGCCATGATGACGCCAATCGCGATTGCCGGAGCCATCTTCTACACGCTCCACCACATCGTCTTGAAGACGAATCTGTTTTTCATCAGCGGCCTCGTGCAGCACATCCGAGGGACCAATGATTTGGCGAGGCTGGGAGGACTCGCGAAGGCCACCCCGTGGATAGCTGCGCTCTTTTTTATATCCGCTTTCTCTCTGGCGGGTATTCCGCCGCTGTCGGGATTCTGGGCGAAGCTCGCCATCGTGCTGGCCGGTCTGGACCTGAAGGCTTGGGGCGCGGTCGGGATCGCCTTGGGCACCGGAGTATTAACACTGTTCTCCATGACCAAGATTTGGGCGGAGGTGTTTTGGAAAGATGCGCCGCCTGATGCCAATACCACGGATAATCGCACTGGGTTGTGGCCCATGCTAATCCCTTGCGTGGGGTTTGTGTGCATCACGATCGGATTGGGTATCTGGGGCGGTCACGTCTTTGGCTTTGCCGAGCGCGCCGCCGAGCAGTTGTTGAACCCGCGGGAGTATATCGAAGCGATATTGGGTCCTGACGCCATTACGGTCGAAGTGCCCTCTGCCGGAAGGATGCGACCATGATCAAGTGGATCTTCACCGCGGTGGCATTCACCCTCTTCTATATCAAGGAAGTCGTGATCTCCAACCTGCGGGTGGCGCGCGACGTATTGTCGCCCGATCCGGATCTCAAGCCGGGTATTGTGGGGATCCACGTGGACGGTTATTCGGATCGCCAGATCTGGGCGCTGGCCAGTTTACTCACGATGACGCCCGGCACAATTTCCATCGAGGTCGACGAAGCCAAACACGTGCTCTACCTCCACACCCTCTACACTGAACAGTCCGCCGATGATTTGCGGGCCCAAATTAAACGTGATTATGAGCGACCTGTCCGCATCCTCTTTTGATCCGCTAAGCTGGGCGATCGCGATCGCGGGAGCAGCTCTGGTGATTGCGCTCATTTTGGGGGCTTGGCGCTTGGTGGTCGGTCCGTCGCGGGCCGATCGCATCATGGCGCTCGATTTACTCACGGGCACGGTGATGGCTTTAACCGTTTTCCTATCGATGAAATTCGACTTCGCCGTGTTCTTGGATGTGGCGGTGGGTTTCGCGTTGGTAGCATTTTTAAGCACCGCGATTTTGGCCCGAGTCATGGAAGAAAGGGCGGAAGATGATTGAGTGGGTGACTTCCTTCTTCCTCGTTGGCGGCGCGTTTTTTGTGATGATCGCAACGTTAGGGGTGATCCGCTTCCCGGATACGCTTACCCGGCTACACGCCGCCACCAAAGCGGGGTCGTTCGGCGTGGCCTTGATGTTGATCGCGGCCTCGCTGCACTGGGGCACGACCGAAGTAGTGGTAAAATCAATACTGATTTTGGTGCTCTTCTACGTGACCACCCCGGTAGCCAGTCAGTTATTGGGCCGCGCCGCGTTGCGCCGATTCAAAGATACCGCGCGTCTCGAAGTGGACGAGTGGCCGGAAACGGTGGAGCTGCGTAAGGACGCCACCAAAGATCCGCGCAAGTGATCTTGGGTCCCCCTAACCGTGGGCGGGAATGGGCAAATCAAACTCGGCCAAGATAGCGTCGATCATCGCCAGCTTTTCATCGTGGGGCTTGGCCGGATCGAGGCCGACATGACGCAGCGTTCCATCGGGCGCGACGATTGCCATGGGGGGAATACCGGCGATGCCGTAGTCTCCGTTGAAAACCTCCTGCTAACCTTAAGCTGATGGTCCAGTTGATGTCATCCTTCGCGATGTAGTCGGTCATGAGCGCATGCTCCCGCGCAGGGTCGCTTCGCGTGTTGATGGGCTCGGCTTCGAGGCCATGCACCCGTCCCTGCAAACTGGTCACGCCGACAACTTCCACGGCGGAAGCGGCGTAGTTGATCAGTGAGTTGGCGGACCTGAGGGAATGAGCGCACACAAGGACCGCACCACGTCGCTCAAAAATCCAGCACCACGACCTTGCCCTTGAGCTCGGAGAGGAGAGCCAGGCCCTCTTGGGTGGACCACGTGAAATCCCAGCTCGGGCGGGGGATTGCCCACCAGCTTCGTCTGAGGAGTAGCCCGCGTCATCCGGTCCTCGATCTAGGTGCTAAACCGCTCGTCGAACTGAGCGGAACGGGTGCCCGGGTAGTCTGGCGGGATGGTTTGAAAAAGCCGCAGCGCAGTCGTTTCGTCCTCCTAAGCGCGTAGGACGTTGGCGGCTTTGGTCATGGCGATCTGAGCGACCGCCTCGGACTTATTATCCGCATATTTGTGGAGCAGCGCGTCGAGGGCGGCACCATCGGCGGGATTTACCGGTTGGCCCGATTGGAGGGCGGCGGAGATACGGTTGGCGATCGGCTCCAAGTCAGTCGACGGGGAGCCAGTCGCGGCCGCAGTCTGGGCGGCGGCGACGGTAGTGATCGCGGTGGCGAGAAAAAGGGCGCGGAAGAAATAAGTGACGGCGGTCATGATTGAGAAGATAGCTAAAAATCGGAGTCGTGAGCGGGCCGACTTGTTCCTGAAATTCTGGCGCTACGACTGCGCTGAAGCTCGCAGCGCAGCGAGCTCGGCAGCGCGGCGCGCCCGAAAGCGACGTTGGCGCCCAGCATTTTTTTGACGTTTGGGTTCCGCCGAAACCGGCGGTCGGCCCGCCCGCTGGTTCAGGGGGAGATCGACCCTGGGCGTGAAGAGATTCCGGTTCTTAAAAGCCAGCGGACTATCCCGCAGAGCAAGGAGACGTTCGGCGGGCGCGTCGACGCTGAACCAAGGACGATCAAGAGTTCTAGCTTGAGATCGAGTCCAATGGGGAATTTCGATACCAGCCTTTTGGGCTGCGTGCTCGGCATAGGCGGCCAACCAAGCATCGGCATTGATACCTTCCGGGAACCGGGTTTTCAGGAAATCAGGCTCTTCACGGATCGCATGCTGAATCGAATCTTGGGTGCGAATTGATCGAATGGCGTGGAGCCAATCTTGGAACTCCCCACCGAAGGAACGCAGGTCCTCACCGCGCTGCGCAACCTCAGCTAGCGTTTGTGGTCGCTGGCTCATTTCTGATCCTCCCTCGGTTCCAATTCACCCAATATACCTTCGGCCATTTTTCGGGAGAATTCGTGAGGTGTTTCGCCGGAAAAAAACCGCTCATAGATATCGTCAACTGTTTCTATGTTGAGCGGTTTGATCTTGGGGAGAAGGAAACGAAGGTCGGGTTCATCACCGGAATATCCGATTAGTGCGGGCCGCGCCGCTTTTAATTTAAAGGCTAGCAGATAGTTAGCGGTCGGAATTGAGATTTGCAGGCCAGGTTCGAATTCATCGGCTGGGAAGGGGTGCCTTTGATCGAAGGGAGAGAGAAACTGTTTCACCGCTCCATTCCGCCAGTTATCAGTCAAATCTTGCTCAACGGCGACTTGCTCGACGAGTCGTCTGCCGGCTTCGGCGGGGCGGATAATGGCGTCGAAGACGCGGGCGGACTCTCTTGATCCGTATACGAGGGTGAAGACCGCGCCACCGGAAGAGGGCCACTTCGAGCACAACGCCCTCGGCCGTCGCTAATTCGGAGAGACGACGCAGAGCGCGGCGCAGGCGGACGGGACTGTCGGATTCGAAAGGGATGGATAAAACGTTACGTAACGACTAATTATTTTTAAGCTGATACTTTAAGGAAGGAACCCGAATCGAACCGCTCGCTCCCGCGTCCCGCGCCGCCCTCTTGCTCGTTTTCTTAATCTTACTCCGCCGTGAAATGAAAACGTTGGTCGTGAAGGGCCAGATGACTCGTGGTCGGCTCGCTCCCGCTCGCCGCTATCCGTTACAGAGGGGGGCTTTGAACTGGCGTTCCACTCCATGTCTGCTTCGACAGACTCTTTGTCTGACTGACCCCTTCGGCTGGCTCGGGCCGAAAAAGGGGCATCGATCAATTTGTCATCTAACGGATCACAACTGTTGCCGGACCACTTGCTCCCGTTCGCGGCTACGGGGCTACGGATCGGGTGGTTCCAGTTGGGGGGGCCTAGGTGGTGGGGGCGGGGGAGGACGCCGATCCGGTTGGATTCGGGGCTGATTTCCAGCGGGCGATGAGTTCGTGACTGCCCACGTAGAGCACAGGGATCAGCACCAGCGTGACCAGGGTGGAGGCGATGATGCCACCCAGCACGACTCGGGCGAGGGCCGCTTGGATTTCGGCGCCCGGACCGAAACCGATCGCGAGGGGAGCGAGACCTAGCACGGTCGTGAGCGTCGTCATCAAGATCGGCCGCAGACGGCGGATGCCCGCTTTCTGCACGGCGGAAATCAGGTCGAGGCCTTCGTCGCGGCGGAGCAAATTGATGTAATCCACCAGCACGATGGCATTGTTCACAACAATGCCGGTGAGCATCACCAGTCCCATCATACTTTGCATGTTAAGCGTCGTGCCGGTGAAGAGGAGGGTGGGCACCACGCCGATCAGCGCCAAAGGCACGGCGCAGAGCACGATTAGCGGATCGAGGAACCGCTCGAATTGGGCGGCCATCACCATGTAGATCAGTAGCAGCGCGATGATAATCGATAGCTGGAAGTCGGCTGCGGACTTGGCCTGCTCCTCGTAAGCGCCGCCGAAGTAGAGCGAGAATCCGGGAGGGATCGATACCTCGCGGGCGCGTTCTCGAATCATTTCCACGGCGTCTCCCATCGCGATATCGCTCTCGAGGTTGGCCGTGATGAAGGTGATCCGTTGGCCGTCAACGCGGTCGATTTGCGGCGGGCCTCGACTGGCCTCTTTGTCGACGACGGCCGAGAGGGGGATGGTTTGACCGGAGGGAAGTCGCAGGGGGATGTTGTCAAGGTTTTGGCTGTTCTGCCGATCCTCAGGACGGAGCCGGACAAAGATCGGAAACTCGTCCCCGCCCACCCGAAAGGCGCCGGCCCGACTGCCGCTTAAGTTGGTCTGCAGTGTGGCGGCAACTTCGCGAATATTGAGGCCCAGTTCGGCGAGCTTGGCTCGATCAAAGATCAGGTTCTGCTCGGGACGGCCTTGGCGACGGCTCACCCGCACGCCGGTGACTCCAGGGAGCGTCTCGATGGAACGCTGGATTTCCTGAGCGATATCCTGCGCCTGATCCAAGTCGTAGCCTCGCAGTTGCATGGACACATCCTCGTTGCCGCCGCTCCCGCGAAAGACGGTGCGAAGAATCCAGAGTCCAGACTGGGAATCGACCCGAATATCGGCACCCGGAATGCGGCCATCGGCGACCTCGCGCAAGCGGTCGGCCAGTTCCGCGCTAGCCAGCGTGCGATTCGGAGCCATGGAGATTTCCACCTCGGCGCGTCCGTCGCGGATCTCCTGTGTCATGATATTGATTTGGTCCGCCGGGACGTGCTCGGCCACGATAGCTTCCAACTCCTTTAGGTAGCGATTCAGCACGGCGATGTTGGTGCCAGCGGCCATGCGGATATCCACATCGATTTCATCCGCATCGGTCTCGGGCGTCAGCTCGACCGGGATCAGAGGGAACGTGAGCACGGCGATGGCGACGGCCCCGGCGGCCCCCGAAACGATGCGAAGTTTGTGGCTCACTGACCACGCCAAGATGTGGGCGTAGCGTGTTTCAATTCGGCTGAACCGGGTGGGTTTCGCGGTGCCGGCCTCGGGGGCATCGTGCCGGAGCAGTTTGCTGGCAAGCATCGGCACTAACGTCAGGCTAACGAGCAGCGAACAAAAGAGCGCAAACACCACGACCAATGCCAGCTGTTGGAAGATCACGCCGGAGATGGTTTGCATGAAGACGACCGGTAGAAAAATCACCGTCGTGGTCAGCGTGGAGGCGACGATGGCACCGGCGACTTCCTGCGTGCCGATGAGGGAAGCCGTCTTGCGATCCTTCCCCTCCTCGCGCATGCGGGTGATGTTTTCGAGCACGACGACGGCGTTATCCACGACCAGACCGATGCCCAGAGCCAGCCCACCAAAACTCATTTGATTGAGGGTGAGCCCGTTGAAATAGAGCAACGCAAACGTCGCCACCATCGAGATCGGAATAGCGGCAGCGATGATGAAGGTAGAGGCGCCGCGACGTAGAAAAAGGTAGAGGATGCCGACAGCGAAGAGGGCGCCCCAACCGGCGGATCGCGCGACATTGTCGATGGAGTTTTGGATGAACGTGGCCTGATCCGAAACTACCATCAGATCGAGGTCTCCCCGTTCGGCATCGATGCGGGCGATTTCGGCCCGCACCGCCTCGGAAACAGCCACGGTGTTGGCCCCGGACTGTTTCTGAATGCCGAACCGTAGCATGGGTCGATCATTGATTTTCACCAACCGCGTCAGATCGCTGTAGCCGAGCGATACATTTGCCACATCACCGATCCGGATGGGGAGCCCGTCGTTGGTGGCCACGACGGTATTGCGAATTTGGTCGAGATCCGAGTATTCGCCCAGCGTCCGGACGTAGAGGGATTGGACACCTTCGATGACGTTACCGCCGGGTAGATTGACATTGCTCCGCTCCAAGGCCGCGCGGATGTCGGCGGAAGACAACTGGCCGGCGTTCATCCGGTCGCGTTTGAGATCCACCCGGACCTGACGATAGACGCCGCCCCAGACATCGACGGTGCCCACGCCGGGAAGTTGTTCGAATCGTTTACTGATGTCGCGTTCGAGAACGAGCGTGAGCTCCTGCAGGTCCCAGGAGCTAGAAGTCGCCCCGACGATAATAATCGGCGAGGTATCGGGATCGAATTTCCAGATTCGAGGAGAATCCGCTTCCGGGGGCAGTTCATCCGCCACGCGATCCAAAGCGGCCCGCACATCATTATTGGCTTCGGCGATGTCGGTCCCCCGGGTGAAGTCGAGGCTCACCCACGTGCGGCCTTCCTCGGCTCGCGAGCGCATACGCTCAACTCCGGTGACGCCTGACAGGCCGTTCTCAATCTGGCGCGTCACCATCAGCTCCATTTCCTCCGGTCCGACTCCCGCGTAATTGACCGCCACCGTGAGGGAGGGAAACTCGATCGGCGGCAACAGATCGACGGGCAGGTAACGGAGACTCGTAGCGCCGAGCGTAATGATGATCAGAAAGACCATCATGGTAGCGACGGGCCGTTTGACGGCGATTTCGGTGATGCGCATGGCCGAAAGGTCTTACGGATTGGCGTCGGCGGTGCGGCGGCCCGTGGCTTGCAGGACTTCGGTCAGTAAGTCTTCTCGGTTGAGGCTTTGTAGTTCCAGCACGTGAGCCCAGGTGACGGGACGGGCCCGGGCCTGCGATCGGCCGTCCGAGGAGAGTAGGTTCTGGCCGAGCGTGACGACCCAGCGATCGGGATCGAGGTTGGCGATGGCGATTTCGTTTTGACCGCGGGCGATGATTTCGAGCGGCCGCAATTCCACCGCCATCGGGGCCGAGAGATTGTCTGGCATGGCCTGCACCGCCGCCGGCTCCCAGTTAGTAGTATCCAGAACATAAATACTCTCGATGCCGGTATTGCGGTCCGTGAAGACGGCGCTGGTGGGGATCAAGGTGGCCTGTTCGCTGTCGCCGTAGAGGATATCGACCGGCATGAACATGCCGGGTCGCAGTTGCGCATCGGGTTTATGGATACGGATTTCCGCCTCAGTGCTGCGGGTGACTTCGTTGAGAAACGGAGAGATTCGGGAGACCGTGCCGACGAGGTTGAGTTCTCCGCCGACGACTTCACCGGCGACGATGCGCACGGGTTGGCCGACTTCGATGTAACCGATCATGGAGTCCGTGAGATTGACCGCCACGTGGAGTTGGCTGATATCCCCGAGCGTGAAGAGGGCAGTGGAACCGGAAACCTGCATGCCGACCTCGACGCGGCGAGCGCCGATCAGACCATCCACCGGCGCGCGCACAATGGCCCGGCCGAGCAGATCGGTGCGCTCGGCCAAGGTGGCGACGGCTTGTTCGAGTTGAGCCTCGGCCAAATCCACGTCGGCCGCAGCGGACTCGCGTTGAGCGGCGAGGGTTTCGAATTCGAGATCGGAGACGAGGTTGCGCTCATTGAGCTCGCGGGAACGTCCGGCTTGGGCATCGGCCTTGGCGAGTTGGGCTTGGGCCTGCCGCCGCCGGGCTTGGCTGATCCGGTAGCCGGCCTCCGCTTGGCGCATCTGTTCGCGGATCTGAGCATCGTTGATCCTGGCGAGCGGTTGGCCGGTCGTGACGGCGTCGCCGTTTTCCACCATGACCTCAGCGATGCGACCGGATAATTCGGGAAAGATGACGACTTGGTTGTCGGCGCGTAAGGTGCCGCTCAGGCGTTCCACCAAGGGGAGAGAACCGTAGCGCGCGGGCACCACTTCTACCGGGGGAGATCGGGGATCGGCTCGGGCGGTTTCCTCGGGCTCGCTACAGCCAGTGAGGCTGATCGCGAACACCACGGGGAGCCCGAGAAGCAGCGAGTAGGCAAGATACTTAGAAAGGTCGACCGAAGAGAGCACTGCGGGAAAATGAGCACAAACCAGGCTGATCGCAATGACGACCGCGTAATGAGCAGGTGATGAGGAAGTAACAAAAAAGCCCCGGTTCGCTGAGCGAACCGGGGCTGAGATGAATGAGTATATCGGGCTTAAAACCCGACCTACTTTAGTCCGCGAGGGCGGCCTGAGCGGCGGCCAGACGGGCGACGGGCACGCGGTAAGGCGAGCAAGACACGTAGGCCAGACCGAGCTTGTGGCAGAAGGCGACAGAATCCGGATCACCGCCATGCTCGCCACAGATGCCGAGCTTAATGTCGGGCCGGGTCTTCCGACCCTTCTCGATCGCGATTTCAATCAACTGTCCGACGCCACTTTGGTCGATCGAGGCGAAGGGGTTCTTCGCCATGATGTCGGCTTCTTGGTAAGGGCCGAGGAACGAGCCGGAATCATCCCGGGACATGCCCAGGGTGGTTTGGGTGAGGTCGTTGGTGCCGAAGGAGAAGAACTCTGCGGTCTTGGCGATTTCATCGGCGGTCAACGCGCCCCGAGGGATTTCGATCATGGTGCCGACGGAGTAGGAGACCTTGGTCTTCTGTTCCTTCATGACGGCCTTGGCCTCGGCGTGAACCGCGGCGACTTGGATCTCAAGTTCCTTGGCGAAACCAACGAGCGGGATCATGATCTCAGGCTTGGCCTTGATACCCTTTTTCTTGGCTTCAACGGCGGCCTCGATGACGGCGCGGGCCTGCATGCGGGTGATCTCTGGGTAGCAGATACCGAGACGGCAGCCGCGGAAACCAAGCATCGGGTTGAACTCATGGAGCTCAGCGACGCGGGTCATGATCTTCTCCACCGGAATCTCGAGGGTGTGCGCCAAGTCGAGTTGTTGCTCCTTAGTGTGGGGCAGGAACTCGTGCAGAGGCGGATCGAGGAAGCGGATGGTCGCGGGATAACCGGCGAGGGCCTTGAAGATGCCGAGGAAGTCTTGGCGTTGGAAAGGCAGGAGCTTCGCGAGGGCGGCTTCGCGGGCTTCGAGGTTGTCGGCGAGAATCATCTCGCGCATGGCGTCGATGCG
>Ga0075118_10001013_pt1 | contig 22077 bp, 25 predicted proteins | sample AntAceMetag02UKE_FD_69794 | JGI IMG/M metagenome (GOLD analysis project Ga0075118, IMG submission 69794) | Saline lake microbial communities from Ace Lake, Antarctica - Antarctic Ace Lake Metagenome 02UKE | ecosystem: Environmental > Aquatic > Non-marine Saline and Alkaline > Saline | place...
GGGCGGGGGGGACGCCCCCCCCCCCCGCCTATTCGGCGGCCTTCGCCTGCTTGGCCTCGGCGGCTCGAATACCGGCGCGGATGAAGTCGAGGGCTTCCTCGGTATCGCCCCAGCGCTTTACCTTGACCCACTTGTTGGCCTCGAGGTCCTTGTAGTGGGTGAAGAAGTGCTGGATCTGATCGACCAGGATCTTCGGCAGGTCGCGCCATGATCCGACATCGGCGTAGTAGGGGTGCAGCTTGTCAACCGGCACCGCCAGGATCTTCTCGTCGAGGCCGCCTTCGTCCTCCATGACCAGCACCCCGACCGGACGGACCCGAACCACCGATTTCGGCAGGATCGGCACCTGTCCGGCTACCATCACGTCGACCGGGTCGCCGTCGTCGGAGAGGGTGTGCGGGACGAAGCCGTAGTTGACCGGGTAGCTCATCGCGGTGTGCAGGAACCGATCGACGAACAGCGCGCCGGACTCCTTGTCCAGCTCGTACTTGACCGGGTCGGAGCCGAGGCCGACTTCGATCACGACGTTGATGTCGTAGGGCGGGTTGTGGCCGATGGCTATCTTGTCGAGTCTCATGTCCTGGCCCTCGTGACCTCAGAATGCTGCGCTGCAACATAACGGGCAAGGCGGCGGGATCAAGTGACTAATTGGGGGCAACGTCCCTGAGAATGTCGGCGATTACGTAGGTAGCCGCCGCGACCAGCACCACGTCGGTGCCGACCGTCTGCAGCAGGTACCCCGACGGAATCGAAAGTTGCGAGGTCAGCGCGTTGGGCACGCCCCTCTTGGCGATGCCCGGGGGCAGCGGTTTGCCGCGCGCCAGGTTCTTGGCGATCCCGGGTGGCAGTGCGGTGCCCGGCTGCGGGTGCTGCTGGAAGTAGCGGGCGATGGTGGCCCGGTCGTGGTCTGACAGAAGGGTGCCCGCCAGGGCCGCGCCCGCGGCGGCGCCGACGGCGACCGCGGTGCCGGTCGCGGTGACCCCGGTTGCGGCACCGGTGTGCTTGCCACCCTTGGCCTTGTCGGACTTCGCGATGCCGGCGCTGGCGCCGGCGATCGTCAGTATCGCCATCACGGCGGCGGTCACGAGGAGTCGAGGCGTCATGGTAGTCTCCTGGCGCAACGGTGCGCCCAACCACCATAGCACGCGAAAGGGCCGGCCCCGAGGGCCGGCCCTTCGATGATCGCGTACCGGCCGGCTCAGCCGGCGGCGGCGACGGCGCGCTTGGCCATTACCGTGATCAGATGAGCGCGGTACTCGGCGCTGGCGTGAATATCGGAGTTCAGGGTGCCGGCGTCGACCTTGATCCCCGCGACGGCATCGGGCGACCAGGTGCCGGACAGCGCCTTCTCCATCTCAGGCACCCGGAAGACGCCGTTCTGGCCCGAACCGGTGACAGCCACTCGAACGCCGGCGGCGGTCTTGGCGACGAACACGCCAACCAGAGCGTAGCGCGACGCCGGGTTGTCGAACTTCATGTAGGCGGCCTTCTCGGCCTTCGGGAACGACACCGAGACGATGATCTCGTCGTCGGCGAGGGCGGTTTCGAACAGGCCGGTGAAGAAGTCCTCCGCCTTCAACTCGCGGCGGTCGGTCTTGACGGTGGCACCGAGCGCCAAGCAGGCGCCCGGATAGTCGGCGGCCGGATCGTTGTTGGCAACCGATCCGCCGATGGTGCCGCGGTTGCGGACCTGCGGGTCGCCGATGCCAGCGGCGAGCGCCGCCAGCGCCGGAATCGCGGCCACGACCTCCCTGGACGTCGCGACCGCCGCGTGGGTGGTCATCGCCCCGATGGTCACCCCATTGCCGGATACGGTGACGCCGACCAGATCGCTGACCCCACCGAGATCGATCAGGTGCGACGGCTGGGCCAGACGCTGCTTCAGGGTCGGGATCAGGGTCATGCCGCCAGCCACGAACTTGCCATCGTCGGCGGCCTTCAGTGCGGCCACGGCGTCCGCCACGGACGACGGTTTCTGATAGTCGAATGCGTACATCGTCTCTCTCCTCGGGTCTCGTCCGTGGTCACTCGGCCGCGGCCGCCGGCCTGGCCTGATGGATGGTTCGCCAAACAGTCTGTGGGCTCGCCGGCATCGGCATGTCGCGAACCCCCAAATCCCAGAGCGCGTCGACGACGGCGTTGATCACCGCCGGCGGCGAGCCGATCGCACCGACCTCGCCGCAGCCTTTCACGCCGAGCGAGTTGTGGGCGCATAGCGTGACCTCGGTCCCGACCGAGAACGACGGCAGGTTGTCGGCCCGCGGCATGGTGTAGTCCATGTAGGAGCCTGTCAGGAGCTGGCCGCTCTCATCGTAGACACAGCCTTCCAGCAACGCCTGGCCGATACCCTGGGCGAGGCCGCCATGGATCTGGCCGGCCACGATCATCGGGTTGATGACACGGCCGACGTCGTCGACCGCCGTCATCCGCTCGACCGTCACCACGCCGGTATCGGGGTCGACCTCGACCTCGCTGATGTGGCAGCCGCCGGGGAAGGTGAAGTTCAGCGGGTCGTAGAACGCCTTCTCGTCCAGCCCGGGCTCGAGTTCCTGGTGCGGGAAGTTGTGCGGCACGTAGGCGGTCAGCGCCACTTGGCCAAACGCCATGCTTTTGTCGGTCCCGGCCACCGTGAAGTTGCCGTCCTTGAACTCGATGTCGGCCTCGGAGGCTTCCATCACGTGGGCCGCGATCTTCTTGGCCTTGGCTATGACCTTGTCGAGTGCCTTGACGATCGCCTCGCCACCGACGGCAAGCGAGCGCGAGCCGTAGGTGCCCATCCCGAACTGCACCTTGTTGGTGTCGCCGTGGCTGATCTCGATGTTCTCCAGCGCCATCCCGAGCTTCTCGGACACCAACTGGGCGAACGTGGTTTCGTGGCCCTGGCCGTGGCTGTGCGAGCCGGTGAACACCGTGACCGACCCGGTCGGATGGACACGGACCTCGGCAGACTCGTAGAGCCCGGCGCGGGCGCCGAGCGAGCCGACCACCGCCGACGGCGCGATGCCGCAGGCTTCGAGGTAGGTCGAGTAGCCGAGCCCGCGTCGCTTGCCGCGTGTCTCGGACTCCCGGCGCCTGGCCGGGAAGCCGTCGACATCGGCGGCCTTCAGGGCGGCGTCGAGCGTCGCGGTGTAGTTGCCGCTGTCGTATTGCAGGGCGACCGGCGTCTGGTACGGGAAGGCGTCGGAGGGGATGAAGTTGCGCCGACGGATGTCGACCTGGCCGATGCCCATTTCGCGCGCCGCCCGGTCGACCAGCCGCTCGATCAGATAGGTTGCCTCCGGTCGGCCCGCGCCGCGGTAGGCGTCAACCGGCACCGTGTTGGTGAACACCGCCTTCACGTTGCAGTAGATCAGCGGCGTCGTGTACACGCCGGCGAGAAGGGTGGCGTAAAGGTAGGTCGGCACGCACGGCGCGAAGGTCGAGAGATACGCGCCCATGTTGGCCTTGGTCAGGACCTTCAGGGCCAGGAACTTGCCGTCGCTGTCCATCGCCAGTTCGGCGTGGGTGATGTGGTCACGGCCATGGGCGTCGCTGATGAAGGATTCCGAGCGCTCGGCCGTCCACTTGATCGGTCGGCCAACCCGGCTCGAGGCCCAGGTGACGATCGCTTCCTCGGCGTAGTGGTAGATCTTCGAGCCGAATCCGCCGCCGACGTCGGGGGCGACCACCCGCAGCTTGTGCTCCGGGATCGACAGCACGAACGCGCCCATCAGCAGCCGGATCACGTGCGGGTTCTGGCTGGTGGTGTAGAGCGTGTACTCGCCGGACGAACGGTCAAATTCGCCGATCGCCGCGCGCGGTTCCATCGCGTTCGGGATCAGGCGGTTATTGACGATGTCGATGCGGGTGACGTGCGCCGCCTTGGCGAACGCCGCGTCGATCTGCGCCTCGTCGCCGATCTCCCAATCGTAACAGAGGTTGGTGCCGACCTGATCGTGCACCAGGCTCTTGTTCTCGAGCGCCTTGTTCATATCGACCACGGCCGGCAGCGGCGTGTAGTCGACCACGATCAGTTCCGCGGCGTCGCGGGCCTCGGAATAGGTCTCGGCAATCACCACCGCCACCTGGTCGCCAACGTGGCGGACCTTGCCTTGGGCCAGCGGCGGGTGCGGCGGCTCGTGCATCGGGGTGCCGTCGCGGGAATGCACCTGCCAGCCGCAGGGCAGGGAGCCGACGATCATGTCGGCGCCGGTGTAAACCGCGAGGACCCCGGGTGCCGCGACCGCCGCCGCGGTGTCGATCCGGTCGATCGTGGCGTGCGCCTGCGGGCTGCGCAGGATGTAGGCGTAGGTCTGGCCAGGACGGTTGATGTCGTCGGTGTAGTTGCCGCGACCGGTCAGAAACCGCTTGTCCTCGACGCGCTTCACGGCCGCGCCGATACCGGTACCTCCATCAGGCATGTCTCGCTCCCTGTAAGGCCGATCCCCGTTGATTTTTGTTCTGGGTGGGGTCGGTCACATCGTCTGTTGCGCGTGCTGAATCGCCTTCACGATGTTGTGGTAGCCGGTGCAGCGGCAGATGTTGCCCTCGAGCCACTCCCGGATCTCGTGCTCGGTCGCCTTCGGGTTGGTCTTCACCAGATCGACCGCGCTCATCACCATGCCCGGCGTGCAGAATCCGCACTGCAGGCCATGATGCTCCTTGAAGGCGGCTTGCATCGGGTGCAGTTCGTCGCCGTTGGCAAGGCCCTCGATGGTGAGGACATCGGCGCCCTCGGCCTGGACCGCCAGCATGGTGCAGGACTTGGCGGAGGACCCGTTGACGTGGACCACGCAGGAGCCGCACTGGCTGGTGTCGCAGCCGACGTGGGTCCCGGTCAGTCGCAGGTTCTCGCGCAGGAACTGAACGAGCAGGGTGCGGGCCTCGACCTCGCCCGAAACCTTCTTGCCGTTCACCGTCATGGTAACCGTGGGCATGCCCTCATCTCCCTCGTGAAGCGTACGATCGTGAGCGTGTTCGTTTATGGGTGTCGCGTCGGGCGAGACGAGCCGTCCGCCGCCCCTTTCGGCGACAGTCTCTTTCCCCGCCCGGCAGAGGTCAAGCGGCGAGCGCTGCGCCGGAGAAACCGTGGCTCGCAACGTTCTGGGCGCACTGTGCTGCACCGCATCCAAAGCCGTTCATCGAACGTACCTGTGGTATGCTGTCACAGCCGCGGTGCGACGGGAACCCTCGACCGGGACCAGCAGAGAAGGATTACCGAAGGGATGGCCGAGACGATCCGGATTCTGCAGCGACCGAAATCCCTGACGTCCCTGGCCGCCGAGGAAATCCGCGGACGCATCGTGCGCGGTGAACTGCGCCTCGGCATGCCGATCTCGGAAAACGCGCTGGCGCTGGAACTCGGTGTCAGCAAGACGCCGATCCGCGAGGCGCTTCTGCAGTTGAAGATGGAAGGGCTGGTCTCGATCCAGCCGCAGCGCGGCAGCTTCGTGTTCGACATGAGCGCCGAGGAAATCCGCCAGCTCGGCGAGCTCCGTGAGACCCTGGAGGTCACCGCACTCGAGCGCGCCATCGCGCGTCACCGCGAGCCGCTCGTGGTGGCACTCTCGGCGACCGTTGATGCCATGGCCGAGGCCGTGGCGGCCGGCGACGGTGGGCGATACCGGATTCTCGACGCCGGCTACCACCGCGCCCTGTTCGACAATGCCGGCAACCGCTACCTGGCCGATTGCTACGCTGGCTTCGCGTTCCGGATCCAGGCTCTCCGGGCGCGTCTGTGCAGCGATCCGGGACTCAACGCGGTATCGCTCGGCGACCATCGACGGCTGCGCGACCTGGTTGCGGCGGACGACGCGGCGGGCGCCCGCGTCCTGCTGGTGGCGCACATGCGCCGCACCATCGCCGACTACATGGAAAGCATGGGCAACGCCGCCGCCGCCGACTGACCGGCAGCGGCCGGCGCTGCTGACCGGTCCGCGGTCAGAACACCACCACGCTTCGGATCGACTTGCCCTCGTGCATCAGGTCGAAGCCGTCGTTGATCCGCTCCAGCGGCATGGTGTGAGTGATCAGGTCATCGATGTTGATCTTGCCGTCCATGTACCAGTCGACGATCTTCGGCACGTCGGTCCGGCCACGGGCACCGCCAAAGGCGGTGCCGCGCCAGGAACGGCCGGTGACCAGCTGGAACGGGCGCGTCGAGATTTCCTGGCCGGCGCCGGCAACCCCTATGATGATGCTCTCACCCCATCCTTTGTGCGCGCATTCAAGGGCTTGCCGCATTGTCTTTACGTTACCAATGCACTCAAAAGAGTAGTCGGCGCCGCCGCCAGTCAACTCCACCAGATGCGCCACCAAGTCGCCTTGCACATCTTTCGGATTCACGAAGTGGGTCATGCCGAACTTGCCGGCAAGGTCCTTGCGGGCTGGGTTCAGGTCGACGCCGACAATCATGTCGGCACCGACCATGCGGGCGCCCTGCACGACGTTCAGGCCGATACCGCCGAGACCGAACACCACCACCTTCGAACCCGGCTCGACCTTGGCGGTGTTGATGACCGCGCCGATCCCGGTGGTCACGCCGCAACCGATGTAACAGACCTTGTCGAACGGCGCGTCCGGCCGGATCCGGGCAAGCGCGATCTCGGGCAGAACCGTGTAGTTCGAGAACGTCGAGCAGCCCATGTAGTGGAACAGCGGCTTGCCGCCCATCGAGAACCGCGAGGTTCCGTCCGGCATCAGTCCCTTGCCCTGGGTGGTCCGGATCGCCTGGCAGAGGTTGGTCTTCGGGTTCAGGCAGTACTCGCACTCCCGGCATTCCGGGGTGTAGAGCGGGATCACGTGGTCGCCGACCTTCAGGCTCTTCACCCCCGGGCCGATTTCGACGACGACACCGGCGCCTTCATGGCCGAGGATCGACGGGAAGATGCCTTCCGGATCACCCCCGGACAGGGTGAACGCGTCGGTGTGACAGATGCCGGTGGCCTTGACCTCGACCAGCACCTCGCCGGCACGGGGCCCCTCCAGGTCGACGTCAACGATCTCGAGCGGCTTGCCGGCTTCCACGGCGACGGCGGCGCGTGCCTTCATCGAATCCTCCTCGCGGCGGTTGGGTTCAGCTGTTGGCGGAAACCAGGAACACCACCACGCCGACGGCGAGCGCCCCCCAGCTCAGCAGCACGGCCCAATGCATGCCGTGGTAGACGTTCTCCTCGGGGATGCCGAGACGCTTCATCTCTTCCTTCAGGGGATTGCTCGTCGCCACGGTGGTGGTCTCCTGGTGATGGTGGGAGGAAACGGCAGGGGCGGGCGCGGCGGCCGGAGCCACGGCGGCGCCGACACCGGCTTCTTGCGGCGCGGCGAGCGGCGTGGCGCGACTCGCGGCGATCGCGCTGAACGTCTCGAAGAAATCATTGGCGTACTTCTTGGCGGTCGAGTCGATCAGTCGGGCGCCGAGCTGGGCCAGCTTGCCGCCGATTGCCGCGTTGACCTCGAAGCTGAGCAGGGTGGCCGCACCGCCGTCGACATCGTCGAGCTTGACCTTGGCTCCGCCCTTGGCGAAGCCGGCGGCACCGCCCTTGCCCTCGCCGGAGATCGTGTAGCCGTTCGGCGGATCGATGTCGGACAGTGTTACCGCGCCGCCGAACTTCGCTTTCACCGGGCCGACCTTGACCGAGACCTTGGCGGTGAAGCCGTTGTCGCCGGTACGCTCGATCTCCTCGCAGCCGGGGATGCACTGCTTCAGCACGTCTGGATCGTTGAGGGCCTCCCAGACCGTCTGGCGGGGGGCCGGGATCGTGTGCTGGCCGGTCATGTCCATGGCGAAAGACCTCTCGTCGGGCGACTCGGGGAACGAACAGACCGATTAACAAATTTGCCAGGACACCGCCAGAACCCCTGGGCGCGTCCGACTGGCTCAGCTGCCAGTTCAGTCGGCGGAATAGCCGACGACCAGGATCACCAGCAGCAGCGCCGTCAGCCAGGCGACACCGTTGCCGACCCGGGTCATCCGGCCCATCACGCCGCTCGGACCGAACACGCTGGCGACTACGGGGATGCCGGCGGCGAGCAGGTCCAGGCAACCGGCGGTAAGCCGGTTCCAGGTCGCGTCGATGCCGCGACCGAGGCCGATCAGAATTCCGGGGAGCAGCCGGCGGTAGATCCACTCCACATCCGGAACGTCGTTGCGGCGGTCGGCGGGGTAGAGGCCGAAGCGGGTCAGGGCTGCGAACGCCACGACGCCGGCGGCGGCGAGCGCCACCACGGTCCCGAACGACCGTGCCGCGTAGACGGCGACCGGCTGGGCGTTCGGCAGCGCGTCGTGCAGCAAGCTTGGCCAGATCCCGGGAACGACGCACAGCACCGCCATCCCGGCCATCGCCGCCAGCATCGCGGCGGGAGCCTCGGCCACCCGGGTGACGCCGCCGCTGCCAAAGAAAGTCCGGTAGGGAATACGCGCCAGGGAGATCATGAAACCACCGGCAACCCCGACGAGCAGGGCGAGATACGGGATCCCGCCGATCCCGGCCGCGGCCTCCAGCACCAACGGCAGCGCGGCGAAGCCCACGAACAGCGGCAGCCCGGTCGCCGCCGCGCCGATCAGGTAGAAGGCCGCCGTCAACGGCATCGTCCGGCGCAGGCCGCCGAGTTGCGACGCGCGGACCGTCCCGGTGCGCTCCAATACGGCGCCCAGCGCCATGAACTGGAGGGCGACGGCTAGGGTGTGCGTGACCGCCAGCGCCAGGGCGGCGTCGAGCGCGGCGTTGCTGCCGATGCCGACGGCCATGACGATGGCGCCGAGCTGGCTGTTCAGCGCCCAGGCCAGCGCGCGCCGGAGATCGTCCTCGAGCGCCGCCGCCAGCAGCGGCAGCACCACCATCGCCGCGCCCACCCAGATCAGCGCCTCGGTGCCCGGGTAGGCCCGGATCAGCGCGTAGACGGCCAGATTGGTCGTGAACACCGACAGCATGACGGTCCCGGCGGGCGAGGCCTCGGGATAGGCGTCCTTGAGCCAGCTGTGCACCAGAGGGAACGCCGCCTGGATCGCCAGCGCCGCCAGTATCAGCCCGACGCCGGCGGTCCCGGCGGGCAGGCGGTCCAGCGCGATCGATCCGGTGGCGTGGGCGTACATCACCACCCCGGCCAGCAGCAGGACCACCGCCGCGACCTGCACGACGGCGTAGCGCAGCCCGGCGCGCAGGGCCCGCTCGCCGCCGCCCGACCAGACCAGCAGGATCGATGCGATGGTCGCGGTTCCCGACAGCATCATGAAGGTCAGCAGATCGCCGCAGTACACCGCCGCCGTCGCGGCACCGGCGAGCACCAGACCGGCGGTGCGCCCGATCCGCCCGTTTTCTCCCCACGCGTAGACCGAGCCGAGGAAGGCGATCGTCAGGAACACCGCGGCGAACAGCCGGGCGCTCGGGTCAACGCGCAGGATCTGCAAGTCGAGCCCGGCTGCCGACAGGGCAATGTGGCTGCCATTCGTCAGGCCGACGGCATAGGTCAGCGCGGCGAGGGCCGCTGCCGGCGCGTACACCCGGGCCAGCGCCGGGGGCAGCCACGGCACCAGAAGCGCCGCCGCGATCAGGGCAATGCCTGGGTTGGAGGCGAGCAGGGCGAGATCGGCAATCACAATCATGACGGCTCCCGTCGCACGGCGCGCGACCTACTGCACGATCGGACGCAGGAGATCGATCACCGCGTCGGCGTAGAAGAACAGGACGAAGCATCCGGCGGCGGTCAGGCAAGGCGCCAGAACGCACAGGAACGGGGCTTCCTGAATGCCGCCCGCGCGCGGCGCGGCGGCGGCGCCGACCGATTGCGGGACCGGACCCGGGGTTGGCAGGAAGAAGCCGCGGGCGACGATCGGCAGCAGGTAGGCGACGTTCAGGAGCGAACTCCCGATGTAGACCATCTCGACGGCTGTCAGGTGTCCCTCGACGGCGCCCATGCCGAGATACCACTTGCTCCACATGCCGATGAACGGCGGCAGGCCGATGATGCTCAACGCGCCGATCAGGAACGCGGCGTAGGTGAACGGCATGCGGCGGCCGAGGCCATCCATCTCGCTGATCAGCGTCTTGTGGGTCGCCACGTAGATCGCGCCGGCGCACATGAACAGGGTGATCTTTCCGAGCGCGTGCGCGACGATGTGCAGCGAGCCGCCGAGGATTCCGAGCGCGTTGGCCATCGCGGCCGCGAGCACGATGTAGGCCAACTGGCTGATCGTGGAATAGGCGAGCCGGGCCTTCAGGTTGTCTTTGGTCAGGGCGATGACCGACGCCGTCAGCAGCGTGAACGCCGCCGCGAACATCAACCAGTCTGCGGCGCCGGTCTCGGCCAGCAGATCGATCCCGAAGATGTAGACCACGACCTTCAGGACCGTGAACACGCCGGCCTTGACCACCGCCACCGCGTGCAGCAGGGCGCTGACCGGGGTGGGCGCGACCATCGCCGAGGGCAGCCAGAGGTGGAACGGCATGAGCGCCGCCTTGCCGATGCCGAACATGTACAACGCCAGCAGGAAAGGCAGCAGCGTCGGGTCGATCTTGTCGCGCAGGATGCCGCCGGCGGTGAAGTCCAGCGTGCCGGCGACCATCCAGGTCCAGATGATCGCGACCAGCTGGAATCCGATCGAGGTGCCGATCAGCAGCCCGAGATAGACCCGCGCGCCCTGCTTGGCCTCGGCGGTCTCCTTGTGCGCGACCAGCGGATAGGTCGACAGCGTCAGCGCCTCGTAGAAGATGAACAGCGTGAACATGTTGCCGGCGAAGGCGATGCCCATGGCGCTGGCGATGGCGATCGTGAAGCAGACGTAGAACCGGGTCTGGTGCTTCTCGTCGTTGCCGCGCATGTAGCCGATCGAGTACAGCGAGTTCACGATCCACAGGCCGCCGGCGACGCAGGCGAACAGCATGCCTAGCGGCTCGACTTCGAGCACCAGCGGCAGCCCCGGCACCACCTCGATCAGGGTCACCGCCGGCCGGCCGCCGGCCAGCACGTCCTGCAGAAGAGCGTAGACCGTGAACGCCAGCAGTCCGGCGGTGACCAGCGTTACCGCTTCGCGAAGGTTCGGACGGCTGCCAGTCAGCGCCACGAAGACGCCGCCGAGCAGCGGCAGCAGCAGGGTGGCGGCGAGCAGGAACGACGGGCTCATGGCGTGACCCTCAACAGGCCCATGGCAGCGGTTCGCGCGACTTCGACGGTGAAGTCGGCGTCGACGCCGAACCAGATGTTGGCCAGCACCAGCACCCAGGTCGGCACCAGCATCGACAGCGGCGCCTCGCGCACGACCCGGCCTTCGGGAGCGTCCTGCAGGTACGCCGCCTCGACCACCTTCCAGACGTAGATCACCGCCAGCAGGGAACTGCCGACGATCACCGCCGCGATCGGCCAACGGCCATCGCCGAGGGCGGCGACGATCAGGTGCCACTTGCTGATGAAGCCGACCGTCAGCGGGACGCCGATCAGGCTGAGCCCGCCGATTACAAAGGCGGCCATGGTCCAGGGCATCTGTCGTCCGAGGCCGCGGACGCCGCGGAGCGTGACGTCGCCGACCCGCAGCATGACGCAGCCGAGCGCCATGAACAGCGCGCCCTTGATCAGCGCGTGATTGAAGAGGTGCAGGATCGAGGCGGTGAGGCCGGCAACGCTGCCATAGGCGATGCCGAGGACTATGTAGCCGAGCTGCGCGACGCTGGAATACGCCAGCAGACGCTTGATGTTGTACTGGTGGATGGCGGCAACGCTCGCCGCCACCATGGCGACCAGCGCCAGAGGCAGCAGCACGTAGTCGAGCGTCATCGCCATGAAGCCGTAGTTCGGCTCGAACACCATGAACAGGAAGCGCAGCAGGACGTAGACCGAGACCTTGGTCGAGGTTGCCGCCAGGAACGCGGTGGCTACCGACGGCGCGTAGGCGTAGGCGTTTGGCAGCCAAGTGTGCAGTGGGAACACCGCGAGCTTCAGGCCGAGGCCAACCACCAGGAACGCGAAGGCGACGTGCACCGTGCGGTTGTCCTGCAGCGCCGGCACCCGTTCACTGAGGTCGACGATGTTCAGCGTCCCGGTGACCATGTAGAGCATGCCGACGCCGATCACGAAGAACGTCGCGCCGATCGTGCCGAGGATCAGGTAGTTGTAGGCGGCCGACAGCGCCCGCCGGTCCATCCCGGCACCAGCGGCGACCAGGGCGTAGGTCGACAGCGACGAGATCTCCAGGAACACGAAAACGTTGAAGGCGTCGCCGGTGATCGTGACGCCCAGCAGGCCGGCCAGGCAGAGCAGGAACGCCGTGTAGAACAGACCGTGCTGGTTGGCCGGAATCTCGGCCTCGACGCTGCGACGCGCGAACGGCATCACGACGGCCGCGATGCCCGACACGATGACCAGGACCGCCGCGTTGGTGGCGTCGACCACGTACTCGATGCCCCAGGGCGGGGCCCAGCCGCCGATCTCGTAGCGGATCGTGCCGTCGGCCAGGGTGGCCTGCAGCAGCGCCAGCGAGGTGGCGAACGCCGCCCACGTCACCAGGGTGGTGAACCCCCATATCACCGTACCCCGGCGCATCAGGAAGCAGAGCGGCGCCGCCAGCATCGGCACCACGACCTGCAGGATCGGCAGGTGCGGCATCACGGACGGGATCAGCCCGGCGGTCATGGCTCGCGCCCTTCCCGATCGGAGGCCAGGTCGACACGCTCCATCTCGTGGATCTCGTCCTCCTCGATGGTGTCGTAGGCTTCGCGGATCCTGACAACGATCGCGAGGCCGAGAGCGGTGGTCGCGATGCTGACCACGATTGCGGTGAGGATCAGCACGTGTGGCAGGGGATTGGAGAACGTCTCGTCCTTGCCGGTCAGGATCGGTGCCGTTCCGCCGGTGACTTTGGCCAGCGAGATGTAGAACAGGAACACCGAGGTCTGGAACACGTTCAGGCCGATGATCTTCTTAACCAGGTTGCCGCGGGCAACGACGATATACAGACCTGTCATCATCAGGACGACAATGATCCAGTAGTTGTACTTTCCAAGGATCAACTCGAGCATCGTCACCAATCCTCGTCGTCGATCTCGTCGGTGCGGCCGGCGTATGCGAAGAACACGAGCGCCATCACGGCGGTCACCGTAAGGCCCACGCCGAACTCCACGGTGATGATGCCGACATGCTGGCCCGTGGTGTCGTTGGGAAGCAGGTAGTCGTAGTCGAGGTAGTTGCCGCCGCCGATGAACGCGGCGTAGCCGACCAGGGCGAACAACAGCACGCCCGCCGCCGCCATCACGGTCAGGACTGCCGGGTTGAACACGCGCCGGGCCCGGTCGACGCCAAAAATCAGCGCGTACAGGATGATGGCGGCCGCCACCAGGGCGCCGGCCTGGAAGCCGCCACCGGGGCTGAAGTCACCGTGGAACTGGACGTAGAGCCCGTACAGGATGATGAAGGGGATCAGCAGTTTGGAGACGACCCGAAGGACCAAGTGATGCCTCATGGCCGGCGCTCCGGCCGTCGGGTGCCCGATTCCTCGTCGTCGGGGCGGCGGCGGCCGATCATCAGCAGCACGCCAATCAGCGCGGTGAAGATCACCACCGCCTCGCCAAGAGTGTCGAAGCCGCGGTAGCTGGCCAGGATGGCGGTCACGATGTTCGGGATCTGAATGTCGTCACGGGTGCCGGCGATGTACTCCGGCACCACGTGCAGCATGCCGGGAGAGTTCGGATCGCCGAACGCCGGCATGTCGACGGTGCCGTAGAGCAGCAAGGCGCCGGTCACCGCCACCACCACGAACGGCGGCCAGCTGAACCCCTTGTGGGCCTTTTCGCGCCGCCGGGTCAGGGTGAGGGTGCCGAGCAGCAGGACCGTGGAGATCCCGGCGCCGATCGCCGCCTCTGTCAGCGCCACGTCGACCGCGTCCAGCTTCACGAACAGCGCCGCGCACGTCAGGCTGTAGGCCCCGGACAGCATCGTCGCCGTGAACAGGTGCCGAGTGAACACGATGGCGATCGCGGTGATCCCGAGCAGGCCCATCAGAACCATGTCGACGAACATTTCCACCGCTCAGCGCTCCTTCTCGGGCAGGTCCTCGTGGGGAACACCGAGCGGTCGCAGCCCGACGGTGTAGGCGGCGTTGGCGAGCGCGTGGGTCGCGGTCGGACTGGTCAGCAGGATCAGCAGCAGGACGAACAGCAGCTTGACGGTCACCAGCGTCCATCCGGCGAGCAGCATCATGCCGATCAGCATCAGCGACAGGCCGGCGGTGTCGGTGATGCCGGCGGCGTGCAGCCGGGTGTAGAAATCGGGCAGGCGCCAGATGCCGAACGATCCGATCAGCACGGAGACGGTGCCGAGCGCCAGGAAGGCGCCGGCAGCAACCTCGATCACCAAGTTCATCGCGCGCCCTCCGCCTTGTCCTTCGGCGTGCTCGCGACGCCGAGGTGGCGGTAGCGGAAGAACTTCAGCATGGCGATCGTGCCGATGAAGTTCACCAGCGCGTACAGCAGCGCGATGTCCAGGAACTCGGGCCGCCCGGTCAGGAACCCCATGGCGGCGATCAGCAGCACGATCTTGGTGCCAAAGCTGTTCACCGCCAGGGCCCGGTCGTACAGGCTCGGTCCGGCAATCGCGCGGATCAGCACGATCAGCATGGCCACCAGCAGGCCGACGGTTGCCGCCGCGATCATCATCAGCGGGCCCCAAGGGCGGTCACCCGTTCGCCCATGTCGCCGCCGGTCACCCCGTCGGCCGCCGCCTGGGTGATGGCGTGCACCAGGAACTCGTCGCCAACGATCTCGACGGTCACGGTGCCCGGGGTCAAGGTTATGGAGTTGGCGTAGATCACCAGCCCGACATCGGTGGTCTGGGTGGCCTTGACCCTGACCATCCTGGGGCTCAGCGGCATCGTCGGGGACAGGATGATCTTCGCCACGTCGACGTTCGACTTCACGATCTCGACGAGCAGCCAGATCCAATAGCGCACGATCGGGAAATCGACGCGCAGGGCGACGCGCTCGCCGTCCTGGCGGTCCATCCGAAGCGTCAGATAAACGGTGACCAGCACCGAGACCGCGCCGAGCGACAGCAGCAGGATCGAAGTGAAGTAGCCCGACAGCAGGAGCCAGAAAGCCGAGAGGCTTGCGCCCAGGATCACCGCGTGAAGCATCGCGCCTCGTTCCCCTCCTACCGTCCCCGCGCCGGCGCCGGACTCGCCGCTGGCAATTCATGCCACAGGTCCGACACGCAAGCCAACCCTGAGGGCGCCGGGACGTTGCCCTCGCCTCGAACGGCATCGGATGTGGTGGTGACACCGCGCGAATGCAAAGGGCTTTGCAAAAATAGGCATGTAACGCTGACCCAATTGATTCAGAAAGATCCTCTACGGAGATCGAAATGAACGGTGTGAACATTCATGAGGGCCACTGGCGCAATAAAGCGCCGATGGCGGGACCACCACTGTTCGAGCTGTCGATCTTCGGGATGCAATGCCGGGCGTGAACGCCCGGCGCGCCACGCTCTCATCGTTCCGGTGGCCGGCGTGCCGGTCGAGCAGGCGGTGACCGTTGCCGACCTGTCTGGCGCCGACGAGATCTGGATGACTGGCACGCCAGCAGGATTCAGGCCGTGGCCGGGTGGGGACCGCGCCTTGCCGCCGGGACCGGCGTTCCGGCAGGCCCGGGAACTGTGCGGGCAGTTCGTCGAGACCTGCCGGTTCGTTGAGCCTGTGCCGTCTCAGCGCACGGTGATGGCGTAGGTACTGGCCGGCGGCAGGGTGGATATCAGGCCAGCTTCCATCATGAAGGCGGCCATCCGCTCGTACCGCCGTATGTCGAGGGCCCCCGGGCGGAGCGCGAACCGCGGCAGGGTGTCGCGCCACGCCCGGCGGTTCAACTCGTCGTCCACCTCGGGGTGGTTCTTCACGAACAGCGCCCAGGCCTTGTCGGGGTGGTTGATCATGTACTGGACGGCCCGTTCGGTGGCGTCGAGGAAGCGGGCGAGGCGGGGATCGTCGATGCTCTCGCGGTGCGCGACGTAGATCAACTGGTCGAACGGCGGCACGCCGTGTTCCTCGACGTAGAATGCCCGGCCCGGCCGGCCGACGATGTCCATCTGGTTCAGCTCGAAGTTGCGGTAGGCGCCGATCACGGCGTCGACCTGTCCGGAGATCAGCGACGGCGACAGCGAGAAGTTCACGTTCACGAGTTCGACGTCCGCGATGGTCAGCCCGACGGTTCGCAGCATGGCGCCCAAGGTGGCCTCCTCGGTCCCGGCCACCGAGAAGCCCACCTTGCGGCCCTTCAGGTCGGCGAGCGTCCTGATCGGCCCGTCAGCCAGCACGGTCAGGGTGTTCAGCGGCGTCGCCACCAAGGTACCGAATCGCACCAGCGGCAGTCCGGCGGCGACCTGGAGGTGGAGTTGCGGCTGGTAGGAGATGGCGATGTCGGCCTTGCCGGCGGCCACCAGCTTCGGAGGGTCGTTGGGGTCGGCGGGAGCGATCAACTCGACCTCGAGGCCCTGTTCGGCGTACAGGCCCAGTTCCTCGGCGACGATCAGTGGTCCGTGGTCGGGGTTCACGAACCAATCCAGCAGGACGACGAGCTTGTCGGCGGCCTGGACGGGCGCGGCGGTTGCCGTGGCGGCGAGTATCGCTCCGGCGAGGAGCGTGGGCAGCAGGCGCATTCGAGATCTCCCATTGGACATCAGGGGCTTTCCTCCGACTCGCCGGCCTGCCAGGGCATGGCCCGTCGCAGGATGGCGTCGACGGCGGTGTAGAGCGTGACCGCCAGGACCGCGAGGGTGAGGAGGGCGGCGAACATCAGGTCGATCTGCATGCGGCCGTTGGCGTGCAGCATCAGGTAGCCGAGCCCGGCTGACGACCCCACCCATTCGCCGACCACGGCGCCGATCGGCGCCACGGCGGTGGCGACGCGCAGGCCGGAGGCCAGCGCCGGCATGGCCGCCGGCAGCCGAACCCGACGGAACAGCCGCGTCCCGCCGCAGCCGAGGGTTCGCGCCGCGTCGATCCAGAGCGGCTCGACCCGGCGCAGGCCGTCGTAGAAGGCCGAGGTGACTGGAAAGAAGATGATCAAGGCCGCCATCGCCACCTTGCTGGCCATGCCATAGCCGAGCCACAGCACCAGCAGCGGGGCGATCGCGAACACCGGGATCGCCTGGCTGATCACCAGCACCGGCAGCAGCCACGGCCGGATCGCGCGGACGGCGTGCAGGGTGGTCGCCACGGACAGGCCGAAGGCGGATCCGATCAGCAACCCCAGCAGGATCTCGGTGATGGTGATGCTGGCGTGGTGGAGCAGGATCGGCGCGCGCTCGATCCAGACCGTCACGACGCTCGCCGGGCCGGGCAGGATGTAGGGCGGCGCGGCGGTGGCCCACACCACGGCCTGCCACAGCGCGACCAGTCCGGCGGCGATCATCAGGGGCCGTGCCAGATCAAGGATGCGCGTCATGATCGGTGACGGCGGTCCCGGGCGGGCGATGCGACTGGACAGGGCGGGCGTTTCGCGCGGGCGCGCATCATTGCCTCCTTGCTCCCTCCGCCGGCGTGACCCGGATCAGGTTCGTGGGGTCGTCCGGTTTCCCGGACCTCTCAGCCGCCCGATTGCGGCTCCCCCGAAGTGGCACGTCGATCATGCGGGGGCGGCCCCCCCTTGGCAAGCGCCGTTGTGTGCCGCAGTTTTGCGGCCATGGACGTTGCCCGCCCGCTCTCCGCCCTGCCCTCCGGGATGCCGCCGACAACACCGTACCGGGTGCCGCCGGACGTGACGGCGCGCCGGGATCCGTCCTGGACGGGCTTCGATGCAGGTTCCCTGCCGCCGGCGTTTCCGGCGCGCCCGATCCTGGTCGGCAACGAGATCTACCGGCACTCGGTCTACGGTGAACGCCACCCGCTCTCGATCCAGCGGGTCACGCCGGTGATCGACCTGGCGCGGGCCCTCGGCTGGCTCGACGGTTCGGCATACCTGGAGAGCCCGAGGGCCGGCCTCGAGCAACTTCACCGCTTCCACGACGCCGACTACGTCGCGGCCGTGGCCGAGGCGGAGCGCACCCGCGAGGTGCCTGAGGCGGTGCGCGAGCGCTACAACATCGGCCGCAACGGCAATCCGGTGTTCGCCGAGATCTTCCGGCGGCCGGCCACCTCATCGGGAGCCTCAATTTTTGCCGGCTCGGCGCTTGCCCGGGTCGAGCGCGGCATCATCCACTCGCTGGCCGGCGGGACCCACCACGGCCGCCGCGGCATGGCCTGGGGCTTCTGCTTCTTCAACGACCCGGTTCTGGGCATCCTGGCGATGCTCGACCACGGCCTCGGGCGGGTCGCCTATGTCGACCTGGACGCCCATCACGGCGACGGCGTCCAGGACGCTTTCCACGACGATTCGCGGGTTCTGACGGTATCGCTGCACGAGGACGGGCGTTGGCCGAGGACCGGTCCGCTCTCCGACCGGGCCGGTGGCATGGCCCGCAACCTGCCGGTGCCGCCGGGCCTGAACGACAGCGAGTTCGCCGCTCTGATCGGCGCGGCGGTTGTGCCGCTGGTCGAGCGCTTCTTTCCCGACGCGCTGGTGATCCAGACCGGTGCCGACGGTCTCGCCGACGACCCGCAGGCCAGGCTCGACCTGTCCAACCGCGCGCTTTGGGATGCCGTTGCGGCGCTGGTCCCGACGGCGCCCAGGGTGCTGGTGGTCGGTGGCGGTGGCTACAATCCCTGGTCGGTGGCGCGCGCCTGGACGGGGATCTGGGCGACGCTGAACGGGATCGACCCGGATGTGGCTTTGCCCGCCGGTGCCGAGCGCGTGCTGCGCGAGCTCACCTGGAACCACAGCCGGGGGCGGAACCCGCCCGAGCACTGGTTCACCACTCTCGCCGACCGTCACAACCCGGGGCCGGTGCGCGACGAGATTCACCGGATTGTCGAGGCGGTGCTGGCACCATGAAGACCGTGCTTCTGATTCTATCGCTGCTGTTCGGAGGTGCCGCCGCCGCCGCCGCTCAGGAGCGCGTAACGCTGGTCATCGAGACCGCCGGCGGCGGCCGCCATGACTTCCGGGTCGAGATTGCCGACACCGACCCGGCGCGCGCCCAGGGGCTGATGCACCGTCGGGAACTCGCCGCCGACCACGGCATGCTGTTCGTGTTCGATCGCCCACACACGATCACAATGTGGATGAAGAACACGCCATTACCCCTTGATATGATTTTTCTAAGCTCTGATGGAAAGATCGTCGACATGCATCGGCGGGCGGTGCCGTTCTCGCTCGACACGATCGCCTCGCAGCGGCGCGCCCGCTACGTGCTGGAGGTCATCGGCGGCACCGTTGATCGGCTCGGCCTGGCCGTCGGCGACCGGGTGTCGGGGGCCGGGATCGGCGGTTAGCGTTTGCGCGCCAGGGTGAGTCCGTCGCCGATCGGCAGCAGCGCCATGGTCACCCGCTCGTCCGAGCGGATCTTGGCGTTGAGCGCGCGAATGGCGAGGGTGTCGGCGCTGCGGTCGGTCTCGTCGACCACCGCGCCGCCCCACAGCACGTTGTCGACCGCGATCAGCCCGCCGGTGCGGGCCAGGATCAGGGCGCGCTCGTAATAGGCGTCGTAGCCCGGCTTGTCGGCGTCGATGAAGATGAAGTCGACGGTCCCGCCCCAGCCCACGGCGATCAGCGCATCGAGGGTTTCCACCGCCGGCGCCAGCCGCAGATCGATTTTCGCGGCGACCCCGGCCTGCTCCCAGTACGGCCGACCCACCGCGGTCCACTCCGCGCTGACATCGCAACACACGAGCTCGCCGTCGACGGGGAGCGCGAGGGCGGTCCGCAGTGCCGAGTAGCCGGTGAACGTGCCGACCTCGATGGCGCGTCGCGCGCCGATCAGTTCCACCAGCAACGCCAGCGCGTTGCCCTGGTCGGGGGCGATCTGCATGCCGGCCGACGGCAGCGCCCACGTGGCCTCTCGCAGGCGCCGGCCGATCTCGGGCTCGCGACCGCCGAGATCAATCACGTAGGCGTAAAGGCGGTCGTCGAGAGTGAGGGTGCGCGGCGACATGGCGGGGCTCCGGGTGCGGGTGAGTTTGCATCCTGGCGTTGGCGCCATGATGCGCAACATCTTCGTCCCGCTTGCGTCGGTGCCGGATATTCCTATGTTGGTGCCGAATTCGGGGTGTAGCGCAGTCTGGTAGCGCATCTGCTTTGGGAGCAGAGGGTCGGCGGTTCGAATCCGTCCACCCCGACCAACTCGCGAAGCGCCGCCGCTGGCCGGCGCGTCGATGTGCACAGGGAGCGGCGGCTCATGCGGGTCCGAATTTACAAGCCGGCCAAGAACGCCATGCAGTCGGGCCGCGCCAAGACCAAGAACTGGATCCTCGAATACCGCGCCGAGACCGCCCGCATTCCCGAGCCGCTGATGGGCTGGGTTTCGGCCGGCGATACCACGAACCAAGTTCGCATCCCGTTCGAGACGCGTGACGAGGCGGTCAGCTTCGCCAAGCGCCACGGTTTCGCCTACACCGTGGTCGAGCCCCACGAACGCAAGCCGAAGCCGAAGGTCTACGCCGAGAATTTCGCCTTCGACCGCAAGATCAACTGGACCCACTGAGGCAAGGGCTCCCGGATCAGGCGCCCATAGCTCAACTGGATAGAGCACCCGCCTTCTAAGCGGGCGGTTGCAGGTTCGAGTCCTGCTGGGCGCGCCATCCGCTCACACTGATCCAGCCCTCGGTCAGTTGCTGGAGTCGGCGATTACTTCGATCCAGTCACCGTCGAAGTCGGTCGATTCGACTACCTTGTAGTCTGCCATGAACCCGTAGCGCTCGGCTGGCACCACCATGGTGTCGCTGGCCGGGTCGCCGCGGTGGACGTTGCGGTTGAGGTGGTAGAGCCGCCGGGTGCCAAGCGCCTTCATGGCCGCCCCGTAATAAGCGTGGTTGCGCTCGTCCATGTGCTGGAAACTCATGGTGTTGATCGCCAGATCGACGCGCACCGGCAGCGAGGCGAGCCGCCAGGGCGGGACCATCCAGGCTTGCTTGCCATCCCCGGCCCGGTCGCCGTCTTCCCAAAGGCCGGCGACTTTTTCGCCGTACAGCGAAGTCAGATAGGTGTGGGTCAGCACCATGTTCACCGGCAGATCGGTGAGCAAGTAGGTAACGTCCGGTCGAATCGCCAGCAACCGCGAGGCGACTGCCCCGAAGCCGCCGCCAATCTCCAGCACGACGCCGCCGCGCGGCACCAGCGACGCGATCCGACAGGCGTAGTAGGCGGACTGCAGGCTTTTGGCAGTCGCGGTCCCGACCCCCGGAAGCTCGACCGTGCGCGCTCCGAAGCGGTCGTCATCGGCGACCGCCGCCTCGTACCAGTCAATCCCGGGCGCCCCGCGCCGGTACAGGCGCGTGAGGAACCCAAGGAACTGGCGGTTGAGATTCGACCCTAACACGCTCCGCTCGGCATCGGTGAAGTCCGGGTAGAGCCGCGAGAAGTCGAGCGGCGGGAAGTCGCCTGGCCTGTCAGGTACCGTCTGGGTTCCGCTCGACACCTCGGAGCGTCGAAAGTTGGCGAGACGCGTGTGATCGAGCGGGAAGCGGTACTTGCTGACCTCGACCCGCGATGGCGTCCAACCTTCGCCCGATCGGCGTGCCATCTCGTCGAGCAGCCGGTCGTAGAGCGTCACGCCAGCGTCGATGTCGACCGGGTGCAGGCGGCGCGGCGGCAGCGGGCGAGGGCGGCGGGGAGTCGCGGCGCGAAGCTCGGCCCAAAGGCCGTTGGCGCGGAGCAGGTAAAGGAGGTTGCCTCGGATCCTGCGGTTCGTTGCATCGAGCACGCAGGATCGGCGCGCGGCCAGGATCGCCGCGGCCGGATCGATCGTCTCGTACGCCATGATGAAGGCGTCGTAGCTGGCCCTGCGCTCGGGGGTCTGGATGAGCGCCCGGCGCAGTTCGGCGGTGGATGTGTCCGTCATGGGTCCGCTCGCTGAGGTGTCCCGGTGTTGCCCTGTCGCCGCGCCGAATGCAAGCCGCAGACGTTAGGCCGGCAGGGCAATTGGGTGAAAGAGCGCGTGACAGTCAGGTGAAGCTCTGAATCGATCGGCGGCCTCCGGTTCGGCATGGGAGGTCACGATGGAGCGGTGTGTTGCGTTCAGCGAGGCGATCGT
>Ga0075118_10001017_pt1 | contig 22036 bp, 14 predicted proteins | sample AntAceMetag02UKE_FD_69794 | JGI IMG/M metagenome (GOLD analysis project Ga0075118, IMG submission 69794) | Saline lake microbial communities from Ace Lake, Antarctica - Antarctic Ace Lake Metagenome 02UKE | ecosystem: Environmental > Aquatic > Non-marine Saline and Alkaline > Saline | place...
AGATCGGGTGCATACAGTTCCGGCTCATCCTCAGCGGCCTCGTCGTCGAGGATCGGGGTGAGGCGGGTCCCATCGCCAAGATTGCCAACGCCACATTCGAGAGATTTATTGATGCAGTTGTCGACCAGGATGTCCATGATGGCCGGGTCCCATCCGTTCATCCAGTCCGCGTGGGTTGAATAGCCACCGGGGCCATCGGGATACATGTCTGAAGACAGTCGCCATTGATCCGATGGGCCAGCCTCTTGCGAAATGTAGAAGGCAAAGTTGTAGGAAATTTCAGGGATGGCCACCGGGTGGGTATCGGGGCAGCTTCCGGTGCCAACGAAGGGGGCGGTCGCCTCGATGGGATACGCCATATGCGATCGATGGTCGGGGGAGTCCAGGTTCAGCCCATCCCAGCATTGGGGAAACACGATGCGCACCTCGAGGGCGTCATCAAGATCGCACTCGGGAATGTAGGCAACGTGGTCCATGGGGTCGCCGGGGTCAAATTGGGGGCCGGTGGCTACCCAGTCCTCGCATCGATATTTGGCGATCTGCACATCCTGGGGCACGCGTGACTTAGCGTTTCCCGCAATCATTCTAAGCCCGGCGGGCGGTGCTTGGATCTCATCGGCCGGAATGTGAAACCCACTCTTGTAGTAAAACAGGACGTCGTCAAACTTCATTCGCTCGCCGAATGCGTCGTAGATGGAGGGCACCCAGTAGGCCGACCGGTTCAAGCCCGCACCGTCGCAGGTGGTTTCGGATACCTGCATGAGACTGTCGATGGTGGAGTAAGCGTCGGTGCTGGGGTTACCAAAGTAGACATGCTCGTGGGTGGCGTTGGGTTGGTTCGGAAAGACCAGCGGGTCATCAAAGTTGATGTGGGATTCCAGGCACAGGGTGCGAAAGTTGCCGGTACCGTCGTCGCGTTCGCCCACCTCTTCGATGGCGGGAATCCGACCGTCCTGCAGATCATTGGCTGCGGATGCAGGAGACAGGGGCAGCAGGCTGAGACCTAATGCCATACCGGCTGCGATCGTTGTCAGGGACCGTCCTCGACGTGTCATGGCCGGAGGCTAGCAACGCCCCGTCTGGGATTCTTGCTGAATATCAACGACGGGTGTACCCAGCGAAAATGTGTGCAAGACGTGCGGCTCAGCGGGCTGTGAGTCCTAGGGCTGAGGACCTGAATGAGCCGGTTTGGATGAGTAGGTCTCCGTGAGTGAGTCGTCGCAGTGGTGCATTTTCGTCGTCCATGGGTAAAATCCGATGTATGGGTATGCGTGTAGCCAGCGCTCCGCTGCTGGGTCGACTACTACTTCTGGGTGTAGTGGCGCTCGGGTTGGTCGGGATGCATCATCTGGTTGCAGTCGGATGCGCTCAGCTGGGCATAACTTCGAGCAGCCATGCCAGTCATGGACAACCTGGCGTGGTCGCAACGCATGTCACCCCACCACCACAGGGCTCAGGTGTATCGGTTTCGGTCGCGCCAACGTCTCTTGGAGCACAGTTGGAGCAGACGCCAGTGTCCGGCGGTGTCGCTGATGCGGCCGCTGCTTGTCTTGCGGTGTTGCTACTGGCTCTTCTTCTACGGCCCCCAGGCATCACCGCTGCATGGCAGCGGACTGTTTCACGGTGGCGCACACTTCGTGCGATAACGGCTGGCCGCACATTGGAGCCACCAAATCTTAGGCAACTGTCGATCTCTCGAACGTGATGACTGCCGGGCCTTCGCAGCTTTTGCTCAGGCACTCAGGCACATTTTCTTACGTTTCTCATCGATCGATTAACGATCCGGTGGGGTTGAGTCGATAGGAGTTCTCAATGCATGCTTTTCGCGTGTTAGGCGCAACCGTCGCAGCACTTCTGGTGTTGAGCGCTTGTGGTAGTTCGACTGCCAGTCGTGGGGATGCGGACACATCAGACAGTGTGATGTCAGATAGCAGTGCGTCTGCCGATGCCATGTTTGCTCAGATGATGATTCCTCATCATGAGCAGGCGGTCGTGATGGCAGACCTTGCCAAGAGTCGAGCTAGTGATCCTGATATTCAACGATTAGCGGGTGAAATCCGTTCTGGTCAGGCACCTGAAATTGAACTCATGAGTTCGTGGCTGGATGAGTGGGGAGTACCCAGCATCGATGGCATGTCAACCATGGGTACACATGACGGGCACGGCATGACGGGAATGCTGACGCAGGCCCAGCTAAACGCGTTGGTTGACAGCACCGGACCGGCATTCGATCGGTTATTTGCCGAATACATGATCGAACACCACCTCGGTGCTATTTCGATGGCCGAGGGTGTGCTGGTGAGTGGGTCTGATCCGCGAGTAGCCCAACTTGGACGCGAAATCATTATTGCGCAACAGTCAGAGATCCTGCAGTTGCAGGCATTTATGAGCGGAGAGGAGGTAACGGGAGTCGCTGCGGTGGTCCTCGCACCTACCCTCGCCCACGTGCACGGCGCCGTTGTGTCAGGTGCACAGACTTTGCTGGTGGGCACGCATGACGGAGTGCACGAGGTAGATGTGCAGTCTGGCGCAACCAAGCCGGTGGGGGAGTCGCGCGATGATTTTATGGGATTCGCGGGAGGTTCCCTAGGCACATTAGTTGCCAGTGGGCATCCGGGGATCACAAGTAGCGCCGCGAATCCTCTGGGTCTGATTGCCAGCGATGATGCCGGTGTCACCTGGCGCGGCGTGAGCCTGCAGGGCGAGGTTGACTTCCATGTGCTGGCGGTCGATGGAAACCGGATCGCAGGCTGGGATGCTCGGGGAGCGGTTCTGTATTCCGGTGATGGCGGCCAGACATGGGAAGCCGGGCCAGAGGTGCTTCCCACCTCGCTGGTGTGGTTTAGCGGGCGTTTGTGGCTAGCCACGACCGATCAGGGTTTGGTGTCTTGGTCACCGGGTGAGGAGTCGGTTCGAAGTGAAGACGGCGTGCCCGAAGCGGTCGTGTTAGCTTCGGCAAGTGACGGCGACGCATTGTGGGGGGTAGACCGCAACGGAGCGGTGTATCGATCAACCGACGGTGTCGAATGGGCTGCAGCGGGCAGGGTTTTGGCTCTGGAGGCCTTCACCGCCACGGTTGATGTTGCCTACGCGGTGACGCCGACTCGCGTGCAGATCATTCGGAACTGATCAAGGGATCTCGAAGGCAAAGCGTTGCGTGACGCGATCGTGACGGGGTCGCTGTAAGGCGACTCGACGGATCCCGGCACCTCCACAAATGAAGCGGCCCACGGTTGATCCCCTGGGTCGTTTTCATTTGTTTGGGGTGGTGTTGTCGGGAATCGGGGAACTACGAAACTCAATTGCGGGGTGGGCTGGCACAAATGTTCCAGCCCCTTTCGGTGTTAAGGCTTCGCTGGAGGCTTGTGCTGCGTCACTGTCATCAGGCCGTCACGCAGATCGGGTGGGGAGATAACCGGTGGTGGCGATGACGGGCAGGCTGCCGTCGGGGGTGGTGGTGGTACCGACGAGAGTGGGAAGCGCGAAGTTCGTCTTTCCGTCACCGCCGAAAGAGTTGCCGATCACGGAATACAGTGCCACGTTTTGACTAATCGGGATCAAGGAGCCATCGCAGATCGCCCAACCACGGGCGGGAGACTCATCGGTCGTGTAGTCGACTTCGCCCTCAAAGGGGTCATCCGGTACCGAGAAGTCATCGAAAACAAGTGGTTGCGGGGGGAAACTGCCGACGGACAACATGTACGGCGTCAGCCCGGTGGGTGCCTCGGAGCTCAGATCGGGCATCGTGACGGCCGTGAAGCTAGCGTTGGCCGATCCCCCCGGGTACTGGGACACCAGATAGGCGAAAGATTCGTCAGACACGCTGACGGTCTGACCGACGCAGGCAATGGCATTCGCCATGCCGGTGCTGTCCCAGGTACTAGTCCATAAGAAGACGTCACCCATATTGCGGCTCATGTGGTGGGCTCCTGACGGTTGATGACGGCACTGTAGATCCCCGGCCGCACCTGAGACAGGAACAGGGGGATCGCCGGGGTGCCCGCGCTCTTAATCGTCACGAGTCCGTTGCCTAGCGGGCTGCCCTTGGTCTGGCGGAACATGACCTCGAATGCGTTGCGGGTGAAAATGTCACCGCCGGTGACAGAACGGATAGGACGCCTCGCTCTGACTACCAGGAGTGCCGAGCCTGCGGTCCATCGTGATCTGCGGCGAAACATGCCTCGTCGGTACAGGCGGTGGTTCATCCTGGGCCCGCTAGGGGTGACCGTGCTGGTCGGTGTCGTGTTCGATGCGGAGACCGAATTTCCGGAGAATGCGACTACCGCCAAGCCTGCAACGGCTGCACCTGCCCCGGTGAGAAACGTGCGTCGCCCAAAGGTAGTTGTGGGGTTGTCCGGTGAATTTGTCACGACATGATCTAAACACGATGTTCTGGGCGTAGAGAAGCCGCCTGCACGGTGGTTGTTCGGCTTTCGCTTGGATGTCGCGCGCAAGAATGAGGTGGTGTTGGACCAGCCGGCCGATAGTCGCCTCTTTAGTGAGCGACCCGGGCGCACGTCTGTGCCGGTCACCGATGCGATAACCCAAACGAACGTCAAGGTTCTTGGTCAATCCACAGCCGATGCGGTCGCCAGCCTGTACGAAACCTCAGGTCAGGCGGTGCAGATGGCGGCGGCTAATGCGGTGTACGCACAGCAGCAGGCCAACCCTGCGACTAGCGCTGAGATGTCCTCTGCCGCGCAGGAACTCCTCAGCCTCACCGGGGGTCAAGGAGTTCCCGGGGCCAACACACCTACCTCATAGCGATTACGGCCGAGAAATCTAGGACGAGACTCCAGAAAGGTCGTGGATCGCAGAAACAATCTCGTCGGGGGATTCCCAGTTCAACATGTGACCTGCCCCGGGCACCCAACGCAGTTGTGCTCCAGGAATTCCTTCGGCCAGACGTGTGGATTGGCTCGGTGGCGTCAACGTGTCTTTCTCGCCGCACAGCACGATGGTGGGGATCGATATCTCCCCGAGCCGGTCACCGCGGTCCTCATCACCAAGCGCCCGCATGATGGGAATGAGCGGCGGGTGATCGGTGGACCGGAATACCTCAAGAAAAGCTTCGCACATTGCCGGTGACGGGTTATCTCCACACAGTGTTGTGGCGAAAAGCATTCCGGCGGTGTCATTCACGGCGATCTTGGCCGTGATACCGGATTTAATCAACGGGATCTGGACCTTATTTTGTGGCGCTCCACGCAGCACATCGCCGGCGAAGGTCGACATCAAAATCAACCCGTTGAGTCGCTCAGCAACACCGGGCACGTCCACGATGGCGGCGATCGCGAGGAACCCACCCATGGAGTGGGCGAGCAGTATTCCCTGCGTTACGTCGTAGTTTTCCAGCACCGCGAGATAGTCCCCGGCCATTGCCTGCGTTGAGATGCCATCGGATCCGATCGTGGACTGTCCGTGACCACGTTGATCGAAGGCGATCACTCGGTAGCCCCGATCAAGGAGCATGTCCCATACGACGCTCCACTCCACCACGCTGCAGTAGATGCCGTGGGCGAAGACAACCGTGGGGCCCTCACCCGCGGTCACGGCACGAATGACTGTGCCGTCAGGTCGCTCGATGAAACTCGTCACACCATGGGGTTCGGTTCGAATCAGATCAGCCGGGTAGGGATCCGCGGTGTTGCGTAGGTGGTCAACCTTGCGGCGCGCGGCGAGGGTTGCTGCCCCGGCGGCGGTCGCGATGAGTGAGCCTGCAATCACTGTCTTCTTCATCCACGCCATCCTGCCACGGGATAGCGAGTGGGGTCAGCTCATTGACCACCGAGCGAGGTATCGACAAGGTGCTAGCGTCAAGCCGTGACCGGCATACTCTCCATCGCTGCTGTGCTCCCGGGGCATCGCTACACCCAGACAGAAATCACCGAGCCCCTCGTAAAGAGTTTCGGTGGCGATGAGAAGACCGCGGCTGTTATTCGGCGAATCCACGGGGCAACCGGGGTCGAACACCGCTCGTTGGTGATGCCCATTGATGCCTATCCCGGGATCGAAGATTTCACGCATGCCAATCAACTCTTTCGCGAATACGGCCTACCGCTCGTGGTCGCGGCCACCCAACAAGCCCTCGACGATGCCGGTGTTCGCCCCGCCGAGGTGGACTATCTGTTTTTCACCACGGTCACCGGTGTGGGGGCTCCTTCGCTGGATGTAGAACTAGCCCAGGCGATGGGATTTCGTTCCGATGTTAAGCGCATACCCAGCTTTGGATTGGGGTGTGTGGCCGGCGCCGCGGGTATCGCGCGGGTCCATGATTTTCTTCGCGGCGACCCCGGTGCCATCGCTGTTCTTGTCTCCCTCGAACTGTGTTCGCTGACCATTCAATGGCACGACGTGTCGATGGCCAACATTGTGGGCACCGGACTTTTTGGTGACGGTGCCAGTGCGCTGGTCTTCGCCGGTGATGACCGACCAGAGAAACCCTTCGCTGTTATTCGCGGCACCAGAAGTGCCCTGTACCCCGACTCGAATGATGCGATTGGCTGGAACATCGGCTCCTATGGGCTGCAGCTGATGCTCACCCCCGCCGTGCCCGAACTCATTGATCGACACCTTGCCGGTGATGTGGATGCACTGCTGGTAACTCAGGGCCTGAACCGCGAGGATGTGCACGAATGGCTCGCCCATCCCGGTGGTCCCCGGATCCTCGAATCATTTTCTGAAGCCCTCAATCTGGCACCCGGTGATCTTGCCACCAGCTGGGAGGTGCTGGCCGATATGGGCAACCTGTCTTCTAGTGCAGTGCTTCATGTTTTGGAGCGACACGTGAAACACCCCGCCGGTCATGTCGGGGTGCTCTTTGCCCTCGGCCCCGGAGTCAGTGTCGAGATGGTTTTGCTGGAGTGGCGTTGATCGCCTATTCGCTCTTTGTGCTGGCCACCGGCCTTGAACGGCTCTATGAAGTAAAGATCTCCAAGCGCAACGCTGCCATCGCGATGGCTGAGGGGGGCAAAGAGTTCGGGCGGGGGCAGTATCCGTGGATGGTTGCCCTGCACACCGGGCTCCTGGTGGGTGCGGTCGCTGAAGTGTGGATTTTTGATCGCCCCTTCATCATCTGGTTGGGCATTCCGATGCTTGTCATTGCCATCGCCTGCCAGTTCGGCCGCTACTGGGTCATTTCGGCCCTGGGGTGGCAGTGGAATACCCGGGTCATCGTGGTGCCGGGAGCACCACGCGTTCGACGCGGCCCCTACCGCTTTCCTTGGCTGCGCCATCCCAATTATTGGATCGTGGCGATCGAGGGCATCGCCCTGCCGATGATTCATACCGCCTGGATTACCGCGATCACCTTCACCATCCTTAACGCCATCCTCCTGCTCGGGTTTCGTATCCCCTCAGAAAACAAAGCGCTAAAGAGCCTGACGTGATGGGCACTCGAGTGGCGATTGTGGGAGGCGGGCCCGTGGGTCTTGCGGCCGCACTTTTCGCTGTGCGCGCCGGCTTGAATCCGGTGGTAATCGAAGCCAAGGACCGCGATGGGGATAAAGCGTGCGGCGAAGGCCTGATGCCCGGGGTGATGCCGCTGCTCCACGAGTTAGGTCTCGATCCACCCGGCCACGACCTTCTCGGGGTGTCCTACCGACAAGGCACACAGCAGGTGGATCATCTATTTCCCGGCGCTCCCGGCCGTGGAGTTCGGCGCACAACGCTGGTGGAAGCGATGCGGGTTGAAGCCGATCGACTCGGTGTTGAACGGATCTGGGCCCGCGTTGAGGGGCTTACCCAAGACGCAGCAGGGGTGCAACTGCAGTGCGCCGGGAATGATGCTGTGAATGCCGACTATGTGCTGGCCTGCGACGGATTGCACTCCACGATCGCGCGTGAATTAGGGGTTGCGCAGCAGCGGTCGAGGAGACTGCGGCGTTATGGGTTGCGCCAGCATTTTCATTGCGCCCCATGGAGTTCGATGATTGAGGTGCACTATGCCGGTGACGCCGAGCTCTACATCACCCCGGTAAGCAGTGACACCGTGGGTGTGGCGGTACTCGGCCCCAAGGGCATCAACCTCGAACAAACAATTGCCCGGGTACCACAACTGCAGGCGCGCCTTGCCGGGGCCGCCCAGGCATCGAGTCTGCGCGGTGCCGGTCCCTTCAACTACCGGGTGCGCCGCGCTCAGGTAGGGCGAGTGCTCCTCGTAGGGGATGCGGCCGGCTATGTGGATGCGATCACCGGTGAAGGTTTGCGCGTGGGGTTTGCCCAGGCGCAAGAAGCGATCGCGGCCGTTCGCAGCGGCCAACCATCGTCCTATCCCAAGCGGTGGCGCGCTGTGACGCGAGAGTTTCGGGTACTCACCCGGGGTCTGGTCGTGGTGGCCTCATCCCCGCTGCGTGGTTCGATCGTGCCACTCGCACGTAGGGCACCCCGACTGTTTGGCAGCATAGTCAACCACCTGGCACGTTAGCAATGCTCGGCATCATTGTGCGCTCGAGCCATCCAGCTCCCACCTTCGCGGTGACCACTCTCACGCTGCTGCTCACCATCGCCTTTGGCCTGCCCCCTCTTTCGGCCGCGGTTATCGTCGTGGCCGTCTTCTTCAACCAGATAGCCATTGGTCTGAGTAACGATGTGATCGACCTGTCCCGTGACCAGCGCGCAGGACGCACTGATAAACCATTGGTAACGGGGGCTTTATCCACCTCAACCGCATGGTGGATTGTTGCCTCCTCCACGGTGTTGTCGCTGACCCTGTCGGCCCTGGTCAATCCATTTGTCGCCGTGTGGCAGGCGGTGTTCCTCGTGTCGGGTTTTGTTTATAACGCCGGACTCAAATCCACTGTCTTTTCGGCTATTCCCTACGCTACGGGTTTTGCCGCCCTGCCCACCCTGGTCAGTTGGGGTGCGCAGCCACCCGGTTGGCCAGGCTGGTGGGTGATGCTGGTGGGCGCGATTTTGGGCGTGTCTGCCCATTTTGCCAACGTGCTACCTGATGGTGACAGCGATCGGAACGAAGGTATTCGCGGACTTCCGCAGCGAGCCTCATCCCTAACGACAGCCAAGGTTCTTGTTTGTCTGACAGCACTGTCGTCGATTATCTTGATCTGGCAGGCCGGTGCATCGGCTGTGTGGGTGACCATCCCGCTGGGCGTTGGCGCCATCGCTGTGTCAGGTGCCGCGGCATTCCTAGCTCAGCGCAAAAAAGCCACCCATTGGCCTTTCCGACTCTCGATGGTGGCCGCGGGTCTCATCGCTATTGGCCTCATCGGAGCTCTACGAGCGGGCTAGGGAGGACTTCATTGCACTGGAGGAGGTGGCGAGTGAAAACCGCATCGCCGCGCAACGGATTTCACACGCGGCGTGCAGCGTGCCACTAGTTTGAGGTCAGGCGACTGTAGGCACCATCAAGGAGCGACCGTGGACCAAAAATCAGCACAGGACCCTGTGGCATACGGTCATGGCGGGCGCAGGGTCTTAGTCGTCGAGGATGAAGATTTCACCCGAACTGCGGTATCCCAAACCTTGGAAGCAGCCGGGCTCGGCGTCGTTGCTGTTGCCAGCGCGGCCGAAGCGCTCACTGCCTTGGCGACGCATGACCCGCACGCACTCCTCACCGACTTGAACCTTGGCCCCGGCCCAAGCGGAGTGGACCTAGCCCGCAGGGTTGCCCTTGAGCGGCCCTGGGTTGGCATTGTGGTGTTGACCGCTCACAACTCTGTGCAACTTGCGGTGAGCGACCGGGAAGGACTTCCGCTAGAGGCTGTGATGTTGGTGAAATCCCAACTGGGCTCCATGGACGACATCGAACGGGCCATTGACCTGTCCATCTCCCAGGCCGGAAGGCTGCCACCGGCAACGACCGTAGATGCCTCGCTGCCCGTGCTCTCCTCCGTTCAAGCCGATACATTACGGCTGATGGCCCAGGGACTTTCCAATGCCGGCATAGCAGAGCGCCGCGGCACCACCTTGCGCGCCGCCGAGGCATCGGTTCAGCGCACACTGCAGGCTTTAGGCATAGAGTCTCGACCCGATATGAATTCCAGAGTTCTTGCGGTGCGCATGTGGCAGGCGGGCGAAGTCTCTGTTCGTTGATCGCGCACTGATTCTGCGGGTGCTAGGCAGCCGATGGGCATTGTCTATCGGTCTTTATGCAATTTTCACCCCGATGTTTATGCTCGGCATTTATACGCGCTCCGGTCCAGACGCTGGTGTGGTTGACACGTGGCAGCGCCTCGCTACCTCGGCGTTGGCGCCACTTGCCGGTTTCGCCAGTTATGCGCTTGCCGTAAAGATTGGGCGATACTGCGGCATCGGGTCGCGCTTGTGGCTACCACCTATGCTGTGGTTTTCTGCCGGAGTTCTCACGTCTCTTTTCGCCGCTGCGCTGCGAGGCCTATTCGTCGGGGAAAGTTCCTGGTCTGCCCTAAACCTCCTCACCGGTGGGCTTTTCACGGCTCTGTCCATCGCAATCTTGACCGTTGGTACGTCTTCCCTTTCCGATAGGCAGCGGCAGCGCCAGATCCTTGCTGGTCGGACAGAACGACTCGTTATCTTGCAAAATCGGGCCCAAAGTTACGTCCGCTCGCAAACGGTAGAGCTGCTCGATGTAATTGCCCGCATAGTGACACCAGAAATAGATCGCCTGCGTGCCCAGATTGAATCGGTGGGGCCCAATCCCGGTAGGGAACGACTTCGGCAGTTGCAGCAGGAGGTCGCCCACCATTCAACCAATCTCGTGCGCCAGGTGAGCCATGAACTTGCACCGACGACGCACAATGTGGACACAGCGCAAGTGACTCAGCAACTCGGTTTGCGTGAAGTTATACACCTGGCCTCAGGGGCCAGAGTTGACTCGACGCTGACCGTATTGGCCGCCGCCCTGCTCTTCATAGCCCAGTTCAACCTCGGCTGCGGTGGAGTACCGGCGACAGCCACGGCAGCGTTTCTGATTGTCACTGTCAGCCTTGGGGCTGTAGGAAGATTCGGTGTGCTGCAGCGTGGCCCGTACAGCCTGTTGTGGCTGGTGGTCTCGGGCGTTGTCGGATTCGCGGCCTACCGATTTGTACTCGTCGGTGGTCCGCCAGAATGCGCATGGGCACAAAACAACGTGGAGTCAGGCATCGCAGCCGTAGTCGCCGTCCTTGCATACTTAGGGCTCACCATTTTGGTTGAGGCTTCACGCCAAGCAGCGTCTATGGTACAAAACCTGCAGGTAATTAGCGAAGATATTGCTGCCGTTACTCGACGGTTCAATAAGACAGGTGCTCTCACTAACGAGCAGGTGTCGAAAATTTTGCACGGGCCCATTCAGGGCAAGTTCGCAGCCGTGTCCCTCGCCCTGCAAATCCATCTGGAGGAGTTAGAAGCAGGGGGCCGGCCTTCTTCCAGTGAATTGCAGCGGCGCGTCGTCGAATTGCTCGATGAGGCCAGCCACGATCTGCTCATGTTGGAAGATGTCACTGCGGCTCAGCGGGTGAGGGCCGATAGGCAATTGGCCAACCTGGGCCGGTACTGGCAGGGATTCCTCGATGTGGAAGTGGATGTAGACGAAGGCGCCCGAGATTTCCTCGACGCCAATGCTGATTGGACGACCATTGTCCTCCAATGTGCGGAAGAAGCGATCACCAACGCAAGCCGTCATGGCAGTGGCCGCAATGTCAGGGTGCAATTGGAACTGCAGCATTCCACCCGCTTGCTGCTGCGGGTGACCGATGATGGTCAAGGCCTGGATACGGATACGACGCCGGGTTTTGGTCTGAGCGCAATAGCAAAAACCGGTGGCACGTGGAAACTTTCTCCACGTGCCACCGGTGGGGCCGAACTATTGATCGTGTGGACGTTGCCCTAGTCAGTTGAAGTACTGCTGGTAATCAGCGTAGGCAACCTTGCCGTCGTCGGTTGCCTCAATGGCATCCACGACCTCGGCGGGGATGTCGGTCCAAAACGCGGGCATGTTGGCGGCAATCTTTGGATTCAAGGCATACAGCAGGAGAAAGTTGGCAAACCAGATGGACGGAACCATCGCCATGCCGACCGTTGCAGTTGAGCCATCTCCACGAGTGTTTGCGACCAGCTCCAAGGGCTCAGAAATGCCCTGCGACCGGGAAGCGTAAGGGACCTCAACAGTGTAGGCAGAGGAGTACAGCTCCTTGAGGGTGTCCTTCGCGCCGTTCTTGCGCATCCACTTACCCATGTAGCCGCACGGAATTCCCGGCGGTGGGGTGGTCTCGGGGAAACGACAGATGACGTTAGGGGCAATAATCCAGTTGACCTGGCGCACCGGTGAGGTATCGATGGCAGGGCTGCTGAGATTTCCATCCCGGTCCACGATGAGCCCGTAGCTGGCGAGGACGATTTCGGTGCGCACACCATCAATGTCGCGATAGAGCGGATTGGCCCTGGTGTTGGACAGATAGATGGCACTGGCGTCGATCAGTTCCGCAGCCTTGCGTGCTGCGGCATTACCGCCACCCTTACCCTTGCCCGCGATCAACTTGGCGTACTGCGTCTTGGACAACGCCTTGTCTTTAGAGAAACCCAGCCTTGCTGCCAGAGCATCAGCACGCGCCTGGCCCAGTGGCATGTTGACCTGGCGGTCGCGCTTATTTTCTTTCGGCGCCAGGCCCAGATATGCCTCCGGTCCAGCAAAGGGCTGCTCCCAGCCGTACATATTGCCACCGCTGGCTGATGCGGGGGAACCGACAGCGATCGGGACTACCACCAAGGCGCTCGCGGCAGCCATGGCGATGAGTCGCTTTTGGATAGTTCGTACGGTCATGTGTTACTCCTTATCGTGGGGAACCTGAATTGCAGACTGCTTTGTGCGCTGATGACCTGGTTTCATTGACGATTGGACTCATTGATGATGTCAGGAATCACGTATGTGGTGGGCAGGCCATCGCCGCATCCGGTCGTACCGGCGGGGCATGGAAGAACGGAGGGCGGCTGGTTTCCGGCCTGCGGGTAATACATGCGCAGGATGGGCTGAATATTGGAATCTAGCAGGCTGGCATCAGGGTAAACCGATTGCAGGTACGCCTGTGATGGGGTCGGAATCCAGTTGGTCGCTGGCACGCCCGCGGGCAGTGCCGGTGCCATCCAAATGGTGAATGAGCCATCGGCGTTGGGCTGCAATCCAGGGTTGCCCTTCTCGTAGGACTCGATCTGCAGCGAACCAAGTTGGGACACTGGCTGAACAATCCCGTAACGCAATGGCTCAACTTCTCGCTGGGCCGACGTGAGGCCAATGATTGCACCCTGCGGGGTTGGCGTGGCGCCATTGACCTGCTGGATGGGTGTGCCCTTGGCAGACAATTCCTGCTGCCATGTCTCGGCGATGGGGAAGGTGTAGGAGACCTCATCGATGCCCGGGATGGTGCCGGCGGCGTTCACCACCGGCGAGGTGGCGATGAAATAGGAACGGTCGGGCTGTAGCTGATCGCTGAATTCCGCTGCATTGTCCCCAAACAGGATGGCCGTTCCCGGCCGAAGTGGGCCGACGTCTGAGGCAAGAACCGTGATGGTCGATGCTTCGGTGTCGATCGACACAATGGTCGAGTCAGCATTGGAGTAGGCGGTATTCAGCACGCTGGCTTGGGAAATGAACGGTGCGGGTGCTTCGGAGAAATCAGGTTGATACACCGTCAGCGACCAAAAACCAAGCGCTTCACCACCGGGCCCCTGCGTGATCGGCGGCAGGATGCTGTCGGCAGGTAGTTGGCTGTCCGCAGCATCGGGCGGTAGGAAAGTAACGCTGTAGGTGTTGTCGCCGTTGAGCGGACTATTTCCGCCGAGTTCACGAATTTGGGTGGCATAGAAACCATCGGTGGGCAGATTGGGGAATCCACCGGCGTAAATCGCCGATGCCCGATTGAGGTATCCGGCACGGGTGTTCTTGTAGGTGCCGAACTTGTCCGTTTCGTTCACGTAGAGCCAGTAGTTGGTGGCGTCGGTTGTGGCCTGCAGGAGCCGTGCTTTTGCAGCAGTAAGACCCCTGGTGAAACCTGTTTGCAATGCGTTCAATTCCGCGGTACCCCAACCCTTGGGAACATTGAATCCTTTGGCGGTAAGCCCAATGGACTTGAAGTTCCTTAAGGTTCGTTGCTGACCGGCGGAAGGAAGATAGTAAACCCCATCAAAACCGGGCTGCTCCACAACGTAAGGCGGCAGGTCTGCGGCAAGTGTGCCACCGATTCCGGTGCGGTTGGTGGGAATGGAACTCAACCTGAGGGCAGCGCCCACCTGTTCGAAGAAGGGCACTGCTGTGTCGGGAACATTACGCCATTTCGCGGCCCGCTGTTGGCGCTCCTCGGTCACCGGTGGGATACTGTAGGCATCAGGGCCGGTCGGGTACACCGGCGCATATCCGTTGCGCTTGAACGCTTCCAGGGTGTTCACAGCATATTTCTTCGCCACATTTTCAAATGAGGATGCGAAACTGCGCGGATCCGACGGCGGTGCGTTTGGATCACCCAGCACCCGTGCCAAAATTTCGCCTCGGTTAGTGCCGAGACTGATCACCGGGAAGGTCACCCCACCCATGGTGACGCTCGTTTCATTCGCGTACTTAGAGTTTGGCCCCACGACGAGATAATGAGTCATGTCGTCGGTGGGGGTGGTTCGGGTGCCGGGGTCGGCAACAGTATTGATGAAGGCATCGAGCACCTGCGACATCTGGTAGGTGCCGTTGCTTGGCGGCGTCGTGTAGACCACATCAGTCTTGCTCAGAGATAGCGAGGTGTTGAGGTAGATGACCGAGGCGTTGCCAGCATTGGTGGAGGCGTTATCCCACTGGGCTGCAAAGGGGGCGTACGCCATCGTGTTGTAAGGGGCGGTCACGAGCTTGTTGTAGCGGTTAAAGCGGTAACTGAATTCTGGGGCGAGGCCCCAGATAGCGGCTTTTGCTGCTGTGTCGCGAATGGCCGAAAGGCGCTTGGAAGCAGCCGCGGACACGGTTGTGTCACCGCGGCCATCATCAGTCGCTAGGGCAACGCCTGTGGTGGGGGCGATGAGTGCTGCGCTTGCTAAAAAACTGGCCCCGACAACGAGGAGGGAATTTCGCTTCACTGCGACAGGAATTGAGGGACTCCTTAGCTGAATCGGAACTACACACGCAGATCCTGAGGATGTCACGTTGGAGGGCGTCAAGCATTGTTACGTGTGCGGTATACACACGCTGTGTGAAGCCGATTCGTCACGTGGCTGATCACTGCGCCGCGGACGAACTAGGTGGGGGAGCTCACCGGTTACCAGGAGGCCTTGTATTCATGTCCGCGGCCCGCGGTGATTTTCACATCGATGCTGCACTGATCATCAGCCCAGTCGGAGCCCGACCCAGCAACGAGTGTGCAGGTCAGGGAACCGCTACCGCCGGACACACTCACCGTGCCACTCAACGTCGCATCAAGGGTGCTCGCGGGGTCATTGACGTCCATGGAGTAGTCCAGGGAGATATCAAAGTAGGGATGCCGGTTGAACTTGTGGAACCAGAACTTCCACGATGTGCTGCGCTCGAAGGTGAAGGACACCCCACCGGCTAGGAGACCCGTCGAGGAGTCGTAGTCGAGTTCAAAAGTTTCGGTGATGGCGCCATGGCTGTAGTCGTACTCCAAGAGCAGGGTCTCTAGTTCGCCACAGTTGATCGACAGGTCACCTTCAAAGCTAAGGCTGGTTTTTGACGCCATATCCATCAGACCACTGGTGTCGGTAGAGAACGACCCGCATGCGTCGGCACCGAACGGAACGGTCATCGACATGTCGAAGTCGAACTCTTCAACATCGAAGCCACCGCCAGCGAACTGCCAATCGGTGAGGTCAACCGAGCCGTCCAGCTGCATTTGTTCCTCGTTGACGCTGAGGTCATAGGTGCCATTGAACTCACCCATGGGCAGCACCATGTCGCTCACCAGCGAAATGGAGTCATCGGTGGAGGACATGTAGATGCTGAGTTCGCTTTCTTTGAAATCGATACCACCGATGGTCATGTCGGTAATGCCGACGTTCTCAGAGAACACCGGGCCGTCATCACCCTCGGTGATATCGATATCGAAATTAATCGACGCATCACCGAGCCCGCCGACAAAGGACAGTGATGCACCCTGGTCGATGGTGTATTCACCCACCTGGCATCCCATGGGTGCAAAGTCGATGGAGAAATCACTGGCCGTGAACAGGCCATCTGCGATCGAGACACCCGAATCACCGGTGGTATCGAAGTCGAACAGGAAACAGGGATCATCCTCACTGAAGTTGACCGCCATGTCGCCCTTGAGCCAGTCGGTTCCTGACATGAGATCGGGGATCGCGGTCGGATCCTGATAGAGCGTGGCGCTGACACCCAGACCCGGCACCCCATCGACGAAGTCCAGCTGCGCGCTGACCGCCCACAGGTACGCACCGGGGATGTCGAAGGCGTTATCCCACAGGTAGAGCCATCCCGATTCTGGATGCGCCAGCGGCGTATTGATGCCATCCGATGTCGTCGCTCCACTCTCAGCGATCGACACCGAGTCGATTTCCAGCGGTACTGATGTGCCCGAGACGGATGCCTGCACGCGCAGTGAACTCAAGGCCGTCGGCCCGACGGTGTAGGACACCTCGATGGCCGTCCACTCATCACTAATGCTGATCGGCATCGCAGTCAGTGCGCCAGCGGGATCACCGAGAGTGATCTGACCGGTAGCCAGACTGGTGGAGGAACTGGAGCGTACATAGGCCGTGGCCACCCACGTTGTGCCGGCGGCATAGGTGCCACCGATATCAGAACTGGCTGCCATGTCGACATAGCTGGAACCTGAACCGGTGCCGGTGTAGCTCAATTCCATGTAGCTATTGCCCGACTGCGCCGAAGCACCGTCATACACCAGTGTTTGGGTTACCCCCGTACCAGAAGGAGTCCACAGATTTGCCTGCAACGTCACGTCATCGAGGTAAAGCATGACTCCCGGTGTGTCGGCCATCACGGCCACATTGAAACCGGTGTGGCCGCTTTGCGCGATCGTCATCGGAATGCTCACGCTCTGCCATGTGTCGTTGGCGGTGAACGATGCCGACCACGTTTCCGTCGTTCCGCCCGTGGCCTGCACGATGACCGCACCGGTGATGGGGGCGCTAGAAGACGATCGCACCCAGGCGTTGGCGCTGTACTCCTCACCGACGGTGCTCGTGGCCGAAATCGACTTTTGCACACCGGTCTTCGGACTCGACGATGTAAACGTCATCACGCCGTAGCTGCTGTCGTGGGCATTGGCCGGGTCTTCGATGACCTGCCAGGTGACGCCGGCGCCTGCGGCAGACCACGGGTCGGTCTGTTCAATGATCAGGGGGATCAGGGTCAATGCATCGACATCGAGTTGCCCGGCGCCAGAAAGAGTGATCTGCGGTGTCAGTGATGTCGCTGATTGAGTCGCATCCAACTCGATCGACACCGGGCTCCAATCGGCGGTGGCGACGAAACCTGTACCGACGCGTTCACCGGCACCGGTGGCCAAGGACATATTGCCGGTCACCGTTTCACCGGTGGTGGAACGCACGTATGCCTGCATCTTGTAGGACGAGCCAGCCACCACATCAATATTGACATCGTTGGTGTCCACCGTGATGGTGTCGGTGACACCGCCGTTGGCCGCTGATGTGTTCAGTCGCAGGTAGTTCATGCCATCAACTGCATCTGCCACGCCATCGATGATCACGATCGAGGCATTTCCCGATGACGGTTGCAGGGCTGACCAAGAGTTGATGTCTCGGCTTTCCACATTGTCAATAGCCAGGGTGGCTCCACCAGGAATCCCGATCTGGGTTCGTATGGCCACCGCACTGGCATCGGTAATGGGCAGGCTTAGGTACACCAATTGCCAGTCGGAGGCCGGGTTCACGGCAAAGTTCACCGAGTAGGTGTCCAAGACAGCACCGCTGGCATCGGTGGTCTGCAGTTGTGCAGACCCGTTGCCATTTCCGGCAACCGCTTTTACCCATAAGGACATCTCGTGCGCAACGCCGACGGTGGGTGTGTAGGTGTCATCGAGATAGACCGAACCAACATCGTTACCGCTGTTTCGCAAAGAGAGATAGCCATCCCCCGCGTAAGCCGCGGTGGAATTATCGACTCCAATCACACTGACGTACCCGCCGCTGGAAGCCGGGGTCCACGCGTCGACCGGGGACAACCCCAGTTCGGTGATGGAGACGTCATCAACGTAGATGGCCCGATCCCCGTCGGTGTTGGTGTCCTCAACCAGAATCTGCAAGGGTTCGGCAGCCTCGGTGATCGGAAGCGACAGCGAAATCTGCTGATAACTGGTCGTCACCTTGACCGGTAGCGTCGTAACGTTTGATCCGCTCTGCAGCGTGATGACCAGGTCTTTGCCACTCTTGGTGCCCTTCGCCCACAGCGTTGCATTCCACGTGGCGCCGATGGATGGCGTCACATCGGTGACGTACGTGGCTGAAGAGAAACAACCCGAAACCGGCTGAAATACCATCGAACCTGAGCCGCTATATGCCAGGGCCGGGTTACTGGAGACCACGGCGCTGTCATCATTGCTCGCAGAAGAGTTACTCGAGGTGCACAGTTCGTCATAGATCCAGCCAGTGGGTGCCGGTGGTGCCCCCACGGTGCCGGTCTCAGAGGATTCGGTGCCAACCACGGTGACATTGACGTCATCAACGTAAATCGGGCTGCTTTGACCACCATCAATCTCCACCACGAGTGTCAAATTGTCGCTGCCACCCTTCAAATCACGCGTCACTGTCACCTGCTGCCAGGTGCCATTGGCTTTGAACGATGTCTGCGAATCCCCGGACTGCTCCTTCAGCAGAAGCTTTCCTGACACTGCGGAACCCGGCGTCATTACCCAGGCGGTCATCGTGGCGGTGGATCCCGCGGCCGGCGGCGCGTCGAACTCATACTGAACCTGAGCGCCCTGGCTGTAGTTCACAATGGCCATGGAGTTGATTCCCGAATACGCCTCGTCGCTGGTAACAACTGTTGTCGCCAAGCTGCTGGGCGTCCAGGCGACTTCCTGGAGTACCTGCTCATCGATATACAACTGTTGGCTACCGGTGGAGGTAATGGTCACTCCCGGCCGTAGGTCGGTGTGATCGCTATCGGCGATGGTCAAGTTGACCGCCACCTGAGTCCACTTTGTGCCTACCGAGAAACTGGTCGACGCGTTCTCGTCGTCACTGTCTCCCCCGGTTGCTGCCAGATTGATGCTGCCTGACACCGTTCCGCTTGAGGACCGCATCCACATGGAGTACGCGTAGGTCGTGCCCTGGGCGGGGATCTCACCGGTGGAGTACTGGAACTGCGCGCCGGAGCGAGAGTTCGCATTGAGTGTGCCGTACCCGAGCCCTTCATAGGCAAGCCCGTCGGCGTACTTCACCTGGTTGGGAGCGTAGGTCGTGGCCTGCTGGCCGGTCTGGTTGGCCAGGGAATAAACAGTGATGTCATCCCAACGGATGCCCTCGCTGTTGGTCTTACCGCTGGAAACCTGACCGAAGAGGCCCCCGGTGATTTCGGGCATCTGAAGGGTTTGGGAGAACACGAATTCTTGAGAGTCAACCTCGGTGACGTACGCGGTGACATCGGCTCCAACAGCGGTGAGTCGAACCTGGTACCACGTGTTGTGATCCACCGCCTTCATCGACGTGTATCCAGAGACTTTATCGCCGCACTCTGCTCCGCTGTAGAAACCGCCGTTGTCGTTCTCTGTCTGCACCCGGAAGCAGTAACCGTCGGTGGCGGAGTAGTCCGCAGAGCGCCAAAACCCGAAGTTCGCCAACTCTTTATCGCTGCCGCTCTTCTTCGGGAACATCACCTTGTATGAAACATCGAAATCACCGGGTGTGTATCCGGTGGTATCTGAATACAGCAGCCACGACGAATTACCCTGGGAGAACAGGGTGTTTGGGTAATCGGTAGCAATCGACACAGTTGAGCTGTAGCCAGACAGCAGCGGTGTTGACGCCAAGGAATCAAAATCAGCGACCAGATTGGGTCGCCACACCGTGGGTAGGCTGGCACCGCCGGGAGCGGAAGTGATGGAGAATTCCACCGCGTCGATCAGGATGCTGGTATTGGCGTTTTGAGGAATCAGCACAACGGTCACCGAATCACAGCCGGCAGGAATGGTACCTAACACGGTTGCTTCGGCCCATGAGCCACTCGCGGGGGCCGACACTGTTGTGCCGTTGATCGCATAGGAGGAGGAACAACCATTGCCGAGCAGGCGAATGTTAAAGGGAGCAGATGACGAGCTGGTCGAACTCACCCACGCCGACACACTCACGCCGTAGTTGCTCAGCGGAAGTGGAATGGTTTGCTCCAGACCGAAGGTGGTCGTTGACGTATCGGTGGTCAAGGTGGCCACATAGGACCCGCTATCAGTTGGCCCCACCGCGGTACCGCTGGTGATGTCGGCTGAGTAGTCATCCGTCGATGTTGACCAACCCACCAGGCTGCCGTCGTTGTCTTCAAAACCGCCATTAACCAGCAGGTTGGTGGTTTCAAAGTCGCCGTTAGCAAGAATGTTTCCGGCGCTGCCGTCCTCGAAATCGCCATTGTCGAGCACATCCAGATTCATCCCGGACTCAAAGTCACTGTTCGTGATCAGGTTTCCTGGCGTGCTGGATCTTTCGAATCCACCGTCGCTGGGAATATTGGCGGGCAACTTTCCATCGAATGTTCCATCCACGATCGTGGCGTTCGTGGGCTCGAAGTCACCGTTCGGGATCAACGTGACGAAGTCCATCGTCCCGTCGGATTGGGTGCTCTGTGTGCCGGTTGCGGTGAGGCCGACCGTGATGGTCTCCGCATCGGAGCTTTCATATCCGATGTAAACGTCGAGCGGGAAGTGGCTGCCGCTGATGACGACGTCACTCTCGGCATCGAACAGCAGGGTGAAGTCCTCACCGTCCTTGCCGATCTCGATCAGGATTTCTTGCAGGGTAAAGCCGCCACCGGAGAGGTTCACCGGGATGCTGGCGTCGAGTTCAAAGTTGCCGTCATCGTCGAACCAGCCATCGGCGGTGATGGTGGTGTCCACGTTGATGCCGGTGCCCAGGTCATTCATGACCGCGCCGGCCAAAACCACATCGCCGGTGATGTAGTAACGACCCGGCTCGGCCTGAATTTCTACACCGTTAAGGAACACCGTTTCTACAACGTCGAGTTCATTCCAGGCGAATCCGGTCAACCCCACTGACTCAAGAGAGATGCCGTTGTAGCTGCCAGCATCGACGGAGCCGCCAGTGTTGACCTGGCCCATCACGACACCATCGGGGCTATAGGACACACAACCGTAAGTGGACAGCGTGACCACATCTGGCACGGGAACGGCGAAGTTGGCGCAGAACTCCACCTCGAGTGCGTTATTGCCATTGAGGGCAGATAGGTCGGGCAGCACGAGTTCGGGGTTTTCGTCGTTGCGATCGCCCTTCCAGATGGTGACATCGGCTTGGTCGAGGGAGATGTCACCGAAGGTGATTGTTTCAGGGGCCGTTGCATCCCATCGGGCCCAGGTGAGATCGGTGGTGAATGCGCCCACCGTGTCTAGATCGGGGATGTTCGCATCGTCGAAGGTGACACTGCCTGTGCCGCCAATAAAGATGGCGCTGTCATCGCCACTGGGGCATTCATCGTCAGAAAGCGGGCAGGTGTTGCCCACCGAGAAGGAGCCTAGGTAGTTCACCCCGTTGGAAAAATCCTGCCAATCCTGCATCGTGATGGTCAGATCCCAGGTCTGTACGCCATCAACGTCTGAGACGGTTCCAGAGAAGTCGGTTTCTGGGATGTTGAGCCCATCGAAGGGGCTGTAGAGGTTGTCTGGGGTGGTGCCGGCTGCGGTGATGGTCCAGTTGTCAGCATCGGTGTGGGAGTAGGTGACGGGCAAAGAAAACGTTTCACCGTCATCATCGGTGAACTGCAGCGTGGTGGTACCGCTAATGCCAACGGTGGCGCTGTCATCCGTGGTGGTGCTGTCATCGGTTGTGGTGCTGTCATCGGTCGATGGCGAAGGCGATGGCGTCGGTGACGTTGTGGGTGTGGGTGATGCGGTGGGTGACGCACTCGGAGTCGGTG
>Ga0075118_10001019_pt1 | contig 21991 bp, 20 predicted proteins | sample AntAceMetag02UKE_FD_69794 | JGI IMG/M metagenome (GOLD analysis project Ga0075118, IMG submission 69794) | Saline lake microbial communities from Ace Lake, Antarctica - Antarctic Ace Lake Metagenome 02UKE | ecosystem: Environmental > Aquatic > Non-marine Saline and Alkaline > Saline | place...
GCTGCTGACGCCAATACGGACGTGTCAGTCGACCCAGTACCAGCCACCCGCACCAGCCGGTGGCAGCAACCAAACTCAGCACACGCAGGGTCTGTAATCCGATTGCCCACCAGTCACCATTAAGGAGCGAGCCGTAACCCAGCGGATAAATGATCTGCCCCGCAACCGTGGACACGACCAGTAGGGCGATCACCGGTCGTAGCCGGGTGGACGGGTTAATCAGCGCCACCGCAGCCACGCCGGCCACCCACACCATGTACTGCGGAGACAAAACACGGCTGGTGACAATGGAAATCAACAGGGCGGCCATCGCGATCTCTACTCCATCGATGCGCTCCAGACTGCCCAGGAGACGGGCAACGCCAAGGAGGGCGATGAGGCCGATGCCAATAACCGTGATGACGCTGCCAAGGGTGATGGTGATGGGAAGGTCGATTTCCATTGCGCCGAAACGAAATTCGAGGGGAATTTGTGCACCGAGTCCCTGGGCCACCATAAATGGCCACGCCCCAACAGATTCCACCTGCAGTCCGCGAGACTGCTGCTCGCCGACGAAGGCCACGCCACCGACGGCCCATACGGATACGAGCATCAAGATGCCCACGGCGGTGACGACGAAACCTGTGCTGCCGCAGATGAGACTTCGTCGTGGGATGGCCAGCATCATGAATCCCGGCCACACCTTCAACAGTGTGCCGAGCGCAGCCATCGCGCCGCTGTAGACCGGACGGGAGAGCAGCAGCAGTGCAGCGACGGCCGCTGCTGTGGGAATTACGTCGAAACGAGCGATAAAGACCGGGCCAATAATGAGCGGGGCCACCACCCACGCCCACGCAGCGACAAGCCTGGGCGGGTTCGCTCCGCTGCGCCGAACACCCACCACGATGAGCGCGCCCAGTACGGCAGCATCAGCGATGAGTGACAGGACAAAGAACCCCTGCACTGCGTTGGCTCCAATGAGTGCGGCGAGGGCAAACACCACGCCGGCACCGGGTGGGTACTGCCACATGTCGTCACCGATGGGAAAGCGGCCGGTGACGAGCAGTTGTGACCATTCTGAATACAGCAGGACGTCATTGATGACCGAGGGCCCATCCGGATAGGGAACCACCCCGGTGACAAAGCCAAGGAGGAGAGCTCGGACGATCACGAAACCGATGGCTATGGTGAGCACCGCGGACATGAGTGTCTTGGGCCGAAGGGACGCCAGGGCACTAGACACGCGTTCAGCCTAACCTTGGCTGCAGTTAGCCGATGGTTTCTGGTGGGCTAAGGAGTCCCTGGGCCATCGCGGTCATGAGCGCTTGAGCGCGGTTGCCCGCACCCAGCTTGGTGTAGAGCTTGGAGATGTGGGTCTTGGTCGTGGAGTCAGAAATATAGAGACGCCGCGAGATTGCCGAGACGCTCAAGCCGTCGGCTAGCAAATGCAGCACCTCGTCTTCGCGCGGCGACAGGGTCGTTCGTTGAGGATCGAGTCGCCGCTGTACGGCCTGGGCGAGATCTGCGGCAGAAAATGTTCCGGGCGCAGCAGCCGCGTGCCGGACCGCGGCAACCATTTCTGCGGTGGGTGCGTCTTTGGGTACGAAAGCGCTCGCACCGGCATCGAGGGCGCCCAGCAGAGGTTCGTCCCCGGGATACATGGTCAAGACCACCAGTCCGAGTTCGCTGGAATGAGCGCGGGCCCGTCGGATAAAGTCAAGGCCGTTGCCATCGGGTAGACGGATATCTACGACGAAAACGGTGGGTAGAACCTTCGTGAGTAAAGCATCAGCCGCACCGAGGTTGGCCGCTTCGCCGATGACATCGATATCAACCTCGCGCTCCAGCGCACGGCGCATGCCCTCGCGGATCACCTCATGGTCATCAACGAGGACAACGGTGATCGTCACTGCTCACTCGGTGACATAGGTGCGGTCGGCGTGCGCACGTGGTGGGGCTGCATGGACAGGTCAACCACGGTGCCACCCTGGGCTCGCTGTCGGACGCTGAGCGTGGCACCAATGCTTGCGGCACGTTCGCGCATGATCATGAGCCCGAAACTATCGCTACGACCGGATGATGATCCGACACCGACACCGTCATCGGCCACCCTGAGGAAGATTTCCTGAGGACTGGCGCGGTAGGTGACCCACAGGGTGTGACCGTTACCGTGGCGGTGGGCGTTGGTGACGGCTTCCTGGGCGATACGCAGCAGTTGGGGTCCAACCCCCGCCGGCATTGTGGCGGGGTCTTCGTCGAGCACCAGGTGCACGGTGAGACCCGATTCGGTCCCGGCCTGGCGCACGAAGGCGGCAAGTGCATCTGCGATGCCGTGACCAGATTCGACACGCAGATCGAAAATTGATAACCGTAATTCGGTGACCATGGTCGCCAATAGTTCGCGCACACGAGCAAGATCGGCTGCGGTCTGCGATTCTTGGGTGCGCTGGGAAATATCCTCAACGATCATGCCGAGCCCAGCGACCTGTTGGGCGATGCCGTCGTGAATCTCTCTCGAAAGACGTTGGCGCTCAGCCAAAGTAGCCAGGTCGCGGATATCTTCGAACATCCGTGCTGCATCGAGTCGTAGAGCGGCCGCGTCGAGAGCCTCCTGCGTTTGATTCAGTTCATCTATCGACCAGAGTCCACCGGTACGCTCAATGGCTACCGCGCCGATGAGTTGCCCGTCTAGCCGTAGCGGAATCACCGCGCAGGCATGATCGGTGCCGAGTTCAAGTCCGTCTAATTGGCCGAGACGTTGAACTGCTGATCCCAGATCAAAGGCTTGGGCCCAGATATCTCGGTCTGGTCTGGGGTGCAGTGCCGGTGCATCTTCCGGGGTGTGTGCGACCTCCACCAGTGATCCGGACGGAGCAAACATGAACACCCCGGCACGTTGAAGAGGGAGGATCTGGGCAACCTGTGCCAAGGTTCCCCGCGCCAAGACTGATTCTTCCAAGCCCTCCGGCAATACCCGTGCTACATCGCGCAACGACGACAGCAGTGCTCGTGCCGTGGCATACCCGGGATCAATGGGCACCAGTCTGTTTTGCAGATGCCGGGCCAAAACTGTTGCCAAGCCGAGAGTCACCGCCGCGGCAAGCCACACGCTTACCTCAACTACCGGCAAAGGTAGGGCGGCTTCCTGGGTGAGTACAGTGCCCACGCCAAGGACCAGTGCAATTGTGGTGATGGTGACGGCCACCCCCACGATGCCGATACTGAATCCCGCAATGATCGGGGGGACGACGAGGTAGACCAGGCTAGGACGCAGTCCGGCCGGGGACGCGACCACGATCACCGCGATCAACAGGGCCTCAAGAAAGAGACCCGCGTAACGCATCCAGGCCCGCGGGAGAGGAATACTCGCGGCCACGGCGAGCAGCGCTACCGCGAAGACCTGCCAGGCGGTGGCGCCGAGGTTTGCGCTGAAAAGGGCAACACCAACACATCCGGCAACACCAAGGCCCCGCGTGACCAGCTCTACAGCATGGCGCGGGGCCCTGGTGACGACCGGCAGAGGTGAACTCACCGGCCGATCATGTCATGAGTACAGCGCATCAACCTGTGCCGCGAAGTCCTTCATGACCACGTTGCGCTTTAGCTTCATTGATGGCGTGAGTTGCCCGCCCTCCTCGGTCCAATCCTCGGTAAGGATGTGGAACTTCTTGATCGCCTCGGCGTGGGAGACCGCCTTGTTTGCCTCATCGACCGCGCCTTGCACAAACGCGACGAGGTCGGGATCGGTCACGGCATCGGCGATGGTGAGCGTGGCTGGCTTATCGGCCTGCTTGAGCCACGCTGGGAAGGATTCTGGATCAATCGTGACCAGCGCGGCGATAAAGGGCTGTGCATCTCCGACCACCATGCACTGGCTGATGAGGAAGTTGGCTCGCAACCGATCTTCGAGCACGGCCGGGGCAACATTCTTGCCACCGGCGGTGACGATGAGTTCCTTCTTGCGTCCGGTGATGCGAATGAAGCCACCGTCATCAATTTCGCCGATGTCACCGGAATGGAACCAGCCGTCGGGCTCGATGGCCTCTGCGGTTGCTGTGGGGTTGTTCCAGTAGCCGGCGAAAATCTGATCACCCGCGAGGAGCAGTTCGCCATCGGCAGCCACCTTGACCTTGGCGCCGGGGAAGGGTTGTCCCACGGTGCCAATGCGAAGGGCATTGGGTCGGTTGACCGTTGTTGCGGCACTGGTTTCGGTGAGGCCGTAGCCTTCCAGAATCGTGATTCCGATGCCGCGGAAGAAGTGCCCGAGTCGTTCTCCCAGGGGCGCGCCACCTGATACAGCCCAGGCGATTTGGCCACCCATGGCCGCGCGCAATTTTGCGTACACCAACCGGTCAAAAAGTTTGTGCTTGAGCTTGAGCACTAGGCCGGCGCCGCCAGAGTCTAAGGACTTGCTGTAGTCAATGGCCGTTTGTGCTGCCGTATTGAAAATATTTCCTTTTCCTTCAGCCGTGGCCTTTTGCTGAGCTGAGTTGAACACCTTTTCGAACACCCGCGGTACAGCGAGCAGGAAGGTGGGTTGGAAAGACTGCAGGTCGGCCAGCAAATTCTTGACATCGGGGGCGTGACCGAGCCGCACCCGTGCTCGAACCGCGCCAAGTTGGATGATGCGGCCGAAGACATGGGCGAGTGGAAGGAAGAGCAGGGTGGATGCGCCCTTGTGCATGAAAAGTTCAGGCATGCCTTGGACGATGTTGTCGACCTCGAACATGAAGTTGCGGTGGGTGAGCATGCAGCCCTTGGGGCGACCGGTGGTACCGGAGGTGTAGATGATGGTGGCGAGTGATTGAGGGTTAACCGTCGCGCGGGCTCGCTCGAGGTCTTCATCGCTCACACCAGCTCCGGCGGCGGTTAACGTGGCCAGAGCCCCATCGTCAAAGATCCACTGTCGGGTGCAGTCGGGTACACGGTCGGCGACCTCATCAAAGACAGCCTTGTTTTTTGCGCTTTCCAAAAACACCGCGACGGCGTTGGAGTCGCTGATGATCCATTCGACCTGCTCAGCGGAGGAGGTTTCATAGACGGGCACACCGACCCCGCCGGCGTACCAGATGGCGTAGTCGGCAACGGTCCAGTCATACCGGGTGCGCGACATGATCGCGACACGCTGCCCAGGCTCAACGCCGGAAGCGATCAGGCCCTTGGCTACGCCCTTGACCTCAGCGAGAAACTCCCTCGCCGTTACTGACGCCCAGGCCCCGTTGACCATTCGCGACATCACAACGTGGCTGCCGGCCTGCTCAGCGTTTTCAACGATGTGATCGGCCAGGCTTCCTGACTCTGCTGCTGGCACGATCGCAGGAACAGCGAACTCGGTCTTCATCTGCGGACCTCCTCATGAAACTGGGCCGTGGTGACCCGGTCGGCTAGACGTTACGCGATTGGCAGAGCCCAGGCAGCCTGAATGGCCGACTCGGTCTGGTTATCCTTGGCCCCATGCCCTCGGTGGACCTGGTCGACGAGACCTTCGTGGTGGTTTCACCGCACGCGGTTGCCGCCGTCGTAGCAGATCCGCAGCGATGGCGTACCTGGTGGCCCGGGTTGCACCTCTCGGTGTTCATGGACCGAGCTGATGAGGGAATTCGGTGGACGGTGACCGGAGAGCTGGTCGGGAGCAGTGAAATTTGGCTAGAACCGATCAATGATGGGGTGATCGTGCATTACTACTTGCGCGCCGATCCCACGACACCGGGATCGGTGACCCAAGTGCGCATCGTTCCGGAATCATCGCGTGGACGTCGTGAGGTTGATCGCCTGCGTCGACGGCACGCACTGGCCTGGAAACAGGCGGTGTGGGCTTTGAAGGACGAACTAGAGGGTCAACGTAGACCCGGTCAGCGTTAGGGTTCACCACGTGGCTGATCAGACTGAGTCTTCTATCGTCATTCACGCGCCAGCAGCATCGATCATGGCGGTGATCGCCGATCTTGCGACGTACCCGGAGTGGAGTGAGGGCATCACCGCGGTGACGGTACTCACGGCAGAAGACCCCGAAGTCGGCGGCCGGCCGTTGACGGCTCGGTTCAACCTGGCATCTGGACCCATCAAGGACACCTACGAACTGCAGTACACCTGGGACGGGGACCTCGCCGTTCACTGGCAGTTGACCACCGCAGAGTTTTTGCGTGCGATGGACGGAAGCTATGTGCTCACCCCGCTGGCCAACGGGCAAACGCAGGTCAACTATCGACTCGCCGTCGACGTCAAGATGCCGATGATCGGCATGATCAAGCGAAAGGCGGAAAAGGTGATCGTTGACTCGGCCCTTAAGGGCTTGAAGGCGCGGGCGCAGAGTTGATCACGAACCGGTGTGCGTCCCGATGAGCTTGCGTATCGGTGTAGACATCGGCGGCACCAAGATCTTGGGCGGTGTCGTCACCGATGACGGCCGAATCTTGGACACTGAACGCGTTGCGAGTCCACGTCAAGACCCGCTGGCAGCTACCGCGGCCATTATTGCTGTGGTGCAACGCCTTCGCGAGCGCAACATCGGTGAAATCGATTCAGTCGGACTAGGGGTGGCTGCGCTCGTCGATTTCGATCGGACGCGTGTCATCACCGCGCCGAATCTGGGCTGGATGCAGCAACCGCTAGGCGCCGATGTGACTGCAGCCACCGGACTTCCGACGGTGGTGGAAAATGACGGGAATGCCGCAGCATGGGGTGAGTTCGTGTTCGGTGCTGGTCGGGAACTCAACGATGTCGTGGTCGTGACCGTGGGCACCGGGATCGGCGGCGGTCTGATTCTGCGCGGTGCCCTGCGGCGCGGAGCTCACGGCGGAGCGGCCGAGATCGGGCATATGAACGTGATCCCTGAGGGACGCCCCTGTGGCTGTGGACGACGTGGCTGCTGGGAGCAGTACGCCAGCGGACATGCGCTGGTTCGCGAGGCGCGCGAACTTGCCGGCGAGCGGCGTCAGGATGCATCGATTCTCCTCGCACTTGGTGATGGCACGCCCGAAGGGGTTCAGGGCCGCCATGTGATGGAGGCTGCGAGGGAAGGTGATCTCGTGGCCCGTCAGGCATTCGAAACGATTGGTACTTGGCTTGGCCGGGGGCTCGCCGATCTGTCGGCGATTATTGATCCGCAGGCATTCATCATTGGCGGTGGAGTGTCTGAGGCCGGCGACCTGCTACTGATGAGTGCGCGATCAACCCTGAGCGCAAAAGTTATCGGCGGCACCGATCGGCGCATCCCACCGGTCATTTCTGCCAGTCTCGGTAACGATGCGGGGTTGGTGGGGGCGGCAGACCTAGCGCGGCTGCCCAACTAGGCACCAAGGGAGCCAGCAGTGCTAGACGACTGCTCCATCGTCGTTGCCATCACGTTCATGGCGCATGCGGGCAACGAGGGTGATGAAGCCGGCGGCGAAGGCCGCCATGCCCACACCACCCACCGTTGGGCTGAGCCCGACCACATGATTAATCACCACGACGATGGGGCCACCGATCGTTGCGCCCCAGGCGAAGCGATCCACGGCGTTTCGTGGCCGAGGTAGCGGCGGGGGCTCTGCTGGGGTGAACCTCTCTGGTGTTTCCTCGCGCGTTTCATAGTCGCGGGGGCCGAAAACAACGTTCGGGACAAAGGGTTTCGCCTCCGGGACTTCTGCGTTGTCCTCTGGTGGGTCGTGCTGGCGGATAAGTCGTTGCGACAGTCCGGATCCTCGTGTGTCTGTTGTGGGCCGCGGATTATTCTCGGTGCCCGAATCGCCATCATCGGTCAGGGACGTGACAAGTTCCTCCCATGCGGTTTCCACCTGTTCAGCGGACAGGCGCGCCATATGTTCGGCATCGGCGCGGGCAGCCGCATCAGCGAATAGGCCAGCTTGGAGGCTGGGCAGTCGCGACGCGATGATGGCCCGGGCCACATGCAGTCGAGCGCGGTCGACATAGACACGACTTGTGGGTCGATCAGGTGAGCGCACATCACGGTAGGGGCCGATTTCGCCTGAGTATGGCTGCGCGTAGGCGGCAATGTTTTCGTCGGTGAGCATCTCCATGACCGACTCCACCAGCGGCGGATCCACGTCGACCAGCGGCACAAAGGATCGAGCCGGCAGTTCGTTGCTGTGCGTCGTGGTTGTCACGGCCTACGGTCACGCGCCTTCAGATGTGCTGTGCCCTCTGAGGAACTGAAGACTTTGAGAGAAGATTTCGGGGGCATCGTTGTCGAGGGTGGCAACGTGGAAGGAGTTCAACAAGACAACCTCGGTGACATCTTCAGAACTCACGTTGGCGAGAATCCAGGCAGCATTCGAGGCTTCCACGACATGGTCCTCGGCGCTACGAAACAGCAGCGTCGGCTGGGTGACCTTGGCGATATCGGTTTTGACCTTCGCCCAAAGTTCGGTGAGGGAGTGGGCCGCTTTGAGCGGGATCTTGTCGTAGGCGCCCTCGTCCTGGTCAGGCTTTTTGATGTCGTTGGAGATGCCGGGAAAGGCACCGACGAGGTGCTTGACCAGGGGCAGGATGAATCGATCGGGTCGCTGGGAATGGACCGCCGCATTGACGAGCACGATGCCGGCGATCTCATCGCCCTTCGCCTCGGCCAGTCGCAGAGTGAGCGAGCCTCCCATGGATAAGCCCATGACAAATACGGTGTCGCACACGGTATTGAGTTCACGAAGGGATCGGTCGGCCTCGGCGTACCAGTCCTGCCAGGTGGTGATGTTCATTTCCTGCCAGCGGGTGCCATGGCCGGGTAGGCGGGGTACGCGCACGGTGTAGCCGGCATCAGCCAAATACATCCCCCAAGGCTTCATGGATTTGGGTGAGCCGGTGAAGCCGTGCAGAAGCAGCACCCCCACTCGGCCGTACTCGGGGTGAGTGCTGTCGATAGCCAGTGGTTCGGCTCCAGGCATCAGCGGCATAACGATCTCCTTAGCGCACCACGGTGTCGATGGTCTAGATAGTGCCACACGCCCTAGGCTGTGTCGGGTGCTGTACTGGGTATTGAAGGTGATTGTCGTTGGTCCGTGGTTGCGCGTGCTGTTTCGGCCGTGGACTGAGGGCATGGACGTGCTGCCTCGCCGCGGGTCTGCCATCGTCGCGAGCAATCATCTGTCCTTCTCCGATTCCTTCTTTCTCCCATTGATGACTCGGCGACGGATCACTTTCTTGACCAAGAGTGATTATTTCAACGGGCGCGGCATCAAGGGCCTGCTCACCAAGGCATTTTTCGCCGGGGTGGGACAGGTGCCCATCGACCGGTCCAGTGGTCGCGCTGCTGAAGCGGCGATCGCCACCGGCGTGCGTATGCTTCGCGATCGCCAATTGCTCGGGATTTACCCCGAAGGCACCCGCACCCTCGATGGACGGCTGTACCGAGGACGCGTTGGCGTCGCGCGGATGGCCTTGGAGGCTCCCGCCCCGGTGATCCCGGTAGCGATGGTGGGCACATATGAGATTCAGCCACCCGGCAAAGTTCGCCCACGCCTCGGGCGCGTGGGTATCCGGTTCGGCCCCATTTTGGACTTCTCTCGATATGAGGGCATGGAAAGTGACCGGTACATTCTTCGTTCCATCACCGACGAGGTGGTGTACACCCTGATGGAACTGTCGAGCCAGGAATACGTGGACATGTACGCCACCCGGGCCAAACAGTTGAAGGCCGATTCGACGAATGCGGCGCTCGATAGCGAAGCGGTCCCAGATTAACTGCCCGGTGTAACTAAATGCTGGCCCAACCACCGGCGCGACCAACGGCGCAGTCCCAGAGCGCTCGATGATGCTCATCAATACTGCTGCCCGGGTTGAAGGTGGCATCCACAGCGGCAACGTGGCTGAGCTCTTCGGTGGATGACCACACTCCTGTTCCCAAACCTGCCAGGTAGGCCGCCCCGATTCCGGTGGTCTCCAGGTTGATGGGTCGATCGACGGGGATACCCACCACATCGGCTTGGATCTGGCACAGCAGGTTATTTGCCGCAGCGCCGCCATCAACGCTGAGCCGGTTCAACGTGATGTGCGCATCGCTTCGGGCACGTTCAACGACGTCGGCGACTTGGAAGGCAATGCCCTCCAAGGTGGCACGGGCAAGGTGTGCCGCTGTCGTGCCGCGCTGGATACCGATGATGAGGCCGCGTGCATCCGGATCCCAGGTGGGTGCGCCAAGGCCGGTGAGCGCAGGCACGAAGACCACTCCGCCACTGTTGGGAACGCTGGCCGCTAGCTGTTCGATATCTCCTGCCGATTCGATAATTCCAAGACCATCCCGGAGCCATTGCACGGCAGCACCGGTGACGAAGATGGACCCTTCGACGGCGAAGGTGCGTGTCCCGTCAGGATGTCCCAGGGCCACCGTGGTGAGTAGTCCCTGGGGTGCTGGCACACAGGTTGTGCCGGTGTTGAGCAGTAAAAAGGAGCCGGTCCCGTACGTGCACTTGGCATCCCCGGGGTTGAATCCACCCTGCCCAACCAGGGCGCTTTGTTGATCACCGGCGATCCCGGCAATGGGAACATCCATGCCCAAAAAAGTGGCCGGATCCGTACGTCCGATGGAGCCGTAGGAGGCAACGATGGTGGGTAGAGCGTCGATGGGGACCTCAAATAGGTCGCACAATTCCTGGCTCCACACCCCTTGATGGATGTCGTAGAGCAGGGTGCGCGAGGCATTGGTGTGGTCGGTCACGTGGTGCAGGCCGCGCGACATCCGGGCAACGAGATAGGAGTCGATGGTGCCGATCAGGATGCGGCCAGACGCCACACCGGCCCAGGTATCCGGGTCGTGATGGCGCACCCAGGTGATTTTGGTGGCGCTGAAGTAGGGGTCTAGGCGTAACCCGGTGAGGTCGCGCACCCGCGGTTGGTGACCGGCGTCGATGAGTTCCTGGCAGTAGGCCGATGTTCGTCGGTCCTGCCACACGATGGCGCGGCGAGGGGAACCCATGGTTTCGCTGTCCCAAAAACACACGGTCTCTCGCTGGTTGGTCATTCCCACCGCGGTCACCGGCTCTGGGCTAGCGGCTAGCGCAGCGCCAACGGCGGCCAAGGTGGCCGACCAGATCTCCCCGAGGTCGTGTTCAACCCACCCATCAGCGGGAAAATACTGCGGAAACTCCACATATCCTTTGGACAGGACGCGACCATCGACACCCACGGTCAACGCCGTGACACCTGTCGTGCCGACATCAAGGGAGAGCAGCGCCATGGCCACACATTAGCCCGCATCTGTCCGATTGCGGGGCGTGTGTTCGCTAGGGTCGAACAGCCAGGAGCAATTCGGTGAATCACGAAGGGACGACGCTATGCGGGTTGGTGTACTTACCGGTGGCGGGGATTGCCCAGGCCTCAACGCGGTTATCCGGGCGGTCGTGCGCAAGGGGGTAGCCGAATACGGTTTTGAGTTTATTGGTTTCCGCGATGGCTGGCGAGGGCCGTTGGAGGCCGACACCGTTGACCTCAACATCGCGGCTGTCCGCGGCATTTTGCCCCGTGGCGGAACCATTCTGGGCTCATCGCGTACAAACCCGCTCAAGGTTGACGGTGGCGTTGAGGCGATTGAAGCCAACTTCGACCGACTCGGCGTCGACGCGCTTGTCGCGATCGGCGGTGAGGACACGCTGGGCGTTGCGACGACACTCGCCAAGCACGGCCTGCCCGTTGTGGGTGTCCCCAAAACAATCGACAACGATCTCAGTGCGACCGACTACACCTTCGGCTTCGATACGGCGGTCACGATCGCCACCGAGGCCATTGATCGGTTGCATACGACCGCTGAGTCCCACCACCGAGCTCTCGTCATTGAGGTGATGGGCCGCCACGCTGGATGGATCGCATTGCACGCGGGCATGGCCGGGGGAGCCAATGGAATTTTGATTCCCGAGGTTCCCTTCGACCTCGACCAGGTGTGCGGCTGGGTCGAAACTCGTTTCGAGTCCGACTACGCACCCATCATTTGCGTTGCTGAAGGCGCTGTGCCCGCCGACGGAAATCTGATGACCAAGGACACCACCGTTGATGCCTTCGGGCATGCGAAGTTGTCTGGCATCGGGGATTGGTTGGCCTCGGCCATCGAGCATCGCACGGGTAAGGAGTCCCGAGCCGCCGTGCTCGGCCACATTCAGCGAGGTGGTACGCCCACGGCATTCGACCGAGTGCTGGCCACGAGGTTCGGGCTGCATGCCATTGCTGCAATTAAGGACGGCGACTCGGGAAAAATGGTGGCCCTGCGTGGTACCGACATCATTCGTGTCCCGTTGGCTGAAGCCACTTCACAGTTGAAGACCGTGCCGATGGATCGCTACGTAGAGGCCAGCGCGTTCTTCGGGTGACTCCTGCTCAGACGTGGCAGGTACGCTGAGCCCGTGATCGAACTGACCTGGCCTGACCTTCCCGCCGCCCAGCAACCGAGTTGGCCCGATGAGCAGGCGCTAACCGCTGCGGTGAACGAACTCAAACAAATGCCACCGCTGGTGTTTGCCGGCGAGTGTGACAAGTTGACCCAGCAGTTGGGTCAGGCGTCTCGCGGGGAAGCCTTCGTCCTTACCGGTGGTGACTGTGCGGAGACTTTCGCGGCCAACACCGCTGACTCCATCCGGGCGCGGTTGAAAACCGTGCTCCAAATGTCGGCGGTACTGACCTACGCAGCCTCCTTGCCGGTGGTGAAGATGGGTCGAGTCGCTGGTCAGTACTTCAAGCCGCGCAGCAAGGCAACGGAGACGCGCGATGGGCTGGAGTTGCCCTCCTACCTAGGCGACGCGGTCAATGCGCTGGAGTTCTCGGCGCAGTCCCGCCAACCAGATCCCCAACGCCTCGTGCGGGCCTATCACGCATCCGGCGTCGCGCTCAACCTCATTCGGGCATTCACCCAGGGCGGCTACGCCGATCTCCACCAGGTACATACCTGGAATCGAGACTTCGTGCGCGACTCTGTTGCCGGGCAGCGGTATGAGCAGATGGCCGGTGAAATCGATCGGGCACTGGGCTTCATGCGGGCCTGCGGTGCGGTGCCCGAAGAGTTCGCGCGGGTGGACTTCTATGCAGCCCACGAAGCTTTAAGTTTGGTGTACGAGCAGGCCCTGACTCGCATCGATTCACGCACCGGCAACCCCTATGACGTGTCCGGGCATTTTCTTTGGGTGGGTGAACGTACACGCGGCCTTGATGGCGCACACGTTAACTTCGCCGCGACGATCGCTAACCCGGTAGGTGTCAAGGTCGGCCCGACCGCCTCGCCGGAGGAAATCCAAGAGGTTGTCGAACGGATCAATCCACAGCGCATTCCCGGCCGCATCTCTTTGATTACCAGAATGGGTGCTGGACGCATCACCGAAACTCTTCCCGACCTGGTGCAAAAAATTGATGCCAGCGGTCATCCGGTGGTGTGGGTCTGTGATCCGATGCACGGCAATACATATGAGGCAGCGTCGGGATACAAGACGCGACTGTTTGACGACGTGATCGGGGAGGTGCAGGGCTTCTTCGATGTGCACCGACGCCTCGGTACCATTCCTGGCGGTATCCACGTTGAGTTGACCGGCGACGATGTCACAGAGTGTGTCGGTGGTACCGAAGGTGTATCCGCTGATGGTCTCGGAGTCCGCTATGAAACTGCCTGTGATCCGCGCCTGAACCGCGAACAGTCACTTGAACTCGCGTTTCTGGTTGCCGACATGCTGCTCAAGCGCTAGCGGTTGATCAGATAATCGTGATGGTGACGGTGCTGCCTGCAGGAATCATGGTTCCCGCAGTTGGGTCCTGGTTAATCACCCGATTCAATGGGGTGAATGGGCCCTCCTGCACATTCGCCACGAGGCCGAGACCTTCAATGATGGCCACTGCTTCCTCACGGAACAGGTCGATCAGGTAGGGAACCTCGACCGGCGGTGGGCCCAGGGACACCAGCAGGGTCACGGTGCCCCCGACGTCAACTTTCTCCCCTGCCGATGGGCTGGACGAGATCACCGAACCCAGCGCCACGGTACTGGAGTAATCATCGGTGACCGCGACCACGAGTCCTTCATTTTGCAGTTGCGCGGTTGCCGTTTGTGCATCAAGGCCGGCTAGATCAGGCAGTTTTACCGGGCGGGGGCCCTTGGACAGGATGAGGGTTATGGAGGTATCGGCCTTCAATGGCGTACCGATATCGGGATTGGTGCGCACCACCGAGCCGGTTGCGATGTCGCTGTCCCACACCTGTCGGACCTCGCCCACGCTGAGGTTGGCATCGGCTAACGCAGCGGTGGCATCGGCCTGTGAAAGTCCCCGAACATCGGGTACCTGGAATCTTTGCGGACCCAGGGAGACCGCGACGCTGATCGTTGAACCGACCTGGATGCTTTCTCCGGGAGCGGGATTGCTTGAGATGATGAGACCGGCCGTGACGGTTTCGCTAAATTCCTCGGCATCCACCACCAGGGTGATCTCCGACTCCGCGGCGAGGGATTGGGCGGCGGGCAGGGTCAACCCGACCACCCCCGGAACAGCGACAGATCGACCCGGCCCAATGGCCAGGTACCAGCCCGCAACGATCGCCGCAGCAACCGCTGCAATCAGGGTCAGTGCCACGAGAACTCGAGGCCATCGTCGTCGTCGCCGCGGTGTAGACGTGGGCGTGAGCGCGGTGGCCTGCGTGTGTGCATCTGGCGAAACCACGAGCGTGTCGTGGTCTTGGTCAGCCTCGACTGTTCTGGGCGTTAGCGGTGCAGGAGCGGGAAGTCCGCGGCGCACCTGGCGTACATCGTCAAGGAAGGCCTGGACGCTGGAGTATCGGTCGTCGGGGTTTCTTCGGGTGGCTCGGACGACGAGTTCGTCGACGGCGGGGGTGAGACTTGGTCTTGCGTCGGAGGGCAGGGGCACGTCGGTGTTGACATGTTGATATGCCACGTTGATGGCACTTTCACCGCCGAAAGGTACTGTGCCGGTGAGCATTTCGTAAAGGCAAATGCCAGCACCGTATACGTCAGAACGGGCATCGCTGCTGCCGGATTCGACATGCTCGGGTGAAAGGTAGGCAACGGTACCGATGAGTAGTCCCTGGGTGGCTGTCATGGAAGTCACCGCTCGTGCCAGACCAAAATCAGCAACCTTGATTCGGCCATCATCGGAGATGAGAATGTTCTCTGGCTTGACGTCGCGATGTACGAATCCAGCGGTGTGCGCGGCGTCAAGGGCAAGGAGGACGGGTTCAAGAATGGTGAGGGCCTGCTCAGGTTTCAGCGGGCCATGTTCACGCAGCACGTCGCGCAGGGTACGACCGGCCACGTACTCCATCACCAGGTAGGGAATGCCATCTTCGGTGAGTGCGCCTTGATCGTGGACTCCGACCACATTGGGGTGCGATAGGCGCGCAGCAGCCTTTGCTTCACGGCCAAACCGAGACACGAAATCACTATCTTCAGCCAGACCTGGGTGCATGATCTTGATCGCAACGGGTCGATCCAGGCGTGTATCGATGGCGCGGTAAACGGTGGCCATACCCCCGCGGGAAATGCGGTCGACGATGTCGTAACGCCCATCCAGGACGCGACCGATGAGGGCGTCGTTGCCCGCCACGGGCTGAGCAGTCGTCCCCATAGGAGTGAGTCTAAGTCGCCGGTGACCAAATCGAAGGGAGGCGCGGGGTCATGGTGCGCCGATGGGACCAATCGGTCAAGATAGGAAGGTGACCTCACGCGTGGACACCAGCATGACCCCTGGTGAAATTAATGACTATCTGGCGCAGGCCCGCACCATCATTCTCACGACCATCGGGCCAGACGGGGTACCCGATCCGGTCGGCATGTGGTTCGTCCTCCGCGATGGCGACGTGTGGATGCGCACCTATGGTTCGTCGCAGAAGGCACTCAACGTGATTCGTGATCCGCGCGTAGCCGTGCTGATCGAATCTGGGGAGCAGTACGCCCAACTGCGCGGACTCCAACTCACCGGCACCGTCGACGTGGTGCGTGATGAAGACGTGATCTGCGAAATCGCAGCGGATCTTCTGGTCAAGTACGAGGGCTTGGCACCTGAACATGTGGCGACCGCCCGCGCGGCGTATCGCGCCAAGGCCCCCAAGCAGGTGGCCCTGAGGCTCCAGCCGACCAAAATTGTGTCGTGGGATCACCGCAAGTTAATGGCCGCACAGTAGTGGCGACACAATGAAACTGGCCTACCTGGGCGTCTTGGTCTTTATCTTGCTGGCCACCGGATGGCTAGAGGTCGTGTTACGCACCCGTGTGTACGCCCGGTGGCGGCGTCTTGGGCTGACGCTGTTGCTTCCGGTCGCGGTATTCGTTGTCTGGGATCTGTATGCCATTGCTGCTGGGCACTGGGACTTTGATCCTGATCAGACCACCGGAGTTCTGCTGGGCACGTTACCGCTCGAGGAGTTGTTGTTTTTTATTGTCGTCCCGATCGCTGCGATTTTGAGTGTGGAAGCTGTGCGATCGGTGAAGGGATGGTCGCTCGGGGATGAAGCGCCCCTACCCCACCATGACCGGTTCCCGTCATGACCTACACCCAGTTGGCGGTGGTCGGGGTGGTGGTCATGGTGCTGACCGATCTCTACGTGGCACGCACTCGGCTGGTCACTCGCAAAGCCTTTTGGGTGCCCTACGCCATCATCGTGTTCTTCCAACTCCTGACCAACGGCGTGCTCACCGGGTTCTCCATCGTCACCTACAGCGGTGACGCAATCGTGGGTTCATCAACCCCGGTGGATGGCCCTCCGCCATTTATCGGTGATGGTCGGATCATGTTCGCCCCGGTTGAGGACCTGCTGTTCGGATTCTCACTGATCCTGCTCAGCATCATGATGTGGGTGGTGCTAGGGCGTCGGGGAATTCAACGAGATCCGATGGCGGGGCCGCCCCGCTGGCGTGACCGCAAGGCCCGCAGCCAGGCAGGTCCGGCCACCTGAATGCGCCGGCTCATCGGCACGGTCGCCCGCTGGGTGAAGATTTCGTAGTCAATATTTTCGACCTCGTCTACGATTCCGCAGTACAGCACGCGTGCGGCCTCGATGCACGGTTGCGAGTCTGGATGAAGCATGGCGATGCCCGGCCGGGAGGCTTGTTCAAGTCGGCGCACCCGCTGTATCTGCTCGGCGAGGGCGGCCTTAATTTCTGGGGTAGCGACTCGTTGATCCAGCATCGGCCGATCCACCCCGTGAACGGCGAGTTCTTCCATGGGGAGGTAGACGCGCCCACGATCGAGATCTTCGTTGACGTCGCGAATAAAATTGGCCAGTTGGAAAGCGACGCCCAAATCTAGGGCGTGGTCGAAAGCTTGTGGCGCAGTGGGTTGCAAGATGGGGACCATTTGCAAACCGATGACAGCGGCGGAGCCGTAAACGTAGGTGCAGAGGTCGTCGAAATTGGCGTATTGGGTGACGGTGAGGTCCATGCGCATGGAGTGCAAAAATGCCTCGAAATACTCCACGGGGATTTCCCAGGTGAGCACCGTGTCGACAACGGCCTGACAGACCGGGTCATCGGAGCGGCCACGTCGAACATCGGCGAGGAAAGCATCACCCCACGAACTCAGCCACTGTGCTTTGTCGTGGTCGCTCAGGGTCGAAGAGAGGTCATCGACGATCTCATCTGCATAGCGAGCAAAACCGTAAAGCGCGTGCACGTAGGGCCGCTTTGCCGGTGGCAGCAGTTTGGTCGCCAGGTAGTACGTCTTCCCGTGTGCCGCGTTGAGTTGTCGGCAACGCTCATAGGAGTCACGCAGATCAGTGGAATGGATGCCCGCAGATGTCAACTCTCGAGCGCTCATGAGCGCCTATCCTGCCAGGTCGGTGGCCAGGGGAAGAGTTCCTGGGCGCGTGCCTGGGATGCGGCGTCCAGTGGGAGGAGTGGGGGTGCGGAGTCTGTCCCGAGCAGCAACCGCCGTTCGCGACCGCTTGCGATCAGCACGATGGCGACGATGGCGAAGGCGGCAACGATGCCAAGTCCGTCGGTGATCTCGAAGAGATTGTCAGCGGTGGCCAGCGATTCGGCCATGCCGTGCACCGCGAATCCGGCGATGACGAGGGTGACCCAGCGTAGCCCGGCCAGGGTGAGTCCTGTGACCGCGAAGAGGGGGAGGAACCACAGCAGATACCACGGCTGCACAACCGGACCGAGGAGAACCACCGCGGTGAAAGCCCACGCCGCACCGCGCACGGGACTTCGCCCTTCCGGTCTTAAAGCCAGCCAGGCCACGATGGCCAGGGCCGCCACGGTGCCCAGTGCGCGCAGCACGGCAACAAATGCATCATTGGTGTCGGTCCAGCCAAAAAATTGCCCGACCCCGCCGGTGAACATGCCAATGGCCGTTGGGGGTGACAGCCAGGTGCGCACCTCACCGGGAGTGCCCAGCGCGGAAATCCAGCCCCAGCCAACCCCGGCGACGATCGCGGTGACGGCGAACGCGGCCACGGCAATGCCGGCCGTTGCTGCCCACGTCCAGATCCGACGCCCCCAACCTGCGCGTTGTCCGGCCCAAATCAACCCGATGAAAGGAAGTGCGAGCAACGCGATCGGTTTCACCGACGCGGCCAACGCGATGGCGATGGCCGCCCACACCGGCAATTTCTGGAGTGCCAGTGCAAACCCCACCAAAATCAGGCCGACCATCAAAGCGTCATTGTGTGCCCCGGCCACAAAGTGCATGACGACCAGCGGATTCATCACACCTAGCCAGATGGCCCGGGCCGGGTCGATCCCGTGAGCTTGGGCGATCCGTGGAATCACTGCCACCATCAGCGCGACACCGATCAGCGCAACGAGACGAAAGACCAGTGCCGCCAGGGCTGGCTGCTCATAGGAAAAATTAGATACGCCGCGGGAAACCAGCAGAAACAACGGCCCATACGGGGCGGGAGATTCTGCCCACATGGGATCTACCCCGTCTTGGAACCACCCGGGTATCTGCGCAACTCCGGTGGAGTAGGGGTCAAAGCCGGCGTCCATAAGTCGGCCCTGCAAGTAGTAGGAGTACACGTCGCGACTAAACATCGGCGGCGAAACGAGCAGGGGAACGCACCACAGGGCGACCACCGCGCCCAGGCTCCAGGGGCGGATGTGGAGACCGGCGCTGAGGTGGTGACCGAGCACCAGCCACACCTGCAGGAGAAGCGCGATGCCGATGAACACCATGGAATGGGCCACGAGCAGGCCCGTTGTCGTGGTGCGCAACGCCTCAACGAGGGGGAATTCGATGACTCCGGTGCGCAAAGGTAGCCAGCCCACGCCGAAGGCTCCGATGGTGATTAGGAGGGTCGCCACCGTGCCGGGTAAGCCGAAACGGAACAGGATGCGGCCCATGCTGCTCTCTGGCGGGGTCGCTGTGTGCACGAACAGTTACAGTACGCCCCGCGGCGGAGGAAGGCGGTTAGCGCAGCGCTCGGGAGCGGTACATCGGGTCGACTCCCAGTACCCGTTCAGCCGCGAGTCGACCAGACACCAGCACCATGGGCACGCCCACGCCAGGCTGCGTGCCGGAGCCGGTGAACACGACGTTTTCTCCCCAGAGATTGCCCGGACGGAACGGCCCGGTTTGGGTGAATGAATGAGCAGACGCGAAGGGGGCGCCGCGTTCCATGCCCCTGGCTTCCCAGTCCAGTGGAGTGGTGACGTCTTCCACCTGGATGGAGTCGCCAAAACCCACATAGCCACGCTTTTCCAAGGTTGCCACCACTTCGTCGCGGTATCGAGGCCCTTCGGTACGCCAGTCGATGGGCGCGTCCATGTTCGGCGTGGGAAACAGCACGTAGTAAATCTGTTTGCCGTCAGGGGCTAGGGATGGATCTGATGCCGTGGGGTTGGTAACCAGGAGGCTGGGATCACTCATAAGCCGTTGCTGGTCGATGAGTTCATCAAAAACGCCCTTCCAGGAGCGACCAAAGTGAATGTTGTGGTGGGCGATCTTGGAGTAGTTCGCATTGGATCCGGCCAGCAGTAGGAAGCAGGAAGGAGAGTATTTCAAGCGGCGAACCGGCCACGGGCTGCGGCCGAGCAGATCTCGGTAGGCCACGGGAAGGTCAGGGTTCAACACAACCGTGTCGGCCTCAATGCGCTGACCGTCACTGGTGTGTACGGCAACCGCACGGTCTCCTCGGGTCTCGATTCCGGTCACGGTGGTTGAGTAGTGAAACTCAACACCCTTCTTAGCCGCTGCGTTCGCCATGGCGGTGGGCACAGCGTGCATGCCACCCTCGGGGAAATACACCCCGGCCACGGAGTCCATGTAGGCGATCACCGCATAGATGGCGAGAGCGTCATAGGGAGAAAGGCCGGCATACATGGCTTGAAAGCTAAAAACTCGCTCGGTTCGGGGGTCTTTGAGGTATTCGCGGACCTTCGGTGCCAGTTTGCGGAAGCCACCGATGGCGGCCAGGCGAGCAAGATTGGGGGTGAGGAGATCCAGCGGTGAATCAATATTCCGATCGATGAAATCGGTCATCTCATACTTGTAGAGATCGGACACGAAATCGACATATTTCAAGTAGCCAGCGGCCTCCTCCGGACCGATCACGCTGCGAATTTCCTCGGCCATCTGGGCCGGATCGGAATGCACATCCAAGACTGAACCGTCCGGGTAGAACGACCGGTACAGGGGTGCGACCGGCTTGAGGGTGAGCCAATCGTCCATGTCTTCCCCGATGCTGTCGAACGCATCCGCGATGAGATCGGGCATGGTCAAGACCGTGGGTCCGGTGTCAAAGCGGTAGGTGCCATCAGCGGTGGGCACGTCGAGGCGCCCAGCGCGCCCACCCGGCACGGCTTCTCGTTCTAAAACGGTGACGCGTCGCCCGGCGCCGGCTAGTCGCATGGCGGCGGACAGGCCGGCAAGGCCGGCACCAACCACAACCACGTGATCTGTTGGCCCGGTGACCGTGCGTGGTGACCGATGGGGGAGCCAGCGAGTGATGGCGTTCACACAGACCTCCGGGTTGCCGCGTAAGCGAGTTGGGTAAGGACATGAGTAGCGTCGTTGTGCAGCGAAACATGTGACAGCGAATCCAGTGCTTGGTTGGTGAGTTTGGTAATCATGTGCTCCGCGTGGGCTAGCGCGCCTGTGTCACAGATGATTTCACGCAGGGTGTCAACGCCGGACTGATCCAGGTGTGGATCACCTAGGTAGCGTCGAATATGGGACTGCTGTTCGGGTGCTGCCTTATCCATGGCGGTGGCGATCAGGACTGTTCGCTTTCCTTCGCGTAGGTCATCACCGGCGGGTTTGCCGGTTTCGGTGGGGTCGCCAAACACTCCGAGCACATCGTCACGCAATTGAAAAGCTTCGCCCAGTGGAAGCCCGTATCCGGTGTAGGCCAACATGATCGATTCATCGGCATTGGCCAGTGCACCACCGAGGTGAAGCGGCCGCTCAATCGTGTACTTCGCTGATTTGTAGCGCACCACGCGCATGGCGCGTTCGGCATTACCACCACCGTGGGCCTGCTCCAACAGGTCGAGGTACTGACCGGCCATCAGTTCCGTTCGCATTTCGTCATACACCGATTTACCGCGAGCGAGATCCACCGCGGGAAGTGAGGCGCGCATCATGAGGTGGTCTGCCCAGGAAAGGCACAGGTCACCCAATAAAATGGCGGCGCCGACGCCGAAGGTTTCTGCCGATCCCTGCCAGGCGGATTCTCGATGCAAACTAGCGAAACGCCGATGTGCAGCAGGCATGCCACGTCGCATGTCCGAGCAATCCATGACATCGTCGTGAATCAATGCGCAGGCCTGGAGAAACTCCAGCGCAGCTGCGGCGGTCATAGCCGCTTCGATGTCGTCTCCGCCGGCACCCCGCCAGCCCCACCAGCAAAATGCCGGACGTAGTCGCTTCCCGCCGGCGAGTAAATCTGACACGGCGTCAACGAGGGGGTGAAGATCTTCGCTCACGTCAGCCATGACCAGGCGCTGCTCGGCAACAAAGTCGTCAACGATCGCTTGTACACGGGAACGCATGTCAGCCGCATCTAACGGGGACGACGCAACCGGAACACTCACCCCAACAGCCTACGGGGGTCTGAGCAAGATGCCAGCCGGTGGTGTCACGAATGCGGGCCGTAATCTCA
>Ga0075118_10001020_pt1 | contig 21979 bp, 21 predicted proteins | sample AntAceMetag02UKE_FD_69794 | JGI IMG/M metagenome (GOLD analysis project Ga0075118, IMG submission 69794) | Saline lake microbial communities from Ace Lake, Antarctica - Antarctic Ace Lake Metagenome 02UKE | ecosystem: Environmental > Aquatic > Non-marine Saline and Alkaline > Saline | place...
ACCCTTGAACTCGCAATAAGTTTCGTCAGGTCTTTGAATAAGTAACCCAGGTACGAAGTCACTTATGGCTAAGTAATAAGTTGGTGGGTGTGAGGTCTCCAGCACTCGAACCGACTCATTAGTCGAGGCTATGGTCTTGCCGGAATGGCGAACACTCAGGTGTTCCGAGACTTCTTCGAGTCGCGGAGGTCTTGGGTAATCCCAAACCGACTCAAGTTCTGACTTTTTTCCCATCAGTTCCTCCTTCGAACTAGTTGAGTCAACTAAACCAATCATTTGGTTAATCCTTCCAAAACGTCTTCAACTCTTCTTTGTATCTATCCGGAAAATCTCAATAGCAAGTCGTGAAAGGGCAAGCATTTTCTCCCACCCGCTTATTGGAGTCATAGTCACAACCCTTGCAGCATTAGCCAGCCGGCTAATGCAGGCAACGTCTGCTGGAGATTCAAAATCGGAACATTTCAAATTTACATCCGAAAACGGGTGCGCACTGCTAGCTCGGGAAACTCGTTTAGGAACCTTCATTCATTTCATATAGTATTTAAAATAATCAGAGAAAGGCGAATTCATGAGATTGATGCGGCTCGGAAACCCCGGACTCGAAATGCCAGTAGTAGCTGTCGGTGAAGATCAGTATGTTGACGTGTCTGACCTAACAGCGGATTTTAACGAGGAGTTTTTTGGCTCCGGCGGCATAGAGAGAATCGCCTCTGAAGTTAAGAAGCGAATTACTGCTGGAGTAGTCCACAGCATTGGTGACCAGAGAATTGGCGCTCCTTTTGCTAGACCTCATCAAATAATCTGCATTGGGTTGAATTATCGTGATCACGCCGAAGAAACCGGTGCGCAAGTTCCGCCAGAGCCCATAATCTTCACCAAGAGTCCCAACACTCTGATTGGCCCCAACGACACGGTATTGATTCCACGCAAATCTCAAAAGACCGACTGGGAGGTCGAACTGGGTGTTTTGGTCTCTAAGCGTGCTAGGTACTTAGAGAGTCCGGAAGCAGCCAAGGAGTACATCGCTGGTTATGTTTTAGTGAACGATGTCAGTGAGCGTGAATTTCAGTTGGAGCGCCAAGGCCAGTGGTCTAAGGGCAAGAGTTCCGAGACCTTCAACCCGGCCGGCCCGTGGCTAGTGACCAAAGATGAAATTGCTGACCCCACGGATCTTCTAATGACCCTGAGGCTAAACGGCGAACTCAAGCAAGACAGCTCGACAAAGCAGATGGTTTTCACTCCAGAGTTTTTGATCTATTACCTAAGCCAATTCATGGTACTTGAGCCTGGAGATCTAGTAAACACCGGCACTCCCCCGGGTGTTGGGCTGGGCCACAAGCCAGAGCTTTACCTCAAAGCTGGCGATGTTATGCGGCTAACAATTGAAGGTCTTGGCGTGGCAGAGCAGAAGGTTGCTAGTGCGAGTTAATCCAATCGGTAGAACTTCTCGGCCGTTTTGTAAAAGATGTCGTCTTGCTGTTGCGGGGTGTAATTGCTGAGCACCTCCAGAAGCCCTTCCCAAACCTCGGGAAACTCTCCGCTCTGTCTAGCAAAAGGCCAATCACTGCCGATCATCAGGCGTTCGCTGCCGAATGTCTCGATCATGAATTTCACATAAGGCTCCCAGTCGCTACTTTTCCACTGCGGGCTCGAAAGGGTGTTTAGGCCAGAGACCTTGGAGTAGACATTTGGGAGTTTGGCAAGTTCTTGCATGGCAGAGGCCCAGGGTTCCCACTCACCGGTTGATATATCCGGCTTGGTGAAATGATCTAGGACGATATTTAGCTTCGAGTGCTTCCTGGCGACGGCAAGTATCGCATCGCGATGGGCCGGGTTTATTGCTACGTAATCCAAACTCAGTTGCTGACTGGCCATGGCCGTTAGAGTCTTTGAGACCTCAGGTCTGGTAATCCAGGCCGGATCCTCATAGGTGTGGGTCAGCGCCCTTATTCCCTTAATCAAAGGCTCGCGCCCGAAAACACTCAGGGCCGCTTCGGCTTCCTCGAATCGATCCATGGGGACCCAGCCCACAATTGCCGCGATCTGTTTATTTTGCTGCGAGACGCTCAGCAAGAAGAAAGTGTCGGCATATGAATCACCGGCTTGAACTAGAATTGTCGCACCAATCCCGTATTTTTCGAGCTCAGGCTGAATATCGGATTGCCGGTAGTCGCGATACAAAATCTCATACTCTGGCAACAGCCACTCGTATGGTCGCTCTGAAACAACCCAAAGGTGCTGGTGGGCGTCTACGATGCGCTTTGGCTGATGGTGATTACTCATGATTCTCCAATCCTGCCAGAAGGCAGATAGGTAGATAGGTAGATTTTGTTACCTAACTGATACCCACTCAAGCTATCTAAAACAATGAATTTTCGACAGGCTAGCACAAAATCGTGTATCCTACAGTAAATGTATTTTGGAGGATTTCGTAACTCCTGAAAACTAGACATAAAGAAACCGGAGAACAAGGTCATGGCGACGGAATTTGATGGACTGGTTGCACTGGTCACTGGAAGTGGATCAGGTATTGGCCTGGCTACTGCAAGGCTCCTGAAGGAGCGGGGTGCCACTGTATTTGGAATTGATGTGGCCAAGGGGGAGCTTGATGATGTTGGAACTTGGATTCGTTGTGACGTAGGGGATGCAAACTCGGTGATTGAGGCTTTTGTGGAGCTCGCAAAACAGACCGACCAGTTAGACATTGTGGTAAACAATGCCGGTATAGGTGCCACCGGCTCGATCGAGCAGGCTACCGAATCAGAATGGGATCAGGTTCTTAGGGTAAACGTCGTTGGAATCGCTCGGGTTTCAGCCGCAGCCCTGCCCTGGTTGCGCAAAAGCTCCAACGCGGCAATTGTGAACATGGGGTCGATAGCCGCAACCGTGGGTCTTCCTTCGAGAGCTGTCTACAGCGCATCTAAGGGTGCGGTTTACTCTCTTACGCTAGCGATGGCCGCGGACCACGTCGAAGATAAAATTAGAGTCAACTGCGTGAACCCAGGAACCGCAGACACCCCTTGGGTGCAGCGACTTCTAGAAAAAGCCGAAGACCCCGTAGCGGAAAAAGCAGCACTGAGCGCTCGTCAACCAATTCGCAGACTCATAACTCCCGAGGAAGTGGCGCAGGCGGTGTGCTTCTTGGCCTCACCATTGCAAGCCTCAACAACCGGTACATCACTCGCGGTAGATGGCGGATTGAATACGCTCAGACTCAAGACCTAGCTCCGAAACAGCGCCGATAGAACGCCCTGTGGGCAATTGATTGCCGTAAGCTCTTTTGTATAGGATTTACGAGTTCACGCTTAGGAGAATCATGGCAGTCAACCAATTAGCTAGCCAAAAATCAGTTCGGCCACAGCGAATGATTTTGAGTGATGAAACCTACGAAGCAATCAGAAACATGCTGCTGAGCCATGAGATTGCCCCCGGCGAAAGAATCAAAATTGATGGACTTGCCAGAGAACTCGATGTCTCCCAAACTCCGGTCCGAGAAGCGCTTGCGAGACTGGAGTCGGAAGACTTGGTTCTAAAAGTTGCTCTCAAGGGCTATGCCTCTACCCAATTGCTAAACGTAAAGCAGCTCGATGACGTATTTCAATTCCGCGCCATAATTGAGCCCTGGGCGGCCGGCGCGGCAGCTACTAACAAATCGCCTGCGGACATCTTGGCCCTCAGAGCAGAGATGCTGGAGGGCAAGACTGCCGGTGAAATGAAAATTGAAGACGCCTATGCCGCTATGAGCGAACACGATGCCAGGTTCCACGAGCTGGTTGCAGCAACGTCTGGTAGCGAAGTAGTTCGCGATGCCTTTGTGCGCACCCACTGCCACCTGCACCTTTTCCGCCTCTATCAGGTGCTCAAGAGCTTCATGAATGAAAACCGGGAAGAGGCTCAGCTGGTAAGCGAGATATTCAAACTTTACTATCAGCCCTCTGGTGGATTCCTAGCGTTCAAGGAACATGAGGCAATTGCGGATGCGATTATTGCCGGGCAATCGGAGTTGGCGGGAGCGCTAATGCTTGCCCACATAGAGTCATCCCGGCAACGTTTTGGCCCAATAATGAGCGCAATTCAAAACAGCAAGAAGCCGGCACCCAAACTTTAGCGACATTGCAGTTTTGAGAATCAACAACTAAAGAATTCCGTGCTTGGTCCAAACGTCTCTGAGGGTAGAACCGGCCAGTAACTCTTCAAGCACCAAAGATTCGGTTCTAGCCCTGGCGCGGGCTGTAGTCAATACTATTTCGTGGCTTGAGATTGGCACCACCGCGATGCCGTCGTCATCGGCAGCGATGAGATCACCGGGCACAATTTGAACTCCTCCGATTTCAACGGGAATTTGCGTTTCGTCAATCACCATCCTGCCACTGAAGTCAACCGGTCGACTGGATTTTGAAAATGCTGGGAACCCGAGCTGGCCCACTTTCTCGACATCTCGAATGTTCCCGTCTGTGACCATCCCAACTGCCGATCTTCCAAGGGCGGCTGCGCTAAATAGCTCACCCCAAAAGGCTGAAGCATTTGATTCACCGGTCTCCACCACCAAAAAATCACCAGGCATAGTGCCGTCTATGTAATCAATGGCTGCCCCGTAAGGGTCGGTGGGGTCAACCTGATCAGTTGGAATAAACCTTGCCGTTCTTGCATAACCAAAAGCCCTCAACCCTGGCTTCACGCCTTGCAAGCGCAGGTTCAGGGTCTGATTTATGAGTCCCGCTAAATCCAAAGCATCGGAAATCATGGAAACCGTGATCTTGGAGTCGGTTATTTGCGAACCAAATTTCTCTATCATCGACTAGCTCCTAAGCTCTTCGTGGTTTGAAACGTTGTCTAGCTTTACCAGGTGTCCCGAATTCAGTTCGGCTATCTCGGTAACCCCCAAAAGGCGCATCGTCCGGGCAATTTGGCCACCCAGGATATCGACCGCTTTATCGACCCCGGGCCGTCCTCCCGCCATGAGTCCATAAAGATAAGCGCGCCCAATGAACGTGAATTTTGCTCCAGCAGCCAGCGAGGCGACTATGTCCGCACCATGCATGATCCCGGTGTCGAGATAAACCTCAGCGTCCATTCCAATTTCCTTCACAACCTGTGGAAGAAGCTCAAATGGCACCGGTGCCCGGTCAAGTTGACGACCGCCATGGTTGGAGACCTGAATTGCAGTTGCACCAGCCTTCACGCACAAGACCGCATCCTCGACAGTTTGAATCCCCTTGACTACGACCGGTCCGTCCCATTGACGTGCAATCCAGCTCAGGTCATCGAAACTCACCGTTGGGTCAAACATGTCTTCCAAGAGTTCAGCTACAGTGCCGTTCCAGCTGTCTAGGGACGCAAATTTGAGTGGTTCGGTAGTCAAAAAATTAATCCACCAAGCTGGCCTAGGCAAAGCATTGATGATTGTCTTTGGGGTTAGTGTCGGCGGGATGGTCATCCCATTGCGCTTATCACGCAGCCTGTCCCCTGCAACTGGCACATCTACCGTCAGAACCAATGTTTCAAAACCAGCAGCCTTGGCCCGCTCGATTAGAGCCATTGAACGATCGCGATTTTTCCACATATAAAGCTGAAACCAATTGTGCCCATTCGGAGCGGCTTGAGCTACTTCTTCGATAGAACGAGTTCCCATCGTTGAAAGACAGAACGGAATACCGGCAGCCTGGGCCGACTGCGCTCCAGCAATCTCGCCCTCGGTTTGCATCATGCGAGTAAATCCAGTGGGAGCTATTCCGAAGGGCAAGCTCATCTTGGTGCCCAGAATCGAAGTGCTCAGATCTACCTGAGAGACATCTCGGAGAATCCTCGGACGCCACTGAATATCTTGAAATGCCTGCCGCGCCCGCCTCATCGTGATCTCGGCATCCGCTCCACCCTCGGTGTAGTCAAATGGTGCTTGAGGGGTGCGGCGCTTAGCGATATCCCTCAGATCATCAATGGTGTACGCGTTATTTAGCCTTCGCTCAGTTGGGTTCAGGACATACTTCTTGAACTTCATTAGCGGTGCCAAATCCTTGGGGTTTGGGAACTTCCGCTTGATCCGAGCCACTTGATTTCCTTATCGCGAATGCCTGCTTCTCAGCTGTTTAGCTGATAGGCTTACCATCCTATAGGATTTTTGGAGATTATGATGACAAGTCCCAGCACAATAACTGGTATTGAAATCCGCGCCTGTCGAGGTCCGGATCTTTTGGAGGGTTCAGTTTCTGTAGAGCTACCAGGAGGGCAAAGGCCTGACTTCACGGTTGTGACCATCACCACGGCCGATGGGACAACCGGGACAAGTTTCGGATTTGGCGCGCTGGATGCCAAGGCGGCCGCAGGAGCCATGAGTCAGGTAAAACCATTCTTTTTGGGTCGCGACACATTCGATGCAAATAAGAACATGAAGGATTTCGAAATGTTCGATCGCCGTTGGAACCACGTGCCAATCTATGCCTACGCCCCTTTTGATAATGCCTGCTGGGACATTGTCGGAAAAATTAGCAACCAGCCGGTCTATAAATTACTCGGTGCAGCTAAATCGGAAATTCCCCTCTACGTGAGTTCAATGTTTCTAGCAGGGCCGGACGATTACGTGAAACAGGCTCTTGAGGTTAAAGCCAGGGGCTTTAAGGGCTATAAATTGCACCCGCCAAATAAAGGCGTAGATTTTGACATCGAGTGCTACCGAGCGGTTCGAAAAGCAGTGGGTGACGATTTCCCGCTCATGGCGGACCCGGTAATTATGACCAGCTACGAACAGGCTCTAAAGGCTGGCCGTGAGCTAGAGAAACTTGGTTTCCGCTGGTTCGAGGAGCCGCTTTTGGATGTCAATTTTAATGGGCTGAAGAAACTCAGGGAAAAGTTAGACATTCCCATCTGCGGCACTGAGGTCTTAGCAGGATCGCACTACTCGACCGCATGGTGCATAAAAGAAGGCATCGTGGATATCGTGAGAACCGATGTCAGCTGGCGTGGTGGGCTCACCGCGGTCATGAAAACTGCGCATTTGGCCGAGGCTTTTGGGGTGCAGTGCGAATTGCACACCACCATTTACCACGGTTTAGAACAGGTTCAGCTGCACGCGGCACTGGCTATTTCCAACTGCGAGTTCTTTGAAACTCTCTACCCTTGGGATGACTTTCAATTCGGCACCAAAACCCAGCTCAATGTGATCGATGGCATGGTTCAAGCGCCAACCGGAGCTGGCCTAGGGATTGAATACGACTGGGACTTCATTGAAGAACACACGGTGGCAATTCTCTAAATCCCTCAGGATGGAACCCTGGAGGGCTCAATGCCCCCAACCGACATTCCACCGCCGTATTATTGTGACACCCAACTTGGGGTGCTCGAGAAGCGAACCCTTGGGCAGAGCCCCGATCTTTTCAAGGGCTGGAATTGCTATGACGGTTGTAATCGTGAGGCCACCATCAATTACCCTCACTCCAACACTTGCGCCTTCAGCGGTTGAGATCCCGAGAACCTCCCCATCGGCCCCACCCTTGGATAGGCTGCCGTTAGAATCCTCAATAGTGAGAGTATTGGGCTGGTTCTTTCCGGCAATCAAAAATGGGTGAGGCCGCATTTCCTGAGCAACGTGATGCTCCGCGGTTCCCGCCTTTGCCAAGCCGAGCTTGCGGAATGACTGGGCGACTCCGGTGACCGTTGTGCTGAATAGCGGGACCCCGCAACCATCTACCGCAACTGATTCAACTTCCACTCCGGAGATCTCTTCGATTGAATCTTTGATTATTAGCTGAAGCGGGTGATTAGGGTCCATATTCGTTTCGGTAGACCAGCCGTTTAGCTTGGCGGCAGCCAGCGTCGCAGCTTGTTTTCCCGAGCAGTTCATCCAGATCCGCTGGTTTCCAAGACCGCACGGATCATCCGCTCACGATTGGATTGATCCTCCGGATTACCGACTGGACAGCCCAAGAGATTCGTCAACCGAGCACCTTTAGAGGAGTGACCACACCACTGAGAGGTGCTTATCGCTCCCGCCGTGACTACAGATTGCTATCGCCAGTTGCTCCGAATTTAGCTCAAGTCCGGCCTTGAAGACCCCGAACGCCTGAAACGGCTTCCAGGTTGACCTCGGGAGAATTTGGTCATCTGGCGACCCCAGCTTGAGCGCAACCGAACCATCGGGATTCAATGCCAAGAGCGAACCGAAATGCTTGCTCTCCACAAATCCAGACCGATAAACCAGTGCTAGTTAAGCTAGCTGCTTAGGAACGGCGAAATTCCACAACCTGCGGACCAACCACATTGGCCACTGGTAGCTCGATAATTAACACCTCTTTTTGCCTTCTAGCTTTAAGATCAGACCCATCAGCCAGCAACTTAGCTGATTCATCAATCACAAATCCCGGTGGCAGGGTGATGGATTGCTCGCCGGATCCTTCGATTATGGCGTAAATGCGATCCTTTTTGCCCGTGAAGCGAACCCAAGTCGAATCAGTTTCAGGGTCACTAGCCAAAAGGTTCTCAACCTTTCGAGTTTCATAGATTGCCTCAGAGTGCAGAGCCATCCAATCACCCATCCCCTCCAGAACCTTCTTTTGAATCTCAGGGATCTGGCCGCTGGCAGTTGGGCCAACATTGAGCAATAGGTTGCCGCCCCGAGAGACAACGTCGATGAAGTGGGTCAGGGCGCCTGCGACACTCAAAGAGTGCTCTTCGGTTTCGAACTGGCTATAGCCAAAGCTCATGCCAATTCCCCGACAGTTCTCCCAAACCGCCGAGTCCTCTGCTTCACTCAAGGCCTGATACTCACTAGTAGTGAAATCATGGTGGGTATTTCCCCAGCGGTCATTCACTAGGCCGTGGGGAACTTTCTCATAATAGTTTTTGAACAGTTTGGCCAAGGTGTAGTCCACGCTGGAATCATTTAGCTTGGAAAAGTCTGGCCACTCGATGTCGTTCCATAACAAATCCGGCTCGTAGCGCTCGATCAGGTCCATCACTTGCTCATACGCATACATCGAATATGCTGCGTCGTTGGGCCGCAGGCCGTACACATCCTCAAAATTTTGAATAGGTGGCAGTATGTCCAGACCCCAATCCAAGCCTCCGGAATAGTAAACCGCGAAGCGAATATCATTTGCCCGAGCGGCATCCGCAATTGCCTGCATCAGATCAATCTTTGGTCCGCGGTGAACGGTGTTCCTCGTGCCAGTTCCAGGTGCGTCCCAGAGTGTGACGCCGTCATGGTGCTTTGAAAGAGGAACTATGTACTTAGCCCCCGCGTAACTGAACAGCTTGCACCATTGGTCAGGATCAAAATCTGGTATTTGCCACTGATCCAAGAAGTCATCATATGGTGCATCCCCATAGAATTCCTTGTGGTGCAATTGGGCACCTGAGCCCTGAATTTTCATCGTGTTTAGATACCATTCGGCATAGGGGTTGGTCTTAAACCAAATCTCAGGGCTTACGGTCCCAAGCTCGCCAATTGGCTCGCCAAAAGCGGGCACCGAAAAAGGGCCCCAGGACACGAATATGCCCAATTTCGCATCAGTGTACCAACCCGGCACCTCGCGAACAAACTCATTCCAGAATTCAGCTCTGGGTAGTGGATTTTTGTGTAGTGGATTTTTTTCATTTGACATTTTTTATTATCTCCTTTGCTAATAGTTAGTCAGTTTGATTTGTGTTGCGTCGCCGCCCATGTCGACTACCAATACTGGAATCAGACCCGACAGGCTGTCATCGCTAGTATCAATGATAATTTCACCCTCCGGGTCCAAAAGGTCAGTGTCGTTGATGGCCGCCCTTCGCTTGAATTCATAGGATTCTCCGGTGGCAAGGTTTACAACTGAACGAACCTGCTTAATCTTGATTCCGCGAACCACGACTGACTCACCCGGGGTACCGAACAGGTGAAGGTAAACCAGTTTGCCCCGCTTGGTGCTGGGACCATAGAACTGCCAGGGTTCAAGACCGGGTTCGGCATCGATCACACTGTCACCATTTACCTGCATCCACTCACCTAGCTGCTGCATGAGCTCATGCTCCTGCGGCGCCAGCGCGCCATCACCCTTTGGTCCAATGCTTAAAAGCAAGTTACCACCGCGCGATACCACCTCGATTAGAGTCCTGAGGATTTCGTAGGGGCTCTTAAAGTCGTAGTCATCTGGAACATAACCCCACGAATAGTTCATCGTCATGCAGCATTCCCAAGGGACCGTCTGCACCTGGGCCGGAATCCACTGCTCAGGGGTGCGGTAGTCACCCTGAGTTGGCAGTCGGTCATTAATGATTGTTTCAGGGCTGAGCTTTCGGATGTTATCGGCAATGTCCTGAGTCCCCCACTGCTCCTCGCTTCGCTCCCAGCTTCCGTCGAACCAAAGCAAATCAACCTGACCATATTCGGTAAGAATCTCTTCGAGTTGGCCCTTTAGGTATTCGCGATAACGGGCCCACTGCTCCGGGGACCCCATCGGAGAATCATGCCCAAACTCATAGGGCAAGTATTCATCTTTCCAAGCTAAATAATCTTCATGACCCCAATCTGATAGTGAGTAATAGACACCGATCTTGATTCCCTCGGCTCGGAAAGCCTCGATGTAGGAACGCAAGACATCACCGCCAGTCTTCCCAAATTCCGAGCTTCCAATGTTTCGATCACCATGTTTTGAGGGCCACATTGCCCAACCGCTGTGATGTTTTGCGGTGAAGACCGCATATGTCATGCGAGCAGCCTTGGCAAGCTTCGCTAGTTCAACCGGGTCCCAGTTCACGGGATTAAAACTGTCCTCGGTGGAGTGGTATTGCTCAACCGAGACCGCTTTTCCAGGGAGGGTCGAGACTCCCCCAACTAGCGGCCAGCTCATTTCCAAACCCTGCTGGCTGGCGTGGTCCCAGCAAATGAAGAGGCCGAGCCCTGCACCACTAAACCATTTGTGCACCCGCTCGGAATAATCGGCACTCAGTGGATAAGCATCCGGCATTCGAGACTCAAAAAGCTCGCGGTCTGGTATTGCTGGGTTCTCCGACATTCATGTGCCTTTCTAATTGATAGATTTGGTAATTAGCACTGTTGCTTTCTTGGGATGTCTCAGGATTGAGCTTCTTAACTCGCTGAAGACGTTGTTCCTACAGCCTTGGATGCTTGGAAGAGCCATAGCAGCTCTTTTTAAGAAACACCCAAGGCCCTCTAGGCCTGGCTTGGTCTGAGTATCCTTATTCAATAGTGAGTCAGACTGGCTTGTGCTGGGTCGCCGCCCATGTCGACTACCAATACTGGAATCAGACCCGACAGGCTGTCATCGCTAGTATCAATGATGATTTCACCCTCTGGATCCGGCAAATCATTCTCATTAATTGAAGCCCTGCGCCTGAATTCATAGGACTGACCGGTGGCCAAATTCTTCACCGAACGAACGTGCTTGATCTTGATTCCGCGAACCACAACTGACTCACTCGGAGAAGCGAATAGGTGCAGGAAGACCATATCGCCGCGCTTTGTGCTCGGGCCATAGAACTGCCAGGGCTCAAGGCCGGGCTCTGCATCAATCACGCTGTCGCCATTTACTTTCATCCAGTCACCGAGTTGCTTCATGAGCTCACGTTCTTCTTCGGTCAACGCGCCATCACCCTTTGGTCCGATGTTTAGCAATAGGTTTCCACCTCGTGAAACCACCTCGATAAGTGTCCTGAGAATTTCGTATGGACTCTTAAATTCGTGGTCATCTGGAACATAGCCCCACGAATAGTTCATCGTCATGCAGCACTCCCAAGGAACAGTCAGAGGTTTTGGAGGAATCCATTGCTCCGGGGTTCGATAGTCTCCCTGGGTAAATAAGCGGTCATTAATCAGAGTCTTGGGGCTCAATTTGCGGATGTGATCTGCAATGTCCTGGGTTCCCCACTGTTCTTCGCTTCGCTCCCATCCGCCATCAAACCACAGCAAGTCAACTGGTCCATATTCGGTCAGAATCTCTTCGAGTTGACCCTTTAGATACTCGCGATAGCGAGCCCACTGCTCGGCGGTTCCCATCGGGGAATCGGAACCAAACTTATATGGACGATACTCGTCCTTCCAGGCTAGGTAGTCCTTGTGACCCCAGTCTGAAAGCGAGTAATAGACGCCAATTTTGATGCCCTCGCCTCGGAAAGCATCGACGTAGGAACGAAGAATATCGCCACCCGCTCTGCCAAATGCTGAAGTGGTTATATTTCGGTTGCCGTGCTTGGATGGCCAGCTAGCCCAACCGTTGTGGTGCTTGGCGGTGAATACCGCGTAGGTCATGCGCGCTTCTTTGGCAAGCTTTGCAATTTCGGCTGGATCCCAATTCACCGGGTTGAAACTCTCTGCGGAAGAGTGGTACTGCTCTGCAGGAACCCCCTTCCCAGGAAGCGAAGAAACTCCACCAACTAGCGGCCAACTCAGCTCGAGACCCTGCTGGCTGGCGTGATCCCAGTGGATAAAAAGACCTAACCCAGCGCCAGTGAACCAGTCTTTTACTCGGTGGGCGTGATTGGGCTCGAGCGGATAAGCGTCTTGCATTCGAGACTCAAAAAGCTCGCGGTCTGGTATTGCTGGGTTCTCTGACATTCACGTGCCTTTCTAATAGGTGTTTTCGAGTGTTTGAGCTAACTATTTAGACATGCCACCGAGAGCTATGCCCTTAGTTATATAGCGACTAAAAATTATGTAGAGCAAAAGAACTGGAAGGCTGGCTAAGGCCAAGCCCGCAAACATGGGTCCGTAATCAGCTGAAAAATCTCCGATAAAGCTCAGAAGACCGACCGAAATGGGTTGAGAATCTCTCCTGTTCAGCAGCACAATGGAAATCTGATAATCGGTCCAAGCGAAAACTAGATTGAGTATGCTTACGGCCACAATTGGCCCCTTTGACAAAGGAAGCACAAGTTTAAGAAAGGTTCCCAAGGGTCCTAGGCCATCAAGTAGTGCAGCTTCAAGGATTTCCCTTGGGAAATCTATGAAAAAGCGATTCATCAGCAGAAATGCCGTTGGAATATTGAGCGATCCATAAATAATCCCTGTAGCCACCGTGTTATTCAAAAGCCCGAGTTCATTAAATGCTCGAAAGTAAGGAATCACCAGCAAAATTATTGGAACTACTGTTCCTGCAATCACAGCAAGTAAAATTCTTTGGTTCCACTGTCTTGTCAAAAAAGAAGTGAAGTAAGCAGCAGGTACTGCGACACCGAGACTAGTCAATAGCGCAGTTATTGCGATTATCGCGGAGTTCGTAAAGAAAACTCCAATAGTGGCGTCACTACTAGGACCAGCGTTCCAGGCGGTTACATAGTTTTGCCACTGTGGAACGAAATCAAATATGCCAAGCGGGTTGGCAAAAATAGCCGTGTTGCTCTTCAATCCGAAGAGGGACACAAAGAAAAACGGGAGAAGTATGAGCGCGGTCCAAGCAATCACCGCCACATAAGCGGAAATTCTCCCGATGCGAGTAATCATCAATCTAATTGCCTTGATCTGCTCATCCTGATTCCTAGCCAGCCGAGTATCAGCAGAAAAATTGCGCCTATTACTGCGGCAGCTGAGGCAGTTCCAAATCGGCCGAATCTAAAGGCCTCAATATAGGTAAAAATCGGAAGAATTTCAGATGACCTGCCTGGCCCGCCGTCAGTCATGGCGAATACCAAATTAAACCCGTTGAAATTCCAAATTAGTTGGAGGGTAAGAATCGTGAAGAGGACTGGCCCAATTAGTGGAATGACTATTTGAGTCAACTGCTGACGACGGGACGCTCCGTCAATCATCGAGGCCTCGCGCAAACTCACGTCGATTCCTTCTACCGCACCTAGCAAGACTAAAAACGCAAAGCCCACACCAATCCAAATACCGGCAAAAATTACGGGACCCATGACGGTGGCGGATTCAGCAAGCCACTGAGTGTCGCTTGGGAGCCCAAAAAGGCCCATCACAGAATTCACCACTCCGATGTCAGGTTGAAAACCCAAGCTCCAGAAGATTGCAACTGCGGCGGGGGGTGCCACTCCAGGGAAAAACCACACCACTCTGAAAAACCTACTGCCCTTCATGTTGCTGCTAACCGCAAAAGCGAGTAACAACGCAATTCCCACGATTAGAAATGATGTGGTGAACGTATAAAGAAGCGTTATTCGGATGCTTTCCGCGAGCCTGCCTTCTTCGAAAAGAGTCTCGTAGTTTTGGGTGCCTACGAATTTCGTAGTCCCAATTCCAGGCCATTTATTGAAACTAAGCCAAATTGAGTACATTGCTGGCAGCGCTAGAAAGATAAAAAGAAGACCTGCCACCGGAACAAGACTAATAATTGCCCACCTACGATTTACCGCGCCGAGACCGACTTTGTTTTTTCTGAACTTTGAAGGAGACAACTCCTTAGGATTCTTTTGTTTTCCTAGATTCGTCACAGTTGTCTCCTTCATCGTCTTCGTTATTGCTTCTTTTGATTTCCTTGAAGTTGGCTTGCAGGCATTTAACCCTCAGCCCGGAACTTCACAAGCTCCGCTTGCATCAGCACCCCGATTTCGGCTGAGGTGATTCGACCTTCTTGAAGCTGTTGGATCAGCGGGACTATGTAGATCTGCCCTAAAGCGCCCGGGAGTTCTGAGGTCCAGCCCGGATTCGATCCGTACTCGGCAACATACGCGACAATTTCCTTCAAGAGTGGAGAAAAACTGTCTGATGCGCTGATGTCGACGGTGGTAACTGCAGGCAAGACGCCCGCCGCCTCAACTTGGCCCAGGAGCTGACCTGCATCGCTTATGTAGTACTGCAACAACTTCTTAGCCCAAGCGTGGTTCTTACTTTGCATGGGGATTCCATAAGCGTTTCCGTAATAAGGCTGTAGTCGAGATGGCGCCCCAACATTGTTCACCGGAGGAAGAACAGCGAAAGATGGCTCAAAGGACATCTCACCGCTTTCCGTTGCTGTCGTAAAAACTCCACCTGGCAACCAAGAGCCGCTCAAGAGCATGCACGCGCCACCAGTTGTGAACAGGGCTTCACTTGCAGGTCCGTCCTGAGCGAGATAACCGCTCTGATACAAGCCAGCATTTGCGTAGCTCTCCAGAGCATCCAAGACCGCTTCAACGCCTGGGGCTGTGTAGTCAGCTGTGATATCAACGTTAGACTTCCAGTTGCTAATGTAGTTGGTGAAGTCTTCCGAAGGAACTGCAGTGGCGAGGCCGGCATCGAACATCCAGCCGGACATGTAGTTTGTGCCTCCACCGAACGCTAGCCCGGCAAAACCTGCGGCGGAACATTTCTTTCCTGCCTCTATCAAAGCAGCTGGACTCTCAAACACGCGGTTAGCGGGAATTGTAACTCCTGCCGCTTTAAGAACTGCTGGATTGGTGTAAACAACGTTGTAGTAAGCAGCAGTGTTAGGGGCTGCGTAGTAGTTTCCATCCGCTTGCAAAAGCGCAGCAGATGCGGGACCTAATCGATCTGGAAAATTGTCTGCCTCGAAAACGTCATTAAGGGGGACTAGTTCTCCAGCGCGGAGCATCTGGGTATAGACGTTTGAGTTTAACGGAATCAAACCAATATCAGGAGCGCCATTGCTAGTTAAAACCTGAAGGTTTGGCCCACCCTTGGCTTCGTTGGTGATTCCGGACAGTTCAATGGTCACATTGGGATACATGTCTTCGAAAACATCCGCGACCGCTTTCCAACCACGAGCTGCTGGGCTGTCCTCCGGAACTTCAAACTGGACAACTAACGTCACAGGCTCTTCGGTTGGAGCCGAGCTTTCCATAGTGGTAGTGGCCTCTGGCGTCGTCTCAACGGCGCAGCCCGCAAGAACGAGTGCTGTTATCGGTAGGCTCGCCGCAATTGCCCACCACCGAGATTTACTGGTAACTATCATTTTTTCTTCTCCTTTAAGGAATAGTGGAATGGACTTGGCCAAAATCTAGAGGCCAAGATTAGACTTGTCGTGTTAGCGTCTGACTTTAGTTATATTTTCGGTGTCGCAATTCACTTCTTTGGTATCTTGATGAGAGCCAAAGCCCAACATTTTTACACAATAACTAAGATACCCGACTCAAATTGACTTCCTATAGGATATTCGGTAACATCTTCATAACTTATTGCAAAGGAGAAAAGATGGATTGGTCAAAATTCGAAAGAGAAGTTCCAGCCTGGTATCCAAACGCTAAATTTGGGGTATTTATCCACTGGGGCGCCTATTCAGTTCCAGCCTGGGCACTTCCAATTGGTGAGCTCGGAGAGGTGGAAGAGGAAATTTGGTTCAAGAACAATCCATACGCCGAGTGGTATCAAAATACTGCTCGCATAGAAGGCAGCCCGACCTGGCAGCACCACCAGGATGTCTATGACGGGGCTCCCTACGACGACTTCTTGGACTCTTGGAAGGCAGAGAAGTTCGACCCGGCAGAATGGCTGGCTCTATTCAAAAGAGCTGGGGCACGGTACGTGGTTCCAACCACCAAGCACCACGATGGCATCACGCTTTGGGACGCTCCTGGCACTGGCACAAGGAACACTGTGCACCGCGGGCCCAAGCGTGATCTGATTGCTGAGATTGCCGAAGCTACCAAGGCGGCTGGCCTCCACTTCGGGGTCTACTACTCGGGTGGTCTGGACTGGAGTGTCAGCGACTTACCGCCACTTACCTCGCAGTGGGATGTCTCTAATGTTCGCCCAAACGATGCGGCGTATTCAATGTATGCCTACGAGCACTGCATGGACTTGATTCGCAAATACGATCCAGAGATTTTGTGGAACGACATTGAATGGCCAGACTTCTCCAAGCAGGGTGGGCCGGAGGTTCCCTACTCACTGGCTGCACTGTTCAAGAACCTCTACGATGCGGTGCCAACTGCAGTGATCAACGACCGCTGGGGTGAGCCACACGCTGACTTTGTCACCAGTGAATACCAGATGAATACCGAACTCGAGAACCTAGGACTGTTCGAGAACTGCCGCGGCATCGGATACAGCTTTGGCTATAACCAGGTTGAAACCGAAGAGCACTACATGAATGTCGAGCAACTTTTGACCCACCTCGTCGACATAGTGTCGCGAGGCGGCAACTTCCTGCTAAACGTCGGACCAACCGCCAGCGGAGAGATTCCTGCCATCCAACGACAGATTCTGGAGGGAACTGCGACCTGGATGGCCGTTAATGGTGAGGCGATTCATTCCAGCCATTCCGTTCGCGAACTTCAGCCAAGTGATACTCCATGGCTTCGCTTCACCAGTGTTGGAGACTCCATCTATGCGTTCGTGAAAGAAAGCGGATTGGTCGAATTCACTCTTCCGTCAACCTTGGTCTTGGATGAAACCGCGAACCAGCTTGGTGGTGGGGCTATGGTAGTGAACCGCGAAGGCGAACTTGTCTCAATGCAGATACACAACGACGGCTCCTTGCCAGTCGTCATTCAATTCAAGAAAAGATAGGTATAAAAATTGACTGGAGTATGTTTCCAAGACCCACTCCCAAGTGGTTTTCCGAAGCTAAATTCGGAATCTTCATTCACTGGGATGCGTATTCGGTGCCGGCTTGGGCCGAACCAATTAGGGAACTGGGCACCATCGAGGGTGTCACTTGGTTCGCTCACAACCCCAATGCCAAATAGTACCTAAACACCATTCGGATTGAGGGCAGCCCGGCCTGGCAGTACCATCAAGATGTTTACGGTGGTGCCCCCTGCGATGATGTTCTGGATTCCTAGAAGGCTGAGAAGTTCGACCCTGCCAGCTGGGCCAAGCTTTTCAAAGCCTCTCGCGCACAGTACATTATACCGGTCACCAAACACCATGACGGAATTGCGCTTTGGGATGCTCCCAGCACCGGCACTCGGAATACGGTTCATCGAGGACCAAAGCGTGATTTGATAAACGACATCGCTCAGGCGGTTCGGGCCCAGGGTATGAGATTCGGAGCCTATCATTCGGGTGGCGTGGACTGGAGCATCACGAATTTCCCACCTCACGCCGATTTCGAACCTACCGGCGGGGATGGCCCAAATGACGCCGCCTACTCGATGTGTGCCTACGAGCACTGCATGAACCTAATCGAACGTTACCAACCCGACCTGATCTGGAACGACATCATGGGCCAGATTTTTCCAAAGAATTAGGACCGGAAATTGGCCATAGCTTGGTAGCGCTTTTCGCCAATTAATACAAGGCAATTCCCAAGGGTTTGGTAAATAATCGCTGGGGAGATGTTCACCACGACTACATAACCAGTGAATACCAGATGAATGTTGGCCATGAAAGTCAGGGCATTTTCAAAAACTGCCGTGGAATTGGCATGAGCTTTGGTTACAACTAAGTGGCAACCGAAGAGCATCACATGAGCGTCGAACACCTCGTGGGCCATCTAGTTGACATTGTTTCAAGGGGAGGTAACTTCCTCTTGAACGTTGGGCCCAAGGCAAATGGCGAACTGCCCGAGATTCAAATCAAGATTCTCACTGAGCTAGCCGCATGGATGGACATTGATTCTGACGCGATTCACGGTAGTGAAATGGCGAGCGATTTCACCTCAATTGGAACTAGTAGTGATGGTGAAACCCCCTGGTTGGGCATCACCAAAAAGAGAAACAGCGTGTTCGCGTTTGTGAAGTCAGCTGGTGAAATAGAGTTCGAGATTCCCGCCAATTTGGTTAATAAGGACTCAGCCAAAATCCTAGGGGGCAGGGGTCTGAAACTGACTCGCACCGGGGACAAGCTTTACTTGCAGCTGGGTGGAACAGCTAACCAACTCCCAATGGTGTAATTGAGCTTTATAGAACCTAACCTTCAAGAAAGCTAACTAGCGACTCTGGTCTGATAAGGCCAGAGTCGCTTAGTTCTTGCCAGAGTGCAATCGGGATATTCACATCAAATAATGTTGCGTTTCGTAATACTTGTTCGCGGTTCCGGGCTCCCAGGCAAATATTGGCTACCGCCTTGTGACCCAGTGGGAATTGCGCTGCAACAGTGGGAAGGCTGACGCCGTGAGCCTCACAAATATCAGCAATCTGATTGACCTTTGCAATCAACTCGGCCGGAGCCTGAGCATAATCGTAGGTTGCATCGGCAGCCGGTCGGTTTTTTGAGAGCAAGCCAGAATTAAAGACACCAGCTGCAACGATGCTGACGTTTCTCTCTAACGCCAGCGGGAGCAGGTTGTCCAAAGACTGCTGCTCTAAAAGAGTGTAGCGCCCGGCGAGCATCACCACATCAAGATCCGTGTTTCTAACAAACTCGGTTAGCATCTCGGATTGATTCATTCCGGAGCCAAAACTCTTGATGACCCCCTCATCACGCAGCTTGGAAAGTGCCGGGAAGGCTCCTTTCAGTGCCTGATCATAGTACTGATCTGGATCGTGAACATAAACGATATCGATGTAGTCAGTATTCATTCTCTTAAGCGATGCTTCGATGGAGCGCTTTATTGCATCACCGGAATAGTCGTAATTACGGATGAAGTTTTTTGGAACCATGAAACCATCGGCCAAGTCTGTTTCACTGGGAAAGTCAGTTGTTGGCACAAGGAGTCTGCCGACCTTGGTAGACAACGTGAATTCAGATCTTGAGTAGCTTGCTAGGCCCTGGCCCAACCTCCGTTCGGCTAGGCCGATGCCGTAGTGAGGCGCAGTATCAAAATATCGAACGCCAGACTCCCAAGCGGCTGCGACTGCTCCTAGGGCATCTTCTTCGCTGACCTCTTTGAGTAAATTGCCGATCGGCGCAGAACCGAAGGAGAGGATTGGGGCGAAAATACCACCGCGGCCAATTGATTTAGTTTTCATGTTAATTACTCCACTCTTTGCCGTTTGGGAATGAGAATCTCTCAATTGAAGAAGCAATCATTTCTTGACTAGATCCTGGCTTATGGGGGGTTTGGTAGCTACCGCACTTGAGCACAACCGGATCGACAAAATGTTCGTGGAGGTGATCAACATACTCGATTACGCGGCCCGCCATGGTTCCGGAAAGAGCAGCATAATCAAACATCGAAAGATGCTGCACCGCCTCGCATAGACCCACCCCACCAGCATGCGGGCAAACTGGAAGTTCCATCTTGTGTGCCATCAGCATGATTGCGAGATTTTCGTTCACTCCGGCAACCCTTGTCGCGTCAATTTGCACCACTTGCATTCCACCGGCTTGCATGAACTGCTTGAACATAACCCGACTGCCACCGTGTTCACCAGTGGCAACCCTGATTGGCGCCACACCCCGGGCTATTGCCGCGTGTCCCAAGATATCGTCCGGGCTAGTTGGCTCTTCAACCCAAGCCAGATCATATTCCTTTAAAGCGTTAACCCAGTCGATGGCCTCTTGCACTCCCCAACGCTGATTGGCATCTATCGCGATTGGGTAGCCGGGGCCCATCACATTACGGGCTATCTTGAGCCTGCGCCTATCGTCTTCCAGATCTGCGCCAACCTTGAGCTTGATTTGCCCAAAGCCGTCGGCCTTGGCCTCGTTACAAAGCCTGATTAATTTTTCGTCGTTATAACCAAGCCAGCCCGGGCTAGTGGTGTAGCCGGGGTATCCCCCGGCAAGAAGGATCTCAATTCGATCCTCTCGCGTGGCCACTTTATCCGCAAACACCTTTGCCGCTTCATCCCGGGTAATCACATCGGATATGTAGCGGTAGTCAATTAGATCGGCCAGCTGCTCCGGAGTCATTCTTGCTAGGAGCAACCAAAGCGGCAACCCAGCCCGCTTGGCCTTCAGGTCCCAAAGCGCATTTATCACAGCGCCAATCGCCATGTGCATGACGCCCTTTTCGGGACCCAGCCAGCGAAATTGTGAGTCGTGGACCATCATTTTCCAAGTGGCGCCCATATCCGCCAAAAGATCTTCCAGGTTTTGATTTAGAAACATCGGCTCCAGAGCCCTGATGGCCGCTACCTGAATATCGTTTCCCCTACCGATAGTGAAGACAAAACCGTGTCCCGAAAAGCCATCGGTTGAGTCCGTGTTTATTTTCAGATATGCGGCTGAGTAATCCGGATCCGCGTTCATCGCATCCGACCCATCGAGACTTTTTGAAGTTGGGAATCTGATGTCACTGGTTTCGAAACCGATGATCTTGCTCATGTTTGGCTCTCTTTTTATGCGCTTGCTCAGTCGTGGCTTGAGCAATTAGCTAATCGGTATGAAACACTTCTGGAAGCCGGTGCCACCATTCACCCTCTGAGGCTTCAGGGACCTTGTTCTGAAGTGGGTCAGTCAGTTTCCACCAGCTCTGGGTGTCAGGATCCTCGGCCATTTTGGCCATGTCCGCTTCCAAATTCGTGCCTATATATTCGTAGTATGAAAACAGTAAATTCCCATACCGGTAGATCGAGTAATTAATGATATGTGAGTCCGCGATACGCTCCAAGACCTTTGGCCACACCTCTGCGTGCAGTCGCTCATACTCATAAACCGCATGCTCTTGCAGGTGCAGCACTGACGCGAATCTCTCCACGGGGTCTCCTTGCTAGCTGATATCCTAAGATCCTGGCCTTGGAAAAACGAGTACCAGAAGCTACTTCGGGTTTTGCGGTTGATGAAAGTATAGTTGCTAATCCTATAGTATCTTAAATAGATTTGGAGTAACCCTAACTAAGGAGCAATCGTGAGCAAGTACCGGGCAACATCGGAAGACAAATTCACATTCGGTCTCTGGACCGTGGGATGGACCGGATCGGATCCGTTCGGATCTCCCACAAGAAGTGAACTTGATGTAGTTGAGGCGGTACACAAGCTTAAAGACATTGGTGCATATGGGCTGACCTTCCACGATGACGATCTTTTTCCATTCGGTGCGGACGATAAGACCCGTGATGGTCAAATAGCCAGACTCACCACCGCTTGCGAGGAAACTGGGATGAAAGTCCCAATGGTAACCACCAATTTGTTCTCACACCCGGTCTTCAAAGATGGCGGATTCACCAGTAACGACCGTGATGTGAGGCGATTTGCACTTAGGAAAGTGCTTCGCAACATTGACCTGGCTGCACAAATGAATGCGGAAACTTTCGTTATGTGGGGAGGTCGTGA
>Ga0075118_10001022_pt1 | contig 21950 bp, 20 predicted proteins | sample AntAceMetag02UKE_FD_69794 | JGI IMG/M metagenome (GOLD analysis project Ga0075118, IMG submission 69794) | Saline lake microbial communities from Ace Lake, Antarctica - Antarctic Ace Lake Metagenome 02UKE | ecosystem: Environmental > Aquatic > Non-marine Saline and Alkaline > Saline | place...
GCGCCCGGCTGGGTGGGTCGGACCAGCTAGCGCCCGGCTGGGTGAGTCGGACCAGCCAGCGCCCGGCTGGGTGGGTCGGACTAGCTAGCGCCCGGCTGGGTGAGTCGGACCAGCCAGCGCCCGGCTGGGTGAGTCGGACCAGCCAGCGCTCTGCTGGGTGGGTCGGACCAGCTAGCGCCCGGCTGGGTGAGTCGGACCAGCCAGCGCCCGGCTGGGTGGGTCGGGCTTTACGCCCGACAGAACGCGGCAACCTCGACATCCTGCCCCCCCCGTCCCTTTTCCTCGTCCGACCTCGCGGGATGTTGTTTAGTCGCCGGCTGGCGGCTCGACGGCGGCTTCCATTTGGTTTTCACGATATAAGGACCATCGGAAGTCGACCATCACCGGATCCATTAGTCCTTCAGCCACGATGAAGTGATCTTTGACTACCCAATCATCGCCCACCCCGCGCAGCACATCGGTGTATTCAATAGAATGATACCTATTGCCTTCCCGGTAAGTGACGTAGGCCCAATCCCCTTCGGGAAAGACGACCTTTTCGAAAGTGAAGACGCGCTGTAGCTCAGCGCTCGACTCGTCCACCGGGGGCAGCTCGGCTTGCAGCTGTTGGCGGAACCGGGGAGACAGCCGACTATCGTAGGAGTCGATTTTGTAGGCGAAGGCAGGATCGCGGGAGTGCTGTTCCCAGTGCTGAAAGGCGACTACGGCGGCAGAGAACTGTTGACGGGAGAAGACGTTGCTGGAGTCGGCGTGAGACCCTAGGAAAGGATTATTTTGACCACCTTCAAAGGAGGCCGGCCGTTGGTTCTGATCCTTGCGGAACTGCTGAACCGGATTCTCGCATCCCGTCTGAAATAGGAGCCCCAGTCCAATCACGCAGCCCATCCCAGTGAGACGAAGCGACGATTGATCAGGGAACAGGGTCACGGCAAATGAGATAACCGGGTGCAGCCCAAAACTCAACCATGACGAACCGGTAATCGCATGCCACATGATTGCCCAGATTGCCCCGCGGTGCTGAACCTTTCTGAGCGAGATGAGGCGCGCCGCTCGCCGAGAGATTTATGGGACAGGTTAAGGGGTCGAGTCGGAAAAATGAATTACGCCAATGGCTTCATTCCCTTTTAACGACGTCGACCCCGTGGGCTGCGGCCCCGCAGTCGGTTGACCCCGGTTTTGGAGCAGCGCGGCCGTCAAACGAAGGACGACCCGGAGGTCGTCTCTCCTGGGGGCGTTTCGAGGACGGGTTTTGGGCAGGGCTGAGCTTACCTTAAACCAGCAAGAGGGCGGGCTTTTCGATGAGCTCGCGGAGAGCTACCATGAATTGGGCGCCGATCGCTCCGTCCACTACGCGGTGATCGCAGGAGAGGGTGAGGGTCATGCGTTGGCCAATGACGATCTGTCCATTTTCCACGACCGGTTTGGTTTCGGTCGTGCCGACCGCGAGGATCGCGGCGTTAGGCGGGTTGATAATCGCGCTGAAACGCTTGATGCCCATCATACCGAGGTTGCTCACGCAGAAGGTGCCGCCGGTGAATTGGCTGGGTTGCAGCTTCATCGCTTTGGCGGCCTGAGCGAGGCTCCGCGCTTCGGTGCTGATGTCGAAAACAGACTTCACGTGCGCATCAAACACCACCGGCGTGATGAGACCTTCGGCGATCGCCACGGCGAATGAAACATGCGCGCGGTCGTGCTTGCGCACTTGGGCGCCTTCCCAGGAGCAATTGACTGCGGGGACTTTGCGCAGCGCTTCGGCGCTGGCTTTGAGAATGAAGTCGTTGACCGAAACTTTGATGCCGGAATCTTTTAAGCCGGTGTTGATCTGTTGGCGCAAAGCCAGCAATGGCCCCGCGTCGACTTCGATATCGAGATAGAAGTGGGGCAGTTGGGTTTTCGACTCGACCAGGCGTCGCGCGATGGTGGCGCGCATATTCGAAACCTTGGCCACGCCGGCTTCTTGGATCGGGCCTTTAGCGAAGACGCTACCGCCGCCGGCCGCCATGCCGCCGGTGCCATGTTTCTCGGCCTTGAGCACGTCGGACTTCGTGATGCGTCCGCCGGTGCCCGAGCCTTTAATACGAGTGGGGTCGATCCCCAGCTCCTCGGCGAGTTTGCGGGCGAGGGGTGAAATTTTGACCCGATCGCCCGAGGCGGCGGATGCCGGCAGCGGGGGAGGTTCGGGGGTCGGCCGGGGAGGCGGAGTGGCTTTCGGAGCCGGTGGCGTATCCGCGGCTGGGGCGGGATCGGCGGCGGCGGTATCTTCCGACTTGGTTTCGGCGGGAGCCTCCTCGGCTGCCGGTGGTTCTTTCTTGGCGGGAGCGGCGACTTCCTCGCCAGGTTCACCCACGGCGCAAAGCGGCTCACCGATTTCTACCGAGGCACCTTCGGCGGCGAAGATCTTCACGAGGGTGCCATCGAAGAAGCTTTCGAGCTCCATGGTGGCTTTGTCGGTTTCTACCTCGGCGAGCATGTCGCCGCTGGCGACCTCATCGCCTTCCTTTTTTAACCATTTGATCAGCGTGCCCACCGTCATGGTGTCGCTGAGTTTCGGCATTTCGATGATATCGGCCATTTTGAGAAAGGTGCGGGGAAAAAGTGGGAGGTGCGGTTAGCGGGTCGGGCTCAGGCCTTTAACGCGGCGCGGGCGGCTTCGACCACGCGGTTGACGTTGGGCAATTGTTCCGTTTCGACGGGCGGGCTGTAGATAGCGGGAGCGTCAATCGTGGTGACCCGCGTGATGGGAGCATCGAGATGGTCGAAGGCTTCCTCTTGAATCATGAAGCCCAACTGGGTTCCCACTGAGGCGAAGGGTTTCTGCTCTTCGACGATCAGGACTCGGTTGGTTTTGACGACCGATTTGATGACGGTATCGATATCTAGGGGTCGGATCGAACGGAGATCGACGACCTCGATTTCGGCGCCGTCTTCTTTGGCGATTATCTCGGCGGCGGCCAAGGAGTGCAGCACGCAACGGCCGTAAGTGACGATGGTCAGATCGGTGCCTTCGCGTTTGACGTCGGCCAAGCCGAGGGGGATCAGGAAATCTTCGTCATCTGGCACTTCGCCTTTTTCGCCGTAGAGAATGGTGTTCTCGAGGTAGAAGACGGGATCGTTGTCGCGAATGGCACTCTTCAGGAGGCCCTTGGCGTCGGCGGCTGTCGCCGGAACGACGACCTTTACGCCGGGGTGGTTGGCCAACACGTTCTCGGGCGTGTGGGAGTGGGTCGCACCGACGTTGGTGCCGCCGTTGGCGGGACCGCGGATGACGATCGGGCAATTGATCAAGCCGCCGGACATGTAGCGCACGTTGGCGGCGTTGTTGAGAATCTGATCAAAGGCCACGGAGTAGAACGACCAGAACATCAGTTCCATGACGGGGCGCACGCCGAGCATGGAAGCGCCGACGCCCATGCCGATAAAGCCGGCTTCGGAAATGGGCGTGTCGACAACGCGGTCGGGACCGAATTTGTCGAGCAGGCCCTCGGAGACTTTGTAGGCACCGTTGAATTGGGCCACTTCTTCGCCCAAGAGGACGACGTTTTTGTCACGCTCGAGTTCCTCGGAGAGGGCGGCGCGGACTGCTTCGCGGTAAGTGAGTTGAGACATGGTTCGCGAAAGAAAAGGTTAGCTGAAAAAGAGACGGCCTTGGGAGGTCCGTTGGTCAGGGTGATCCGCTTCCCAGTAGACATGTTTCTGGATGTCGGCCTCGGTCGGGAAGGGGCTGGTTTCCGCAAAGTCGGCGGCAGCGTCGGCTTCGGCGCGGGCGGCTTTGTCGATCTCCTTTTGGATTTCCTCGGGGAGGATTCCTTCTGCCATCAGCTGGGATTGGAAGATGATTAACGGATCCTTGTTTTTGCGTTTTTCGTCGATCTCCTCGCGGGTGCGGTAGGTCTTGTCTGGATCAGCCACGGAATGACCGCGATAGCGGTAGGTATCGATCTCGACGACCGAGGGTTTGTGCTCGTCACGGGCGAGGGTGAGCACCCGGTGCATGGTCTCACGGACCTCGTAAATATCGTGTCCGAAACACTTTTCCCAGTGCATCCCATAACCGGCAGCGCGCTCGGCCAGTCCCGGACCGGCAGTGGAGCGGATTTGGGACGTGCCCATGGAGTAGCGGTTGTTTTCGATCACGAAAACACAGGGCAGATCCCAGAGGGCGGCCAAATTCATGGCCTCGTGCACGGCACCTTGGTTAACCGCGCCGTCGCCCATGAAGGCCATAGCTGAGCCCTTGTGGCCTTGGTATTTGACGCCATAGGCGAGTCCGACCCCGAGCGGTATCTGGCCGCCGACGATGCCGTGACCGCCCCAAAAGTTGTTGGACGGATCGAAGTAGTGCATCGAGCCCCCTTTGCCCTTGGAGCACCCGGTGACCTTGCCGTAAAGCTCGGCCATGAGGGGCTTCGTGTCCATGCCCACGGCGATGGCATGGCCATGATCGCGGTAAGCAGTGATGACGTGATCATGCTCTCCCATTAAGGAGCAGCAGCCCACCGCGACGGCTTCTTGGCCGATGTAGAGGTGAAGGAACCCCCCGATCTTCTTACCTTGGTAGGCGCGTAAGCTGCGTTCCTCGAAACGTCGGATACGCATCATCTGACGGTAGAGTTCTAATTTTTCTTCCGTAGATAAGCTTTGGTTTATCTCGGCGGAGGCGGATTTTGAAGTGGTGTTATCGCTCACAATAAGGGGTGAGATGAGTAGGAAATTGGCGAGTGTTCGGGGGGCGCTTGCAGAGGCAAGTGTTTTAGTCCGCCGAGCTAGCCGGTTGATCGGTAAGGTGGTCCGACTTCATCACCTGTTCAAACGTGATCGCGAGTTTTTGGCTGGGATCGCAGTCCGCGCGCATTGCGACGAACCCGCGGCGATGTTGGTCGAAGATCGGCCACAGCGCGGTGCGATCGGTGGCGGGCAAGTCGAGCTGGTTGATCGCCGCACGGTCAAAAAAGCCGAAACGCCCTTCGTCCATGGCTGGTGGCAGCGCGTGAATCGGTCTGGTGCAGCGGAAAAGAAACAACAGCCAATGCGATTCCCCTTCGTAAGCCTTCTCGGCGATCATGCCGAAGAGGTGCAGATCCTCGGTGCCGATGCGGTGTCCGGTCTCCTCCGCGGTTTCGCGGGCAGCGCACTCGAAGGGTGATTCGCCGGTCGCGGTCTCTAGTTTTCCGCCGATCGGAGTCCAGCGGTCGCGGTTCGGGGCCTTGGTGCGCAGGAGCAGCAGTTGCTCCCCCGCCGGGTTCTCGATGAAGACGAGAACCGCGATTTTGTGATCGAGGGAGGAGGAATCAGTCATAAAATATAGAGCAAACGATTGGAGAATGAACGTGACGGTGGCGGGGTCCTGCTCAATAAATTTCGACCCTACCCATGGGTTTACGCTTCGGAGTTTTGCTTGGCATCCTGACCCTCTCGCTGAGTGTCACCGCGCAAACGGCGGTAGAGGGTGCCGGTGGGGCCGAGGTTTCCCTGCGAGATGTTGAATTCCAACGGGTGCGCGACGCAGGCGGCGCGGAGTGGTGGGAAGCCACGGTAGTTTTAAACGTCGACGGGCGAGGCGGCGGCATGGGGCGGTATGCGGATCGCGTGCGGGTCGCCTTCAACGTGGCGTTTCAGCGACCGATCAAAGGCAAGCCACTGGAATTTTATCGAGCGGCGGTGATCGCCCCCAGCTTAGAGGCAGGGCGACAGACCTTCCGCTTTTACCTGCCGCCAGCGATCGTGCGGCGGGATCGGATCTCCCGTGACGCTCGATTCTGGAGCGTTGATCTCGCGGTGGATGGTCGCGCGCTGGAGCCGAGCTCCAGCCAAGTTTCGTCCGCGTTTTCAAGTGCGGCGGCGGTGGCCAATTTTCGTGATCAACACGCCCAACGCGCTCCGGTGAATGACGGGGTGATGGTTCCGCGACACCTATCACCCTGGGCGAGTGATCGCATCGATGCCGACCCCGTGGTGCTCCAACGCGCAGCCAGCGGCGTGGACCGCTGACGTCTCGATCTGATCATGAAAAATTCGTCGCGTTCTCGCCGGTCCAAATCCTCTTCCCGCTGGGTGGTGGAGATCGGAGCAGCTCACGTGGCCGCGGGACGATTTGAGTCCTCGGGGGAATCAGCCGAACTGGTGCAATTGGCCCACCGGGATCTGCCGGTGAGTGAAGCGACGGACGACCTGGAGGTGGCTGGGCTGGAAGCGGCCTTGCGGGAACTCATCGCCGAGCTGGCGATCCGAGGCGACGTGCTGCTGGTGGTGCCGGGACACTTGGCGCTGACCAAGATGGTGCGGGTGCCGGCGGTCGCGGAAACCCAGCGCCCGAAGCTGATCGAATTCGAAGTGCGCCAAGGGATCCCGTTTGATTTAGACCAGGTCTATTGGTCGCATCGCGAGCAGGGCATTCACGCGGGGGAAGTCGAAGTCATGGTCGTGGCCGCCAAAAAGTTAGGCTTAGACCGGTTGCTGGTCGCGGCCAAATCGGCGGGACTTCGGGTATCGTCAATCGTCGCGGCCGGGCCGACCCTCTTGGCCGCCCAAGAGGTCGTCGAGGCAGGTGCCGCGCTGATTTCGGTCGGCGCGCGCGCTACGCATCTCGTTTTTCAAGATGGCCAACGCACGCATTTGCGCACGCTAACGCTCGCGGGCAATTCGGTGAGTCAGGAAATCGCGAATAGCCTGACGCAATCCCTCGCCGAGGCGGAACAGCTCAAGGTGGGCGTTTTGAGTGGTCAGATTACGCTGCCCGCAGCAACCCCGGCGGGAGCGGCCGTAAAAGCTGCGGTCGAGGGATTCGGGGCGCGCCTGCGCCTCGAGTTTGATCGCACCGTGGTAACGCAAGTGAGACCCGCCGGGATCACTTTGCCCGCGACCCTGCACGTGGCCGGCGGTGGGGCTCGCCTACCGGGATTGGTGGAGGCGTTGCGATCCACCAACTCACCGGCGGTGCAGTTATGGGAACTGCCGACGGGTCTCGCCGTTAACGGCGCGGCGGCGGACGTGATAGCGCGCGTCGGGATAGAGCGATTTGCCGACCTCGTCGGTGCCTTCCGCCGCGCGACGCCCGGCGGTGGCGTGGAGCTGGACCTGGCCCCGCGAGGCCTGCGGGAAGCCCGCGCCGCCAAACGGCAACGACCGCGCTGGTTGGCGGCGGCGGCTTTGCTGGTGTTGGCCGCCTATCTGCCGGGGTGGCACTACCAGCGGCTGGCTTCCGCCCGTAGTGAAGCAGCGGATACGATGCGGCAGGCGGTGGTGCCGGTGCAGGTCTTGCGGGACCGCACGACCGCGCATTTGGCCGAACTGGATCGCTTGCGCGAATCGGCGGCGGTGTGGGAAGCGCGGCGGCAGTCGCAACATGCCTGGGAAGCACTCCTCGCTGACCTGCAAGGCAGCCTTTCCACCACGGGCGATGTTTGGCTGGAACGGATGCAGGTGCTGCCGCTCGAGGCCCTGCCGGGCGATGCCGGGGAGGATAGGGCGAGGATCAACCTGAGAATTTCAGGTCGCTTGCTGGACCGGGAAAATCCGCTCTCGCGCGTGAGCCAGAACGCCTACGAACGGGTCACTTCTTTGCTGGAGAGTTTTTTGGAATCACCGCGCATCACAGACATCGAGGGAGAACGCTTTGATGCCAGTGAACCCGGCATGCTGCGCTTTGATTTCACCTTGGTGATCAACCCCCGGAGCGGCCTATGAAAATGCCGGATCCCAATCTATCCCGAGGGACCCTGGGCACGATTGCAGCCGTGGCGGTGTTGGGGGTGATCGGGGGATGGTGGAGTTGGCAGCAAGAGGCCGTCGCCGAGCGAGCGGATCGACTCCTGCGCATGCAGCAGACGCAGTGGCGCGCTTTGGCTGATAGCGATCCGGCGCCGACCGCCGCGGTCGTGGCGGAGTTGGAGCGCAAGGTGGAGGCGGCCCGGGGGGTGGTGCAGCAGTTGCGCCAGGGTCTGGGCGAATCGCGCAACGATCCTGTGCAAGCGGCGGACCTGCCGGCGGCGCGCGCCGATGCTTTTTTTGCGCTGGCGCGTTTCATCGAAGACCAAACCGCTCAGGCGCAGTCAGCGGAGGTGATTTTGATCGAAGGCGAATCGTTTGGATTTTCCGCCTACCGCAACAGCGGGCCGGCCGATGAACATATCGAGATGGTGCACGATCAGATGGGTGCATTGGGCGTGGCGTTGGCGGCGTTGTGGCGAGCGCAGCCGGAAGAAATTCTGCAGATCCAGCGCGAAAACCCGGCGAGGAAACTGGCCGAACTGGCAAAAGGTTCGGCGGGGAGTTCACGCGAGGGCCGTCCGGAAGATTGGCTCGATTGGCCGGCGGATCGTAGTCTGGCGCGTGCTGGAATACTGGATACCCTAGCGTTGCGATTGAGCTGGGTGGGGCACACCGGAACGCTGCGAGCGTGGTTGGCGGAATTACGCCGATCCGAGGCGCCATTGATCGTGCGCGAAGTGGCGGTCGAACCTTGGGGGGAGGGCGGTCGCCCCGCAGGGGCTCGCCGTGGTTTGGCGGATTTGTTTCGTGATGAAGAGCGGGAAGTTGAGACCGGGGAGACCGGACCAACGAACGTGGTGCCGCTGATTTCGGAAAACCGCTCCGTCTTTCAGGTGACCCTCGAGTATTTGGATTTTGACCCCGCTCCTTTGGCGGACGCGTCGAACGAGGAGGAGTCGTGGTGAAGTTTAAGTTCTCCCCTGATGTCGTCGCTCTGGGCAGTAGCGGTGCCCTGTTTTTCGCCACGTTGGTCTGGGCGCTATGGTCGGAGACGGCGGTGTGGAATGTGCCGACGGCGGCCGGTGAGATTGGACCGGGCGTGGTCAAGGCCGACCCCATCGGAACCGCGGGCGGCGACCGGTCGGATGGGGTCTGGCCCGCGTTGGCGGTTTCCGATGATGCGGAGGTGTGGTCGTTCGATGTGTTTACCCCTCCGCAAATCTACTTTGATCGCGAGACGGGCCGGTTCTCCGTATCGGCCCCCGAAGCCGTCGAGCTGGGGGATGACGTGCTGCAATCGCCGTTCGGGATCTCGCTGGTCGCGGTGGCCCGACAGCCGTATCGATTGCAATTGGTCGGCTATGCTGGCTTCCCCGATGAACCTTGGGGGATTTTTGCGAATGAAGTGACGGGGGAAGGAATCGTCGCACAGCAAGGGTTCCGTTTCGCAGACTTGGGACTCGAATTGGTGGACTTGGAGATCAAGCGGGAAGACCTCATCGTGCCGGAGAGCATGCCTTTACGCGAAATCGTAGCGGTTGCCCAGGTGCGCGATACTCAGGCCAATCGCACGATGCGTCTGACGTCGGGCTACCCGGCGTGGACGGATCGACCGACCGCGACGGTGCGGATCGATCACAATGGAGCGCAACGCGAAGTCGCCGCAGGGAATCGATTGGAATTGGGCGATGCCGTAGTGGAGATCACGGGGGTGTTTGCGAATCCCGACGCCGTGACCGCGGTCAAATTGCTGGCGGATGGCACGCGTGAATCGATTCGGCTCTCAGTGGATAATGCCGGTGAATCGCAATTTGGAAGCGACACGATTTTCGAAACCCCTTAACTGTTCTTTCCTCTAACTCAGATGCGCCGATATCCCCGATTTGTTTCAGTTGTGCTGGCCGTGCTCTTAGCCGGCTTGGGGGCGAATGGTTTCGTATCGTCCGCCGCAGCGCAGAGTCTGACCGAGACCAAAATTCGGCTGATGGCCGATGCTCTTCGCGCGCGCGATCGCGGGGATCTGGAGCTGGCTGAGCGAAATTTGCGGCAGCTGATGGAATTGGCTCCTGATGATCCTTCGATCACTCGGCTACTGAAGAATGTGGAGGAGGACTTGGCCGCGGAAACCGCCGCCTTGGATACGGTTGTCGTTCCCGCTGCATCGCCGATAGCCGCCCCTTTTAGACCGACCACGGCGATGTCGGAAGATCCGTTCGCGCCGACTGCGGAGCCCGCCGCCGATCCCATGGCTGAGCTGGCGGCGATGGAAGCCGAGATCGAGGCGGCGGTGGCGGCGGAGGAAGCCCGTCAGCTAGAGTTGATTGCCGATGCCCGCCAACAAGGCAGGGAGGCGGAACAGTTGGCCGCAGCTGGCCGTTACGACGCGGCATTGTCGCGGTTGGAGACCGCAATCTATTCCATGCCAGAGAATCCGATGACCGCCCCAGTGGCAGCGGAACTGGCGGCCCAGCGCGATGAGATTACGGCGGCGCGGGATGGTGCCTTGGTCGCGATGCAGACTATACCGGAGCCCCGAATAGAACGGTCAGCGCGGGTGGTCACGGTCAGCGCGGAGGCACCGCTGAGTGCGGTGGAGCTGCTTTGGGTCGAAGCCCGGGCGGCGTATTCATCCGGCTATTGGGAGCGCGCCCGCGAGACGGTGGCAGAGATTCTGGTGCTCGACCCCGATAATGATCCAGCGCGACGTTTGGCTCAACGGATTGATAAAGAGATGGCGGCGGACCCGCTGTTGTGGCGGCGCGAAACCCGGCGCTCGTTGATTGCGGAAGTCGAGCAGTCTTGGCGGCGGCCGAGTGCGGCGGTGTCGGCCTCCGACGATGCGGGATTTGGCGCGGCGGGCTCCAGTCCGCTGATGCAAGAGTTAGAGTCGATCCGCATTCCCAGTGTCAGTTTTAGCTCGGTGGAACTGCAACGGGTGGTGAGCACGCTTAGTGATTTGTCTCGGGAGTTTGATGACAATGAACAGGGGATGCATGGAGTGAATATCATCGTGATCGACCCGCAGGATCGACGACCCACGGTGAGCCTGACGCTGCGGGACCTGTCGTTGAAACGGATATTGGATTTCATCACCGATTCGATCGGTTACCAATACGAGGTGCAGGCGGACGCGGTGGTGATGCGTCCGGGTGGAGAAACGTCGACATTGGATACCGAGTTTTTCCCGATCACACGATCTACCGTGATCCGCATGACGGGAATTGGCGGCGGCTTGGCGCTAGGCGGCACCCCGGCAGCTGGGGATGATCCGTTTTCGCCGTCTCCGGCTAGCACCCTCAATGCTCCGGGTGGGGGCAGTGAAGCCGAGGCGCTCAAACAATTTCTCCAGCAAGCGGGCGTTGATTTTGCTAATCAGCCAGGAGCTAATTTGGCTTACGACGGATCAGCGATGATCGTGACCCAGACCTCGCGGAACAATGAACGCATCCGGAATATCCTGAATCGCTACAATGACGTGCGTCAGGTGGAGATCGAAGCCAAGTTCATGGAAGTCCAAGAAGGGGTGTTGGAGGAATTTGGGATCGCCTGGAATATTACTCACGGCCTAAACGGCGATCCGAGTTACCTCGCCACCGGGGGCACCTCGAACCGCACACTGGCTTCGGCATTTTCGCCGAATGCGATCGGCACCAGTGGCCGAGTTCTAAATCCAGGGAGCGAAACAGAGGTCTTCGAAGATCGAGATGGAGACCTGACGATAATTCCTGGGCAAAATTCTATTGATCAACAGATCGGGAATAATCCCCCCCAATTTCCCGGCTCGGTCGATCTAGGGCAGGGTTCAGATCCCTTGGCGGTCATTCAAGGTATGATCGGTGATTTTAATGTGAATGCCGTGGTGAACGCGCTTTCGCGGCAGACGGGTTCCGATCTGTTGAGCGCGCCCAAGGTCACGGTGCTTTCCGGCAATCCGGCGACGATCACCGTGGCGCAAGAACTTCGCTACCCAACGAGTTACGGGGAGGTGCGCAGCGAAGTCGGGTCATCCGCCCGCGACAGCTCATCGGCGGGGGTGACGATCACGGCGGGCACGCCGCAGGATTTTGAGATGCGCAAAGTAGGCGTCGAATTACGCGTCACGCCAACGGTGGAGGAGGATGACTACAGCATCAGTTTGGATCTCAATCCGCGCGTCACCGAGTTTGAAGGTTTTGTGGAATACGGCGGCCAAAGCGTCGCGATTTCCAATGACACAACCGTGACCGTGCCTTCGGGATTTTATCAGCCGATATTTTCGACACGGGAGGTTTCGACCAAGGTCACATTGTGGGATGGCGCGACTCTCGTGATGGGTGGACTGACCCGCGAAGAAATCAAAACGATCGAAGATAAAGTGCCCTTTCTGGGCGATATCCCGGGACTCGGTCGCCTGTTCCGCTCCGAAGCCGAGACGACGCAAAAGCGTAACTTGTTGATTTTTGTGACGGCGAATCTGGTGAGCCCGGGCGGCTCGCCGAAGAAGCAAGCGTTGCCGAACGTAACCCCAAGTTCGGCCTTTCAAAATCCTTCCGTGGTTACGCCTGCGGGCGCGGTCGAACGGGAGTAGGTTTCAGGGCGATAGCCCGAGCACGGTAGGGTCGATTCTCGGATTCTAGACCGGACTGGTTGGGCCGGGGCGATACACTCGCCATGTGGCCCGCTTAAGAGGAGTGTTTTAATTAAGGATCAAGTAACGTCCCCGATTCATGCCCTCAGCCACTGTGCGCACCGACATCGAAGCGACTTGCGAGCAGGTGAAGAAATTTTTCTTGGAAAGGGAAATACTCGTTCCGATCCTCAATCTAAAAATCGAAAAGGCCTCGATCGTAGATGATTCTCAAGGTTGGGGGATTTATCTCGATGCCGCTGATTTGCTTCAACGGGATGCACTCCATCCCTCTATTATTTAAAATGGGTTTCGAGAAAGCGGGTGCGGTCGTTTTGACCACGAACAAGTTCAACTCTGTCAGGGCTAGAAAATGGCCGAGCGCAGAGAATGCGCCTACAAATGTATTCACTGAATTTGATCGCAGATAGGCGGTTGCTAAGACGGTCTCTTCAAGGGGTTTGATGCTCCCTAGCTCAGCCAAGAAAAACGCATCTTCTTTCGTTATTTCACGATCAAAATTGTAAATTGGAGCAGGCCGCTTTCGCCGATGTGCCTCAGCGATTGAGAGGAAGATTAGCATCGCTCCCGTAATGGCGATTACAGCGAGGAATCCAATAGAGGCGTGGTTGAGATCGGCCGGAGTGGGAAGAAGGTAGATTACTCTGCTCTGCGGGTCTTCTGGGTCGTAGTAAATTTTGATTTCGGTGCCGATGGCAGGGAGAATCGCTGGCACATCCTCTCGCGACTTCCATCGAGCTGGTCCAGATCTGTAAGAAACCTGATCGTTGAAATATTACCACCTCGAACCGAATAGGAGCAGCTTATTTTTCGATCATATTCAGTCGGACCATAAGTCTGATAGTGAGTCGAAATGCCTGTTCTCAAAACCAAAGCCTCCGTCGAATTCCACGAGGCAAGTCTACGTGTCATCTCTCTCTCTCGTTCGAGATAAAGAAAGGGATCATGAATACGCCGAATACCTAGAACAGGAATGACCCGAGTATCAGCCGCTTTGCGTTGAACGGCAGCCTGCTGCAGCGATCCCCATAAAATAGATGGCGATCATAATCCCACCACGACTTACCTCAATTTTGAGGGGAGGCAGAGCAGCGAACTAAGGATTTTTTGCCCATGGCATAACGAGGAGATTGAAAAACGGGAGAATCAGAAAGTGAGCGAAAAAAGGTCAGTCCAACGATTCATGGTTTTTGGTTCTCATTCCGTTCAAACCACAAAGCCGGGTCCGTCGACCCGATTAGCCTCTTTCAACGATTCGTTCATATTCCCGATGATCCCCGATCCAGAACCAAACGAAATCCTCCCCATCGGGAACGGCCAATGCTCGGACACTATCACTGACACGGGTGGACCAAAAACGTCCCACTTTCTTAAATCTCACGGAAGGGTGGCCACGGTCTGATTTGAGTAAGGCGAACTGCTTGCCGGCTCGATGCTGGGTTTCTTGAGGCAGCTGCGAATAGCATCTCCGAAATCGGGAGACGGTATGGTGAGTCACAGCGGCCGAGACTTTCCGGTGCGATGTTCTGCTAGAACCTCGTCGGCTAAGGTATCCAAACGACCGGCCGCAGAATCCTGCTCAATTTCGCGGTCCCACAGCCACGCCTTTAGCTCGGCGACATCCGTGTCGCTGAGCCGGTCGATTGCAGATTCTATTTCTTCGACGGTGCTCATGCTCACTACAATTTGAGAAAGTCGTGGAATCGCAAGTCGGAGATTTCTCCAGCTAACGCTTCTGATCAGCTCGATCACATTGTCGCTCCGCTCCACACGCAGCTCCGATCGGAAAGACACGGCAAATGCTCGGTAGGGCACTTCGAGCTACGTGGTTTGCCACCGTGCTGAGGTAGTATTTTCGTCAAGAATCAAACGATGTTCCTTTTCTTCGCCTCATTATACAACGATCGGAATTCTACTTGTGACTCACTTCACGGATACCGTTGGTAGCCCCATTCTTGTCGGATTGCCTTCTCTCTCGCGTAATTTCCAGAAAATCGAACCCTGCGCCCTTTAGAGTATTGGTTTCCACGGAGTTTCCCCGCCGAATCGTCGCTCTTTCATCCCATTCTATAACTAAAGAACCAACTGTTGGCGCCGGCGGGTAGAATGACTTTAGAAATCTCAACCCAATGGCAGGATAATTCTTTATCGTCCCGCTAGAATAGGCGCTCGGCTCAAAACTATTCGTTAACCGATCTAACCACCGATCAAATGGACCTACGGGTAGATCGAGTTCAATATACAATTTTCTAGCCAATGCAGTGGATTCTCCTGGGCTGAGTCTCCGTGTTCGAACGTCGACCTTACTTATTTTTGAGGCGTCGTGCTGCTCCAGTGTAACGTATACTTCTTCTGCATTTATATTAAACTCAATGCCCGAAGGAATGATTATCGTATATTGACCAGGGCTGAGCATCTTTTCCGAAGCGAGGCCTTCGATGTCGATTATACTGATACCAGCATCGGTTAGCGCTCTTATTAGGGGGCCAGTTCTTTCAAAATCTAGCACTATCTCTGACTTCAAATCGCACGAAAATGATAATTAAAATATTATACAGAAACGAAATTTAATTGTGATTTTTCTCATGGTGCAGAGGGTTTAAGCAGCGAGGTCGGGCGCTCGAAAAAGGTCAGGCTTTGGGTTTTGTGGTTAGGTTCAACGAAAGGGACGGTCCCATGTTCGATTCCTCGGTGACTGATTCAGGGTTCCAGCCCGAGCACTGTGGGATCGATGACGGCTAGGCCGATGCCGGAGGTCATGGCGGGTAGCGGGTAGCCGGCATGGGCGGGTTGGCCGTCGTGCACGGTCGCTCGGGCCATGTAGAAGATCATGGTTTCGCCGCGCCACTGCACGGGTCGGCTGAGCGAGGCGATCATGCCGCTGTCAAAAGTGCCCGGCCTGCCGAGTGGGATCAGCGAGGCGCGGTCGAACCCGCGTTTCCACGTCCAACCGTCGTCGCTGAACATGAGTTGCAGATCCATCGTTTGGTTTTGCGTGTGGTGGCAACTCACGAGCGCGCCGTAACCTTCGGCGGTGTGATAGGGGGCCATGAAATAGAATTGGAGATCGGCCGGATCTGCGGCGTCGGGCGACAGAATTTGGGCAGGCCCAATCCACCGCTCCGGGAACGGCTCGGCCCACCAGATTGCGATGCCGCGTTGCATGTGGGTGAGGTTGTCGCGGTCGATAGGGAGGTCGGCGTCGTAGCGCCACATTTGCTGGTAAATGAGGTGGGTCGTCTCGCGCGGTCCGGCGGTGGCGCGTGGATTCACATCGATCATTATGGTGGCGTCATTGGCGTTGGTGATGATCGGGTAGGGCGTCACAGTTTCCCAGGTGAAGCCATCGGGACTGGTCGCCAAAAAGTAGCCGGCGCGCACTGCGGGGTTTCGACGGTCCCAGAGTAGCAGTTGCCATTCGTCGCGGCGGACTCGGGCGTCGGGCGGGAGAACCGACGAGGGCATAAAAAAGCCCCAATCGAAGGCATTGCCGGCGGCGCGCATGACGATGTTGGTGCCATCGCCGAGGTCGGGTTTGGTCCAGGTGCGACCGTCCTGAGAGAAGGCGACGCAGAGAAAGCTACGCGTGGGTTCGCCGCGAAACATAACCAGATAATACATGCGCAACCGGTCCTCGGTAGGGTCGGGCAAAATCTCGATCGGATAAAAATGTCCCGCTTCGCGTTCCCAATCCGTGTCGGCTTGCAGGACCGATTCCGCGGCGCGCCAATGGATATGGGCTGGCTCCCTCGTAGTGGTGGCGGGATCGGCAGCAGCAGCGGCTAGGGCACTGGCAACGTAGCAGAAGAGGAAGCAGGCGAGCAGACGGTTCATGGCGGTAAAGGTGGCGGGTGCGGTTGGGTTTGCCAACGCTGCGGCGAAATTAGCGGGATGAAAATCTTAGCGTTGGCCGCGCAACTTGGTCCACAGCAGACCGAGATTTTCGCGGATAGCGCGGGAGGTTTGCCGCAGTCCTTCGATGCTGAATTCGAACCAATGGAGGGTTTCGACTTCGGGCATGGGCGACAAATAATCAGTCGGCGCGGCGGTGACGTTGAGCCCCGCTTTTTGGGCCAAGCCCATGGCGCGTTGCATGTGCCAAGCTGAGGTCACGAGCGCCACGGAATCCGTTCCCACGAGGCGTTGGATACTTAGGATCTCGTCGTGGGTATCGCGAACCTCGGAGCGTATTTCAATATTCATGGGATGGACGCCCAGCTCGCGGGCAGCGCCAGCCAGCACTTCGGCGTGGCTGTGGGTGCGGTCACCCTGAGGGCCTAAACAGATAAGCACGGAACGCGGATTCTGACGCTGCAATCGCACGCCTTCGACCAGCCGCGCGCGGGAGGATTCATGGAGTTGAATCGTCCAAGGCAGGTCGGGGTTGTCGGCGTGTCCGCCGCCGAGGACCGCGATGTAGCGAACGCCTTCGGTGTGTTGGTAGGGCGGATACTGGTCTTCGAGCTGGCTGATGAGGACTTCGGAAAGTCCGCGGTTGCTCGCGATGAGGGGGATCAGCACGCCGAGCAGGAGCAAAGTGCGGCCGAGTTTGCGGCGATTGGTTTTCCAGAGCAGCAGCGCTCCGGCGGCGAGTAGCAATAGCCCGACGGGAAGTGGGGCGGCCATCGTGCCAATAAGTTTTTTGAGCCAGAACACGGCGGGACTGTGGAGAGCGTCTTGTCTCGTGGGAAGCGGTTTTGGGTTTGAGCTGGAGCGGGGCCCCGCGCTGACTGCTCTACTATGTCGACTTGGTTACTGATTGATGGGTTCAACCTCGCTTACCGGTGTTTTTTTGCGATCCCCGAACTGACGCGTTCCGATGGGTTTCCCACCAACGCGCTGCACGGCTGGGTGAAGACGATCTGGAAACTGGAAGACCAAGAAAAGGCGGATGGCGTATTGGTCTTTTTTGACCTCGGTGGCGCGCAGGACCGGCTGAAGTTGTTGCCTGAATATAAGGCCAATCGGGAGGAAATGCCCGACGCGCTCAGTCAGCAGATTCCGGTTATCAAAGAGCTGACCCGTTTGATGGGTCTAGGCGGAATCGAAATCAATGGGGTGGAGAGTGATGACCTGTTGGCCGCCCAAGCGGTGGCGATGGCGAAGGAGGGGCACACGGTGAAAATCGTGAGCTCGGACAAGGATTTTGCCCAGATTGTCGGCCACGGCATCACGATGTTGATGCCGCCGCCGACGGCGAATCCACGACTCGGCTGGCGCAACCTCGATGCGGCGGGAGTCGAGGCGAAGTTTGGGGTTACGCCAGCCAAGATCGCCGATTTTCTCGCGCTGGTAGGCGATACCGCGGACAACATTTCGGGCGTGCAGGGCGTCGGACCCAAGACGGCGGCGAAGTGGTTGAATGCCTATGGTAATTTGGAAGGCGTGCTCGCTGCAGCGGCCGAGATCAAACCGGACCGGTTTCGTGAAAAGCTGGTCGCCGATGCCGACCGACTGCGGATCAACCTGCAGCTGACGACGTTCAATCCCGATCTGCCGGTGCAGCCATCGGTGAGGCCGTCGGCTGATGGACCCACGTTGGTGACCCGCTTACGGGATTTGGAAATGAAGTCAGCGACCGCGGAAGCGGAGCGTCGCTATGGTGCGACGCAAGGTGAGCTATTTTAGGCGGCGCGGCCTTCAGGTTGTCGGAGAGGGCGAAGCCCCTTTGTCCGCCGATCGGCTCGCTCCCGCTCGCCGCTACCTTTGGCGGGTAGGGCAGTCTCGCCGAGACCGCCGAACACGGTGGATTGGCCGCGCGACTGCGTCCTCCTCCCGTCGCGCTCATCGGGCTGGGTCGGTTCGCGCCCGCTCGCCGCTACCTGGAAGTATGGCGTTCCGCGCATAGCCGCGTTGGAGCGGAGCGGCAACGTGGCCGATCCCGAGGGACGAATCACAAAGGCATGAATCGTGGGACTGCCTCTTTTCTCCGCCGCTTTCTGACTTAATCCGGCGAGGGTTGCTGGAGGCTTTGCAAAGCCTGGAGCCCTTTCTGGCGTTGGGCGTGGGCGAGGGCGGCTTGCTCCTTGATTTTGGCGGATTTGGATTTCGATGGTTCCGTTTCCAAGCGCTTGAGCAGGGACTTTTCCTGCTGGCGAAGTTTCTTCAGCACATGCTTCAGGTTCTTTTTCTGCGCTTTGCGTTTACGCTCCTTCGGAACGAGCAGGGCTTCAGCTTTTTCGAGAAGTTTACGGAGTTTCATCGGTGCGCCTCGCGGTTGAAATTACGGGTTTTGGGAGAAGCTCTTCAAGCTCCCCTTCATCGAGCGATACGCTTCTTTCCACTTCTCTCAACTGCGATTCACCGGTCGAAAAGAGCACTTCGCCCATTTTGACGAGGTTCTTGGTCACCCCGTAGGCGTAGCCGCTGTCGTTCATGAGCGAGATCGACATCGGCGCACTGATCAGGCGATCACGCATCAGGGCGCTGAGCCGGACTTCCAGATCGCGATCATATTGCTTCATGGCGATCTTGATCGAATCGAGGGAGAGGATGGCGGCGGAGTCATGGCCTTGCCGTCGCACGGCATCGAGCTGACGGAGAACGTTGGCGAGGTTGGCGCGGATCTGGTCGTATTCTTGCCGGATGTTTTCGTTTTCGCTGGTGAGGTAGCGGGAGAGATTTTTATGCAGGTGCTTGGTATCCTTGATGGATTCGATGATATCACGTCCGGCCGCTCGTAATGCGAAAAGTTCGTCCGACTGGCTGGGTGACATGGTGGAGTGGGAGTTGCTAATGAACTCCACAATTTTGCCATACAGCTGCTTCACATTGCTCTCGTAGCGTTCGTTCATATCCAAACTGACGGGTTTTCTCGAACGCGCCACGGTGTCTTCGATTGAGCTCGCGGAGAGGATGTCTGGGAGGTGCAGGCTGAGTCCTTCGGCAATGACTTCGGAGGCATTGTCGTAGAGCCGTAGGGTCTCTTTCCGCACGGCTTCGACGGCGGTGTCCGGTAAACCAATATTCGCCGAATTGAGATAGCGGGCCTCCGCGGCCGTGCGGGTGCGCGGCTTGATGACTCGCTGGAGCAAGCGGACCATAGGGGTTAGCATCGGCAGCATGAGGACGATGCCCAATCCGTTGAAGATGCTGTGGAAAACGGCGAGTTTCAGGGTGTAGTTGTCGCTGGCGATGCCCACCCAGCCACTGATCGTATCGACCGCGCCGGTTAATTGATAAATAAAACCGATCGCGACGGCCGCAGTGACCGCGTTGAAAATCAAGTGGGCCCCCGCCAATCGGCGTCCGTCGACATTAGCGCTGAGAGAGCCGATGATGGCCGTAATGGTGGTGCCGATATTCGCGCCAATCGCTAGTCCGAGAGCGTTTTCGTAGGTAATCTGTTGGGCGGCCAGGGCCGTGATGATTAACACGAGCGTGGCGTGGCTGGACTGCATCACGACGGTGGCGATCACTCCGATCAGCGCAAAGAGCAAGACGCCGGGGTAACCGCTGACGGCATACGCCGCCAGATCGAACGAACCTTTGAAGGATTCGAAACCTTCTTTCATGAAATGGATGCCCAGAAACAGGGCGCCGAGACCGGATAAGATGCAGCCGTAGCCCTTGAGATGTCGGGCTTTCTGGAAAACCAGAATAATGCCGAAGACGAGCATCGGCATGGCGTATGCGGCGATGTCGATTTTGAGTCCGAATCCGGCCAACAGCCACGCGCCCGTCGTGGTTCCCAGATTGGCGCCGAAGATAATCCCCACGCCGGCGGTCAGAGAAATCAATCCCGCGGAGAGGAACGAGATCGTGATGACCGAGACCAACGAGCTGGACTGCATCACACTGGTGGATACGACGCCGAAACAGAGGCTTTTCCAAAGCTTGTTGGTGGTTTGGCGAAGGAGTTTTTCGAGGACTCCACCGGTAAACGCCTTAAACCCCTCCTCCAAAGCGAGCATCCCAAACAGAAAAATAGCCACCCCCGCCGCGATCTCCTTGAAATCCGGACTGATCCAAAACCCGTAGGCTAGGATGATAAAAATGGAAGGAAGGAAGAGCTTTCTAGTCACGGTGTTGGGGGTGGTGGGGTAGCGAAAACCTGGCCCGTCACTGATCAGAAATGAACACTATTCTTGCGGGGAAACCCAGAGGCGGCCTCTCTCGCATTGATAGTAAAACCTTGGGGGCACTGAGGCTGGCGGAGGAGATCCCGGGCGGGCGAGTATTCGTCTCGATTGCGAGAAATTTACGCTGGGCCTGAACGATGCGAGGTGATGGGACAATTGGCGGCCACCGTGATCGCTGCGCTTGCCGCGGCGGCCGAGATCGAACCGGATCGGTTTCGCGCAGAGTTTAACCGTTCCTCGGCTCGCTCCCACTCGCCGCTACTTTTGGCGGGTAGGGCGGGCTCGCCAAGCTCGCCGAATACGGGGAATTGGCCGCGCGACTGCGTCCGCCTTCCGTTGTGCTCATCAGGATGGGTCGGCTCGCTCCCACTCGCCGCTACCCGGGAGGGCGCCGTTCGGCGTGTAGTCGCGTCGGAGCGGAGCGACAACGTGGGCGATTCCTCTGGGCAGGATCCAGCCCCCTTGAATCGCAAAATCATGCGGCATGGGACTGCCCCTTTTCTCCCCAGCAATGATTACGTAGCAGGATCGATGACGATCGGAGTCTTCCGCGGCGTATAAACAGTCAGTCCAAGGAGCGACTGTTGAGGAGCCGGAAAGAAGTAACTGGAGAAATAGCCGACCGTGATAGTCGTGAGGTTCGCGATTAAGATGTAGAAGACCGCATGAACCGCATCTTGAGTCCACGCGAAAAGGGTGAGCACGATACTCACCGCCACACCGATCATGGCGCCCTGCCAGTTGGCTCGTTTGGTAAATATGCCCAGAGCGTAACATCCGGCAAACCCACCACCCAGCAGGCCGCCGAGGGCGAAGGAAGTTTCGAGGGCGGATTGGATGTTTGCTCTGGCGAGGATGAGGGCGGTGCCGATGCCGACCATGCCCCCAATCACGGTGGCGAACTCTGCGACCTTCAGGCTTTTCTGCTGGGTCGTTTTTTTCGAATAACGTTCGTAAAAATCGACCGATACGAGGGTGGCCACACTGTTGATGCAGCTGGAGAGGGTGGACATGGAGGCGGCGAAGATACCCGCGATGATTAACCCGGTGATACCTACGGGCAGCTCGGCCGCGATGAATTGCGGGAAGGTCGAATCGATGCTGAGGAGCGGGTTCAGATTGGCGGGATGCTGCTGGTAGAAAACGTAGAGCGCAGTGCCGATACCGAAGAAGGCGAGATTGCCCGGCACCACAATCGCGGCGAGGGTCAAGACGGATTTGCCAGCCGCTTTATCTGACCTCGTAGACAGCACGCGCTGCATCATCACCTGATCCTGAGGATAAACGAGCACCCCCAAAATATTGAGCATGAGAAATCCCCAGACGGTGGCTTGAGTAAGATTCAGATCCCAATCGAAGGTGCGCATTTTATCGTCGGCCATCGCGGATCGGAATAGTTCACTCAGTCCTCCGTCGACATGCATCACGATGTAACCAAAGGCCACAAAGGCCCCGCCCAGCATGACTACGACCTGAATGCAATCGGTCCAGATCACAGCCTTCATTCCTCCCAGCGCGGTGTAGAGGATGGTGAC
>Ga0075118_10001024_pt1 | contig 21794 bp, 15 predicted proteins | sample AntAceMetag02UKE_FD_69794 | JGI IMG/M metagenome (GOLD analysis project Ga0075118, IMG submission 69794) | Saline lake microbial communities from Ace Lake, Antarctica - Antarctic Ace Lake Metagenome 02UKE | ecosystem: Environmental > Aquatic > Non-marine Saline and Alkaline > Saline | place...
AGCGCTGACCAGGTCTCACGACGAGATAAAACTGGTGTTCAGCGATGTAATTATGCCCGGCAGGATGAGCGGTATCGATATGGCGGAAAAAATCTTAGGTGACAGACCGATGCTACCGATACTACTGGCTACAGGATACACGGAACAATCTAGCAAAGACCGCCTACTAGACAATGATAATGTAGTTATAATTTCTAAACCCTATGATACCCAGACGCTTCCGCGCCTTGTCTCATCGATGATCACTACAGCCTCTAATCGTATTGCAACCACCATAAAGTAGCGTCTTTGAGCCGTAATATCGATCAGGGCGAAGGGCTTCATGTTAGACCCTGCAACCTAATAATCTCTTAGTGGATACTGCCATGTATCTGCTCGCTATATTATCGCCAACCGTTGCGGCGTTTTTGTGCGCCAAGCCTATTCTGGGAATTTTAAATATATTCTACTGTCTATTTTTGGGTGTCGGTAATTATCCCTGCCCTGATTGCAGCTCACAATCGCTTGGCGGATAAGCACGCCGAACTAACCGCTCATCAAAGACAAACACGCAGCTGCTCAAGACGCTTATCTTACCAATCTTTTTTGCTTTCTTTAGTTTGGATGACAGTGCACAAAAGAGTGCATACAGAATGATCCAAAGATTAGCTCATCAAATATTGCCAAACAGCGCGACAAACATAACCGTGCTGACAATCCTTAGTTTTGAGCTTACTTCTTGCGGCACTGTTTACTAACAAACCATGGAACAATTCGGCGTTCACCAACGCGACATACTTATTAACCCAGTGGCACAAGCCAGAAACTCTCAAGAAGCGGCTAAGAAACAGTTTAGCTCTGCACTCGGGGGATTTAGCGCGCGTTAAAACTTTAACAGCATCGACTTGTAAAAAACCTACGCTCGGCCAAATACTGAGCTTGAAAAGAGCCAAGACCAGGCGGCAAACGTTAGAGAAAAAACCGATCGATGAAGGACGTATCGACTGACTTTTTAAAGAGTGAGAGAGTGAACTCAATCTCTACAGCAACCAATCGTTGAGACAAGCTAGTGAACGGTCACTTAGCGACACAGCGACTTCTCTGGTAGAGAAAACTGCACTGGCGCTAAACAACGCTAAACTGTCAGTGGATGCGGCGACGCCGATTGATGCTGTCCTCGCTGACCCGCCAGCTTAGGCAACTCGGTTAACTTTAATAGCTTAGTCATATTAAGGGATTTCTTTAGGCACTGACAAATCGACTCAAAACGATGATAATCTTGGCTTCAAATTAGTAGGAGAACAGCATGCGCATCGCAGCATTAGCTTTATCGTTATTGAGTACAGTGGCATTCGCTCAACAGTCCATTTTAGGTTTTAGCGAATCCGACAGCCTTTCCCAACAAGAGCTTGAAACCGCATTCGACAGAGAAATTAATTCAGCAGAACTGGATAAATGGCTTCAACTACTTTCCTCAGAGCCTCATCACGTAGGTAGCCGTAAAGGGCGCGAAAACGTTGAATTTATCGCTGACAAGTTTCGTTCTTGGGGTTTTGACACTGAGATCGTTGAATACGAAGTCTTGTTCCCAAGCCCCAAAACCAGAGAACTTGAGCTGGTTTATCCCACACGCTATACCGCTACCCTAGTGGAAGACTCTTTGGCTGAGGATCCAAGCACCTCGTCGATAACCGATTTGCTGCCACCCTATAACGCTTTTTCCACAGATGGCGAAGTTGAAGGCGAGCTAGTTTTCGTCAACTATGGAACGCCTGCTGACTATGACATTTTGGATAGATATGGAATCAGTGTAGAAGGAAAAATCGCTGTGTCGCGCTACGGCGGATCTTGGCGCGGAATTAAACCAAAACTCGCCGGTGAGAAAGGCGCAATTGCTACGATTATTTACTCCGATCCGGCCGACGATGGCTATGGAAGGGGTGACACTTACCCTGACGGCCCGTTTAAGCATGAAAGCGCAGTACAAAGAGGCTCGGTTATGGATATGCCGACCTACCCTGGCGACGTGCTGACGCCCTTCGTCGGCGCCACAGCGGATGCTAAACGCCTCAAGCGAGAAGACGCACCCACTATCACAAAAATTCCTGTGCTGCCCATTTCATACCGCGACGCACTGCCTTTGTTAGAAGCCATGGGCGGCGCAGTTGTTCCAGTCCAGTGGCAGGGCGGACTGCCAATTACTTATCACCTGGGGCCGGGCCCTGCTCGAGTTCGCCTTAAACTGGAATTTAATTGGGACATGGTAACGGCGTATAACGTCATTGCGCGCATGCAAGGATCCCAGTACCCAGATCAGTGGGTTATTCGAGGAAATCATCATGACGGATGGAATCATGGAGCCGCTGACCCGCTGTCAGGTTTAGTTGCATTAATGTCAGAAGCTCAAGCCTTAAGCCGACTCGCGGCGGCAGGTAACAAGCCCGCCCGAACAGTCATTTATGCAGCATGGGATGCTGAGGAACAAGGCCTAATTGGTTCCACAGAATGGGTAGAGCATCATGCTGAAGAACTGAGCCAGCACGCCGTTGCTTATATTAATACCGACGGCAATAGCAGAGGGTTTGTGAATATCGGCGGCAGCCACGTGTTGGAAAAGATGGCAAACGAGGTCATGCGCGATGTAATCGACCCCCAGACAGGGGTCTCCGTTGGCAAGCGCAGAAGAGCTAATCTGCAAGTAAACAGCAATAACCCCAAGACTCGCGATGAGGCTCGAAATAGAGCCGATCTGCGAATAAGCCCACTCGGCTCAGGCTCGGATTACTCGCCTTTTCTGCAGCATTTAGGCGTCGCTTCACTCAATATCTCGTTTGGTGGTGAAGCCGCAGATGGAAGTTACCATACCCTCTATGACACCTATGAGCACTACACCAAATGGCGAGACCCAGGAATGATCTATGGCGCAGCATTGGCAAAAGTTGCTGGTCGTGCCACGCTGCGCTTGGCGAACGCACCCAGACTTCCGTTTGAGTTCACAGGGCTGAGCGATAATATCGCTCTGTATATCGATGAGATTGAAGCACTGGCTGACGAAATGAGAGCAAAAACAGTAGAAATCAACTCGATGCTTGAATCCGGCATTTATGATTTAGTTCTTGATCAGAACAAATCATTTGGACCACCTAAATCTCAACCGGCAGTCCCCCACTTCAACTTTGCGCCCATAAAAAACGCAATCTCGGCATTAGAACTGGCGAGTCAGGCATACAAGAGCAATTACTCCGACGGACAAACAGCTAGCGAAGCCGAGAATATTTTGCTCTATACAAGCGAAAGAGAGCTGATTAGAACGGCGGGCTTACCCGGCAGGCCTTGGTTCACCCACCACATCTACGCTCCCGGCTTTTATACAGGCTATGGTGTGAAAACCATTCCTGGCGTGCGCGAGGCGATAGAACAACGACAGTATGATTTGGTCGCGCAGCAGATAGATACTGCAGCACAAGTTATAGAAGGAATGGCAGCAAGAGTTGATCAACTCAATCAATAGCTTGTTCGTGGCCGGCGAAAAATAGCCTGCACTCAAAGCAGCTAATAAAAGCAGGTTAATAAAAACCCGATGGGGCTTGGCGACTCCATCGGGTAATCATATTTACGTGCTATGTTCCGGCGAGCTGGTTTATCTAAGGGTGCTTGGTCAGTAAATATCACTTAACTAACTACCTAAGCCGCTTTACTCGAAAGCTACGGCCCTTGATTTTACCATCAGAGAGAATTTCTAACGCCTTGTCGCCACACTCTCGATCCACCGCAACATAAGAAAACTTATCGAACAAGCTGATCTTACCAATATTGTCGCCAGTAAGCTCAGAGTTCGACGTTAACGCACCTAAAATATCACCCGCGCGCAGCTTATCTTTGCGACCTGCGCCAATAAACAGCGTGACCATTGTTGGCAGCATAGTTTTCTTCAGCACGCTCTTTAATTCTGAAATGTCTTTCTTAGGGACCGTTGCGCCCAGATACTCCTCAATGGCGTTAAGCCTTGACGTCTCCTCGGCACTGTAAAGGCTTATAGCCAGCCCTTCGCTCCCTGCCCTACCTGTTCGGCCAATGCGGTGAACGTGGACTTCTGGGTCACGGGTGATTTCAAAATTCACCACCGCATCTAACTCTTTAATATCGAGCCCTCTAGCGGCAACATCCGTGGCCACAAGAACAGAAGAACTACGATTTGAAAATCTAACCAATACCTGATCTCGCTTAAATTGCTCTAAGTCACCGTGCAGTGCCAGAGCATGTACGTCACGTTTAATCAGCTCCCCTACAAGCACTTCACATTGCTCAATCGTGTTACAAAACACCAGTGCTGACTCGGGCTGATAAAATTTAAGCACCTGAACCAAAATTTGAACTCTATCCACCTTTGGCGCTTTATAGAAAACTTGTGTGATTTGAATAGCAGAGAAATCTGAATCGACTTTAATCGTGACTGGGTCCAGTTGCATAGATTTACTGATGTACTCAATTTCATCAGGATATGTCGCCGAAAAAAGCAGAGTCTGCCTGCGCTCTGGAATGAAGCTAATGATTTTGCTGATATCCTCACTGAAGCCCATGTCGAGCATTCTATCTGCCTCATCCAACACCAATGTATCGATGTTAGCTAAGGTCAAGGACTCCTTCTCCAAGTGTTTCAGCAATCTACCTGGGGTTCCGACCACAATGTGGGGTGCGCGCTGCAACGACGCTAACTGCGGCCCAAAAGGCTTGCCTCCACACAAGGTTAATACCTTTACGTTAGCGATTGTCCGCGCCAGTCGTCTGATCTCGTCGGCCACTTGGTCTGCGAGCTCACGGGTCGGACAAATAACGATACCTTGAGTTTGATAACGCTGCTCTTGGAGCTTATTGAGCATAGCGATGGCGAAGGCAGCTGTCTTGCCACTGCCGGTGTTCGCTTGGGCCAACACATCTTTACCTGCCAACATAACGGGTAAAGCCTTGGCTTGAATAGGGGTCATCGACTCATAATCTAGCGAATCAATGGCGGCAGGTAACTCGACTCTTAGAGTAAGGGTAGAAAAATCGGAAGAGGACATGAGGCACTTAGAGTAAAAAAAGAGGATTATAGCAGAATCATCATTGAATAGAGCTGATCACAGTGAATATAGATTCAGTCAGACGCCACGTGAGTAATAATTAACGAAAACAACCGTCACATAGCTTAAGGCTTGTTAACCGCAAACCCTTTTCCTTGATAATCTAGGGTCAGCACCATATCGCGTAAAGCAGCTAATCCAAGGCTTCCTCTCGTGGTGTTGGTATCATCGAGCCCGACGTTATCGATCCCTTCGTAATGATTATAGGAAATCCCATAGCGAGGTATCTCTGCGAACAAACCATAAAGATTAGTCCCGCCAACTTCAAGATTTTCGATCTGCTCAGCGAAAAAATCTTCAGCTCCAACACCCGAATTGTCAGATAGAAACTCCATGTCAGTGAGCCCGATATCCTCCCCTATCAAGCGCTCGATTAATAACTCAAACTCAAAGTTCAAATCTAAACGCAGCAGAACGTCATAGCTCCCATCGATTGAAGCGGCAATCGCTAGCTCATCAATCTCCGTATTCACAACGAGTGCACCCTCGGTTAGCTTGGGCTCGCTTTGAGCTAAGACGCAAATCTCTGACTTAGGGAAGTCGATAACGACTATTTCGGCACGGCTAATTTCAGCTCCCAAAGAGGCTAAACTGCTATATTTTAAGGTGCTGTTGTCACCTTCGATTAAAAGACTACCTCCCTCAATACGAAAGCTTTGGCAGCCATTTTCAGCGCCAAGCACAGTGCCTATTAATAAAAATAAGATGGGTAATGCTGTCAATATTGAAACTCGGGTTTTGTTCATTATGCTTTGTTTAGGTTGGCGGCTAGTCGGGTTGCTGACAAGTAAACTTACTCTGCCTCAAAAGTGAAATTTCGTCTAACGAGCTCGCTAAAAACACGCTCATCTAACGCTTTTCACGTAAACTAATGAGAATCTTTTTAACTTTGGTAACCAGTATGACAGAGCTTGGCACCCCTTTCTCACCAACTTCCACAAAAGTCTTAATGCTCGGCTCAGGAGAATTAGGAAAAGAGGTTGTCATCGAATTACAACGGCTAGGCGTCGAAGTTATCGCCTGTGATCGCTATGAGAACGCACCCGCAATGCAGGTTGCTGATCGAAGCTACACTCTTTCTATGCTCGATGGGAATGCTTTACGAGACGTAATCGAAGCTGAACAACCTCACTATATCGTGCCTGAGATTGAAGCAATCGCCACAGAAACCTTAGTTGAGCTTGAACGCGAAGGCTTCACTGTTGTACCTACCGCAAAGGCTGTAAAGCTCACCATGAATAGAGAGGGAATCCGGCGGCTGGCAGCACAAGACCTTGGCATTCCAACATCAGACTATCGGTTTGCCGATAACAAAGATGAATTCATCATCGCCATAAAGCAAATAGGAATGCCCTGTATCGTTAAGCCTATCATGAGTTCTTCCGGTAAAGGTCAAAGCCTCATACGTACCAATAAAGACATTGATGCCGCCTGGACTATGGCACAAGAAGGTGGCCGAGCGGGCGCCGGAAAAGTGATTATAGAAGGCTTAGTCGAATTCGACTACGAGATCACCCTGCTCACCATCAGACACATAGATGGAGTCAGCTACTGCGAGCCTGTAGGACATCGTCAAGAAGGCGGAGATTACCAAGAGTCTTGGCAACCTCAGGCGATGAGTCAAATAGCGCTAGCGCGATCAAAAGAGATTGCTAATACTGTTACCGAAGCGCTCGGTGGTCGCGGCCTTTTTGGTGTTGAGCTTTTCATTAAGGGCGATGAGGTGTATTTCAGCGAAGTTTCACCCCGCCCCCATGACACGGGTATGGTTACCTTAATTTCTCAAGATTTATCCCAATTCGCACTGCATGTGCGAGCAATTCTAGGATTGCCTATTCCGAATATACACTTTCATGGACCATCCGCCTCTGCTGTCCTACTAGTCGATGGCGAATCAAAGCAAGTGCAGTTTGGCAATCTGGGCGCGGCCCTAGCAAAACCCAACACGGCGCTTAAATTATTTGGTAAACCTGAGGTTTCGGGAAAGAGAAGGATGGGCGTTGTTGTCGCTAGAGGAGAATCTGTTGAACAGGCTAGACAAGCAGCGATGGAATCTGCAAGCTTGGTAAGCATCAAGCTATAGGCTAGGCTCTAATTCGGCATAAGCTAATTATTAGTCTCGAAAAAAAACCAAGGATACAGTATGGAAATCAAACTCAAACACTCCCTATCCCTTTGCTTTACTAGCCTCTTATTCTTGGCTTCACAGGGCCTAACTCAAGACACACTGTCTTCCCAAGCTACGCCCACTTTTTCCATTAGCTTCAATTCTGACACCTTAGACGTTGCACAGGATGGCCGGCTCGTCTTAATGCTTGCCACACATGACAAACAAGAGCCTCGTTTTCTGGTAAATACCTCTGCACAAACTCAGCTTATTTTCGGCTTAAATGTCGAAGACTGGGCCGTGACGAGCGAAGTGATTATCGATCAGAACGCCTTGGGTTACCCCCTAAAGGATTTATCGTCTGTGGCACCTGGCACCTATTACGCTCAGGCTTTATTAAATCGATACAAAGACTATAACTTAAGCAACGGGATAACAGTAAGCTTGCCACCCGACCAAGGAGAAGGTCAGCGCTGGAATCGCAAACCAGGCAACCTTTATTCAACGCCTGTAAAAATAGAAATTAGAGAAAATACTGATAACAATTTTTCAATCGTCCTTGATCAAGTCATACCTAAGATTCAAGCGCCGATTGACAGCAAATACATAAAGCATATCACTATGCGAAGCGAGCTGTTGTCGGAGTTCTGGGGCGAAGACGTGATGCTAGGCGCACATGTTTTGTTGCCTGAAGGTTTTGATGAAAACCCAGATGCTCACTATCCTTTAATGGTTTTTCACGGCCATTTTCCCGACGACTTTGGCGGCTTTCGCACAACACCTCCCGACCCAACGCTTGAGCCCAGCTACAGCGCTCGCTTCGATTTAGATGGCTACAACATCACCGAACAGCAAGAAGCGTACGATCTCTACCAAGCCTGGAGCGGGGAAGGCTTCCCGCGTTTTATCGCCATCGAGATTCAGCACCCAACCCCATACTATGATGACTCCTACGCCGTTAACTCTGCGAGTCAAGGACCTTATGGAGATGCGCTGACCTATGAGCTAATCCCTTATATCGAAGAGCAATTCAGAGGCATTGGTGAAGGTTGGTCTAGATTCACTTATGGAGGATCAACCGGCGGATGGGAGGCAATGGCAGTGCAGACTTTCTACCCGGACGAGTACAACGGTGCATTCATTGCTTGCCCAGACCCGATCGATTTCAGAGCTTATCTAACTGTTAATATTTATGAAGATAGCAACGGTTACTTCTACGATAGTCAATTTCAAAAATTACCGCGACCTGGACATCGAGATTATCTTGGCAACGTCCACGCCAGCCAGTATGACTTCAATCGACTTGAAGCTGTGCTTGGCGATAAAGGCCGTTCCGGCCAACAGTATGATATCTGGGAAGCCACTTTTTCGCCAATGGGAGACGACGGCTATCCGCTAAGACTTTGGGATAAAGAGACTGGGGTCATCGACAAAAAGGTCGCGCAGTATTGGCGTGATAACTACGATCTCATGCATATTCTAAAACGAGATTGGTCAACCTTGGGCCCAAAACTTGAAGGCAAATTACACATCTATGTCGGTGACATGGACAACTACTATCTCAATAACGCGGTCTATCTTGCAGAAGAATTTTTAGAAAGCACCAGCAATCCTTATTATGGTGGAGTAGTCAAATACGGCGATCGCGCCGAGCATTGTTGGAATGGAGATCATGAAAATGGCAACGGAATTTCGAGACTACGTTATAACACCATGTATTTGCCAAGAATCATGGAACGAATTGAGCAAACCGCCCCCGAGGGCGCTGACATTAGTAGCTGGCGCTACTAAATAGCAATCAGTGATAAATAAGCATGTTAATAGCTTTCTCCAGCTCTGAAAAACCACAGGGCTTAAGCAATATTGCATTAAGCGCCAACTTGTCAGGGCCATTCAGGCCCAAACCGCAAGGGTCTCCAGTAGAGGCAATGGGTTTTGTGCTCGGAGAAACAGATGACAGCTGACCCCAAAATTTTTGACTAGTCATTTTGACACGTTTAAATTGTCTATGAATAAATTAAATTTATTTACTTCGTGTTCCCTTGGCTTGATCAAATCAAGAGCAATATCGCCATTAGTAGCAAGCGTTCCATAATAGCCTTGGCTGCGCAGAAATTCAGACAACGCAAAAGCAATAATTTCATCATCTTGCGTCACTGGCAAACGCTTATCGATCTGGAAATGCGAACCTGCTTCACTTACAGCAGCCTGGAGCTGCTTTATTTGAGCCATCTAAGGTTGGTGTTAAAAGTGATTGCAATTGCGCACGACATGCCTCGCTGTCACTTTTCCATCTCGCTTAGCTTGGAGCTGAGCAACACCTCAAAGCGGCTGGGCAATGTTTTTTGAGCGCTAAATAGATTTGAGTACTCCTTGAACATGAGGCGGCGCAGGATGCTCAGAGCCTTATATCCGATCAAGCAACTTTGCGTGCCCTAGCAAGCCAAAGAGTAAATTAATGAAATCATGGGTGACACCGCTAACAGTTTGCCCGAGTGAGGCGAGCCGCTCCTCCTTGAAGTGTTTTTCTTTCTTCTCAATCAATTTTTTTTAGCTTTTCTCTTGTCACTTTCATGCCAGCGCGAGTCGCCAAAAATTCAAAAACGCACATAAATACAAATGTCACTTCGATCGGACGGTCACTCATAAATACCAGTATTGCGAGCAACCCGTTTTCAGGACTAAACAACGGCGCGTCTACGTAGGATGCAACGCCAAGTTCTTGCCGCAATAATCGTGAGGGAATTGATCGACCGCGTCAGCGCTATAAATCGTCACAGGTTTGTTGCAGTAGACATTTTTAAGGAGTGCCCGCCAGCGCCTCGCCTCGCCCAGAGCACCACCGCACGTATACAGTCGATATTGCTCGGCGCTGGCTTTCCTATCAAGGCATATGAAAAATCTAGCAAATCTGCGGCCCGAGCCATCATTTCTTGTTAGTGGTCGATGTCGAAAACCGAATGGTCGATATTACAAATATGGTTTATGGCCTTAGCGGGGGCTGATACATCTAGCACAACTGCATTCGGGTGCTCCATTATCAACAGTTACCAGTGCTGGAAGGTTAAAGATATCGTGCAGACTGTCGTTGATAAAATAGATTTTTACTTGATTAATTTTGAAATTAATCGGCCTTGCCTACTCGAATTCACCAAGAAGAATAGGTAGATTCATACTAATCCCATAGTAATTAGCTAGCGCGATTTGATGATTAAGCTCGGCCTGCCAGCGCCGCAGCTGAGCCTCGCCGAGCATCCTCTCTCTGACGTTCAGCCGAAAATAGTCACTGATTCCAGCCTCGAACTGTCTTGCCTCAGCATCGGCCAAAACCTGTGCAACCTCGAGCTCCTGCAAGGCTACGCTCTGAAGCTCGCTAGTCGCACGAAGATTTACTAGTGATAACCGAAGGTCTCGCTCAGCCTGATCGATAATCAAGCGAAGGTCATAGCTTAGCGCTAGCAGCCGCGCATCGGCTGAGGCTATTTTTCCCCTGGCCGTCCTAGTTTCCAGCGGTATGCTAAAGGAGATATCGGCAATAGTATCTGTGCCCATGCGAGTAATAGACCCGTCACCAAAGTCCCTAGCCGTGTAGAGGCGGAAATCAAGCTGCGGCTTAGCCATGTTTTCGGCGATCCGTTTTTCCAATCTAAACTGTTGTCGCAATGTTTTGGCAGCGGCAATATCTGGCCGATTTTCTAATGCCTGATCAATCAGCAGTGTGACCGGCTGATTAAGAAAGCCTTCATCGGCAATGGGCATATTCAAAGACGTATCGTACAGCGGATAAATCGGCATGCCATCATCGCTACGCAAAAACAGTGCAAGCCTTTCTGCTGTCAATCTAACCTGACGCCGAGCTTCAACTACCAGCCCCTCGCGCTGGAGCACGGCTTGGTCATTTTCTATCACTAATATCTCTGCAACATCTCCGGCTTGTGCCTGCCGCTCCAGAGCTTCACCGCGCACCTGAGCCACATCAAGTAACTCTTGAAAAGCTTCCAACAGGCGAGCTGATATCAACCAGCTCGCGTACGTAACATAGGCTTGCTGCAGCACTTGAATCTGCTGCGCCAGCAAACTGAACTCGGCAATATTAGTGTCCAGCTCTGCTTTTTTGACAGCAAAACGCCTGTCATCTATATCCCTGTCTCGAAGCAATGAAAAAGCAACCCCTACTCGCGCTTGACCAGTATCGGTGGTTACGAGCCGGTCCTCATAAACAGGAAAAGTGCCGCCTGACACTGAATAGTCTGCAAACAGCTCAGCGCCCATAAACGGCATGCTTTGATAAACACCAGCATTTGTTGCGGTGCCAGTATAAAAACCACCAAGGCGAGATGAGGCGGAACCATCGACTCTAGGGTCAAACGCACCCGTGGCCGCTAGAAACTCAGATTCTTGTTCAGCAATGCCGGCTTGAGCTGCTTTAATACTTGGGTAAAACTCAGCCGCACTTTGCAATACGTCTGCCAGCTCAGTTGCCTGCTCGCTGACCAGTCTAGGATCTTGGGCGGTCGCAGCGCTGAAAAGAAAAGCAGCAAAGACCAATGCTAACTTGGCTTTTGTTGCTGTTTTTATTCTATCTTTTACTTTAACTTGCACTACATCACTCGCCTGTATCAGGACTGGTTGGGGCTGCGTTCAAGGGAGGAAAATTATTAAGCAAGCGCCACATTTCAAATCCCAATGGTACTGTTTCAAGTAAGATCCAACCTCGCACATTTGCGCCGAGTCGAACAAAGGTTTCCGGTGGCCAGCCACATTCCCCCATGCGAGGAATGCCGCCCTTTACCTCAGCCCCTAAACATCCAGCCGTGCGCTCAGGCTCTTTCACCAGCACTCTAAAGCGCCCATCAATTCTCGCAGAGGGCTCAACAAACAATACCTCTCCACGAAAAGTGCCTACAGCGAGATCCGGACGGCCGCTAAACTGAAATGCCGGCCAGCCTTCAAATTGAAGCCTGACATTTCGGCCCGGGCTAACCAGACCAATATCACGACCATCGATGTACATTTCGACAGCCCTTGTCGAATTAGCTGGCATAAACGTAGCTAGAGGCTGGCCTGCACTGACCACGGTTGCGGTGTCTCCTGCTTCCACGTGCAAAATCGTACCGTCTCTGGGAGCTCTAACTAGCTGACTGCCCTGCCGGGAAAGAGCCGTTTGCGCCTGATTCAACTCAGTGGTTGCCTCCTCTACTGACACAGAGAGCTGCTGAACTTTTATTCTCGCTTGCTCAAAAGAGAGTCTGGATGCCAAACCCTCAGCCAATAATTGTTCCTGCCTCTGGTAATCCACCTGCGCTGTGGTCACTGTTGCACGAGCGGCGGTAATCTTTCTTTCAGCGGCCCCGAGCTGAGCTTGCAATCGCGGCAGCAATTGATCATCGATATCTTGAATCCTGATAATAGGATCACCGGCTTTGACAAAATCAGCATCCTGAACGTACCACTGCGCAATTCGGCCGGAGACCAGTGCACTTATGCTTTGCACTCTATCAGCAGGCCTTAAGGTAGTTACCTGGCCAATCCCCGATGTGGTTTGCACCCAAGGTATCCAAAGACTAGCAATCCCAAGCACAACACTGATACCAATGATCCAACAGCTCACTTTAACGACGCTTGGAATTTTAATACCCGCGAGTGTATCTAATCGCTCCAATTGGTCAGCTTGATAAGGCTTATCAAATGAGTATTTCTGATTTTTCAGAAAAGCACTACGCTGGCTCATTGGCCTTGCTCCTCATCCAACTCTGTTACCGTTTGACTATGAGCATCTATTTCAATTTTATGAGTGAATCTGGTTATATCCTCTCGGCAAGTAAAATATAAAACTGAGGTACCTTGTTTCTGCATTGCTTCAATAAACGGCTCTATTATATCGGGAACGACTGTGTCGACAATATCACCTAACACAAGCACTGATGGTTTGGATAAAAGCGCTGTCGCAAGCTTTAACCTTATCGCTTGTGGCTGGGTAAGAGGCCAAGCACTCCTGCTGAGCACGGTTTCTATCCCCCCTTTTAAACTCAAAATATCATCATCGAGCTGCAAAAGTGCTAAGGACTGTTGCCGCGAATAATTTGAATCTGCAGAAATGTAGAGTTCCAAGTAGGCTTTGACAGACATAGGCAGCAAGGTCACTCGATCTATTATCCTTATAGATTGACGAAGCGACTGCCTGTCGATATCAAGGTTATCAGTGCCACCGATTGTAATCAGACCAGCACCTGGCTGATAGTTTCCGCGCAGCAATTCAGTCAGCCATTTCAGGCTAATCGCATTACCCACAACTCTAAAAACACCGTGAGCGGGAAGGCTGAGATCAAACGCCATACTTCGTTCAAAGCGCTCTAGGCGAACCTTGGATACCTCGATTGAGTTATCGACTGGCATCTTTACAGTGCTAGCTGTAACAGGCAATTGAGTTCGCACATCACGGAACCGAGACAACTCCTCAATGGCAGCGCAAACATCAAAGAAATAATCTAAATAGCCTGCTAACTGAGGAAGTCCCACGAATATTGCCGACATAATCAACTCCGCCGCAACCAATTGTCCCAACGTGAGCTGGCCCATAATCACCAACCAACCCCCCATACCAAGAAGTACCGCGCTCGCTAGGGCATAAAGAAATAGAAAGCTCAGGAGTTGGCTATAGGTATTTCGAAAGTGTTTCTTTTGGCAATCAATATGTTCATTCACTAATCGGTCGGTCTCAACAATTGGATAAGAAGGATTGAGGGAAGTCCGATAGGCTTCGTTGGTCACCGCTAAAGACTGCAACCAAGCGGCTGTTTTATATTTAGACTCCGACAACCTAAATGCAGTGTTAATAGAAGACCAGCCCCAAATCCGCCATATAAGCCAAATTAGTGAGATCAGCACTATACAAAATATGAAAAAATAGAAGTGGTAAAAGGACACTACAGTAAAACCAATCATCAACTGCAAGATCAACGTAAACCCATTGGTTAAAATATTGGGCACTGTCTTTTTGAGAGTTAAAATATCGAAGTAACGATTAAACAAATCTGAGTTTTGGTATTCTTCAAAGTAATCTGATTCTGCCAGCATTGCTGTCATCGCAATCTCGCTCGATACGCGGGCATAAAGTTTCCGAGTAAATATCTCCATTGAATAGGCCCGCAATGCGTACATCACCCCGGAGATAAACAGTAACGCAAACAGCAGCACAGAAATTAGGACAACCGCGCGCACCAAAGCAATATTTGCCACAGTATCGACCAGGAGCTGCAAGGAGATTGGAACTGCGAGAGTAAGCAAGCTGATCGCTAAACTGTAAATCAATACGACTTTATAGAACCCTGCTTCTGGGCTCAAAATAGCAAAGAACAGCTCCCTAAATTCTTTTTTGCCGGGGTAATGGTCTGACATGGTTTAGCGAATCCTTAAACTTCCTTAGCCGAAACCGTACTCAATTGTCGTTATGCGCTCGCAAATTGTGGCACTGAGTTCGGTTCCGGCAAAACACAAAAGGCCTTCAATAAATTTAGCTTATAAAAATCAAAGGTTTACATTTTACCAATCATCAATGTCTGAACTATGAGATTGAAATCAGGAAGTATTGAAGCACAATGCCAATTCAAGAATAGTTCGGTTTTATCGATGTATTAGGCACCGGGCTTCGTCACAGACTACAAGCCCTTGGCCTTAAGCCCCGCCGCAATGCTTTGCATTAGCTCACCATCCTCATTTTTATCGAAAGCCCTCGCGGTTTCCCAATCATAAAACCATACCGGCTTTAATTTCAGATTATCGGGCTCATTTTCATAGCGGGGAAAGATGTGCGCATGGAGAGCGGGCTCAACATTGCCAATCATTTCATAGTTGATTCTCAATGCGCCGGTGACCTCAAGAATCACATCACCGACCACCGACATTTCCCATAAAAAGGCTTTTCGGCGCTGTTCGCTCAATTCGTTCAAGTTCGCCACCACGGGGTCAGGCAACAGCAAGCAATATCCTTTTAAAAACTGAACATCTCCCATTACCACCCAGCCTGAGCTGACTCGGCAAATTAACTTAGGGTAGATCCCTTGCTGGCACTCTCTAACGCGTTGATGGATCAGGGTAGGCATCGGCAGGCTCTTTATGGATAACTTTGAATCGGAGCTGGAGTGAGAAGCGTTTTAGTTTAACTTTCTTTTAACTTTCTTCTAACTTGCGCTTAACTTCCGCTTAACTTCCGCTTAACTATAGCCACTGTGTTACTTTCTGGAAATTCGCTTTTTGAGAAGAGAAGGTAGACATTGCAATGAGAGAAAAGCCCTCTTTTGGGACCGTGCGAGAAGCGCTTTTTGCTCCCAGCTCTCATTAACTACTTCTGCGCAGGTGTCTGCTGCAGAACTTAACTTTACAGATTCACTGACCAAGAAGACGCTTCTTAGCTAAAAGCGAGTTTTTTTCATAACGGCCATCAAGCGGCAACTGTTCCAACCACTCGCTAAGTATTTTAGGATCTACGTGATGAAAATTAACGTGACCGAGCTTTCTGCCTGGGCGCACTTCCTTTCCATACCAATGAATGCGTGCACCCTCGCTACTAAACCACTCCGGCGCCAGCGGCGCGCCAATCAAGTTTACCATCATGCTGCTGCCAGACTGATCGATTTGGGGCAGTGGAAGGTCGCATATAGCACGCAAATGCAACTCAAATTGACTTACCGACGCGCCTGCTTGAGTCCAGTGTCCAGAATTGTGAACACGCGGCGCTATCTCATTTATCAATAGTCCGTCAGCAGATAAGAAGAACTCGGCTGCCATGACCCCAACATAATCAAGACTCTCCATAAGCTTGGACAGATAGTCCTCCGCTTGTTTTTGATAGCTATCAAACGTCTTTTCAGTTTTGACACTTATCTGAAGAATGCCATCGGCATGGAAGTTCTCGGTTAACTCATAAAACGCAAACTCCCCGCTCTTATTGCGCGCCCCTACTAAGGATACTTCCGTGTCAAAGGCTATAAAACTTTCAGCGATTGCGTGGTCTTTCCATTCAGGGAGAAGCGCATTATCTTCACCATGGTAGCGCCATTGACCTTTACCGTCATAACCATCTCTGGCACTTTTTAACAGGAATTCATTACCCAACAAATCCACCAGCTGAGCAAGCGTGGTGTCGCTTGTAGTAGTGCACCAAGGGGACGTCGGCAAGTCTAGCGAATCTAACAGAAGCTTTTGACGGCGCCGATCAGGAATATCAACAAATGTCTGGGAGTTCAACCAGCCAGGATGATCAATGATTTTAGTAATGAATGGGCTTGCCTGCCAGTGCTCTCGCTCGGCAGTTATCTTGACATCGGCGGGCACTGTGACGTCATCATCAATTGACATCAACCTCACATCCACGCCAATTCTGCGACCAGCCTCTAGCAACATATTTCCTAACTGACCATCACCAAGCACATAGATCGGCTTCATTACTAACTGCTCTCCGGAGAACTGTTCTCTAACACTGCCTTCGTTTGCCGCTCTCTCCATGCCGCGACATTAGCCGCTACGGTAGCGTCATTCAGAGCCAAAATTTGGCCGGCCAAAAGCCCAGCGTTTGCAGCCCCCGCAACACCAATCGCCAATGTCCCAACGGCAACACCCTTGGGCATTTGCGCAATGGACAGAAGACTATCTAAACCACTGAGGGCTTTGCTTTGCACTGGCACACCCAACACGGGTAAAAGAGTGGAGGACGCAATCATCCCCGGGAGGTGAGCCGCGCCGCCAGCACCGGCAATGATTACCTTAAATCCGTTAGCGGCAGCAGATTTAGCAAACTCTAGCATCTTATCTGGGGTTCGGTGGGCCGAAACAATCTCAGCATGCCACTGCACACCTAACTCGCTGAGCATCTGCGTAGCCGCTTGCATGGTTTCCCAATCGCTTTTAGAGCCCATTACTACGGCTACTTTGTCTGTCACTCTAGATTTCTCCCAGGATGCGAGGGGCCTCTCTTAATCGGCCGTTATCTCGCTAAAGCGCGAAGTATAGGAAAAAACCCGGCCCGGTGTAAGCCCAAGCCACTAGTTCTTACACAGAAAAAATCGAACTCAGCCTAATTTTCGACTAAAGACTGTTCAATCCATCGCTCAACTTGTGCATGCATCATAGGGATTGGCACTGCACCGGCGCCTAATACAACGTCATGGAACTGTTTGATATCGAATTTATCGCCTAGCTTTGCTTCTGCATTCGCTCGCGCCTCCTGAAAATTCATCATTCCAATTTTGTAAGCTGTTGCCTGACCTGGATTGCTGAAATAGCGTTGAACTTCTGAGCGAATCGCCCCCGCTGAGATGGGTGTGTTGTCTAAGAAATATTGTCCAGCCATGTCCTCGGACCAGCGCATTGAGTGAATCCCTGTATCAACAACTAACCGCACAGCTCGCCAAATTTCGCCGGCTAGACGACCAAAGTCAGAATATGGGTCATTAAATCCTCCCATTTCTTTAGCCAGCCATTCTGCATATAGGCCCCAACCCTCGGTATAGGCGGTGGTTCGATACTGGGTTCTAAAGCGCGGAATATCAGTTAACTCTTGCTGGATAGAGATTTGCATATGATGGCCAGGACTGCCTTCATGATAGGCAATATCTTCTATCTGAAACTTAGCTAAGGTAGCCATGTCGGCCATGTGAGAGTAAAAGACACCAGGGCGCGCCCCATCAGGAGAGCCTGAAAGATAGTGCTGAGCGCCGCCAGCCTGCTCTCTAAAAGACTCGACCCTTTTTACAACGAGATCGGCTTTTGGCAACAATCCAAAATAATCGGGTAGCTTCTGTTTAATAAACCCAAGATATTCATTGTTAACATCTAAATAGGCCTGCCGCCCCTCATCGGTGTTCGGGTAATAGAACTGAGAATCTTCGCGCATAAATACAAAGAACTCGCCAAGACTTCCCGCATAGCCCACCTGATTTTTAATGAGTTCCATTTCAGATCGAAGTCTGGCCACTTCAGCCAGACCAATGTTATGAATTTCATCAGCACTGAGATCTACAGTCGTCATAAGTTTGAGGCGATGATCATAATAATTCTCACCGTCAGGCAAGGCCCAAACACCTTGAGATTCTGAGGCGGCGTAATTCCTATTTTTTTCGAGCCAATCTAGTACTTTCTGATAAGAAGCCATGACTTCCCCAGACAGGATTTCTCTGGCTTCACTCAGGTAAGCTTGTGCTGCATTTGAATCTAAGACTTGCAGCTCAACTAAATTTTCGAGCTTAGTTTGAATATCGACCCAAATTGGTGAGTTGGGTGAATCGTCGCTGGTATTAAATGGCACGCCAGCGGTAACTCGCGCAATTTCAGATATAGCCGAGTCAAAGCCGAAACGCGGCTGAAAAATGCCGTCGTCAGCGGCTGCCTGCACTCTTTCTAGTAATTGATCAAACACTCTATCGATATCTCTTAATCTGGCCAGGTAAGCCTGCACGTCACTTGCATCGTCGATTTTGTGGTAGCTGATTAAAAACCTAGGAACCGCGGAGTGAGCCCCCCCTCGGCCAAACAAATAACCATAGTTAGCATAGGGCGCTGCTGCTAGGGCCTGCTCCAATGTAAATTCCCACATATCGTAGGAGAGTTTGCCATCCAAGGTGAGAGTGTCATAGGCAAAGTCAGCTCGCATCTCAGCGACGCTGGCGCTTTGCCAATCGAGCACACGCCTTTGAGCTGCCAAACTATAGTCATTGAGCTGATCGTAGTCAGTTTTATCACCAAGGCGAGATCTTGTTTCTGGGCTAAAGCTAAGCTGCTCTTCATATTGACCATCGAGCCATTGGTTCAATTTTTCGGTGAGCTTAAGCTCTTCAATTACTGGGATTACGGAAGTTTGCGGTTCAGGAGCGAGTTCGCCGCATGACCCAAGCAAAAAAGTGAGTGAGAGTAGTAAAGTAAAACGCATAGCAAATCCGTCATGTAGCAGTTATAAGAATAGAGATAGCGTTGTTTAAACACTGAGCAAAAGTCATGTTTATGTAAAGTGAGCGTAAATTAACCTAGAGCTAGCGTCAGGCTGACCTGAAGCTGACAATGAATTTTAGCACTGTTTTGAGCCCTCTATAGCTTAGCTGGATAGCAGAGCACTAATTCACTTTTCTAGAGGTGGGTGGCTCATAAAAGGCTCACTTTTCGCTGTCTTACCTAGAATTCCAATGGCGGTAAGCTGCCCATCCAATGAACTTCCCTGGCTAGCGCTTGGTGGTTCCTGCAACGCCGAGATCATTTTTTTTCCGACCAAAGCAGCGCCCCCAGCATCGGCCCTGTATTCACGCTGCCTTGGAAACCACATAACAATGACAAATGCGAAATGCCTTCGTTAGGTTAAACTTTGTTACAAACTTAAACCTAGCCACGTAATAATTATAAAAAATGTTAAGAATGCCTGCTGAAAAGCCCCCTCCCTCTTAATGCCTTGCGCGGTTATAGTCAGACGTTGGAAATAGCTTTTTTAAAAATAGAAGTTGGAGTTAAGCGCTCAAATTATTCTTCATAAGCTCTAAAGATGCCTTTCTTACCCCATGCTTATTTTTAGCGTAAAACTCCCCTGGCAAAAGGCTAAGTTTCTCAGCTGTCTCAAAAGCCTTACTCAGCAGATCAGCAGCGTCGACTACTTCATCCAAGAATCCTGCATCAACGGCTAAGTCTGGCAGATAATTTTCTGATTGCACAGCCGCTCTAATAATATGCCTTTTGGATATCCGAGACGTTGCCACTTCAATCAACAAAGGTGAAAGCTGCATACTAATAGCCGTTTCGGGAAGGCTAATTTTAGAGTCTCCGGCCACACCTATCCGCAGGTCTGAGGCAAGCAAAATAAAGGCTCCAAGACCAATACCATGGCCAGTGCAGGCAGAGACTACTGGCAATGGAAAGCCATATAGTCTGTACAGAAGCTCATAGCCTCTAGAGACCAGGGCTTTACTTTCGGTTGGTCCTTTTTTCAGTTCTTTTAGATCGAAGCCAGCTGAAAATATGCCGGCTCGACCAACAATCAAAATAGCCTTAGCTTCGGTTTCAGCCCGATCTAGAGCAGGAAAGAGCTCGTTTAACAAAGCGTGTCCAACCACATTGGCTTTACCATCATCTAATGTGATTATCATGACATCGTTTTTTAATTCTGTTTTCATTTCGAATTCTCTAATAAAGACTACTGGCCTAAATCGTTTCTGAATCAATCGCAGCGTTAATCTTGTACGTTAGTTTTCTGTGTCGTTGCCTTGCTGTGTTCTTGTATAAAGCTGCATGACTAAGCGCCATAGATAAGTTTAGCGTATGTTGCTGAAATAAGGCATCTAAGCAGCTGTCTTAGTTTTTGCCTTAATTTTTGCCTTAGGTATTGCCTTAGGTATTGCCTTAGGTATTGCCTTAGCATTCACCTAAATTTGTACCTAAACTATTAACCTTGTCTACTTACTTAGCTAAACCATTCTCCCAAACCAACTGCACCGGCAAGGTTCAATGGGTCAGTCTATCATAGAGCTTTTCAATGAACACGGCGCCCTGACAATGCCGGCACCGATAGCAAGGATTTACCGAAGAGCCCTTTATCAAGGGGCGCAGGATGAGTTAACCTAAATTCATTCGCTGATTAGTACTCTAAAACCTTATCCAACAATCATTCGGTGCACGTTAATGAACATTGAATCGCTCACAATAAACAGCAACCTTATTCGCCCTAAAATATTTCTTATTCTTTGGGGGGCTATTAGTTTCCCATTGACCGGCGCAAGCAATGCCCAAAATTTGTCAGCACTCGATGTTAGTTTGGCAATTACCGAATACCGTGAAGCCAATGAAGTTTTAATACTAAAAGATTTTGTTGAGCTGCTGTCCTTTCCAAACGTAGCATCAAACTTGGATGATATGATGGTAAATGCAGATCATATTGAAGGGTTGCTTGAAGCTCGGGGATTTACCACAAAACAACTTCAAGCAGGAGGCGCTCCCTACGTCTACGCCGAACTATTAAGCCCTAGCGCTACTGAAACCCTATTGCTCTATGCTCACTTTGATGGCCAGCCAGTAGACATTAAAAATTGGGCGTACCCCCCTTTTACCCCCACGCTGCTAGATGCTCCTTTGAGTGCCGGTGGCAAGCCTGTCGATATTGAGAACAGTGCTGGTAATTTTAATCCCGAATCTAGGCTTTATGCCAGATCAGCCGGTGATGATAAAATGCCAGTGATCGCGATAATCCATGTGATTGATGCGTTAAGGCAAAATGGTATTGAGCTGTCGGTAAATCTAAAACTTATCTTTGATGGCGAAGAAGAACGAGGCTCCCCGACGTTGGGACAAATCATCGACAACAATCCGGGTCTGTTGGATGCCGACTTACTATTATTTTGCGATGCGCCCATGCATCAATCCCGACGAGCTCAACTGGTTTTCGGCGTTCGAGGCGGCCGCACATTAGACATGACGACCTATGGCGCGAACCGGCCGCTGCATTCCGGCCACTATGGCAATTGGGCTCCAAATCCAATTATGCGAATGGCTTACCTGCTAACCAGCATGAGAGACGAGTCCGGACGTATTCTTATAGAAGGCTATTACGATGATGT
>Ga0075118_10001038_pt1 | contig 21419 bp, 26 predicted proteins | sample AntAceMetag02UKE_FD_69794 | JGI IMG/M metagenome (GOLD analysis project Ga0075118, IMG submission 69794) | Saline lake microbial communities from Ace Lake, Antarctica - Antarctic Ace Lake Metagenome 02UKE | ecosystem: Environmental > Aquatic > Non-marine Saline and Alkaline > Saline | place...
ACCAGCCGCTATTGCTCAGCCCAGCAAGGACCGCCACCGCCACGACGGAGACCCCCACTCCACGCGAAAAACTCATGCCGATGCCGAGCACCGCTGCCACCGCCACCGCCCCCGCCAGCAGTCTACCAACTCTCGATCGCCCGCCGGACGGCCGCAAAGCCAATACGACCGCGATCGGCAGCACGAGCGCCAACCATGCCGCCATAGTATTGGGGTTACCAAACGTCCCCGCGGAGCGCCCCAGATATTGAGACACCTGCTCGCGCCCGAGCGGGAGCCAACTCGGATCTACCGTCCGCTGATAAATCGCCGCGCCGACCACGCCGCAGACGATCACGGCGACTCCGGCTAGAGCCCAACGCCAGAGCTGCGGACTTCGCGCCACATGCAAACCCACCCAGAATGCGGCCAACCCGCTCCAGACGTGCCAACCATGCAGCCAGCCTCGCCCGGGCAGTTCCGCCAGCCCCAGCATGTGACCACTGATCCACGCCAACAGCGGCAACGGATACCACCAGCCGACCGGGGGACCCGTCGGCGCGATCACCCACCAACGCAACGCCACCAATCCCGCCACGCCAAACAGAGCCGGTAGTCCCACTACCATCGTGCCCGCCACGGCACCGCCGAGCTGCCAAGTCACCCACGCCAAACATCCCACCGCGAGGACCACGATCATCCGATCCGTCCCGCGGGCGATGACCTTGGCGTCCGGCAATACCATACTCTACCCAAACCGTTCCGTCGCGCGGGCGGCGACACCAAAAAAAAACACCCCGCCGAGGCGAGGTGTTTTGCACAGCCTGACGGCTGAAATAAACTGAGGTGACTGGGACCTTAGCTGGTCGGCACCGTGGCAATCGTCTGCAGCACGCGGGAAGCGATCGCGTAGGGATCACCCGCCGAGTTGGGACGACGGTCTTCGAGGTAACCCTTCCAGCCGGCTTCCTTGAAGCCATGCGGCACGCGAATAGAGGCACCGCGGTCGGCAATACCCCAAGAGAACTGGTCGATGGACTGAGTCTCGTGGAGACCGGTGAGGCGCAGGTGATTGTCGGGACCGTAGACCGCGATATGTTCTTCGCGGAACTTGGAGAATGCATCCATGAGGGACTTGAAGTAATCTTCGCCACCCACTTCACGCATGTATTTCGTGGAGAAGTTACAGTGCATGCCGGAGCCATTCCAGTCGAGCGGGTCGGAGTAAGCGCCGAGGATCGGCTTACAGTGATACTCGATATCCACCCCGTATTTTTCACCGATGCGTTGCAGGAGATAACGGGCGACCCAGATCTCGTCGGCGGCCTTTTTGGAGCCTTTACCGAAGACTTGGAATTCCCATTGGCCCTTCGCCACTTCGGCATTGATGCCCTCGTGGTTGATGCCGGCATCGATACAAGCATCGAGGTGCTCTTCGACGATGGTGCGAGCGACGTCGCCCACGTTGTTGTAGCCCACCCCTGTGTAGTAGGTGCCTTGCGGTGCGGGGTAACCACCTTCGGGGAAACCGAGGGGACGACCGTCTTGGTAGAAGAAATATTCCTGCTCGAAACCGAACCAGGTGTCCTCGTCATCGAGAATGGTGGCGCGGGAGTTGGAAGGATGAGGGGAGCCATCGGGCATCATAACCTCCGTCATGACAATGAAGCCATTGACTCGGCTCGTGTCAGGGTAGACCGCCACCGGCTTCAATATACAATCAGAGCTGCTACCCTCGGCTTGCTTCGTCGAGCTACCGTCGAAGCCCCACATCGGGCAGTCTTCGAGGGTGAGTGTGGAGGCATCACCGTCGATGATTTTAGTTTTTCCGCGGAGGCCTGCGACAGGTGTGTAACCGTCGAGCCAGATGTATTCCAGTTTCAGTTTGGCCATAATTCTAAGGGTCAGTATCCAGTAAGGTGGGATTGTTGGTTTGCTGCCGTTGACGTAAACGTCTTCGACAAGGAAACGTCGACTTGGGACAAGCCAACACGGCTAAGTTTCAGCACCTTATGTGCCACGAAGAAACAAAATTCATAATTCGTGTCCCTTTTGCGCGGGAATTTCGTTCGCTCCTCTCCGCGTAAGTTTTTCAAATAGCCCACTAGTCGCACTTTCCACCATGCCTGAAGCCAAAAACACCCGCAGCGCCAGCGTTCACATCGGATACGATGGAAGGGTCCACAAATCCTACCGAGATAATCTCGCCGACGAGCGCATGCGCACCGAGGTGGCCGTTTTAGAGCATCTGGCGAAACAGAATTGTCCATTTGTGCCCAAACTCATCGAAGTCGACTGGGACAGCCGCAAGATCGTCACCTCCAACTGCGGCACCCGGGTGCAGCATCTGAGTGACAAAAAAATCAAAACCCTGTTCGCCCAACTCGAGCGCTTTGGCGTGCGCCATGAAGACCCTTTCCTGCGCAACATCACCTACCGCAATACCGACGGCCAATTCTGCCTGATCGATTTCGAATTCGCCACCTTGCTGGACGATCCTTCGGTGTCACTGAAACCGGGACCTCCCGCCAACCACGAAGCAAAAGATGGCTAAACCCTGCACCGCTCATCGCATCCGCTGGTCGGGCCATTCCGACGTCGGCCGGTTTCGAAAAAACAACGAGGATACGTTTCTCGGCCTCCGCTTCGACGGTCACGACATCCAGTATTTAGGTAAGATCGGTGACGGTTGTCTCGACGAGATGGACTTCGTTTTTGCCGTAAGCGATGGTATGGGCGGCCGAGCCGCCGGCGAGTTTGCCAGTAAGATTACAATTGAGAAGGCCACCCGACTCCTGCCCCAGAGCTTCAAACAATCCGCCCGCGGGATGGTGCCGGGTTTCAACGACATCCTCAGTGAACTCGTCGACGAGATTCACCGCGCCGTCACGTATCTCGGGACCGCCTACGAAGAGTGCGAAGGTATGGGCGCTACGCTCAGCTTGGCCTGGCTTACTCCGGGCTGGCTCTATTTCTGCCACGTCGGCGATAGCCGGATATATTATTTTCCCGCTGCCGGCGGCATGAAGCAGATCACCCACGATCATACGCGCCCCGGATGGATGCGTCGGCAGGGCAAAATTAACGAACGCGAAGCCCGCAACCATCCCGCCAAAAACGGTCTGCAACAGGGCTTGGGCAGCGCCTTCCAATTCCTCGAACCTCAAATCGGTTCCGTAGGTTGTGAGGTGGGCGACAAGTTTCTGATCTGCTCCGACGGCCTCGTCGATGGGCTCTGGGATCACCGTATCACCGACATCGTGCGGGAGCAAAACGACCCCGAGATCGCCCGGATAATGGTGGAAGAAGCCGTCGCCGCCTCCGGGCGTGACAATACCACCGCCCTAGTCATCGAAGTGACCGCGTGAGCCCGCCAGCACCGATCATCCTCTTCATCTACGGCACCCTCAAACGCGGGGCCAGCAACCACGCCGTGCTGGCGGATCAAACCTACCTCGGCGACGCCCGCACCCTCCCCGGCTACCGACTGTTCATCGTCGCTGACTACCCGGGCCTCGTCCGCGATCCGACCGACCACCGCGGCGTGCAAGGCGAACTCTGGAGCGTCACGCCCGCCGCGCTCGCCCGCCTCGATGCCTTCGAGGGGGTCCCCGAAAAACTCTACCGCCGCGACCGGATCGATCTCGCCACTCCCCACAAAAATACGATCGCAGAAACATACCTCTACCTGCGAAATACCCGCGGACGCCGACCGATTATCGACGGCCGCTGGCCCACCGCTTAGGTCGTTTCGAGTCCGACCATCCGCCGCCCGCACTCCTGTGAATTCCTGAACTGGGAAAGAGTCCGAAGGTAGGGCGTGCTCGCCGTAGAGCGCCAGCAGTAGAGTAGGTTTCGACGGCACCGTTTCAAACCCAATGAAACAGTGCTTTGCTACGCCATCGCCCTTACTTGCCCCCTCCGATCCGCTCGCAAAAAGGTAGGGACGGACCGCTGGGCCGTCCGCGACTGGCCGCTAGCCACTCCGCTGGTTTTTAACCACGAATCCCGCAGGGCGGGACGAATAAGCTTCGCTAACGCTACGCACTGAAACCCAATTCTTTGATCGAAGAGAGGTGGAGCCCGGTGGGTAGAACGCCATTCGGGGTAGAATGAATGGATTGGGCTGGTAGCCGCGAGCAGGAGCGAGTAGTGCGGAGGTCGGCTCGCTTCCGCTCGCCGCTACCCGTCACGTTACGCTTCCACAGGGGAGGTGTGCCGACGATTTACCAACCGTGTAGGCCATCCTACGAAACGGCGCTTTGCTACGCCATCTCTGGCCTCTCACGCCGAATTCCGTCGGCGCAAGCGCTCTAACTTGCCTCAGGCGAACTCCAGTTCGGGAGACGCTTTGCGCACCCGTCGTTTTTTTCCCAGCTGTTTGGCCTTTAGCTGCCCTTCCAATACCTCGGCCCAAGCGAGCATGTAAGCGACCGCGTCGGCGCGGTCGTTTCGTTGCAGATCCCGCCGCCCGCCCGGCAGGCGCGAAAGCACCGCTGGGTCACTGAGGTATTCGAGATGACTGATGTCCTTCGTCTCCAGACCGACCTCCATCAGCGCTTCAAAAATAAACTCCACGTCCATCCCGGAGTCACCGCAGTAGGCCTCGGCGTGTTCGCTCCACTCGCCCCGGTGCAGCGAACGTTCGTGCGCTTGGGTCAGCATCCGGCGATGGATTTCTCCGCTCGATAAACCGGTGGCCGCTTGAGCGAGGTGGCCGCAATTACATTGGCCAGCATGGCCCCAACTGTAACGGGTTCCCGCTTCCAGCCGGGAGGCAGCAGTGCGTAGGAGATCGATCAACGGACGGTTCGGGGTGGCCATACTTTAACCTTAACTCGATTTCCAACGTCGCAAGTCCGCGCGCCCATTGGTTCCACGTTTTTTTACCCTCCGGCGGAGCTAGATCGGACCTTCGTCGTAGCCGCAATCGATTCCGCGCCGCTGCGCCCGCGAACGCATTGCGCCGCCCTTGGCCAAGCCTTCGACCCGGGCAGATTTCACGATTGGCGCAGTCGGCGCCGCATCCAGCCGCGAACCTAAAGCGAGTCCTACGGCGGCAGTCCCCGCCTGTTTGAACCATCCCCGCCGACCAACCGGTTTAACGGGGGACACATCGCGAGGGGAATCGTTCGTTTCGGCCATGCTTCAACCGGTCACAAAGCGAGCGGCGGGGCAAGCCTTCGCGTGCATCCACCGCACCCAGTCTTGCCATCAATGCGGGTTCCCGTGAGCGTTCGCTCATGGGTGCTTACGACTTCAATTTCGATGTGCCGGCGGGCGAGCGCTACCAGCCGACTCCTGAGCGCGTAGCCGCCTGGGAGCGTATTATGCCCGCGGACAATTTCGCCTTCGCGCCGCGCGCCGATGACCGCGCCGCGTGGTCGCGCTGGCAAAACGACTCGGCCGGTCAGGACCTCCTCGCCCAAGCGCGACAGTTCGTCGCCGACGGTTTTCCCGACTACACCAACGCCACCTATCTCGACTGCCTCGACCGCGAGGATGTCACAAAAATCAACCAAGTGCTTCCCGCTGTGCGGCGACGGCAAATCGTCTTCCTCATGGCCGAGGCCATTTACGACGAGGGCGAATTTATTGACGTCATCGGCGACGATTTTGACCGCATGGTGAAAGTCGATTCCTGGGTGCATCCCAACAACGATTTGGAGCGGCGGATCATCAACCGCGAGACCTACGAAATCGATCTCGTAACCGCTCACTTTACCGCCTCGCTCGCCCAGACCCTTTACGTCCTCGGCGATCGACTGCCCGCGGATTTGCAGCACCGGATTCGCGCCGAGTTGAACCTGCGTTCCTTCGTGCCGCTGCGCCAGCGTCTCGAGTCGGGCAAGGACGTCTTTTGGTGGGTTGATGTCACCCATAATTGGAATTCGGTCTGTCTGGCCTGCATGATGACAGGCGCGGCCGCGATCCTGCCTACCGCTGATCGCGCCTGGTGGTTTGCGGCCGGAGAAATGTTGGGCAAAAACTTCCGCGAAAGTTTCAACAGCGACGGTTTTTGCACCGAGGGGGTCGCCTACTGGGGTTACGGGGTCGCGCACTACATCATCCTGTCGGAGATGTTCCGCCTCGCCACGGGAGGCACCGTTGACCTGCTCGATGAACCCAAGGCCTCGCGCATCATGCTCTTTCCAGAACGCTGCGAAATCGAGCCCGGCCTGTTCCCAACTTTCGCTGACTGCCAGGTCGGCACCGAACCTTTGTTTTGGGCGCGGCACTGGCTAGCGAACCGCCGCAGCGACGGCACGGAAACTTCGGCTCCGATGCCGGATGCGCCCGATCCCTTTGCGAGCATGAAGTCGGCATCAATCGCCTACCTGTCGTTGTGGATGTTCCAGACGATTGAGCCGCGCCGCCCCCGCGCCACCATGCGGCCCGCCGCGCTGCGCGATTGGTTTGACGCCTCCTCGCTTATGATCGCCCGGCCGGGTCCCAATACCCGGCGCCGCTTCTCCGCCACCTTCCTCGGCGGTAACAATGGCGTGAACCACAACCACAACGATCTCGGCACCTTCACCGTGTGTCTCGATGGACGAGCATTGATCGTCGATCCGGGCATGGAGATCTACAGTTTCCGGACGTTTAGCGTGGATCGCTATGACAGCCAGTTGCTCAATTCCTACGGTCATCCCGTGCCCCGCGTGGCAGGCCGTCTGCAAGAGGTTGGACCCGAGTGGCAGACCACCGTCATCGAAACCGAATTCACCGACGAGGTGGATCGCGTGGTGCTCGACCTGCGCCGCGCTTACGACGTGCCCGCGCTCCGCCGACTCGAACGCGAGTTCGTCTTTGATCGTCGCGGCGAGGGTCAGCTAACCATCACGGACCACGTCGAGTTTGCTCAACCCGAAGCATTCGAGTCCGCGCTGATCTCCTTCGGCACCTGCGACATCAGCGGCAATCGACTCAAGTTCGTCGACGGCCCCACCAGCCTTCACGCCGAGGTCCAAATCGAAGGCGCCGACTTGGTGTTCGATCGCGACACCATCAACCAACCCCCGCACCCGATCCGCGTGGCGCTGCGCTGCGCTCAGCCGGTAACCGCGGCGACCATCCAAGTGCGGTTCAAGCCGGGAGCCTGAAACGGCTATCCGCGCCCCACCCCTATCGCCTGATCGGAAAGGCAAATGGAGGTAGGGCGTGCTCGCCGCAGCGCGCCAGCAGCCGAATGGCTTTGGCGGGGAACTGCTTCGAATCCAATGAAACGGCGCTTTGCTTCGTCATCTCCGTCCTTGCATGCAGGACTCCGTCAGCGAAAGCGCCCTACCTCGAGGCCTTGGTCCGAGCGAGCGCCCGTCTTTTATTTTGCGACCAATTTTAACGGTTTGAAATATCGGCGCAGGTAACCGCGGTCGATTGCCGCCAGAGCATCGGCCGGCTCGACGGCATGGGCTCCGATTAAAAACTGGGGTCGATAAATTTCCGCGGCTCGATGGCACGGCGATATTCACGAAATGTTCGACCTGCCCGAACTCCGGCCGATTGATTGATCGACGAAAACGCCACTCCAATTTTCCGCATCGCTCCTGCATAGGCGGTCGCGGAGGGAAAGAGACTGGAGGTTTCAGCCACTACCACATCGCAGGCTACGACTTGACCCGCGCCGCGGTTGGATCGTGCGATCACATCGACCCATTTCTCAGCGAACGATTTACCCTTGAAAATGATCAGTAAAACGAAGGTATCGACGGCCAGGATCATCGATCCGAAGGCAACTCCACCGGGCCGCGTAAATCATCGATTATTTCCGCAACGACTTCGCTGCTCCCGGACTTGAGGCAGCCGATCACGCAGCGCGGATCTAGTTGAGTTTTCGACTCACGAACAGTGACAGCGGTTCCCGTGCCCGTGAATTCCAGGACCGTACCGGGACGCCAGCCTTTCTTCCGACGCAACGAAACGGGTAATGTAATCTGACCCTTTGCCGTGATTTTCGCCTTCATTACGAAGCAACTTAGTAAAGGGAAATACGTAAGGCATCAACTATCCCTGACGGGGCACCCATCGGACCGAAGGAGGCCAAGCGACCTGGGCGAGTTTGACTTTCTTAGTATCGGTGTCTCCGGTCACTCGGGATGAGGTGGTTCACAACACTTTTGGTTACCTTGCTTCTAGCGGGTTCGATCCACGCAAAGGACGAGATCATCATTTCGGTTTCCTTCGAAAAGCATGAAGTAAAAGTGCCAGTCCGCAGCGGGATAACGCTAGGAGCGCTAATAAGGATCGCCAACCCGAGATTCGAGTGGCACGAGAAAATAGAGGACTACACCGAGGCTGAATGGACCGCCTCAATCCATCTTAGAGGAGATCGTGTCTCCCTAAAACGGGACGGGAACGAGTTGATCAAACCCAGCGAAGGAACCAATCAGGTTCGTCGTCTGACGCACGAAAGACTCTCAATCGAAATAAAAGAGGGAGACGTTTTCCTCTCCTCCTTGTTGTCCATCTTGTGAAGAAAATGCAGCCTCCTGCAATTTAACGCGTTCATGGTTTCGCCCGAATGATCGGACGCCCGCCAACCAACGTTATGGCCTACCGATAAGTTAGCGGGTAACCGCTCGGAATTTCCAGACTCGAGAGCTCAATATCGACGTCCAATGCACTCCATCGCAGGTGCCGACCGTGGAGTAACTCAACGTCATGGATGTGCACCACCTTGGCCTCGGCAAACCACGGGTAGTTATCAAATCCGAGGAAATATTCTCGTTCCAACACCAGTAGCCAAAGACCGTGGAGTGAAATATGAGTCACCTCAGCCGAAGTGTTTCTTCCAAGCAGCTTTGATTTCGTCTTCATGGTCGATGATTTGCTCCAGTGCTATGTTAAGTTCAGTAGGTTTCAGGCCATGGTTAACCGCAAGTTCGACTTTGGGTTCCAGCCAATATTTCGATTCTCCGTTGGGGGTGTAAACATGAACGTGGATACGCGTTTCTTCCCGGGAAAAGAAGAAGAACCGAAAGTTACGATACTGAAAAATCGTGGGGCTCATGTTGCGGTGAATTTCACTGATTAGCTCCCAGACTTCGTCGCTTTCAGCACCGCGGCCGGGACCCGTTTCACGGTTTGAAATTTGGCGCGGAAAAGCTCGTCCATTTTCTCCTGCAGGGCGGCGGGGACTTTCGCGACCATCTCGTCGAGCGCGGGGAGCGGTCCGCCGTCGAGCGTCTCGGCGGCTTCGATTTGGCGGCGAGTGGGTTTCGATTTTGTGGAGCGTTCTGCTTCTTCCACTTCCATCGCAGCCCGCATCGCGCCTTCGCGTTCGGCATCCATCCAAGGGGCGCTCTTGTCCGCATCGTCATCCTCGTCGGACGGAGGCGCGGGGGCTGCGCGGTTTACCGTCGGCGTAATGGGTCCGCCGGATTCTTTACGATCCAAGGCGCTATGAATCGCGATGGGTTTGGCGGCTAGGGCTGCTGCCCGCTCGGCTGCTATTTTGAGATCGTCAGCCAGCACGGTCGCTAGCCGGGCCTCCAAGCGATCAATCAGTCCTTTTTTTTTTCGTCTCCGGCCGGGATGGAATCCGCCAAGGTCGAGATCTCTTTGATCAAGCTGTCGATGGCGCGTGCGCGGCTGGCTTCCACTGCTTTGAGCAGGGTGACTTCGAGATTAATTTTTTCTGCCAGGCCGAGCTTCACGCTGCCCTCGCCTTCGCGCAAAGCGTCGAGCAACCGGGTCACTTGTTCGGTCGTCAGCGCGGTCTCACCGAGGCGGTTGGTCTTGCCGCCTTGCGCAATCGCATCGAGCAGCGCTTCCCGGACCACCGCCTGCAGATCGGAGAGGAGACGCACCAGATCGCGACCTTGCGCATCACACTCATCGACCAGAGCGATGATCTTTTGGTGGTCTCCCGCGGCGAGCGCGCCACCGAGGGCATTCAACGTTCCCGCCGCTACCAATCCATAGACATCGAGCACGTCGGGCTCATCGATCTCTTCGCCACAGAACGAGATCATCTGATCGAAAATTGACTGCGCGTCGCGCATACCGCCATCTGCCATCCGGGCGATGCAAGCGAGGGCGGCATCGGTTATCTTTACCTTCTCATCGCCGCCGATTTTTTTCAGGCGCTCGATAATGAGGGGCGCCGGAATCGGTTTGAGATCAAAGCGCTGACACCGGGAAATGATGGTCGGGAGCACCTTCTGCGGATCGGTCGTGGCGAAGACAAACTTCACGTGCGCGGGCGGCTCTTCGAGCGTTTTGAGCAAGGCGTTGAACGCCTGGGCCGAGAGCATGTGCACCTCGTCGATGATATAGATCTTAAACTTACCTTGAGCCGGCGCGTATTGCACGGTCTCGCGCAGATCGCGGACCTGGTCGACGCCGTTGTTCGACGCGCCATCGATCTCGATCACATCGAGATGCGTGCCATCGGCGATTGATTTGCAGGCCTCATCTTCGGGATCGAAGTCGGCCTTCGGGCCGTCGGTGCAATTGAGCGCTTTCGCAAAAATCCGCGCGGTCGATGTCTTACCGGTGCCCCGGGGCCCGACAAACAAGTAGGCGTGGGCGATGCGCCCGCGAGTGATGGCGTTGCTCAAGGTCCGCATCACGTGATCCTGACCCACCACATCCGCGAAGGTTTGGGGACGCCACTTGCGGGCAATGACTTGGTAGGCGGAAGAAGACAAGAGAGGTGAGGAAAAGGGGTAGCGACGGGAACCGAAAGCCCAAAACCGTGCCGCCCGCTAGCATTTCAGTTTTTCCGCATTTCAGCCTTTCAGCTTTTTCAAAAAAGGAGGTGGCCAGGCCTTCCACGGCACTGAGAGAACGTCACTACCGTTGCTACCTTCCGGTCCTGGCGGAGTTCGTGCGGCTGCCCATGCATGGCGCCTGGCCACCGCGAACCTGAGCGACCACTCCGGCCCGGTTCAATGAGAATTTTCGTCTTCAGGCGCTCCAGCCGGTCAATTCTTTCCGGAATCGACGATCGAGCTTCATCGACTCGGCCGCGTCTTCGACTGCCTTAAGGTCCTCCGTCGAGGGTTTTCCGTCGGGAGCATCATCGTTGGCGTAGACGGTGGCCGGGACCCGGGGACCGGCCGGGCTGACCACAAATACGACGCGGCGACTCAACCCCTTGCTCGTGGCGAGGGCATCGAGTTCGGCCAACGCTTTCGACGGCACCATCCAGAGCGTGCCCCACGTGCGGGACCCGGTCTCGGCTTTCATATTGGCGTGCCCCCCGGCCGTGAAGGTGAACCGGTGATCGGCCGCTTTGGCGTTCCCCATGAGATCGGCCAACGGGTGAACTTTGGACATGTAGGCCTCAGTGGCCATTTCGCCGTAGGCGAAGAAAAGAAATCCAGATGACATAAGCGTGAGGTCAGAGAGTGCTCAAAATCGATTCGGCGCGCTTGATGATGCCTTCGACCGGCCACAACCGGCCGATACCTTCGTAGCCGCAGGCCAACATGCCCGCTTCGGGACCGATGAACTCTACCCCGCGCTCCCGTAACGTCGCCACATTGGCGACCGTCGCCGGATGCTGCCACATTTTGCCGTTCATCGCCGGAGCCATCAGGATAGGGCATCGCGCGACGAGGTGCAGCGATCCCAAAAAATCAGGAGCCAAACCGTGCGCGAACTGCGCAATCACATCGGCCGTCGCCGGAGCGATTAACAGGAGGTCCGCTTTGTCCGCGAGCTCGATATGCCCGGGCTGCCAGCCTTGGCCTTCGTCCCAGAGATCGTTGGCCACGGGCTGCCGGGCGAGGGTCTGCAGAGTCAGTGGCGTGATAAACTTCGCGCCGCCGGCGGTGAGGATCGGATAGACGATCGCGTCGCGTTTACGCAGTTGGCTGACCAGATCGGCGGCCTTATAGGCAGCGATGGATCCAGTGACTCCGAGAACGATGGTTTTGCCAGAAATTGGCGACGACATAGCCGCGACATAAGCAATTCACCCTAGGCGATACAAGCGTGCTCTCAACTATTGCTCGGGCGGTGGCGGAGCACCGGGGCGCGGTTCCCGGCCTTCGGGCGGCGGTCCGCCCGCGCGGTGGCCGGGACCGCGGCGTTCGCCGGATAAGTTCTGCCAACGCTCGCGTTGGGATTCGCGCAAACTCTTAAATTCCGCGCGCTGTTGCGGCGTGAGGATCCCATTCACCTGTTCATTCAACGCGGTCATGGTTTCGCGACCTGCTCGGCGTTGCGCCTGCATATCTTGCCAGGCCGCGTCCACCATGACCCGGACCTGCGCCTGTTGCTCGGCGGTCAGGTCGAGTCGTTCGGTCAAGTGATTGAGCAAGCGCGGGGCAAATTGGGCCTGCGCTCGCCCGCGCTCCACGATGCGGTCCACCACCCGCAGGGAAATAAATCCGCCCGCAATGCCGCCGGCGAGAAAGACGCCCGCGAAGACCAACCAGATTTTCCAAGGTGCGGCGTTTTTCATGATAGGTCCATCAGAGCGGTGATAGGATCATCGGCCTCTAATACTTCTTGTTCAATCGAGTCCGTCACCGCCGAGATATTAAACGCCACGCTCAGAGCCGCAATCGCTCCGGCCATGCCGAGAGCGCGCCAGGCTTTGACCTCAAACCATGACGACCAAGACCCAGCTTCCGCCTGCTCCCGCGCCAATGCGACTACCCGCGTCGCGAACCCAGCCGGCGCGGTGACCTCACGGTCATCCGCCGGGGTCGCCGTCGCCCGCGCCGCTTTGATGAGATTATTCCACGGGTCTGTTTTCATACCGATTCCTCTGCTTCTAGTTTTTCCAAAAGGATTCTCAATTTTCTTCGCGCGCGGAAGGCGCGAACTTTCACGAGCGTCGTATTCCAGCCGGTGATCTCCGCCACTTCGACCAAGGTTTTCTGCTCCAAATCTACCAATTGCACGACCATGCGATCCTCCGGCTTGAGCTGATCCAGCAGCTTTTCGAGCAGTTCGCGCGCCGCCAACGCCTCGCCCGCGTGGGAAGCGGATTCATCGCGCGTGACAACATCGATCATTGTGGCCTCTTCCTCGGAAAGATCTGCATAACGCAATTCGGGGCGCCGCTGCTGTTTGCGCAGGTGATCGATGCAGGTCGTCACCGCAATCCGTGACACCCAGTGGGTGAACGGCATCTCGCCGCGATATTGTTCGAGTCGGGAGAACATTTTTAAAAACACCTCCTGCGCGAGATCTTCCTCGGGCACGCGGCGCGGCAGACGCGCCCGCACAATGCGGATAACTTGCGGATAAAGGTAGTTAACCAAATCCCGCGCGGCGTCTTGATCGCCGCCGCGCACTGCCGCCAGTTGCGCCGGGAGATCGAAGTCATCGGCGTCAGAGGGCATAGGTAGAAGAAACACACTGCATACACAGAGTTCAAGACGGCGAAATTCGCCCGCGGTTACGCGTCGCCGCCGATTTGTTCATTTCCGTCCCTTGACTCCACCCTACCCGCGACCGATAACCCTTTTTGTAATGCGAATTTTCGCTACTGAGCTGCTTCGACTTAGCTAGACGCACGATCCGGGAGGGTCCCCGTGCGGGACTGGTTGTGCGTCCACCAATAGCTTCAGGCAGCTCCATCCGCGTTCGTAACCGGCTGGGCTTTTCTTTTCTCTTTGGAGAGATTTCACTTTTACGTCCTTAGCCCTCTTTTCCCATGTCCGTTTCCTCTGTTTCCAAATACCGCGCCTTCCCTCCCGTCGATTTACCCGACCGCCAATGGCCCAGCCGCACCCTCACCTCCGCGCCGATCTGGTGCAGCGTGGATCTGCGCGATGGCAATCAAGCCCTCGCCCAACCGATGAGCGTCGAGGAAAAACTCGAGTATTTTGCCATGCTCGTCGGCATCGGCTTCAAACAAATCGAAGTCGGTTTCCCTTCCGCATCTCAAATCGAATTCGATTTCTGCCGTCGCCTGATCGATGAGGACCGAATCCCCGCCGATGTTTCGATCCAGATTCTGTGCCAGTGTCGCCAGGACCTGATCGAACGTTCCTGCCACGCCATCGCCGGCGCGCAGAATGTGGTGTTTCACCTCTACAACTCCACCTCTCCCGCCCAGCGCACCTACGTGTTCGGGATGGAGAAGCCGGCCATCGTTAAGATCGCCACCGACGCCGTCGCTCTGCTCAAAACCAAGGTCGCCGACCTCGCCGCGGCCGGCACCCGCCTGCAGTTGGAGTATTCCCCGGAAAGCTTTACCAGCACCGAACTCGATTTCTCCCGGGAGATCTGCGAAGCCGTGACCGACGTCTGGCAACCTACCCCCGACAACAAGGTCATCCTCAACCTACCGGCGACCGTCGAATACGCCACGCCCAACGTCCACGCCGACCAAATCGAATGGATGTGCCGCCAGTTGACCCGACGCGATCTCACCATCGTTTCCCTGCACACCCACAACGATCGGGGCACCGGCGTCGCCGCCACCGAGCTGGCCCTGTTGGCCGGGGCCGACCGCGTGGAAGGCACCCTCTTCGGCAACGGCGAACGCACCGGTAACCTCGACATCGTGATCGTCGCGCTGAACCTGCACACGCACGGCATCGATCCGGGGTTAGACTTTTCCAACCTGAGCGAAATTCGCGAAATCTACGAACGCACCACCCGCATGCTCGTGCCCGACCGCCAGCCCTACGGCGGCGACCTGGTCTTCACCGCGTTTTCCGGATCTCACCAGGACGCGATCAAGAAATCCTGGGACCAGCAAAAGCCTGGTCAGCCGTGGGACGTGCTTTACATCCCGGTGGATCCCGCCGACCTCGGTCGCAACTATAAGGCTATCATCCGCATTAATTCCCAATCGGGCAAAGGCGGGGTCGCTTACATCCTCGAACAAGAGTTTGGCTATGTGCTCCCCAAGGCGATGCACCGCGAGTTCGGCATCATCGTCAACCGGATCGCCGACGCGAAGGGCGAAGAACTCTCGGCCGATGAACTGCAAGCCGGCTTCCAAGCAGAATACCTCGAACGGACGGAGCCACTTTCCGTGGTCGACTTCCGCACGACCGAAAAAAACCGCATCGTGACGTGTGAAGCTGAAGTTATCATCAACGGCGAAACCCGCACCCTGACGGCCTCAGGCAACGGTCCGATTAACGCATTTGTGACCGCCATCCGAGAAACCGGCCTGCTGCAATTCGAGTTTCTGAACTACGCTGAGCACTCCCTCGGCACCGGCGCCCGCGCGCAGGCGATCAGTTACATTCAGATCAAACCGGTCGATGGTCCCGCCCTCTACGGCGCCGGCATCGATGTGAGCATCGACTTCGCCTCCATCAAAGGCGTGACGAGCGCCATCAACCGCGCCTTGGCCAACTAGAACCACCCCGGGGTGCCGATTGACGGCGCCCCGTTTCACGCTAATCGCCCTTTTCTCATCTGGGCCTTCCTGTGAAAATCCGTGGTGCGTCAGCCCTTTGCCACCTTTGCTTGCTTGGTATTAATTGCTCCCCGACCCTGCGTTTTTTTCACCGAAAGTCGCAGAGAGAGCAGAGCCACGCGAACGCCTACCCCTGTCGCCGGGGTCGCTGACCCCGGTGCAGCGGAGTGGCCGGACCGTCAATCGGTGAGTCTCTTTTCCTGCGGGGAGGTGACTCGAAGCTGTCCGTTTCGTTATCCGACTTACTCCTTCGCTCTCGCTAGATGAGACCAGACTTGGTTTGGACGATTTCAATATGGGTGAGATTATTAACATCCAAGCTGCCAAGACCCACCTTTCTCGATTGGTAGAACGGGCCGCAGCGGATTAAGAGATAATCATCGCCAAAGGCCGGTAAACCGATGGTGAAGGTGGTGCCCTATCAGCCGGCTAAAAAACCGCGCGTCGGAGGCCTGGGCAAAGACCAGATCTGGGAATCTCCTGATGGTTGGGGAACCGACGAAGAGCTGATTCGCCTATTCAATGACAGTCCGCTGCCTTCAACCGAGGAGACCGCCGCGAAACCTCGGCGTCAGTCCGATGACGGCAAATGAAACTGCTGATTGATTCCCATGTGGTAATTTGGTGGCGGCACGAAGCTTAAACCTCGCGCCCGTTCGACGCGGCGGAAGAGCCAAATACCGAGACCGGTGAATAACATCACGGGGAATCACCTGAGTAGGTCCGGTCGCTAGGCAGGTTGTTTCTCCAGCCACGACACGATCAATGGTCAGGAAGGTGTAGGACATCGCCGCTTGGGCTGAGTCGGTAACGGTGCTGGGTGCCGCCACCAAGGATCGATCCACGCTGCCAGAACCAAGTAGATCAGCCACGTGACCTCCATGGTAACCAAAGTGTGGCTGAGGTAGTGCGCCCCTTTCAGCATCTGGTAGAGCCCCATCATCCCGCCCATCACCAGCGCCAGCGTCAGGGCGTTCCATTGCTGGCGTCGGGTGCGAGCGAGACTGATCAATGCGAATAGCGCAAAACCGCCACTCGCATGCCCGGCCGGAAACCCCCGACCCGCATAGTCGGGGCGATCATCAGCGGGGTGTTTCTCAAAAACCTTCACGTAGGGCGCCGGTCCCCCATAGCGGCGAATATCCCAAGGGCAATAGACCCCGGTGTAGTGCTTCAGCTGGCCAATAAAAACGGGCACAATCGCCAGGGTTAAAATCACCACCCCCAATTGACGCCGATTTAGCCGCCACCGTTCTCGCCACCGAGGCGGTCCTACCAGCAAGGTCAAAACCACCACGCCGAAAAGAATGATCAACACCTTGGGGCCCGTATAAAAAAACACCCGGCCCCACATTTCGCGCCGCGGCACCATCCACAAACCACGGTCGAAATCAAAAAACCAGTCCTGCACCCTAAGGTCCAGGTGGGTCAGCTCAAACACCGCCAAGGTGACCACCAACAGGGCGAGCACGGGCCCCCACGTTTTGGATAAATTAAGGCGCATACGCTTTAAACGCACCTTGTTGATAGAGGCGGCTCGCAGTTTGGTAAAAGGCCGTCGCATCCCGCATGAGCTCTCGGTCGGTTGCGGCGTCGAGCTTCTCTTCGCCCTCCTCACCGACGCGATAGAGGTCCGTCCGCCGCACCGGACTCAACACGGCCAGACGATCCTTCTCAAGTAACCCCACCTTTTGATAGGTGCCAATGAATGCCCGGTCATTTACGGGCTCATCTGGCAGCATCACATCCCGGCCAAAAAATCGGCTGGGATAAGACCAGTTCAGGAGCCCCAGTAGGGTCGGGGCAAAATCGACTTGGCTGGTCAATCGACTCACCACTCCCGGCGCCACCTGCCCCCCGGGAGCGAAGATGAGCAACGGCACGTGATAGTTTGCCACGGGCAATGCGGTTTTGCCGGCCGAACTCGCGCAGTGGTCCGCTAAAATTACAAAAATCGTGTCCTTAAACCACGGTCGGGTGGAGGCCTGTTCCAAAAATCGGTGCATAGCGTAGTCGGTGTATTTCACGCCCCCGGCTCGTCCCGCCTCCTTAGACGGCAGGTCGATCCGTCCATCCGGAAACGTATACGGACGATGGTTGGACGTCGTCATGACGAAGTGAAAGAAGGGCTTCTGGACTGCGGATGCGGCATCGGCTTCCCGCAGCGACCAATCCAAGAGGTCCTCGTCGCACGCGCCCCAAGCATTGGCGAACGTGATTTCCTCATCCGGCACCAAGGTGCGGTCCACTACCCGATAGCCATTATTACCGAAGAAATAGTTCATATTATCGAAGTAACCGTAACCGCCGTAAATGAACGCGGTGTCGTAGCCTTTGCTCTGGAACACCGAACCCAACGAAAACAGCCCTTCGTTGTTAGGTCGCTTGACCAAGGAACGGCCGGGGGTGGGCGGCAAAGATAACGTCAACGCCTCCATCCCCCGAACCGTCCGCGTGCCCGTCGCATAGAATCGGTCGAATACCAGTGACTGATCAGCCAATGCGTCCAAGTGCGGAGTGATGTGCTCGTCATTGCCGTAACGGGTCAGGAAACGCGCACTCAGACTCTCGACCGTGATTTGGATAACGTTGGGACGAAGCTCAGGGCCCTCCCGCCGAATCAAGCGCAGAGGGTCCAGCGGATTCGGACTCGGGATCCGTTCGGCCCCCGGTTCGGCCAGACGAGCCATCACGCGGGCCGCCGCTTCTTGGTCGGAGAGCGTGACATAAAACTGATCAAAATTCAGCTCGTTGTTCCGGAACGCGGCGAACAGCGACCAGGGTCCGTTCTTGGCCAATTCTCGATTGTAGTTGTTGGCGAACGGCGGCAGCCCGTCCTGCGACGGCAACAGGCCACCGGCGATAATGATGGCTAGCATCGCACCGCCCCAAGCATAGCGGCGCGGCCAACCCATGTCGGCATGACTCAACCACCGTTCCATCCACCCGAGCCGCCAAACCGACCAAAGGCCAAGTAACGCGCCGATGCCAATACCCGTGAAGATCCAACCCATCGGATAAGACTCCCGGATGTTGGCGATGACTTCGGTGGTGTAGACCAAATAGTCGACCGCGATGAAATTGAACCGCACCCCAAACTCGTCCCAGAACGTCCACTCCGAAACAGCGGTGAACAGGAGCAGTCCCACCACCACTACCGCGGAAATCGATGCCGCGATGCGGCCCAGCCGATAAGCGAAAAAACTCCGCGGTAAAACGGTCAGTAGCATGAGCAGCGGCAACGACCACCAGCCAGCGGCCGCCAGATCAAATACTACCCCCAGAATCCAGCTGACTACTAAGCTGGCGTCCCAACTCACACTCCCGCCCGCTTTAACCAAAAGGGCCAATCGCGTCAGCGCCGACACCGCCATGAACGCGCCAAAATACAACAGCAGCCCGCCAAAGCGCGACTCGAGAGCGGTCGACCACCCCGAGGCAAACCGGAGACTACGAAGCCGTTTTAATCGTGAAAACATACCGGTCTGACCGCGCCGACCTGAGAATCGTTAGAAACATTACAGTGCTGTAATCTGATGGATATAATGAGGTAATAGATCTGTCGGTTTATTCTGGTGGCCCCTTAAACCGCTGCTTACGTTTGCCCCTGTGCACATTCTGGTCGTCGAAGATGAGAGAAAAGTCGCCGCACTCATTCGGGCGGGAATGACGGAACAAGGTTGGGCGGTCGACGTGAGTCACGACGGTGACGAGGCCCTGCAACTTGCGATGGGACAGCCCTTCGACGTGATCGTATTGGATATTATGTTACCCGGCCGCGACGGTCTGAGTATCCTCCGCCATCTGCGATCCCAGCGTAACACCGGGCCGATCATTCTGCTCACCGCCCGGGGTGATGTGAACGAACGGGTCGAGGGATTAGAAATGGGAGCCGACGACTATCTGGCCAAACCCTTTTCTATCATTGAATTGATCGCCCGGGTGCGCGCCTTGGTGCGCCGTCGCACCGGCGAGGGTCTCAGCGTGCTCACCGTCGCCGATCTCTCCCTCAATCTCAATCAGCACAAAGTCACTCGGGCCGGTATCGAGATCGAATTGACTGCCCGCGAATTCTCGCTCCTCGAGACGTTCTTAAGTAATCCTGATCGGGTGCTCTCACGCACTCAGCTTTGCCAGCAAGTATGGGGTTATCAATTCGACCCCGAAACCAATGTGGTCGATGTCGCCGTGCAACGACTTCGCCGTAAGATCGATGAAAATTTCTCCCCTCGCCTGATCCAAACCGTGCGGGGAGTAGGCTATTCCCTCGCGAACTGCCCGTGAAACAACGGTCGCTCCGAACTCGCATCTCGATCTGGACGGCCGGGGCGACCGGCGCGGCTCTTCTCCTGCTCGCGGTATCGACCGTGGCATATATCTATTTGGAAAACCTCGAAGCCATCGATGGTCACATTCGTGGTGAGATGCTCGAATTCGCGGTTGAGGTCGCCAACGATGAGATCGGGACAGAGGATTTTACCGTCGATGAATTCGAACCTTGGCTAGTGATGGGACTCTACTCACGGGCCGGCGATAGGATCGCGGCCACGCCTCATTTTCCCGTCGAACTTGCGGTGGAACCCACCTCGACCACCGCGCCCTTCTTCCACCAAGGGGATCGAGCCCGTTGGCGCATACTGACAACCATTCAAAACGAGCACATCCTCGTGGTTGCCCACGATTTGGCGGAGTTCGATGACGTGCAACGTGATCTGATCACGGCCCAGCTTCTCTTCGTGCCCTTGGTTGCCGCATTGACGGCGTGGTTAAGTTGGCTGGTCGCCGGTCGAGCGCTGTCTCCGCTGCGGGCGGCCACGTTGACCGCTGCCAGCATCGGAACAGGGGATCTCAGTCAGCGGCTCCCTCTCGCCCGGGAAGACGACGAAATTGGACAATTCACGCAAGTGCTCAACGGGATGCTGGACCGGATCGAAAAAAACTACCATCAAGCCCGCCAATTTGCCGGCGACGCCTCGCATGAGCTGAGCACGCCCCTTACCATCATCAAAGGGGAAATTGAACGCACGCTCGAGCTCGACCACCTCGCCTCCGCGACCGAAGAACGTTTGCTCAGCGTGGCGCAGGAAGTTGATCGCATGCATCAGATCATCGATCAACTTTTGCTGCTCGCGCGCTTCGACGCGGGACGAGCCAGTCACGAGTTCAGCACCTTGAACTTAAGTACGCTGCTGGAAAGTCTGGCCGAGGATGTCGATTTACTCGCTGCGAATCGACAGATCCAAATCCAATCTGAGGTCGCGAAAAACCTCAGCGTGCACGGCGATGCCAGTCACGTCCGACGTCTTTTGCTCAACCTGTTCACCAACGCCGTGAAATACAATGTAGAGGGGGGGACGCTGCACTACCGACTATCGGCCCGGCACCATCGCTTGATATTTGAAATCGGCAATACCGGCCCTCCCATCCCGCCGATTTACCGCGAGTCGATCTTCGAGCGTTTTTTTCAATGCGATCAATCCCACAGCCGAAAAGGGAGTGGGCTCGGTCTGAGCCTGTGCCGAGAAATTGCGCACGCCCATGGCGGCGAAATTAGCTACTGTCCTTCGCCGGAATTTACCAATCGCTTCGTGGTAGAACTGCCCGAGGCAAATTCATTGCCCCCGGTCTAGGCTTCAATTTCTACCGCGACGATATGGCCATCGTTCGCATCGACGGTAACTTTGCCGGAGGACAGATTGGCGCTAACGATCACCACTTGATAAACTAGGGCTCCGTTTGCGACCTCCCGATCTACCTCGATCACATAGCCCGGATGCACCGACAACGCCGATTTGATCGCCGCGGCGACGGTGACATTCGTTACTGCCGCCCGCTCCTGATCGGGGCTCCGTTTCGACTCGGCCGAGGCGAGGGTCTTTTCGTCATCTTCGGCCGCGACGCCCATCCCCGCTAGGCAAAGGCTCACGATAAAAAGGAATGCCAGTATTTTCATGGTTTTATGCTTTGTTTCAGTGCTCCCGCTACCCGCGAGAAAGCACATCCTAGCACCCGAACATTACCAGACTAGACGCCGGGGCATTACCGTTTTGTAATGCCCTCGCTCGTGTCCTGCCCCACCCGTCAGGCCCGCTCCACC
>Ga0075118_10001041_pt1 | contig 21390 bp, 23 predicted proteins | sample AntAceMetag02UKE_FD_69794 | JGI IMG/M metagenome (GOLD analysis project Ga0075118, IMG submission 69794) | Saline lake microbial communities from Ace Lake, Antarctica - Antarctic Ace Lake Metagenome 02UKE | ecosystem: Environmental > Aquatic > Non-marine Saline and Alkaline > Saline | place...
AACTGCCGCGGAATTGTAGGTGCGCCATTGGAATCCCTTTTCGGTGTCACGCTGCCCTTCACACCCGCGGCAGTTGTCATCGCCGAGACTTTCGTGGCGCTACCCTTTCTCGTTCTTTCCGTTGAAGGTGCGTTAAGGGCGATGGATACGCGATATGAAGAGGCAGCAGTAACCCTGGGGGCATCGCGCATGCGCGTGTTCTGGCGCATCACGGTGCCACTCATTGCTCCCGCGATCGTGGCTGGCACAACCCTCGCCTGGGCTCGAGCGCTGGGGGAGTTCGGCGCCACGATCACTTTTGCCGGGAACTTTCCTGGACGCACTCAAACGGTCCCCCTGGCGGTGTACACCCTGTTGGAAACCAATCGGGAGGCAGCAATCGCTCTCAGTGTTGTGTTGCTTGCCGTGTGCGTCTTGGTGCTGGTCATTTTGCGGGAACAGTGGCTACGACCAGGGGCGCTTCGGTCATGAGTACACAGGGACAGGAACTGCAACGACAGGGACTGGAAAGACCTGGGCTTCAATTACAGGCCCAGGTCACCCGATCGGATTTCGTCCTGGATGTACATATCCTGCAACCGCGCGGTCGTGTGTTGGCCATTGTGGGTCCCAACGGTTCAGGCAAGTCGAGTCTTCTCCGGGTGGTGGCGGGGCTGGTTTCATCGGCGCAGGGGATCGTCATGGTCGATGACGACACCTGGATGAATGAGGACACCTTCACCTCCGCCGAAAAGCGCAGCGTTGGCATGGTGTTTCAAGATTACCTACTGTTCCCCCACCTCAGTGTTCAGGACAATATTTCTTTCGGCTTGCGCAGCCGGGGTAGCAGCCGCGCCCATGCGCGAGGAACGACGCAGGATTGGCTGGGTCGATTCGGCATTGCCCATCTGGCTGAACGCAAACCACGGCAACTTTCGGGTGGTCAATCACAGCGTGTGGCGTTGGCCCGTGCGTTAGTCACGCAGCCTGCGGTGCTGCTACTGGATGAACCGCTAGCCGCTCTCGATGCCCAAACTCGGGTGAGTGTTCGGGCTGAAATGCGTTCCCATCTGTCGCAGTTCTGCGGTGTCACGCTCCTGGTTACCCACGATCCGATAGAGGCAATGGTTCTCGCGGACGACATCTGCGTTCTGGACCAGGGCAGCGTCGTGCAGCGCGGCACGGTGGCGGACGTGACACGCCACCCGGCAACCGATTATGTCGCCAAACTGATGGGTCTCAACCTCGTTTCAGGCATCGCTACCGCAGGAACCGTTGCCTTAGATTCCGGCGGTCACCTTGTAACAACGAAGAGCGATCTCACCGGTGCGGTCCTGGCCACACTTCGTCCCTCCGCTATTGCGGTGCATCGACAACCACCGCAGTCCAGCGCCCGCAACGCTTGGGAGGGCGTCATTCGCGACATGGAACACCTCGGCGATCGGGTCCGCCTCGACATGGAAGCGAGACCTTCTGTCGTGGTGGACGTGACGCCGCAATCCGTTGTCGAACTTGGCTTGCAACCGGGCCAGCACGTGTGGTTGTCCGTGAAGGCGACCGAAATCGATGTCTTTAAGGCCGACGAAGAAACCTAAGCGCCGGGGCACTGACTTGTTACACGCCGGAAACAAAGGCGATGTTTTGTCACAGGATTGAAACGCCGAAGGAACCTGAGACGAAACAAGTGATTGACACATTGTCGTCACGTCGGGCCCGCGAGTGAGTGCCCGTAATCAATGTCAACGCATTGCTACAGAGCCCAAGGGAGTGTGACGCGCATGGAGCCTGTTCTTGATACGGGGACCACCGCATGGTTGTTAGTGTCAACCGCGCTGGTCTTCATCATGATTCCGGGTTTGGCCTTCTTTTACGGCGGCATTAACAGATCCAAGTCAGTGTTGAACATGTTGATGATGGTGATCGCATCCACCTTTGTGGTGGGGATCTTGTGGATCGCCTACGGGTATTCCATGGCTTACGGTTCCACAACCGGTAATTTCGTGGGTAGCTTCACCGACTACTTTGGTGTGACACAGGCGATAAGCATTGGTGGCGATGGTTTCCCGCCGATGGTCGATGTGGCTTTCCAAGCGATGTTTGCCTGCCTGACCGTTGGCCTCATTGCTGGCGCGGTTGCGGATCGCATGAAATTTGGCGCCTGGCTCATCTTCGCGGGCGGATGGGCGTCGCTGGTGTACTTCCCGGTGGCGCATTGGGTCTGGGGCGATGGCTGGATTGGTCAGCTCAACATTGGCGGTGCCGAGGTGATCGACTTCGCCGGTGGTACGGCCGTCCACATCAACGCCGGTGCTGCAGCCTTGGTGCTGGTGATCGTGTTGGGTAAGCGCCTGGGCTGGCCGCGCATGCCGATGCGCCCACACAACCTGACCATGGTCATGCTGGGTGCCGGCCTGCTGTGGTTTGGCTGGTTCGGTTTCAACGCTGGCTCCGCCTATGCCGCCGATGGTGTCGCTGCTCTCGCCGCAACGAACACGCTGGTGGCCACCTGCGGTGGCGGTTTGGCCTGGCTGCTCGTCGAGCGGCTAAGGGATGGCCACGCGACCAGCCTCGGTGCTGCGTCGGGAATCGTTGCCGGTCTGGTCGCCATCACGCCCGCGTGCGCCAATGTCACGCCACTTGTGGCGGTGCTCATCGGTGCTGTTGCCGGCGTGCTGTGTGCACTTGCGGTGACGTTGAAGTACCGCCTCGGTTACGACGATTCCTTCGATGTGGTCGGCGTCCATTTGGTGGGTGGTCTGGTCGGCACCCTCATGCTCGGTTTCGTGGCCACCGATGTGTTCGGCGATGGCGCCAGCGTGGGTCTCTTCGCCGGTGGTGGCTTCAGTCTCCTCGCCGTTCAGGCCATTGCGGCCGGTGGCGTGCTGATCTACTCCTTCGTAATCGCGGGCATTCTTGCTCTCGTTTTGAAGGCCGTCATGGGAATTCGGGTGAGCGCTGAGGATGAAACCTCAGGGGTCGATCTCGCGCTCCACGCCGAGAACGCCTACGACATTGTGGAATCTGGTGGAGGCGGTGCCTTCGCAGGTATTGGCAAAGGCTCAATCGATCGAGAGGATGGGTAAATGAAGCTAATCACCGCGGTCGTTAAGCCCTTCAAACTAGAAGACGTGAAAAGGGCGGTGGAAGAACAAGGCGTGCACGGCATGACCGTCACCGAGGCCAGTGGGTTTGGCCGCCAGCGTGGCCATACCGAGGTATATCGAGGCGCGGAGTACACCGTGGATCTCGTGCCGAAGGTGCGCATCGAATTCGTGGTGGATGACGCCGATGTTCCGCGGGTGATCGACGCCGTCGTGGGCAGCGCCCATACCGGCAAGATCGGTGACGGCAAAGTGTGGGTGACTCCGGTGGAAAGCATCACCAGGGTGCGCACCGGCGAGCAGGGGTCAGAAGCCCTCTAGTCCGACGGCGATGGTGAGGCGGGCTAGTCTAAACGCCTCACCATCGACCTAGGAGCCGCATGTTCGCCTCGCTCTCCGATCGGTTAGCGGCCACCTTCCGTGGATTACGCGGCAAGGGTCGCCTGACCGAAGCAGATATCGACACGACCCTGCGCGAAATTCGTATCGCGCTGCTCGACGCCGACGTGGCCCTGCCCGTGGTCCGCGCGTTTACCGCGGCGGTTCGCGAACGGGCGATGTCCTCGGAGGTGTCTGGGGCGCTGAACCCCGGTCAGCAGATCGTGAAAATCGTTCACGATCAACTCATCTCGATCCTCGGTGGTGAGACGCGGCGGTTGCGGTTTGCCAAGGTCTCGCCCACGGTGATCGTTCTGGCAGGACTGCAGGGCGCTGGCAAAACCACACTTGCCGGCAAGTTGGCCAAGCACCTGAAGGACCAGGGTCACTCGCCGCTGCTCGTTGCCGCCGACCTGCAGCGCCCCAATGCGGTTGATCAACTCGCGGTCATGGCGCAGCGAGCCGGCGTTGACGTTTACGCCCCGCAGCCGGGTAACGGGGTGGGCGACCCCGTCGAGGTGGCAGGGTCCTCCATTGATCACGCGAAGCGAACTCTGCACGACATCGTCATCGTGGATACGGCCGGCCGACTTTCGATTGACGTTGAACTGATGCGCGAGTTGCGAGGCGTCCGAGACGCCGTGCAACCAGATGAGATTTTGCTCGTTGTCGATGCGATGATCGGGCAGGATGCCGTGCGCACAGCCGAGGAGTTCGGCGCCGGCGTCGGATTCGATGGCGTTGTCCTGACCAAACTCGACGGTGATGCCCGCGGTGGCGCCGCGTTGTCCATCGTCACGGTGACCGAGCGGCCGATTCTTTTTGCATCCACGGGTGAACAACTTCAAGACTTTGAGGCCTTCCATCCAGACCGTATGGCCTCTCGCATTCTGGACATGGGTGACGTCCTCACCCTGATCGAACAGGCGGAAAAGGCCTTCGACGTTCGCCAAGCCGAGGAGATGGCCCGCAAGGTCAGCAAAGGTGAAGACTTCACCCTCAACGAGTTCTTGGACCAGATGCAAGCGGTTAAGAAGATGGGCTCGTTTACCAAGATCTTGGGCATGCTCCCGGGCATGGGCGACATGAAGGCCCAGTTGGAACAGGTCGATGAGCGCGAGTTGGACCGCGTGGCGGCCATCATCCAATCGATGACTCCGGCTGAACGCGACAATCCAAAGCTGCTCAACGCGTCAAGGCGGTCGCGTATCGCTCAGGGATCTGGCACCCAGGTGAGTGATGTGAACTCACTGGTGGAGCGATTTGGTGAGGCGCAAAAAATGATGCGTGGCATGCGCGGTGGCAAGGGCGGGATGCCGGGAATGCCGGGAATGCCGGGGATGCCCGGAGCCCCCGGCTTCGGTGGTGGAGGTGGCAAAAAGTCCAAGGGAAGATCTGGCCGGACCGCACCGAAGGGCAAGAAGTCTAGAAGTGGCAACCCAGCAAAGCGCGCCCTAGGCCCCAGCGAACCGACCACGGACCGGGCGGAATCGCCGATGACGCCTGGACCGTTGGAGATTCCTGATGACATTAAGAAGCTGCTTGGCGGTTCGCCCTGAGGTGATGAATACCGCCCCGATCGCGTTCAAGACCGGCGGTCTGGCACACTGGGGCGGTCGTGCTGCTTGACCGGCCCCTCTCAACCGATCACTCAGCAGATACGCGGGAATGACACACACGCGCACGCCCCACGCGCGACGGTGACATCCCATCCCATACGAACAGGAGCAGTCCCAGACCGTGGCCGTCAAAATTAAGTTGAAGCGCGTCGGCAAGATTCACGCGCCCCAGTACCGCGTCATTATTGCTGATTCGCGCAAGCGACGCGATGGTCGCGCGATCGAAGAAATCGGCATTTACCACCCGATGCAAGATCCCAGCCTGATCCAGATTGACTCCGCCCGTGCCCAGCACTGGCTCTCCGTCGGTGCACAGCCGACCGACCCGGTCCTGGCATTGCTGAAGATCACCGGTGACTGGCAGAAGTTCCGCGGCTTGCCCGGCGCTGAGGGCACCCTTCGGGTTGCTGCCCCCAAGCCCAGCAAGACCATTGCTTATGAGTTGGCCACTGCTGAAGCTGCCAAGGAGACCAAGGTCGCTGCACCGAAGCCGGCTGACGCGAAGGCCGAGAAAGCCGAGAAGGCCGACAAGGCTGACGAAACGATCGTTGAGAAGGTTGTTGAGGCCGTCGAAGACGCCGCTGAGGCGGTAGCCGAGGTCGTGACCGATGTGGTTGAGGCCGTCGAGCACGCCATCGAATCGGTTCTGCCGGGCGGGCACAAGGACGAGCCGGCCGCTGATGGCACCGAAAAGTCCGAGGGCTGACATGCTCGAAGACGCTCTTGGTCACCTCGTTCGGGGCATCGTTGACAACCCCGACGAAGTTTCGGTTCGGGAACGCACCGGACGGCGCGGAGTTTCGTTGCAGGTTCGGGTGCACCCAGAAGATATGGGTCGAGTTATCGGCCGTTCTGGGCGTACAGCCGGAGCTTTGCGAACGGTGATTTCTGCGGTGAATGGTGGTACCACCGTGCGTATCGATTTTCTAGATGAGACCGAGCGTTAACTCCGACCCACGCGTGGTGGTGGGCCGTGTTGGCAAACCACATGGCATTCGTGGCGATGTCACGGTCGAATTGCGCACCGATGAGCCCCAGCGTCGTTTCGCACCGGGGTCGGTATTGAGTGTTGCTGGTACCGAAACGTCGTTGACCGTCGAAGCAATGCGCATGTCCGGCCGGGGTCTGGTAGTGCACTTTGCCGGTTACGAGGGACGCGAGGCGGCTGAATCATTACGCGACACATTGCTCGAAGTCACCCGTGCGCCCGGTGAAATGCCCGACGAAGACAACGAGTACTACGACTCTGACCTGGTGGGTTTGCGGGCACAGGATGATCAGGGTCGCATCGTGGGCGTGATCAACGATGTTGTGCACCTGCCGGGGCAGGACCTGCTGAGCATCGTGGCCTCAACCGAAGATGGTGGAACAGGTTTCTTGCTGCCCTTCGTGGAGCAGTTCGTGCCGGAGGTGAATGTGGCCGAGGGCGTGGTGCTCATTCGCCCCCCGGAGGGCCTCACCGAAGACGAGGGCACTGATGGATTGTGAACCGCTGATTCAGATCGACATCATCTCCATCTTTCCTGAGTATCTTGCCCCCCTTTCCCTTTCCCTCGTCGGCAAAGCCCAAGATGATGGACTGGTGCGGATCGGTCTTCATGACTTGCGAGAAGCGGCAACGGACCGGCACCGGACCGTAGATGACCAGCCTTACGGCGGTGGTCCGGGCATGGTGATGACTCCAGAACCCTGGGGGCGGACCCTTGATGCGGTCTTGACCGAGGACTCTCTGCTCATCATTCCCACTCCGTCAGGTCAACGTTTTGACCAGCGTGTGGCCACGGAGTGGTCACAGCGTCAGCACCTGGTCTTTGCCTGTGGTCGATACGAAGGCATTGATACCCGCGTGAGTGACTATTACCGGGAACGGGTAGAGGTGGCCGAGGTGTGCATCGGGGACTACGTGCTAGCCGGTGGCGAGTCAGCCGCCTTGGTCATGGTGGAGGCCGTCACCCGCCTCTTGCCCGGGGTGGTGGGCAATGTGCAGAGCATCGTGGATGATTCCTTCGCTGACGGCCCGATGGAGTCCTTGCTTGAGGGCCCGGTGTTCACCCGACCCGCCAACTGGCGAGGTCTCAGTGTTCCAGAAATCTTGCTATCGGGCGATCACGGCAAAATTCAGGCATGGCGCCTGGAGCAGGCGCAGCGGCGCACGGCTTTCATGCGGCCAGATTTGGCTCCCGGTGGTTCGCCTGAATCAGGTGCTGTGGCACACTAACGTCCGTTATGTACGACCTATCCGGTCGCTAAGAAATGCTCGTCTGCCACAGGGGATCGACTGTTTCGCGAATCCGGATGCACCAACCAAGCCATCCCCACCACATCGTGGGCGACCTGTGGCGCTCGCAGGAAGTGACTGATCACCATGCAAAGCCTTGACTTCATTGATGCAGCATCCTTGCGCGACGACCTACCTGCTTTTCGGCCCGGTGACACCGTAAAGGTGCACGTAAAGGTTGTTGAAGGAAATAAGTCTCGCGTCCAGGTCTTCCAAGGTGTGGTGATCGCACGTTCTGGCGACGGGATTCGCGAGACCTTCAAGGTCCGGAAAATCTCCTACGGTGTCGGTGTTGAGCGAACCTTCCCCGTGCATACCCCCATCATTGAAAAGGTGGAGTTGGTGTCACGCGGCGATGTGCGTCGAGCCAAGTTGTACTACCTTCGTGCCCTTCGCGGCAAAGCGGCCAAGATCCGCGAGCGCCGCGACAACGCGCCGAAGAAGTCCTAGCCAAAACCCCAATGCGCTTCCCGCGCGTGTTCACGCGCGCGTTCCCCGGCACACAATAAGGTTTTGGTAATGACCGACGACAGCGACGACGCACCTGCCCGAACCCCTGCCGGTGGCGGAGCTCACGCTGCTGATCCACCGCGCGGCCGCCTGTTCTTCCGGGGGCTTTCAGTTCCGGGTTGGCTTGAGTTTCCGCTGTTGATCCTCGGTGCTTTTCTTGTTGCTTTTTTGATCAAGACTTTCCTGGTGCAGGCGTTTTACATTCCGTCAGGGTCAATGGAAGACACCTTGCAGGTCGGTGACCGCGTGCTGGTCAACAAGGTGGTCTTTGACCTTCGACCCATAGAGCGTGGCGATGTGATCGTTTTCGACGGCACCGGTTCATTTATTCAAGGGCTACCCGTTGAACCTGATGGCAATGTCCTTGGCTGGGTCGCTCGCTCGCTGGGTGAATTGGTTGGCTTGGCCCCACCGGGTGACCGCGATTACATCAAGCGAGTAATCGGCGTTGGCGGTGACCGGGTGACCTGCTGCAACGATGCCGGTCAAATCACCGTAAACGATGTTGCCCTTGATGAGGTCGACTATCTATTTCCCGGTAACCCGCCGAGCAAGCAGAATTTCGACGTGATCGTGCCGCCGGACAAACTCTGGGTCATGGGTGACCATCGTTCTGCATCGGCAGACTCTCGGGCGCACCTCGGTGATCCCGGCGGTGGAATGGTGCCGGTGAATCGAGTCATCGGTCGGGCCTTCGCCATCGTGTGGCCACTAGGTCGCGCGCAGTTCATTGAGATTCCGGCGACATTTGATCAGCCTGGATTAGCTCCGGCACCGAGCGCGCTAGGAGAGCCATGGCTCGCCCGGTAAATGACGCCGAAGACGCCACCGGCGCGGTGGGGCCGGAACGATCCCGCGAATGGTTCACCGACGCCCCCGACTCCATCGAAACGATCGAACCAGGTGTGGCCGTGGCCGGGCGGGGCCGTCATGCTGCGCCGACGGGATCACATCGCTCGCGACGCTGGCTCAGGGCGGGTCGCTGGGCGGGTGAAGTTGTCGCGGTTGTCGTTATCGCGGTACTGATGGTCACTGGGATACGCGTTTTCGTTGCCCAGCCGTTCTACGTTCCCAGTAGCGCGATGGAGCCAACGCTCATGGCCGGGGATCGGGTACTTGGGTCTTCACTTACCGTCCGGCTCGGGGGTGTCCAGCGCGGGGAAGTGATCGTTTTCGCCGATCCGGGTGGTTGGAACCTGGACCTGATCGATCCGGCGACCGGTGATGGCCCGGTACGGTCGGGTCTTGAGTTTCTGGGGCTCATGCCCAGCAACGCTCCCGGCGATCGGATCTTGCGTGTGATCGGCATCGCAGGGGACACGGTCACGTGCTGTGACCCACAGGGCCGAATTTTGCTCAACGGAATCGCTCTCGATGAGTCATACCTCCCAGCGGGCACCGCAACAGATCAGCGCGACTTTACCGTCGTAGTGCCTGCCGACTCCGTTTTCGTTCTCGGGGATGATCGCGAAACCGCAGTGGATTCACGTTCCTACCTAGACCTCAACGGCGGTGCGGTTGCGTTAACCAACGTTCGGGCTCGGGTCCTTTTCGTGTTGTGGCCCCTAGATCGCGTCGGCTGGGTATCTACCCCGAGTGCGTTTAATCAGGCGGGCGCACCAGTAAATCCGTGAATACCCCGAGCCTTCGCCTTGAACGGCAGCTACTGCGCGCAGGTGCTGATCTTGTCATCGGGGTAGACGAGGCGGGCCGCGGTGCGCTGGCTGGGCCGGTCAGTGTTGGTGCGGTGGCTGTCGTTGCCGCTACGCCGACCGTTCCGCGTGGCACCCGGGATAGCAAAATGATCTCCGAACAGCAGCGAGAGCGGCTCCGACCGCTTGTGCAGAACTGGGCATGGGCTACCGCGGTGGCGATGACCCCCGCCCACGTCATCACCACCGATGGACTTACCACCGCACAGAGTCAGGCGGGTCTGGCAGCGTTGGGTCAGCTTCTCAATGATCTTGCGGTCCAGGGTTCCACCGGGCGGATCACCATTATTTTGGACGGCGCCCACAACTATTTGCAGCCGGGCCTGTCTGCTTGGCCACACTGCACCGTGAGGTTGAAGGTGCGTGCAGATGTGACGTGCTCCAGTGTTGCGGCAGCCAGCATCCTGGCCAAAACTGAGCGAGATCGGTACATGATCAGCATTGCCGAGGAGTATCCAGAATTCGGTTGGGCGATCAATAAGGGTTACGGCACGGCAGTTCACCGTGCAGCCATCGCTCGGCATGGCTACACCTTGCACCACCGTTACCGCTAACAAATCAGTGAATTCGTTTTGTATCCACAGGGCGAACTCTGAGCAGTTATCCACCGCTGCGAACCGATGTGGGTGTCGTGCGCTGATCGACGGCCACCCTCGGTTGCGGAGGTGGTCATATGCGCACAAGTGATGCGCTCGGCAAGTTCGGTGAAGACCTAGCAGCGGAGTATTTGCAACGCTCAGGCTTGGTCATCGTGGAACGCAACTACCGGTGTAGGTCGGGGGAAATCGATATTTTGGCGCGCGATGAAAATGTGCTGGTGGTCTGTGAGGTGAAAACCCGCAGCACCGAGATGTTCGGGTCGCCGCTGGCAGCGGTGACCCCTATCAAGTTGCGACGCATGCGCCGAGTTGCACTGGCCTGGTTGGCTGAGCGGGGCATTCGCCCCTCGTCCATTCGATTCGATGTCATTGGCATCGTGCACAGCGGCAGTGGTCAACCCACTGTGGAACACCTCCGCGACGTGGCCTGATGGTCGCTCACACCCATGGCAGCGTCACCCTCGGCGTGCAAGCGCACATCATTGACGTGGAGGCCGACGTTTCCGCTGGGCTACCCGGGTTCACGATGGTTGGCTTGGCTGACACCGCTGTCAACGAGGCACGCGAACGTGTGAAATCAGCGATGACGAACTCTGGTGTTTCATGGCCAAAGACCCGTGTCACCATCGCGCTGCTGCCAGCCTCGTGGCGCAAACGCGGTTCGGGTCTTGACCTTGCGATAGCCGCAGCGATTCTCGCCGAAAGCGGTGTGGTGCCCGGTGCGGCCGTCGCCCAATCGGTCTTTGTCGGTGAACTCGGCCTCGATGGCAGCGTCCGGCCAGTACCGGGTGTCATCGCCGCCACCCTGGCCGCTCGAGACGCTGGGTTTCAGCGAGTGTTGGTGCCGGTAGCAAATGCGGCTGAGGCAGCACTCGTGTCCGGGGTGTCCGTCGGAGCGATTCGCGATCTGGCACAGCTTGTTCAGGTACTCACAGGTCGTACACCACTACCTGACCCACCGGCGTCTAGTAAAGGTAAACCTGAGCCACCACTGGCTGATCTTGCCGATGTGCGTGGCCAGCTTGAAGCGCGTCGGGCTCTAGAAATTGCAGCTGCCGGAGGTCACCACCTATCCATGATGGGAACCCCCGGTGTGGGCAAGACCTTGATCGCTGAACGCTTACCGGGCATCTTGCCGCCTCTCACCGACGCGGCCGCGCTCCAAGCAACAGCCATTGCTTCTATCGCCGGACTCGCTGATGGTTCTGGCTTGCAACGCCGGCCACCCTTTCAAGCACCCCACCACACAGCGTCGAAGGCATCGATCATTGGGGGTGGTCGCGGTAGCCAGGTTCGCATGGGTGCGGTCACCCTGGCCCATCATGGGGTGCTGTTCTTAGACGAAGCCGCTGAGTTTGACCACGATGTTCTTAACGCGATGCGTCAACCGCTCGAGGGCGGTGTTATTCGTCTGCATCGAGCCGACTTCGCCGTGGTTTTGCCGGCGAAGTTTCATCTGGTGATTGCGGCCAATCCATGCCCCTGCGGTTACGGTATCGGCCGTGGCAGTAGTTGCAGTTGTTCAGCATTGCAGCGGCGGCGCTACGCGATAAAACTTTCTGGTCCACTGATGGATCGCATCGATTTGCGGCTGACCATGACGCGGCCCAGTGCGGCTGACCTACGAACCGAGGGTGAAGCCAGTGCTGTGGTCGCCCAACGGGTGCTGGCTGCCCGCGATCGCAGCACACGTCGGTGGCGGGAGTTTTCCACCGAGGACGGCGACAGTGTCCGCCTCAACGCCGCTATGCCCAGTGCGGCCCTGCGTCGCCATTTTCCACCCAGCGATCAGGGAGCAAAGGACCTGATGAGGGCATTGGATCGCGGCCTATTGACTTTGCGCGGGGCCGATCGGGTACTGCGAGTGGCCTGGACTCTGGCTGACTTGAACGAACGCGATCAACCTAGTCGACACGACATTGGCTTCGCGATGTCACTACGCGCCACTGAGGGTGAGTGGGCCGCATGACCGCACCGACGCACGCGATCAACTGGTCGCCAACCCATCAGGCCCGCGCCCTGTTGCTCATGCTGACCGAGGGAGGCGACGCTGATGTGTGGCAGCGCATCAATCACGAGGGAGACATCGCAATTGTCGATGAGGTGCTCACTGGCCGCACCAAAAATCGGTTCTTTGAAAAACTGCGTCAGCGATTGCCCCTGCCCACTCGCCAACTAGACGAACTGATCGCCGATCAGGTGATCACCGCCGAATCCACCGGGTCTCGTCTGATCATCCCAGGTGATACACAGTGGCCGACCCAACTTAACGATCTGGCTGAACGTGCTCCGCTGGGTTTGTGGGTGGCTGGCACCGCTGATCTGCGCCTGTTGGCTTTGCGTTCGGTTGCCATTGTGGGGGCCCGAGCTGCCACAACCTATGGACTCATGCTGGCCCGAAATACCGCGGCAACCCTGGCCGATCACGGCTGGCTGGTTGTGTCCGGTGGCGCGTTCGGTATCGACGCGGCCGCACATCAGGGCGCACTAGACGCCGGTGGCAGTACAGCCTGTGTGCTCGCCGGCGGTATCGATGTGACCTACCCCCGAGCACACGAAAGCCTCTTTCGCGCTATCGCAGGGCAGGGCGTGCTCATCAGTGAGACGGCCTTAGGGGTTAGCGCCCAGCGACAGCGATTTCTCACCCGCAATCGCATTATTTCTGCGCTCACCCGTTCCACGGTTGTTGTTGAAGCCGCGCTGCGTTCTGGCAGCCGCACCACAGCGCGCGAAGCTGAAGAGTTATTCCGACTCGTCATGGCCTATCCCGGTCCGGTTACTTCATCAGCTTCTGCAGGCTGTCACGAATTGATCAAATCTCGACTAGCGGTGCTGGTCAGCGACGCTGAAGATGTGCTGTCACTGCTCGGCGAAACCGAGGCTGCGCCTGAGCAAATGCAACTATCGATTCCGGCTGAGACCGACGCTGAGACCGATGTCGAAACAGCCAATATTGAAACAACCGATAGTGAAAAAGCGGTGTTCAACCAGATGCGGGAGCGCAAGACGGCTACGGCGGAAGGGCTCGCCCGTGACACGGGCTTTCCGTTGGACGACGTCGTGGCCGCCCTCGGCCTGTTGGAGTTGGCCGGGCTCATTACCCGAAACCAAAATCGATGGCGATTCCGTGCGCGCCACAGATCCTAGATGTGCCCAGGCAGGGCACCATGGACAGATGACCGAGGCGCCAACCACGGGCCCATGGGCCGATGCGATCGATCGCTTTTGCTTGCATCTAGCCGCTGAGCGTGGTCGTAGCCCGCACACGGTGCGTGCGTATCGAGCCGACGTCACCGATCTGCTCATCTGGTGGATGCCCAGCGGTGCACAAGACCTCGCCGAGCTCACTCTCACCGACCTGCGGGCATGGTTGATGGCAGCCCAGCGACGCGGAGTTGCCCGTCGAACGCTGGCTCGCCACGCCGCCTCGGCGCGAGCCTTCACCCGCTGGGCGCACGAGCGAGGCCTGACCACCCACGACGTCGGTCTGCGACTCGCGAGTCCACGAACCGGTCGCCACCTGCCTGCGGTCTTAAGTGAAGACGAGGCGCAGGCGTTGCTTGCCATCACGGCCCAAGCCGCCGAATCTGGCGACCCGGTAGCCCGGCGGGATCACGCCATGATCGAAGTGCTGTACGCCGCAGCTTTGCGTGTCAGTGAACTGGTCAGTCTCGACCGCGCCGATGTTGATCATGATCGGCGCACCTTGCGTGTGGTCGGTAAAGGAAACCGGGAGCGGATCGTGCCCTACGGTGTGCCGGCGGCAACGGCTGTGGCCGACTGGCTCGGGCAGGGGCGGGCTGATTTAGCGACGCAAAACTCTGGGGCCGCACTGTTTTTAGGTGTCCGGGGTCGACGTATCGATCCCCGATCCGTGCGAGCGGTGGTGGCAGCCGCTGGCCGCGCAGCCAACTGCGTTCACCTGACCCCGCACAGTTTGCGTCACACGGCGGCAACTCACGTGCTCAACGGTGGTGCAGATCTGCGCGCCGTGCAAGAGTTCCTCGGTCACGAGAGTTTGGCATCGACCCAGATCTACACCCATGTGTCTGTTGATCGGTTACGGGCGGCTTTCGCACAGGCCCACCCCAGGGCCTAGCTCATAGCGCACTTGTGTTCGGCTTGAGCAGGCTTCGCTGCCGCAAAAGTCGCAGGGGATCGAGGTATTGACCGCGAACCTTAAGTCCCCAGTGGAGTCGATTACGGTGCACCTTCGACTGTGCCACCCTGCCCAGGGGTGTGCCCGCACGTACTCGCTGCCCCACGGTGACCGTGGCGCTGACTGGCTCATAGGTGGTTCGAATCCCTGGTGCATGCTCGACGCTGATCACCGAACGACCGGCCAGCGGTCCGGCGTAGACCACGACGCCCGGCCCAGGAGCGCGCACGACCGTGTCCACCCGTGCGCGCAGGTCGACTCCTCGGTGGCCCGACTGCCAGGGCTTAGGCGGGGGATTGAAGGGTCGCACCACCGTTAACCTCCCCGAAATTGGCGCTGACCAGGCAGTGGCAGTGCTACTACCTACCGGTGCGGCCGGAACCACGATCATGGTCGCGGCGCTAAGGCTGAGGAGTGCTGATGCGCCGAACATCTTCAAGGTCATGGGCCCACCCTCGGGCCTGCCGGCAGACTTTTGCCCTGCCGTGTGGGTTTCGGTGGACAGTCTTTAGCCCCTGAGCGCATGGGGAAGCCGTGTGCCGGTTAGACTCATGCCCGGTCTCACTGCGGTGACCTTCGGGTCGCCGTGGGAGATACATCGCGTGCTTGAACCTGTCTGACAGGTTCGCCATCGGTCCTTATTTTTCGGGTCTGGCGTTCATCGAGCACCAGGGCCGGCACCACCGGGTGTTGGCAACAACCGATCGGCGAGCCGCAGACTTGTGGCCCGCCCAAAAAGGAGTGCCCCATGGCCGTCGTCACGATGCGCCAGCTGCTGGATAGCGGTGTCCACTTCGGACACCAGACCCGCCGTTGGAATCCCAAGATGAAGCGTTTCATTTTCACCGAACGCAATGGCATCTACATCATTGACCTCCAGCAGTCGCTGACATACATCGATAACGCCTACGAATTCGTCAAAGAGACGGTGGCCCACGGTGGCAGCGTGATGTTCGTTGGTACCAAGAAGCAGGCGCAAGAGCCGGTTGCCCAGCAGGCCTCGCGCGTGGGGATGCCCTATGTCAATCACCGCTGGCTCGGCGGCATGCTTACCAACTTCTCCACCGTTGCCAAGCGAATTCAGCGGTTGAAGGAACTCGAAGAACTTGACGCCGATAGTTCTGGTTCGGGCATGACCAAGAAGGAACTTCTGGTGTTGAGCCGCGAGCGGGTGAAGTTGGATCGCACTCTCGGTGGCATCCGAGACATGGTGAAACTGCCCTCGGCCCTGTGGGTCGTGGACACTAAGAAAGAGCACATCGCCGTTGGTGAGGCTCGTAAACTTGGTATTCCCGTCATCGCCATCTTGGACACTAACTGTGATCCAGACGAGGTCGATTTCCCGATTCCTGGCAATGACGACGCTATCCGCTCCGTTGCCCTGCTCACGCGGGTGATTGCTGACGCGGTAGCCGATGGCCTCATGACCCGTGCGGGTCGGGCCAACGCGGATGCCGGTGAGGCGGCGGTCATGGTCGATGAGCCGCTGGCTGAATGGGAAACTGAGCTCCTGACCGGTTCAACGCAGCCAGAAACCACACCAGCCCCGTAATCCATCCGACGCAACGCCACGAAAGGTACCCATAGTTCCCATGGCGAATATCACCGCCGCAGACGTCAAGAAACTCCGCGATCTCACCGGCGCGGGCATGATGGAATGCAAAAAGGCCCTCGAAGAAGCAGGTGGCGACCAGGATCAAGCCCTGGAGGTGCTGCGTATCTCTGGTGCGGCCAAAGCGGCCAAGCGGGGCGCGGAGCGCACCACCAGTAATGGCTTGGTTGTCGCCGCAGATAATGTACTCGTGGAACTACTGTGCGAGACCGATTTCGTGGCCAAGAGTGCAGATTTTCAAGCCCTCGCCGGCACCATCGTTTCGGCCTGCTTTGACAACCAGATCGGTGATCGAGACGGTCTGCTGGTCGCGGAGTTGCCCCAGGGTGGCACCGTCCAGTCTGCTATCGAGTCCCTCGCGGGGATTATTGGTGAGAAGTTGGAATTGGGTCGGGTGGCGTTGCTGAAGGCTCCCATTGCGCTCTACCTTCATAAGCGTTCAGCTGATCTGCCCCCGCAGGTCGGTGTCATGGTGTCCTATGAGGGCAGTGAAGAGGTCGCGCGCAATGCAGCCATGCAGATCGCCGCGATGCGACCGCTCTACCTGAGCAAAGCCGACGTTCCCACCGAGGTCGTGGAGCACGAGCGAAGAATCGCCGAAGCCACGGCTAAGGAAGAGGGCAAGCCCGAGGCAGCATTGCCCAAGATCGTTGAAGGTCGCGTTCAGGGCTTCTTCAAGGATTCGGTGCTTCTCGAGCAGTCATCGGTCACCGAGAGCAAGAAGACCGTGGCGGCATATCTTGCCGATGCCAACACCACGGTCAACGCGTTCGCTCGATTCGAGGTGGGTCAGTCCTCCTAGGGGGCACACTAGGCGGTAAGTCGGCACCGAGGCGAGGAGTGTAACCGTGGTAGAACACAATCCCCGAGCCATTCAGCCGACCCTTGATGGCACTGTCGACACCTGGGCGGAAGCTCCGTCCGGGGGCTGGAATCGGGTTCTGCTGAAGTTGTCCGGTGAGGCGTTCGCCGGCGATGGTGAGCTTGGGGTTGACCCTGATGTGGTGCACTCCATCGCACAGCAGGTAGCCGGGGTCGTTCGGTCTGGCACCGAGGTCGCGATTGTTATCGGCGGCGGAAATTATTTTCGTGGCGCAGAGTTGTCTAAGCGGGGTATGGAACGAAGCCGTGCCGACTATATGGGCATGCTGGGCACCGTCATGAATTGCCTGGCACTGCAAGACTTCTGCGAGAAGCAGGGCTTAGACACCCGGGTGCAGACTGCCATCACGATGGGTCAGGTTGCTGAACCCTATGTTCCGCGTCGTGCCATGCGCCACCTCGATAAGGGTCGAGTGGTTATTTTCGGTGCCGGACTCGGTGCGCCCTACTTTTCCACCGACACCACTGCGGCTCAGCGTGCCCTCGAAGTGGGCGCAGAGGTGGTGTTGATGGCCAAGGGTGTCGATGGCGTGTACGACCAGGATCCGCGGCTGCACGCCGATGCTAAGCGCTTCGATCGGCTCACTCACGACGATGTACTCGCTCGAGATCTCAAGGTGGCTGATGCCACCGCCATCAGCCTATGTCGAGATAATGAGTTGCCGATCCTGGTGTTTAATCTGCTCGCTGAGGGCAATATTGCTCGGGCAGTTCGTGGCGAACGTATCGGCACGTTGGTCACTCGGCACGGTACAAGTCAGTTCGCCAAAGCAGCTGTGCCAGATCACCCATAACCCCGCAGTCCACCGTTATTGGCCACCATCCCTCGGCAAAGTCAGGAGCAATCGTGAGCGATCAAACAGATGAGGTCCTGCTTGAAGCCGAGGACAAAATGGACAAGGCCATCGCCGTCGCACGAGATGACTTTGCCACGATCAGGACCGGACGGGCCACACCGAGCATGTTTGCCAAGGTTACCGTTGACTACTACGGCACGACCACGCCGATCAACCAGTTGGCCTCTTTCCAGACTCCAGAGGCGCGAATGATCATCGTGACCCCCTATGACAAAGGCTCCCTTGCCGAGGTAGAGCGGGCGATTCGCGATTCTGATCTCGGCGTCAATCCGTCCAACGATGGCAACGTGATCCGCGTTGTATTGCCGCTTCTCACCGAAGAGCGCCGCAAGGAGTACATCAAGGTGGCGCGCAATAAGTCTGAGGATGCCCGCATCTCGATGCGCAATATTCGTCGCCACGCTAAAGACACGTTGGACAAGATGTCCAAGGACGGCGAAGTGGGCGAGGATGATGTCCACCGTGCCGAAAAGCATCTCGATGAACTGACCGCCAAGCACGTGGCTCACATCGATGAGATCCTCAAGCACAAGGAAGCTGAGCTGCTCGAGGTCTGACATGGCCAAGACCCCACCGGATTCCACCGCGCACGGCAAGGCTGGGCGCAATTTGCCCGCAGCCATTGCTTCCGGTGTGGTCCTCGGGCTGCTCGTCCTGGTCAGTTTGGTATGGGTGCCATGGCTGTTCGGGGTCTTGGCTGCTGCGGCGATTATCGTTGCCCTATACGAACTGATCGGAGCTTTTTCCGTCCAGCGAATTCGCATCGCAAGAACACCATTGTTTATTGCCGTTCCCGGAATCATGGCCGTGGCCTACTTGTTCGGCCCAACAGCTTTGCTTTTCGCCTTCGGGGTTGGTTTCGTCGCCGTCTTGATGTGGCGCATCCGTCGGGGAAGTGAGCACTACGTTCGTGACGTGGGTGCAAGTATTTTCGCCCTCACGTATCTACCGCTCATGGGTGGATTCACCATGCTGATGCTGGCTGCCGATGAGGGAGCCCTGCGAATCTTGGTTTTCATCATCCTCACGATTGGTAACGACATCGGTGGCTACGCCGCCGGTGTGCTGTTTGGTCGTCACCCCATGGCGGCCCATATCAGTCCGAAAAAATCCTGGGAGGGTTTCGCTGGATCGCTCCTCTTCCAGTCACTTCTTGGCGTGGGCGCTTTCGTGTGGCTGCTCGATGCGCCATGGTGGCAGGGTCTCATCATGGGCGTCGTGCTCACGGTGACGGCGACGGCGGGGGATTTTGCCGAGAGTGCCATTAAACGCGATCTCGGCGTGAAAGATATGGGCAATATGCTGCCCGGACACGGTGGCATGATGGACCGTTTAGATTCTTTGGTCATCAATGCCTTCGCGGCCTGGGCGCTCTTCGCGCTCTTCCTGGGCCCCGCCATCTTCTCCTAGCAACGGGGCAGGTGTCAGACTACGGTCATGCCCGCACCCGGTGAGTTGATCATGATCGCGCCTCGGCGCGGAAAACCACCGAGACACTTCATTGATTTAGACGTCGAGGAGCGCCGGGCAGCGGTCAGCGATCTTGGCTTGCCAGCATTCCGCGCCGACCAGATTTCGCGGCAGTGGTTCTCTCGATTGTCCTTTGACCCGGCTGAGTGGAGTGACATTTCCCCACGTGATGCTGAAGTCGTTCAACACGCTCTCCTGCCGCAGTTACTCGCCCCGGTTCGTCAGGTCAGCTGCGATGACGATGCGACGGTCAAGAGCGTGTGGCGTCTCCACGACGGGTCATTGGTGGAGAGCGTGCTGATGGACTACGGTGACCGTGTCACGATGTGTGTGTCCTCGCAGGCCGGGTGCGGAATGAACTGCCCATTTTGTGCGACCGGCCAGGCCGGACTCACTCGCAACCTGTCCGCGGCTGAAATCACCCAGCAGGTACTCAACGGTTCACGTTGGGTGCGCGATTTACCTGATGGTCACCAGCGGGTATCCAATGTGGTGTTCATGGGTATGGGTGAACCATTGGCAAATTACAAAGAACTGGTGACCACGCTTCGCCGACTTACCAATCCGGCACCGGACGGCCTGGGTATGTCAGCGCGAGGCATCACGGTGTCCACGGTGGGTTTGGTGCCGCGTATTCGACAACTGGCTGACGAAGGCATGCAGGTGCGACTGGCGGTGTCGCTACATGCTCCCGATGACGAACTACGCGACACCCTGGTTCCTATCAACACGCGCTGGCCGGTAGCAGAGGTGTTGGATGCAGCCTGGCACTTTGGCAATACCACCGGGCGCCGCGTCAGCATTGAGTATGCACTCATCCGCGACATCAACGATCAGGCTGAGCGGGCACGCGAACTTGCGCGACTGTTGCGCGGCAAGCGGGTGCACGTCAACCTTATTCCGCTCAATCCCACGCCCGGATCGATCTGGACCGCGTCACGGCGACGAGATGAACGCACTTTCGTGAAGATTTTGCGCGATGCAGGGATCTCCACCACCGTTCGCGACACCCGTGGGCAAGAAATTGATGGTGCGTGTGGGCAACTTGCCGCGGTAACCGAGTCGACCCCCGAAGAGGTGCGCTAGCGTCTTGGCATGGGCACCGATTACGCCAGCCAATATGCTGCCAGCATTGAGGATCCGCGTGAGTTTTGGGCGCGGGCAGCACAACTCATTGACTGGGTGGAGTTCCCCGAAAATGTCTTGGACGAGACCGCAGCGCCGCTGTACCGGTGGTTTACCGACGGTGTACTCAACACGTGCTACAACGCGGTAGATCGACACGTTGAGAGTGGACATGGGCAGCGTCTCGCCCTTATTCACGACAGTGCGGTTACCGGATTGGTCACCAGATTCACTTACGCGCAGTTACAAGATGAGGTTGCTCGCCTGGCCGGGGTGCTCGTTGAACTGGGGGTGAGCCGCGGCGATCGCGTGGTGATTTATCTGCCCATGGTGCCCGAGGCGGTTTTTGCCATGCTGGCTTGTGCGCGCATCGGTGCTGTTCACTCGGTTGTTTTCGGTGGTTTCGCCGCTGAAGAACTTGCCGCACGCATTGACGATGCGACACCGACGGTCTTGATGACGGCATCGTGTGGCATCGAGGGTCAGCGAATCATCGAATATATGCCGCTGGTTGATGCTGCCCTGGCTGTGGCAATGCACCAACCGAGGGCAACATTAGTTTTGCAGCGTCCCCAGGCCACCGCGCTCCTGGGCGAACATGATCATGACTGGGCTGTGCGGGTTCGTGACGCCCAGGCGGTACCCGCTGTGCCGGTTTCGGCAACGGATCCGCTGTACATCCTGTACACCTCCGGCACCACCGGGCGACCCAAGGGCATCGTGCGTGACAACGGTGGCCACGCGGTAGCGATGGCCTGGTCGATGGGAAACGTCTTTGGCATCGGTGCAGCAGACGTGTGGTGGGCCGCATCCGATGTGGGGTGGGTGGTGGGACACTCCTACATCGTGTACGCCCCGCTCATCGCTGGTGCGACCACGGTGATGTTTGAGGGCAAGCCGGTGGGCACCCCCGATGCCGGAGCTTTCTGGCGAGTGATCGCCGACCATGGCGTTAAAGCATTGTTTACCGCACCCACGGCCATCCGGGCAATCAAGAAGGAAGACCCCGATGCTGCGCTGCTCAATGGCGTGAGAACGTCGGAACTGCAGGCTTTGTTTCTCGCCGGTGAACGATTAGATCCCGATACGTACCGGTGGGCAACGCGCAC
>Ga0075118_10001042_pt1 | contig 21375 bp, 18 predicted proteins | sample AntAceMetag02UKE_FD_69794 | JGI IMG/M metagenome (GOLD analysis project Ga0075118, IMG submission 69794) | Saline lake microbial communities from Ace Lake, Antarctica - Antarctic Ace Lake Metagenome 02UKE | ecosystem: Environmental > Aquatic > Non-marine Saline and Alkaline > Saline | place...
TAATTGAAAAACCGAGGGGTGGGGGGAGGGCAAACAAAAAGCGGCCACAATTGTGACCGCCTATGTCATCATTCCTCAATTTAGCTCACCTCGGCCGCCTTTACTTCCCAAGTGACGCCGCCAGAATTAAACATTTACACGTCAACTATTAGTTGACGTGTAATCTTGCTCATCATCAGGCGACGAGGGCGTTGATCGTTTAGTTTTTACGAGTGGAAACCTCGACGACGTCGTGTGGTGCGGCCTCTTTTTGACCGGCAGGACTCACGCGGATGTAGCGGGCCTTGGCTCGGAGTTGCTCCAGCGTAGAAGCGCCGAGATAACCCATACCGCTTTGGACACCGCCGATTAGATTGGCGAGCACATCGTCGGCATAGCCGCTGACTTCCTTGAGGGCTTCGATTCCTTCTGCGGTGATCTTGCGCACTTTGTCATTTTTGTCGTGACCGTATCGGGCAGCACTGCCGTCTTTCATCGCGGCGAGAGAACCCATGCCGCGGTAGGATTTATAAATTTTGCCACTGATCTCCATGATCTCGCCCGGTGATTCACGGCAACCGGCGAGTAATCCGCCGCAGATCACGGCGTCGGCCAAAGTGAGCGCTTTGACGATGTCCCCTGATTTGTTGATGCCGCCGTCGGCGATTAGTCGCACTCCTTTTGCTTTCGCTGTTTGGCTGGCGACGTAGAGGGCAGTGAGTTGAGGAATGCCAACACCTGCGACGATGCGAGTGGTGCAAATCGATCCTGGGCCTTGACCAATTTTGATCGCATTGGCCCCGCAATCGGCGAGAAATTCGACGCCCGACCCACTGGTGACGTTTCCGGCGATGATGGTGAGTTCAGGGAAGGTGTCGCGGACGATCTTGACCATTTCGCCAACTCCCGAGGTGTGCGCGTGGGCTGAGGAAACGGCGACGGTGTCGATGTGCTCGTCTACGAGGTGGCCGACGTGCTCAATGATGGTATCGCGATCAAGCTCGCCCGTGGGTTTGCGGATCGGCGAAAGAGCGGCTCCGACGACTAATCGGAAATCAGCGTCGCGAGCGGGTTTGCGCTGTGATTTGGCTTCGCTGGTGATTTTCTCGACATCAGAACTGGTGACCAATCCGCGCAGCTCATCGTTTGAATTAACAACGAGCATTTTGTTGATGCCGACATTGGCGGTGAAGAATTTATCGGCGGCCGTGATCGGATCGTTGGAGATGGCGCTTTCCAGTTCGGTTTTGAGCTGAGAGCGGGGAGTCATCACATCGGCGATCTTTTTGGTGCGGTAGCGCTCTTTTACGACATTGCCTGAAAGTAAACCCGAGAGCTTACCGGAGGCATCGAGGACAGGAAAGGTGCTGAAAGTGAATTTACGCTCCTCCATCATGGCGAGCACATCGCCGATGTATTCATCCGCGGTGACGGTGATGGGATCCTGGATCAGGCCGTGGATGTGACGTTTGACGCGCGCGACCTCTTTGACCTGCTCCTTGGCTGGCATGTTGTAGTGGATCAGGCCGAGACCACCGTTGAGAGCCATCGCGATGGCCATACGTGATTCGGTCACTGTATCCATATCCGATGAGATGATCGGAATGTGGAGGTGGAGCGCATCGGACAGACTGGTCGAGGTATCTGCGTCCTTAGGCAGGATATCCGAATAAAGTGTCGCGAGGGAGACGTCGTCGAACGTCAGTGCGGCAGGGAGGTTGGCCCGGAAAAATGCGTCGGCCGAGAGATAAAAATCGGCGTCAGACGCAGCTGCTGGTGTAGTGGATTGTGTAGCAACCTTATTCATGTGTTGCCGTGAACGTAATAAAGGGATCTCGAAGCGCGGCAATCGGAATCTTTATTTTTCGTTCATTTAAGAGTGGGAATTTACAGCAGGCCCGAGTTGCTGTCTCTTATTTGAGAGTGAATTACCACTTTGACTACCGCCGCTACCGTCTGCCTTTCAGAGCTCCGCTCTGGACAGCACATGGGCGTTGGGAAGCTCGGGAGGGGGTGATCCTGCGACTCAAGAGCGAGCAAGGTAACATCAGTTACGGCGAAGCGTGTCCGATTCCTTGGTTTGGCACCGAGACAGTTGAAGAAGTTGAAGAGGCCTGCCGTCAGTTGGGTTCCGAGACCAATGACGCTGTATTGGATGAATTGCCTGAAAAGTTGGGTTGCCTTCGCAGTGCGATTCAAAGCGCGCGGATGGACTGGGCCAAACCGGAAGATGAGTCGGCGCGTGCGGTTGCGGCATTGTTGCCAAGCGGCAAGCAGGCCTTGGATCTGATCGAGCCGCGCGCTGAGGCAGGGTTTCGCACCTTTAAGTGGAAAGTGGGAGTAGGATCAGTGGCCGATGAACTAGTGCTGCTGGATGATATTTGTGGTCGGCTACCTACTGGTGCGAAATTGCGCTTAGATGCGAATGGCGCTTGGGAGCGGCGATCCGCCGAGAAATGGCTGGATCGTTGCGCGGACTATCCCGTGGAATATGTCGAGCAACCTTGTTTTGCTGAAGCTTCTGCTTTCGCCAAAGCTATTGGGGACAAGTCGGCAGTCTCAGCCGCACAAAGGAGAGCGGAGGATTTGTTGCTGGGATTGGCGGAGGATTTTCCGACCCCACTGGCGCTGGATGAATCAGTCGTCAGCGGGCACGATGTGACTCGCTGGATTGATCAGGGCTGGCCGGGATATTTTGTGCTGAAGACCAGTTTGATGGGAGAGGCTGCGAATGCCGTAGCTGCGTTGGAAAAGGCAGATGCCAAGGTGGTGTTTTCAAGCGCACTGGAAACGGCAGTGGGAGCGAAAGCTGCACTCAAGCGGGCCTTTGCTTGGAACGGTTCTCAGCACGCGTTGGGTTTTGGGGTGTGGCCGCTGTTTAACGATTTCGAAGTTAACGGGCCAGCCGCCGCGCCATTTATACGTTGGGATGATGTTACTCGAATTGATGAGGAGGCCTTATGGAACGCGCTCAGCTAGAGTCACTCGTCATGGCGACAGGATGTGCCGAACAACACGGTGGCTACACTTTCCTGATCGATCCGCATTGGACTGCCGTCCAACGCGAAAAGTTCGCCGATATCAAACAATCCCAAGTCGGCATTCTCATATCTGAAATCGATCAAGGGTGGCTTTGCATTCCTACGGGTGGTTCCAGTGGTGGGCTGAAATTTGCGCGTCACGATGAGCAGACCTTGAGTGCGGCGGTGGGCGGATTTTGCGAACACTTCGGATTAGAGAAAGTCGATGCGATTGATGTTCTGCCACCTTGGCATGTGAGTGGCTTGATGTCGCGGGTGCGCTGCGCGGCGACGGGAGGGCGTTATCTCGCCTGGCAATGGAAAATGTTAGAATCAGGCGAGTGGCCAGAGCTCTCCGGTGAAGAAATGCTTTCGCTGGTGCCGACCCAATTGCAGCGCTTGCTGGCTGAGTCCCGGGCAGTAGCCTGGATGCAACGTTTGAAGTTGATCCTGATTGGCGGCGGGCCCAGTTGGCCCTCTTTGGAAGATGCGGCTTCGGCCGCGAACTTGCCGGTAGTGTTCAGCTACGGAATGACGGAGACGGCAGCGATGATCTCGGCGCAAACGCCAGATGAATTCGCATCTGGTGATCGCAGTAGCGGGCGAGCTATGCTGCACGCAGGAATAGAAATTTGTGATGCGGAAACCGGTGCAGTGGTCGGTGCCGATCAGTGCGGTGTTATTCGGACAACCGGTAGTTCGGTGATGCGTGGATACTTTGGAGCAGAGCAAAACGAAGGTTCGTTTTTGACGGCTGATCTGGGGCGGCTGGATTCATCGGGACATTTACAGGTCGAAGGTCGCCTTGATGATGTGATCATCACTGGTGGCGAGAAGGTCTCTGCCCGATCAATTGAATCAATCCTCCGCGGCTGTGATGGGCTTGATGACGTTGTGGTTCTCGGCCTTCCGCATGAGGAATGGGGTGAGGAGGTCGTGACGTGCTACTTAAGTGATCACTCCCATGGTGAAGCATCGCTCGCTCGTTGGGCTTCGGCTAATCTGACTAAACACCAATGTCCCAAACGCTTTATGCGTTTTCCTGCAACTGAGTGGCCACGGAATGGTCAGGGAAAAGTGAATCGCGCGGAGTTGCGTCGATTAGCCCTGAGCAACCCAAGCCGAGATATTTGAGGGCAAGGGAGCTCGCGCGCGTTGGCTACGTGACGTGCAGACGTGAGTAGTTTGAGCTCGCGCGGCAATCTTGGCTGGTGGGGACAAGCGGGTGATCTCGTAATCAATCGTGAAAGTGTTTTCCGAAACTAAATTCGGTTGCACGCTGATGCTGACGTTTTCGCCGCATGACAGCGGACGGAGATAGTCGACGGCGCTTTTTGAGATGGGCACGATCAGGTCGGCGCCGCCGAAAAAGTCCTTCATATCGATCCCTGCTGCTGCAAGCGATGCTTCGTAGGCTTCATGGCAGAGCACGAGGTAGTTGGCGAAAAACATGATGCCGGCGGCATCAGTGTCGCCTAGACGGATGGTTCGCTCGTAGGTGAAAGGCATGGGGCAAATTTGGAGATATTCGGCCGATGGGCGAGCACACAAAGATAATTATGAGTCTTTGTGGATCATTCCATTTGGACTCAGAATCTTAACTACGGATGAACACAGATTAACACGAATAAATACCGGAATCGTCGGATCCATTAGCGGCAATGAGCGCACATTAGCGGTTAAATCCGGATCGATCCCCGTCGGTGATCTCCTCTCGGTTCGATTTTGCTTACGGCTGATCGCTGACTGCTGATAGCTTTTCTCCCATGACCAAGAATGAGATTGCCGATGTGTTGAACGAGATAGGTGTGCTGCTTGAGTTGAAGGGGGAGAACCCTTTCAAGATTCGCGCGTATCAGTCGGGGGCAAGGACCTTGGAATCGCTGGAAGATGATGAACTGGATCAGTTGATCGCAGAGGAGAAGCTCGGTGGCGTGAAGGGGATCGGTAAAGCGTTGGTCGAAAAGATCACTGAGTTACACGCGACTGGGAAATTGGAGTTTTTTGAGAAACTGCAGGCTTCGATTGAGCCGGGGTTGGTCGAGATGCTCGATATCCCGGGACTCGGGGCGAAGAAGGTGCGCGCGTTGAACAGCAAGCTGGGGGTGACTGATATCGTGAGCCTGACTAAAGCCTGTGCAGACAATCTCGTCGCGGAGCTCGATGGGTTTGGGCCGAAATCGCAGGAGAAAATCGTGACGGGGATCAAGAACCGGGAGGCCTACGGTAAACGTCACATGTGGTGGAAGGCGCACGAAGTAGCCAAACCGATTTTGCAAGGATTGCGGAAACTCAAGCAGGTCGAGCGCGCAGAATTTGCCGGGAGTTTGCGGCGAGGTATGGAAACGATTGGAGATTTGGATTTCTTGGTCGCGGCTGAAGAGTTTGCGCCCGTTGTTGATTGGTTCGTGAAGCAGGAGGGAATCAAAGAGGTGACAGCTCAGGGTGAGACCAAGGCGAGCGTGCGATTTGCGAGTGGGCTCCAAGCGGATTTGCGAATCGTGCCAGCGGATCAATTAGTCTTTGCGCTGCATCACTTCACCGGATCGAAGGATCACAATGTAGCCATGCGCCAACGGGCCTTGTCGCGTGGCTTAAGTCTCAGCGAATGGGGCTTGGTTCCGGCGGAGGGCGAGGGCACGGCCAAAGAAAAAGCAGAAGATAAATCACTGCGCACTCCCGCGGATTCGGAGGCAGATTTGTTCAAGGCACTGGGGCTCAATTTTATCCCACCTGAGTTGCGTGAAGGACTTGGAGAGATCGAAGCCGCGGAAGCGGGTAAATTACCTCAGCTCGTCGAACTCTCAGATCTGCGCGGTGCGTTTCACAATCACACAACCGCGTCTGATGGTCGCAGCACTTTGAGTGAAATGACGCAGGCCGCCGAAGTGCTGGGGTGGGATTATCTTGGAATCGCTGATCACTCGAAATCCAGTTTCCAGGCCAATGGACTGAGCGAGGAGCGTCTACTCAAACAGATCGAAACGATCCACACACAAAACAAAGAGAAGCATTTTAAGACGCATGTCTTCGCTGGGGTTGAATGCGATATTCTGACGGACGGCGCGCTTGATTACGATGACGAGCTATTGGCGAAACTCGATTATGTCGTCGTCTCCGTGCACAACGCGATGACGCAGGATGAGGCCACGATGACCAAACGAATCATTCGGGCGATTGAGAATCCTCATACGACGATGCTCGGCCATCTGACGGGACGGCTCTTACTTCGCCGCGAATCCTATAAAGTCGACGCGACCAAAGTCATCGATGCCGCCATAGCCAATCACGTGATTATCGAACTCAACGCGAGCCCATGGCGACTCGATATGGATTGGCGTCACTGGCGCAAAGCGGCAGAGAAGGGGCTCATGTGTTCCATCAATCCCGACGCCCATGAAACCGAAGGTCTGGAACACGTCGCCGCCGGAATCAACTCCGCCCGCAAAGGCTGGCTAACAAAAGACAGCATACTGAACACGCGCGATCTGGCCGGTGTGGAGCAATGGTTTACTCGACGAAAATAACTAATATTTTAGATCATCATTTCATCGGATTAACTCGGTTTAGGCTTTCCGCTTAGGGCTTTGTGCTTCTCGCTTCAACCCCATGCGCAAAGTCTTCGTCTCAGGTTGCTACGACATTATTCATGCGGGGCATATTCAGTTTTTCCGGGAGGCTCGGGAACTGGGTGATTTCTTGACGGTGTGTTTTGCCTCGAAGGACGTGCTGTGGTTTCACAAGCAGCGGAAAAGCTCGCTGCCGGATGAACATAAGCGCGCGTTGCTCAATGGGCTTTCGGTGGTGGATGAAGTCGTCGTGGGTGAGGGGCTGGATGAGGGGATTGATTTTCGGGAGCATTTTCTGCGGCTCCGCCCGGATGTGCTCGCGGTGACGGAGGACGATAAATATACGCCGTTGAAGAAGGCTCTTTGTGACGAGATTGGAGCTGAGTATGTGGTCTTGCCGAAGACGCCACCGGAGTTTCCGCCAATTTCCACGACTGATATCGTGCGTTACATTCGCGCACCGCAAGTCGCACCGTTGAGAGTTGATTTCGGTGGCGGTTGGCTGGATGTGCCGAAGTTTGCGCGAGCAGGTGGCTATGTCGTGAATTGTGCGATCTCGCCCACGGTTTCGCTGCAGGACTGGCCTTATGAACGCAACGCAGGCCTCGGAGGAAGTGGCGCTTGGGCGTTGATCAACGGCAAGAATGGGGTGGAAGCAGAACTTGATTTGGGCGTGGGCTGGCAGGATCCAGCGGTGATTTCCGAAACGGGATTATGCGTGTGGCGCAGCGGGGCGAAACCCGAACTTGAGATCAAGCATAACGCGGACTTTCTTCGCGGTCGGATCGCCCTTTATTGGACAGGGAAACAACACGATACGCCGGGCACGGTTGAAAATGCTCGCGACTTCGATGCAATTGAAACGGCTGGTAAAACAGCGCGCGATGCGGTGTGGGATTCCAGTCTCGAAGGATTGGCCGAAGCAGTGAATCAATCCTATGCGGTGCAAGTGGCCGAAGGAATGGATAGCCTGCCCGGTGAAAGAGAATCGGAGAGTGTGATCCCGGTTGAATTTCTGAAATCTATCCTCGCGAAGAAATACTGCGGCGGTGGCTTCGGCGGTTACGCTCTCTACCTTTGTGCGGACGAAGAGACACGTGATGGTCTCTGCGAAATCGAGGGATTTCGTGCAGTGGAGCCTTACGTGCTATCGGGAGTGTAAGGTAAAGGCAGAGCAGCATTTCCCGGACCGCTTGGAAATCGGTCCCTACATAATAGTCTGATTAGCGTCCGCCGCGGCCGAAGAGGGCGACGGGGATGGTGGCGAAGAGGATCTTGAGATCGAGCCATAGCGACCATTGGTCGATGTATTCGAGATCGAGGCGCACCCAGTCTTCGAAACTGGTGATTTCATTACGTCCGCGAATCTGCCACAGGCAGGTGAGGCCGGGTTTAACGCTGAGGCGTCGGCGCTGCGCGTTATGCTCGAAACGTTGCACTTCATTGAGCGGCAGGGGGCGGGGGCCGACTAAACTCATTTCACCGCGTAACACGTTCCAGAGTTGAGGAAGTTCGTCTAAGCTGTGGCGTCGCATGAATCGGCCGAGAGGTGTGATCCGGGGATCATCTGCGATTTTGAAAACGGGCCCTTCCATTTCGTTTTGCGCGGCAAGGTCGCCTTGTTGTTTTTCAGCGCCCGCATGCATGGTGCGGAATTTATACATCACGAAATGATGTCCATTGAGTCCACCGCGTTTCTGACGAAAAATGACGGGACCTCGCGAAGAAATGCCGATAAGCAAGGCGCAGAGTAGCGTGAGCGGGGAGAGCACGATGAGGAGTAGTGTCGCGCCGAGGTAATCGATGAACTGTTTCAGCGCGAGGTCGAAGGGGCGGGCGGATTGCGCGCGATAATACATCACGGGTTGACCGCCGAGTTGGTCCATCGAAAGCCGAAAAGGAGACGCAAAGCTCAGGCCCGGATGGATGATGATTTCGACTCCTTCGCGATCGCAGGCTTTGACGATCTGATTGATCGACTCAGGAGAGAGACCGGCGAGGAGCAGGATGATCGCATTAACCGAATGCGTATGCAGGGCTTCGGAGATTTTCTGATCTACGTTTTCTGTCGGCTCCAGTTCGGCGACGGGATCGATTGAGGCTCGTTCGGCTTCGGTGAGCTCGCTGCGTAGCTGAGCAGTGATTGCCGGTTGGCCAACCCAGAGGACGCGACGTCGCAGCTGGGTTTGCGAATGGGCATTTTTGGCGACGAAGGCTTGGGTGAGCTCGTGGCGAGCGTAGATCAGGAATGAGGCGAAGGTGCCACCGAGGATGATGACCGAGCGGGCGAACTGCACGCGCACGATGAATAGAAAAAGCACGAGCCCCAGAATCGCATAGGTGCAGCCACGCATGATTTTGAAAATAGTGGCGACGCGCGAGGTGAGCGGATCGGCACTATAAAACCCTTGTTGATAGAGCATCACGGGACCGAAAAATCCGGCGAGCAGTAAGAGCCAGGCGTAATCCGAAAACGCTTCCAGCTCTGGGAGATTGAGGAGGGGGAATTCGGCCCGAAACGCGTAGGCGAGGGCGACGGAGAGTGCGCACAGCAGACCGTCGGCGATTTGCTGAAGGCGGATGTGGTGGTGTTGAGTCTGATGAAGCACGGTCGACTGGTCGCGCGAGGCTAGAAGTTTTTGATGTAACTGGCGCCGTTGGCATCGACAAAAGTGAGGCTATTCGCAGTGACTTCAGTAAGTCGTAAGCCGAGCGTGCGGTCGACGAGATCATTCACCCGATAAACGCGATCGTTCATCAATACTTTGCTGTTCGCGCCGGAAGAACGAACTCCCATGACTTGGAGTTGATCGATGTAAGTGTAGATTGCTACATCTGGGCGGGAGACAGGTGTGGGTGTAGGAGCTGGTTCAGGGAGTGGTTCGGCGATTACCTCGGGAACAGGTTCAGGCTGAGCTTCGACCTGCGGCACCACGATGGGCTCTGTCTCAACTGGCGCCGGTGCTTCACTAACGGGAGCGGGCGTAGCCACTACGGGAGCGGTTGCGTCTGGTGCGACTGGCTTGCTCGCTGCGACCGAAGCGGTTGGCTCAGGTGGATTGGGAGTGCGCAGAAAATAGACAGTGGCCACCACGGAGAGCGCGACGACGACACATGCACCGGCCACGGTGAGCAGCAGTGTTTGCGCCGACATGGCTTTGCCGCGTCGGCTCGGGCGATGAGTTGATCCACCGGGAGTAGGCGCGGATGCAGCACCCTCCGAGCGTTGGCGTTGGGCTTTTTTAAGCGCGTTGTTGATCAGGCTCATGTCGAGAGAGGATTAGTTATTCCGTGAGCGCATTAAGGTCGCGCACGGCGCGTCGAGCGTCCCAGTAGTTAACTTCATCCGATTCGCGAATGAAGGCCGAAAGCATCGCCTTATCGCAGAGATTATTGACGACGCGTGGAATCCCTTTGCTGGCGCGGTGAATGGAGCGCATCGCTCGATTCGTAAAGACAGGTTGTCCCATGCTTCCCGCAAGAGTCAGGCGATGCTGGATGTAGTGGCGAGTGTCATCCAGGCTGAGCGGTTGCAATTCGTAGTGCACGAGAATGCGTTGGCGAAGCTGGCGCAGTTCTTCTCGGGCGAGCATATCTTTCAATTCGGGTTGTCCCATCAACACGATTTGCAGAAGCTTCTGCTGGTCGGTTTCGAGATTGGAGAGTAATCGAATCTGCTCGAGCACCGAAAAGGAAAGGTTTTGCGCCTCATCGATGATCAAGACGATGTCGCGGCCCTTTTCGATGCGTTCGAGGAGCACGCGGTTCATTTGAGCGACAAGATCGACTTGGCTGCGCGCGAGCTTGGTTTCGCCGAGTTCGGTCAGAATGGCCTTGAGCATCTGCGTCTCGGTGACTCGCGGGTTAAGAATCAGCGCGGTATCAAATCGTTCCGGATCGATCTCGTTGAGGAAACGACGGCACAACGTGGTCTTACCGCAGCCCACCTCGCCAACCAACACGATGAAGCCTTTCCTTTCCTGCACGCCGTATTTCAGGTGTTGCAGGGCTTCTTGGTGTGTGGGGCTGAGATATAGAAACCGCGGGTTGGGGGTGATGTTGAATGGCATCTCCTGAAACCCGTAATACTCCTGATACATGGAAGATGTGAGATTGTCGGCAGAGAATGAAAACGCACGCAAAAACCAAGGGGTAAAAAGTTTACAGAGATAATTTACAGTTTTCTATAAATCGCCTTCTATCGCGGAAGTGAATTTCCGCCGTCTCATCGTAGGTTTGTATTTAGCCCTGTTTTTAGGGGTGGCGGGCACTTCGGCGTATTATTTCCTGCAGACGCAGCGTGAATACGACCGATTGAAGAGACTCCACCAGGAGAGTGTGGATAAACTCGCCGAGGCTCGCGAAAAACTACGAGAGCAGGAGCGGATCTTGGAACGCTTGCGCACGGATCCGGCTTATGTGGAAAAAGTGATTCGTCGGCGTATGTTTTACGCCAAACCAGATGAATACATCTTTCGGTTCGAAGACTAAACCGAGACAGCAATAATTTCATGGCAGCACACGATTTGATCGAAAAGTTTCAACAAGCAGGACAAGGGCAGGTTTTCGCCTACTTTGACCAACTGGATTCGGCGGGGCAGGAGCGGCTCCTCGCGGATGCCGCCGAAGTGGATCTCGTCGAGATCGCCGCGCTCAATGAGACTTTGCTGCAGTCCAAAGGCGCGGTGGTCGATTTGTCCGGATTGGAACCGGCTCCCTATGAACCGTTGCCGGAAAACGGGGGCAATGCTGCCTCCTGGCAAGCGGCTCTCGCTGCTGGAGAATCGGCCCTACGAGCAGGTCGCGTCGCCGCGTTTACTGTCGCTGGGGGGCAAGGCACGCGATTGGGCTACGATGGACCGAAGGGCACGTTTCCCGTCACACCTCTCAAACAGAAAACCCTCTTTCAAGTCTTTGCCGAAAAGTTGCTCGCGGCCGGTCAACGCTACGGAAAGCCGCTGCATTGGTTCATCATGACCAGTCTGCAAAACCATGAAGCCACGGAGCGTTTTTTTGTAGAGCACGATTACTTTGGTTTGGATGCTGATCACGTGCATTTGTTCAAGCAGGGGCGCATGCCCGCGGTCGATTTTGAGGGAAAGATCTTATTGCAAGGCCGCGATGCGATCGCGATGAGTCCCGATGGGCATGGCGGTTCCTTACGGGCGCTTGATCGGAGTGGGGCGCTGGATGTGATGGAGCGCGAGGGGATTGATGCGCTCAGTTATTTTCAGGTGGATAATCCGCTGGTGCGTTGCATCGATGCAGAGTTCGTGGGCTGGCATTTTCTGCGAGAATCGGAAATGAGCAGCAAGATGGTGCCCAAGGCCTACGCGGGTGAGAAAGTGGGGCATTTTTGTCAGCAGGGAGAAAGCCTCGTCGTAGTTGAGTATTCTGATCTCCCCGCAGCGATTCAGGAAGAGACCGATGCTGATGGCGGCTTGCGGTTCAAAGCAGGCAGCATCGCGATTCATATTTTAGACCGAGACTTTATTCGCCGCATGGCTCGATCGGGATCGACCGATGAATCGCTGAGTTTTCACCGCGCGGATAAAAAAGTGCCCACGCTCGATGCCAACGGGCAACCCGTGAAACCGATCGAAGCGAATGGCGTGAAGTTTGAGCTCTTCGTTTTTGATGCGCTGCCTTTCGCTCGAAATCCGGTGGTGATCGAAACGAATCGGGCGGACGATTTTTCTCCGGTCAAGAATGCCGAAGGCGTGGATTCTGCACAGACGTGTCGTGACGATCAACTGCGCCAATTCGCGCGTTGGCTGCGAGCGGCTGGAGAAGATATCGTCACCGACGATTCCGGCTTACCGTCCATCGCGATCGAGGTCGCGCCGACTTTTGGTTACGACCAGGAGACGTTTATCGAATCATGGAAAAAACTTTCGCCAACTCCGACTCTTGCTGACGGACTCTATTTCTCTACCTGATCACGAATTTTAATGAGCACTTTGGAAAAAATTACCGCGGCTGGAACAAGCGGCCATCTCATGACCCCAGCGGTCGAAAACTTGCAGGCTTTTCTGGCCGCCGATTTACCGATCTGGGCCGTGAAGAGTATCGAGGAACTGGTCGATCGTGAGGAATGGGGGGAGCTGAATGATCGCTTCTATTGCTACCTCGCGTTTGGGACTGGCGGCATGCGTGGTCGCACGATTGGTAAAGTCACGGCGAAGGCCGAGACCGGCGAAATTTCCTCATCCGGTTCACCTGAGCACGCCGCGATTGGGAGTAATGTTCTCAACGACTTTACGCTGATTCGAGCCGTAGTCGGGTTGTTTCGTTATACGAAACGTTACCAGGAATCTCAGGGGAATGACTCTGCACCCAAATTTGTGATCGCTTACGATGTCCGACATTTCTCGCGACATTTTTGTGAACTAGCAGCTTCGGTTTGGGCGAAGCTCGGTGGCGAATCATTTATCTTCGATGGCCCACGGCCAACCCCCCAGCTGAGTTATGCGGTGCGTGCGCTGCAGGCGCATACCGGCGTGGTCATTACTGCCAGCCACAATCCACCGCACGACAATGGCTTTAAGGTCTACTTTGATGATGGCGCTCAAGTCGTTCCCCCGCATGACAAGGGAATCGTCGATGAAGTGAACAACGTTCCCCTATCCGAGTTGGGTGATTACCTGGTGAAAGATTTAAGCAAGGTCGTCACGCTGCAACGTGAGGCGGATGAGGATTATCTGACCGTCGCTTCGACTGGGGCGATTGATCGTGAGATTTTTAAGCAATCACCCGTTAAGGTCGTCTTCACCAATATTCATGGCACGGGCGCAATCCATTCGATCCCTCTACTGATTCATGCCGGCTGTGATGTTTCCCCGGTGCTTTCTCAATTTGAGCCCGATGGTCGTTTTCCGACGGTCAAATCTCCGAACCCGGAGAATGCTGCGGCCCTCGCTGAAGGAGTCGCCTTGGCTGAAGAGAAGGACGCGGATGTTTTGCTGGCCACGGATCCTGATGCGGATCGCATGGGAGTCGCGGTGCGCAATCGCGAGGGGAAGATGGAGCTGCTCACGGGTAACCAAATTGGTGCGTTACTCGCGGAATATCGCCTGACCAAATATAAAGAGCTGGGCTGGATTCCATCCGAAGGCTCAGACCGCGTGGCGATCATCAAGACATTCGTCACTACAAAGCTGCAGGATGCGATTGGTGAAGGTCACGGGGTGAAGGTGATCAACACATTGACGGGTTTCAAATGGATCGCGGCCAAGATCCGTGGATATGAAGAGCAAGTGCTCACGGCGATGGGAGCCGGTTTTGATTACGAGAACACCTCGCTCGCGGAGCGGGCTAAACTCGCCCAAGAGCATGCGACGTTCTACGCATTTGGCACCGAGGAAAGTTATGGCTACCTGCCAAATGACTACCTGCGCGATAAGGACGGTAACTCTGCCTGCCTGATGTTTGCCGAGCTGTGCGCGTCGGTGAAATCACGGGTCCTTACTGTCCCAGAATATCTCGACGAGATTTATCTGAAATACGGTTTCTACCTCGAAGGTGTGATTAATATCTACTACGAGGGCGCGAGCGGTAATGCGAAAATTAAGCGTATCCTCGAAACGTATCGCGAAACTCCGCCGTCGGCGTTTGGCGATGTGACCGTTGCTGAATTTCAAGACTTTGGCGTGCAGGATATTCGCGACGCCGACGGCGAACTGATTCCGAAGCAGGATCTGTATTTCGTCACGTTGAGCAATGGCTACAGCTTTGCGGCGCGGGGTAGTGGCACCGAGCCGAAGATGAAATTTTATCTCTTTGCGAATGCCGATGTGGAAAGCGCGGAAGCGTTACCCGCAGTCAAAGCGCAGACGCGAGAAACCTTGGATGCTTTGATCAAATTGATCGAAGCCGATGCCCGTGAACGTGCGGAAAGCTGATCACAAAAAAGCCGCGATGTGAGTCGCGGCTTTTTTGTGATTAAATGAATCGGTCTCAGACCAGCAACAGTCCTGGGTTCTCCAAGTGATCCTTCACGGCATTGAGGAACAGGGCGCCCATGGCACCGTCCACGACGCGGTGATCGCAGGAGAGAGTGAGTGACATGCGTTCGCCGATCACGATCTGATCGTTGACGACGATGGGCTTTTTGTCCGTGGTGCCGACAGCAAGGATCGCAGCGTTCGGCGGGTTGATAATCGCGTTGAAGCGGGCGATGCCCATCATGCCGAGATTGGAAACGCAGAAGGTGCCACCGGTGAATTCGGCCGGCGCGAGCTTCTTGGCCTTGGCCCGTTTGGCCATGTCTTTGGTTTCGACGCTGATGTCGAAGACCGTCTTCTGATCAGTGTCGGTGATAACCGGCGTGATCAGTCCGTCGTCGATCGCGACGGCGAAGGAGACGTGCGCATTGCTATGCGTTTGGATGCCTTCGCTCGTGAATGAAGCATTCACGCCGGGAATGGCCCGAAGCGCGAGGGCGCTGGCCTTGAGAATGAAATCATTCACGGAAACCCGCACGCCGTCGTTGCCGAGACCATTGTTGAGTTGCGCGCGCAGAGCACTGAGCGGAGCGGCATCAACTTCGATTTCGAGATAGAAGTGAGGGATCTGCGTCTTCGATTCGACGAGACGTTTAGCGATGGTCGCGCGCATGTTCGAGAGCGCGGTGACGCCGGCGTCTTGCACGGGAGATTTGTCGAAAGCGGAACGCCATGCCCAGGTGGGTTTGCCGCGGCCGCCACCGACGCCTGCAGCTGCGCGAGGTGCGGGTGGGTTCTTCTCGGCTTCGAGGATATCGGCACGAACGATGCGACCACCCGGACCGGAACCTTTGACTAGAGTGTAATCGATTTTCTTTTCGACAGCCAATTTCTTGGCGAGAGGGGAGATCTTTACCCGGGCTCCGCTGTTACTCGCAACAGGGGCGGGAGTAGGAGCGGGTGCGCTTGGTTTCGGAGCAGGAGCGGCGGGAGCTTCAGCTTTCGGTTCGGTCTTCTTTTCTTCTTCGTCGACTGGAGGAGCTTCCTTTTTCGCGGGAGCTTCTACTTTTTCACCAGGTTCGCCCACAGCGCAAAGCGGTTCACCCAAGCCTACTTCGGAGCCATCAGGAGCAAAAATTTTCAGAAGGGTGCCATCGAAGAAACACTCGAGCTCCATCGTCGCCTTGTCGGTTTCGACTTCGGCGAGCATGTCACCATTGGCAACGACATCGCCTTCTTTTTTGAGCCATTTGACCAGCGTGCCCACCGTCATGGTGTCGCTGAGTTTGGGCATTTCGATGATTTCGGCCATGGGATGTCGGAGTTGGGAGATGAGAGATTAGAGTTCGGAAGGACAGTCAGTTACGCCATCACTTCAAGTGCGGCGGCGAGGATGCGCTTCGGATTGGGAAGCTGTTCGATTTCGATTGGCGGGCTGTAGATCGCCGGAGCATCAATGGTCGAGAGTCGCTTGATCGGCGCATCGAGTTCGTCGAAGGCTTCGCTTTGAATCATGTAAGCGACTTGGGTGGCGACACTACAGAATGGCTTTTGCTCTTCGACGATCAACACACGGTGAGTCTTGGCGACTGACTTAAGGACGGTATCGATATCGAGCGGACGGATGGAACGCAGATCGACGACTTCGGCGGAGATCTCGTGTTCCTTTTCCAGAATTTCGGCGACTTCCAATGAATGCAACACGCAGCGGCCGTAAGTCACAATCGTGAGATCGGTGCCTTCGCGCTTCACATCGGCTAGGCCGAGAGGGATGAAATATTCTTCTTCAGGAACTTCACCTTTTACTCCGTAGAGGAGGGTGTTTTCGAGAAACATCACCGGATCGTTGTCGCGAATCGCGGACTTGAGCAGACCCTTGGCATCATAGGCGGTCGAGGGGACGACGACTTTTACGCCGGGGTGATTGGCGAGCACGTTTTCGGGAGTGTGCGAATGGGTCGCGCCGACATTCGTGCCACCATTTGCAGGGCCGCGGATAACGATGGGACAGTTGATCAGACCGCCGGACATGTAGCGCACGTTGGCGGCATTGTTCAGGATTTGATCGAAGGCGACGGAGTAGAAGCTCCAGAACATGAGCTCCATGACAGGACGGACTCCGAGCATCGAAGCGCCCACGCCCATGCCGATAAATCCGGCTTCACTGATGGGGGTATCAACGATCCGCTTGGGACCGTATTTCTCTAGGAGACCTTCGGTGACTTTGTAGGAACCGTTAAATTCACCGACTTCTTCACCAAGGATAACGACGTTTTCGTCGTTCTCGATTTCCTCGGCCATGGCATGGCGGACGGCTTCGCGATATGAGATTAAAGGCACGTTTTAAAGAAGTTTAGATTAGTTGAAAAAGATACGTCCGGTGGACTTGCGTTCGGAGGGATTGTCGACCTCCCAGTAAACATCCTTCTGGATGTCTTCAACGGTTGGCCATGGGCTGGCTTCGGCGAATTCGGCGGCGGCTTCTGCCTCGGCGCGAGCGGCTTTATCGATTTTGGTGGCTTCCTCTGCCGTGATGCTTCCCTCGTCGATCAGACGCTGCTGGAAGGTTTGAATCGGATCCTTGGTTTTGCGGTATTCCTCAATGTCGGACTTACGGCGATAAGTGTTATCCGGATCGGAAACCGAGTGGCCGCGGTAGCGGTAGGTGCGCACCTCGACGACGGAGGGCTCACATTTCTCGCGAGCCATGGTGAGGTGCTTGTCCATGATTTCACGGACGGCGTAAACATCATGCCCATCGCAGGCATCCCAGCTCATGTCGTAACCAGCGGCGCGTTTGGAGAGTTCACCCGCGGACGATCGAGCTTGGCTGGTGCCCATCGAGTAGCCGTTGTTTTCGATTACGAAGACGACGGGTAACTGCCAGAGGGCGGCGAGATTGTAGGATTCGTGGACGGCGCCTTGATTGACTGCACCATCTCCGAGGAAGGCCATCGAGGCTCCCTTGAGTCCTTTATACTTCAACGCGTAAGCGAGGCCGGTGCCGAGAGGAATTTGGCCGCCAACGATACCGTGGCCGCCCCAGAAATTCAGATCAGGCGCGAAGAAATGCATCGAACCGCCTTTGCCCTTCGAGCAGCCCGTGGCTTTGCCGTATAACTCGGCCATTTGCTCGTTCATTCCCATCCCCACGGCGATAGCGTGACCGTGATCGCGGTAGGTGGTGATGGCGTGGTCGTTTTCTCCCATGAGAGAGCAGCAACCCACGGCAACCGCTTCTTGACCGATGTAGGCGTGCATGAAACCGCCGATCTTCTTGCCTTGGTAGGCTCGCAGGCTTCGTTCTTCGAAACGGCGAATCCGCATCATCGTGCGCAGGAATTCCTGCTTCTCTTCCTTGGAGAGGTCTTTGTTGATGGCGGCTTTAGCCGTATCGGCGGATTTGGTAGATGTTTTGCTCACAAATGAGGGTTCCTTTCAGGTTAAAGTATGAATCTCCCTGTTAAACGTTCCGAGATCAAGTGATTAGTCCCGATTCTGGGGTTCGATGGCACTCTCAAGTGGCGGTGTGATCTCCTCGATCTCAACTTTAACCGGCGATCCCGGAGCGCAATCGGCCTTCAAGGAAACGAAACTGTCGCGATAGCGATCATAGATGGGCCAGAGGGCATTTCGATCTGTTTCCGGAATCTCGAGCGTGTTGATGGCCTCGCGGGAGTAGAAGCCGAAGCGGCCTTCGCTGATTTCCGGCGGCAACGTCTCGATGGGTTTCCGGCAGCGGAACAGAAACATCAACCAGTGCGATTCGCCCTCATAGGCCTTTTCGGCGATCATCGCGAAAAGGTGGAGATCTTTGGTGCTGACGGAAAATCCGGTTTCTTCGCGGGTCTCGCGCACGGCGCATTCGAATGGGGATTCCCCGATGGAGGTTTCCAACTTGCCTCCAATGGGGCTCCAAACGCCGAGATTGGGCGGCTTAGCTCTTAATAAGAGTAACTGCTCCTCGGATTGGTTTTCGAGGAAGACGAGGACGGCGATTTTGTAGTCGAGAGATGTCGGCATGGAGATTGCCCGTGGAAACGGAGTTTTGAGCGTGACCACCGACCTTCGCCGGACAATGTTTTTGTCTATGAAATTTCCCCGTTTCGATCTGAGCCAATGGTTGGGTAGGACGATGGTGGTTTGTTTGTTGGCGGGATCGTCATGGGTTCAGGCGCAAGATCAGGTCGAAGTAAGGGGAGCGACATTTTCGCTGGTGCGTGCGCCGCTGGGCACGACTGAGCATTGGCAGGCAATGAGTGTCTCTTTGCAGGCGCGACCTGATCGATTGCGTCTCGGACATGTGACGGATCGCGTGAAAGTGAAGGTGTCTATCGGCTACGAACACGGCCTGGCTGGAGGTAAACGTGAGTGGCAGTTTTACCGGGCTAGTGTCGATCTGGTGGGCTTGCGCAGTGGCCGCAGCACGGTGCGTTTTTATCTGCCGCCGGAGATTGTGAAACGAGATGAGTTACAGGGAGGCCCGAAATTTTGGGCGGTTGAGCTAGTTGGCGAAGAGATGGATGTGAGCCCGACCCGCAGAAACTACTCCTTGGCACTAAAGGATGAGCGCATGTTGTCCCAATTTATGGACAAGGTATCGAATGAGGGGGCCGCGAACGATGGTTTCCTTCAACCGCAGCATCTCACTCCATTCGCTACTCTCGATCCGGATAACACAGCCACGGTCGTGCAACCGACCAGCTGGCGATGAGGGAATTGACGGCTTGCGCCACCACAACCCATCAGTCCTAGTTTTTGAGTGCTTTTGTAGGTCCCTTTGCCGTCCATGCCATCCTCAAACCTCCTAGTCTTTGATTGTGGAGCTGCCCATTTATCCGGCGGCGTCTTTGCAGTGGAGAAAGATGGCGGGCTGCGGTTGGAATCTCACGCCATCGAGGCTTTGCTCGCGGATTCCTCGAATGAAAGATCCTGGAGCGTGGCAATCGGCGAAGCGGTCACTCGGGTCATGGCGCGTCTCGATTCTGAGGAACGTGAATGTGTGATCACGGTGCCGGGGCATCTCGCGCTCACGAAATTTGTGAAAACGCCGGCGGTCGAACGTTCGAAGCGGGATCGCATCGTGCAGTTTGAGGCTTCGCAAAATATTCCTTATCCGCTCAACGAGGTCGCTTGGGATTATGCCGAGGTGGCGGATGACGGCGTGGATGTGGAGTTGATGCTTTCGGCAGTGAAACGTGATGCGCTGGATGAGCTCTGCGCGGTTTTCGAGCAGGCTGGGTTGGTCGTGACGCGAATCGAACCCGGAGGTTTGGCGGCAATTCGGGCGTGGCGAGCGGCTCCAGGCCGAAATCAGGAGTCGTCACTCGTGGTGGATGTCGGTGCGAAATCGACTCAACTTCTCTTTGTCGGGCGCGATAATTTTTTCATGCGCACCTTGCCCTTCGGCGGGAATCTCGCGACGCAGCTCCTCGCCAAGAAATTATCCTGCGAACTGATTCAAGCCGAAACGCTGAAGCGCGAGCTAAGCGAGGGAGGTCGCGCGAACGATTCGGGTCGGCAGGCACTGATTGAGGAAGCGGTGATTGAATTCACGTCGCGATTGCAGGCCGAATTGACGCGTTCGATTTTTAGTTACTCGCGTCACACCGAGGCTGAGACACCAGAAGAGATAATTTTGATGGGCGGTGGAAGTCGTGTTCCTGAGTTGGGCCGGCGAATCGCAGAATCTTCAGCTCTGCCTGTAAGAAGCTTGGATGTGACTGCAGATCTCGATCTGAACAGCGCGAGTGGAGACGATTCGTTCCTTGCGCTGGCAGGTTTGGCGCAGAGTCATTTTGGCGGCGATGGCGTGGCGATGAATCTGTTGCCGCTCGAGCGTCAGGCAGAGCAGGGCACACGACGAGCGCGACCTTGGTGGCTGGCGGCTGCCGCCTTGTTGATCTTGGCGCTGCTGCCACCGATCGTTTATTTGCAACTCACGGCGTCGCGACATGCGGAACGCAGTCGAGTTCTGCAGGCAGAGATCGCACCGCTGATTAAGTGGGATACTCGCAATCGGCAAAATCTTGAACTCATCGAATCTCTCCGTGAACGCGTGGCCACTTTGCGCGAGATTGAGCAGCGTAGTGAGCGTTGGACGTCGTTTCTGGCTGAGATGCAAAATCGCTTGGAATCGGTCGGCGATGTGTGGCTGGAGAGCATGGTAATTTTGCCGGTATCAGCATTGTCGTCGGACAGTGAGGACAGTGCCCCGCTTCGTTTGGGATTGTCGGGGAAATTGCTCGATATCGAAAACCCCACGGCCAAAGCGAGCTCGGCATCGCGTGAGAGAGTGAATCAGCTTCTGCAGAGTTTTGGTGAATCGAAATATGTGCAGGATATCAGCGCGGGTGGCTTCGATAAGTCACAACCGGGTATTCTGAAATTCGAACTCACAATTGTGATCAACGAGGAGGAAACGTTGTGAAAGCCCTGTATTCCAACCGTGGATTTAAGGTCGCCCTGATTGTGGCGGGGGTGCTCGTTCTGCTTGAGGGAGTGGTTCTTTTTTTGAGCTACGGTTCGCTGCAATCAGAAGCACGACGGGTGCGAAATTTGGAGCGAGATTTTAGGAGTATGTCGCAGGTGTCCCCTTCGCCGACCGAATCGGTGGCCCAGAAAGTGGAGGTTCATGTCGCGGCTTATGAACGCGAGGTGCTTCGATTGGAAATGGCGTTGAGTAGGGGCGAGCTTACGAAGGAATTGAGCGAAGAAGCGGTGCCTCGTGAACGCACCGATGCGTATTTCGATTTGGTTTCCTATACGGAAAGACTCCGCACGATGGCTCGTCGTCATGCGGTGCAGATCGTGACGGAGGAGTCTTTTGGATTTTCCGAATACGCCAAAGAAGGTCCGGCCAAG